>JAEEGH010000668.1_pt1 | contig 112819 bp, 86 predicted proteins | sample 9134181 | NCBI WGS metagenome assembly JAEEGH01 (sample SAMN16246544, study PRJNA631951) | gut metagenome | biome: gut microbiome; feature: rumen; material: DP-attached | host: Bos | place: Iran: Karaj | collected 2018-10
CCTCTGCGGCATCACGGTCAATGAAGTTATAGTCTCCCTTTTTCAATGCATCTACCAATCCAATCTCATGGGCAGACATGGCGCCACCCATGGTAACGGATGCGCCGGTTGGAATCAGCTCCAGGGCCTTCGCCAAGGCCTCTTCCTTGTTGGCTGCGTAGTAGCCCTTCATGTTCCGGGACTCTAAGCCCTTGATGACCTTCTGGGCCAATAATTCGTTACGTTTTACAATGTTCTCGTTCATGTGTTTCCTCCTAATATATACCCTCTATTCATACCCTACTCTGTATCCTCTGCCAGGCGCTGCATCGTCTTGGCAAACAATTGTTGGTATTCCAACTCTTCCTTACGTCTTGCCTCGAACACTGCCTCGTCCACCTGGACCTGCTTGGCTCCAAGCCAATGCAATTGCGCCTTGGCACGTTCGCTTTTGATTGCAACCTGAGTGTACTCCGGTCCTATCAGAAGCAACTCCAATGCTTCCTTCGGTTCTAGATACCCGCTACTAATCATGCCAAGCGTATCGTAGATTGTATCGTTGGCAATAGGCCCGATAATCACGTCCGCTTCGATAGTATCCTTCCCACGACGGTTGTGAAAAATGTATTCAAACCAATCCTCGTCACGCAACAGCCGAACCACCTGAAGACCGTCCGTATCCAGTTCATATTCATTGATGTAGGCATCTCTTTTCGCCCAGCGGCGGGAGAACTCATAATCCGGCGACAGATAGAATCCCTGACCGAAATCTGCATTCAGACGACCATGGCGAATATCCGGATTTTCAATCACTACATCACTTGTATGGAATAGCTTCATAGGCAATCCTCTCTATGATCAATCTTCACCCACCAGGTGTACCGTCTGATAGGTATGACCTGTTGCCGGCAGGAACTTCTCAACAATCTCTGCCGTAGGAATCTTCATGCTGGATGTATTCACACAAGGATGGCAACCGATATAAGCATCTGAGAGCACATCCTCATCAATTAAGAGCTGGACCGCATGTTCCGTATCATTCATTAGTCCCATGACACTTACCGAACCCGGTTCGATATCTAAGTACTTCACCATATCCTCGGCCTCTGCGAAGGACAAGCGGGAGGAATTGATCTGGGCAGACAGTTCCTTGGTCTTGAACTTCTTATCTCCCGGCATGAGAAGCAGATAGAACTTGGTCTTCTGCCGGTTGCATAAGAAAAGATTCTTACACATCACAACACCAAGCGCGTCATCCACTGCCTTACAGGCCTCCATGGTATTGGCCGCCTCATGATCTGCCCGCTCGTACGCAATGCCAAGCTCATCCAAATAGTCATATGTCCGCACTTCCCGCGGCAAACGACCCGCGCAATCGTCGGGTCTTCCCTTGTATAATTCCATGTTGTTCTCTCCTATTACCGTATACAGTTGTATTATATCCAACCTAGTTGTGCAAATGCTAGTTTTTTGTAGTGGGTTCAGGTCCCATCTCCTGCACAAAAAAAGCCCCAGGCTATCGCCTGAGGCTCTTTTCTATGTAGTGCAGGAGATGGGACTTGAACCCACACGACATTGCTGCCACAAGATCCTTAGTCTTGCTCGTCTACCAGTTCCGACACTTCCGCGAACAAACGAAATGATATCATTATACAAAGGAAATGTCAACTGTGTTTTCGAGGCCGGTAGTTTATTTTTTCTTTTTGAAAAACACTTGGCAAGTCGGATGACGGGATATAAAACGATTGCAGGCAGGTGGACTATCGCAGGATCTCGTCGATGGTTGTGACCGTGCAGAAGCTTCCCTTGTTTCTGGAGATGATCTCCTTCATTTTCTGGAGCTCGAAATAGCTCACATAGCAGATCAGGGTCTTGTTTTCGCCTGCGATCATTCCGTAGGAATCCATGAGAGTGCAGGTCTTGTTCAGGTCTTCCTTGATCTCTTTGATGATGTGATCGGGGTTCTTCGTAATGATGGTCACCTGCTTGATGGCATCGAAATGATCCGTCACATTGGTGATGACGGAGGTGGCCACCACATACACCAGCAGGCTCAGGAGCGCAGCATTCTGATTGATCACCAGGAATGCCACGATGTAAACGCAGGCGTTGAAGGTAAGCAGGATATAAGTGAGACTGTAGTTCTTTCCGGTTTTCTCGGAGAGGTAGTCCACGATCAGGTTTGCCAGGATCTCGGAGCCGTCGATGCATCCGCCGACCCGCAGGATCAGAGCAAGACCGAAGCCCAGGATGGCGCCGCCGAAGGCCACGGCGAGGAAATGCTCCGTGTTCAGCTCAAAGGGAACCCGTTCAAACACTTCCAGGCCCACCGTATACACGGCGGAACCCAAAAGGGACTTGAAGCCGAATCGCTTTCCCAGACGTTTCGCTCCCAGGATCCAGAAGGGCAGGAAGATAAACAGCACGCACAGGGACAGATTGAATCCCGTGAGCTTGCTGACGATGATGGCAATACCTGCGGTTCCGTAATCGATGGCATCGTTGGGGATCAGGATGCAGATAACGGAGAAGCTGGCAAGCAGCGCCCCGAGTACGATGATCATACAGGAAAACAGGTCTTCAAATTTCTTTTTCATGTCAATCCTCCATCTCCATACGGCCCTGATGCTTTTTGTAAGCCTTGGCCCATTTGGAGATCTGTTTTTTCTTTGCGTAATTCTTTTCATTTTCCGCGCCGAGATTCAGATAGAGCTCCCAGCGCTCCCGGGAGAGTTCGCCGCTTTCCAGGGCGGCTTTGATGGCACAGCCGGGCTCCGTTTCATGCCTGCAGTTGCTGAACTTGCAGCACCGCTCCAGTTCAGTGATATCGGAGAAGGTTTCGTCGATGCCTTCCTGTACGTCAGCCATACCGATTTCCCGCATCCCCGGTGTGTCGATGATGTACACACCGTTCTCCAGGAGGAAAAGCTGACGGTGAGTCGTGGTATGTCGACCGGTGGAATCCGATTCCCGGATCTCCGAAGTCTTCATGATCTCACGGCCGGCTACGGCGTTCACCAGGGTGGATTTTCCGGCGCCGGAGGATCCGATGAGGCAGATGGTAACACCGGGGGTGAAATAGGGCTCCAGTTCCTCCAGACCGATGCCGTAGATGGCAGAGACTGCGTGGACGCGGACCTTCTCGGAGATACTTTCCACCTCCCGAATGAAACGTCCCACATTGCTGCACAGATCCGATTTGGTCAGGATCACCACGGGCACGGAATCGCCCCGGAGCGCTACGCTGGCATAGCGAGCGATGCGGTTAAAGCTGTAGTCCTCGTTCAGGGAGGTGACGATGAAGGTGTAGTCTGCGTTGGCCACCATGTATTGCATCACACCGGTTTTCGCCTGATCGGGACGCTGCAGGAGACTGGTGCGCTCGCAGACCGAGCGGATCACGGAATCTCCGGAAGGGTTGTGGAAAAACAGGACATAGTCCCCCACAACCGGCAGATTTTCAGCGCTGTCTTCGTAGAAGCTTCCTTTCAACTTTGCGGGAAGCTCCTTTCCTTCAAAAAGGATGGTATAGTGCCCTTTCTGCACCGCACAGATCCGTCCTTTTTCTTCTGACAGAGAGGGTTTTTGTACGTTGTTTTGAACATTGTTTCTGATATCCGAATTCATTGCTTTCGTTTCTCCATTCGTTTTTCATGCAGATTATCGTATGGAGACCCGCAGGCAAGATGGTAGAACAAAGCGCATCCTCGCGGAGCGTTTTCCCGGGAGGACCAGGGAACTTTCCAAGAAAAAAGCCGTGACAAAATAGCCACGGCGTAAGAGATCATCTGAAATATCCGAAAGGATCAACGATCAAAACCCGGGGTCATCATACGATATTCGATTACAGTTTCCATATGCAGAACAGTCATTATCATGATAACCTCGCTTTCCTAAATATTTTGTCCTTTGGGACACTTCGATGGTATCAGAGGCGTTTCGAAAAGTCAATCGGTATTTGGGCGGTAGAGACCTTTTTTGAAAAAAGCGTTTCCCGATGTGGTACAATCGAATGTAAGACAGGGACGACGGCCGCATCTTTGGCCGCATCATCAACGAAGGAGAGGGAAAGACATGGCACACACGAAAAAACTGGTACTGCTTCACTCGAATGACATGCACGGAGACTTCCTGGCAGAGGATGTGGACCGGAAGCTTATCGGCGGTGTGTCCATGTTGTCAGGCTACGTCAATCAGGTGCGGAATGAGGAGCCGAATACGCTGTATTGCATCGCGGGAGACATGTTCCGTGGCTCCGTCATTGACAGCGAATTTCAGGGACTGTCCACCATCGAGATCATGAACATGCTCTCCCCCGACATCGTTACCATCGGCAATCATGAGGTGGACTATGGTCTGGCGCATCTCCTTTTCCTGGAAAAATGCGCCAAATTTCCCATCATCAATGCCAATCTCTATATCAAGAACAATCACGCTCACATGTTCCGGCCTTACGAGATCTTTGAAGTGGACGGCATGAAGATCCTGTTCATCGGGATCCTGACGGAAGAGGTGATGGCCAAGGCTAAGACCGAGGGGCTGGTGGGGACCTTTGTGGATGTGGAGGACGCTGCCACGGAAGTGGAGCGGATCTGTGATGCACACAATGCGGTGGACGTGGATCTGACGGTGCTGCTGACGCACATCGGCATCGAAGCAGACCGGAAGCTGGCGCAGATCCTGGATCCTGCCTGCGGCGTGGATGTCATCATCGGCGGGCACTCCCATACTTTTATGACAGAGCCGGAGAGGGTGAACGACATTCTCATCGTCCAGGCGGGTACCGGAACGGACCAGATCGGACGCTTTGATCTGACGGTGGACACGGACGAAAATCGGGTGGTGGATTTTAAATGGTGCCCCGTTCCCATCGACTCGGAACACTGTCCCAGAGATCAGGAGCTGGAGCGCCTCATCGGGGAATATAAGACTCAGACGGATGAAAAATACGGCCGGGTCATCACCCGGTTTAAGAGAAAACTGACACACCCGTCGAGAAATCAGGAGACGGAGCTGGGGGCTGTTTTCGCGGATGCGCTGCAGGAGAGTCTTGGAGTGGATCTGTTCCTCTGCGCATCCGGTAGCATTCGCAGCACAGAACTGGGGCCCATCGTCATGCTGGGAGATCTGATGACCTGTTATCCTTACAATGACACACTGCACCTGTTCGAGGTCACCGGTGCCCAGCTGAAGGAGATGATCCGCTACATGCTGCGAGACGGTGTCTGGGCAGGGGAGCACACGGAGTTTTACCAGCTCTCCGGCGGATGGAAGGTGGTCTACCGGAAGTCATCCCATGACTTTGCGGAGTTTAGCAAAGACGGCAGGGAGGTTGAGGATGAGGACCTGTATTCCGTGGCTATGGAAGGGTTCCATTTCAAGAACCTGGGAGACATTTTCCATGTGGATCCCGAGGAGATCTTCGCCAACAAAAAGCCCAGGGTCATCGGCACCGCTTCCCGGACAGTGCTCGAAGAGTATCTCTCCGAACACAACCGACTGGATCATCATACGGGCCGGCGTCTGATCATCCTGGAGTAACCGGGTCCGCATGCAGTGCATATGCAAAAAAAGAGACGCCTATCCGGGCGTCTCTTTGAATGTGCATCATTTTTTCGGATCTTCTGTGTCTTTCTTTTCGACAACTTGCAATGTTTCTTCCAGCTCCCGAATCCTCTTGCTTTTGCGGTACAGGAGAATGAAGAGAACCGTGAATGCTGCGACGCCGATCACGCAGGCTGCGATGGTCATGACCTTCGTTTTGGCAGATCCGACCTTGGTTTGAGTGTCTGTATCGGCCGCTGAGTTGACAGTATTGTCGGAAGTGGAAGAAGAGAAGGTGGCAGTGTCTTTGGTTGCATTCGTGCTTTCTTCCGATACCATATCCGAAACTGCCGGATCTGTGGTCAGCGCATCTGCGTTTGTCACTGCCTGATCCGGATTTTGTCCTTCGTCCTGAGCCATCTGATTTCCGTTTTCTCCTGCTTCATCCGCCATGGGAGGTTCCGGTGCTTTTCCCGTATGAGCAGAAAGAGAAATGCCGTTTTTCCCTAAGGGAACCGCATGATCCAGACCGATGAATTTGCCGGAAGACTCGGCCCACAGCACGGGTTTTACCAGGGCGTATTTTTCCTCATCCCAGGTCTTGAAATCGTCCTTCACCAGGCCGCCGGTATCTCCGGAATTCGCATTGAAGCACCAGAAGGTGTGATGCAGGTGATCAGAGGAAATGCGGTCCCGCAGACACTCCATCCAGGTGAGATTCTTGCCGGACATAAAACCGCCCCACTCACCGATGAGGACGGGAGCAATGTCCTCCTCCGCAATGTAGAGCCAGTAATCGTGCCATGCATCACGATAGAGGGAACTTCCGTCAAAGTTCCCGGTAAACCAGGGCTGTTCGTAAACGAGAGGACCGTAGTCGTGGGGAGAATAGACAATCTGTTTGTTCCGCTCCGGGTCCCCGAAGTCGATGGGATAGTCCTTCACTGCCATGAGGTTGGCACCCCACCAGGTGTTGTAGTAATCAGAATCCTTCGAAGAGGTGAAATTGTTGGTCTTCGGATTGGTGGGATAGATCTGGATGCCTTCGATGACGATGAGGGCGTGAGGGTTCACATCCAGGATGGCATTGCCTGCACGCTCTGCCGCCCGCTTCCAGTTGTTGGCATCATTCGAATCGTTCCAGATGGCGTGAGGCGTTTCGCTTGCCTTGCCGTGAGGCTCGTTCTTCAGGTCGTATGCGACGATGGTGTCATAATTTTTGTATCTGTCCGCGATCCAGGTGAGAGCTTCCACATATTTGTCTTCCGAGATCTTACTCGTATACCATACGGGATGGTTGTGACCGGAGGCATCGGTGTTGGCGGAGTGGATGTCCACCATGACCTTGATGCCGTTTTCCTCGCAGAGGGTCAGTACATAGTCGAAGATCTCCAGGGAATTGAGGCCGCTGAGTGAAGCGTTTTCCGCGTGGTTGTAATTGGCCTCCGGGTATTTCCCTGCTTTCCACTCCAGCAGAAGCTCTGCCGACATGGGAATCCGCATCAGGTTAAAACCGTGATCTGCGATGGCTTTGATGGAGGTTTCCAGAGAGGCACTCCAGAGTCCGTCGAAGAGATTGGTACCGGTGTTGTAACCGAACCAGTTTAATCCGGTGAGCCATACTTCTTCGCCATTCAGATCAACGATCCGGGAGCACTCCGTGGTGAGCCAGTCATCCCCGGCTTTGCCGTAGGTGCTGACTGCAGGAGAGGAGAAACCGGAGAGCTTCTCAGCGCCGTTTCCGCCATCGGAACCACCATTTCCGCCGTCTTCGGAGTTGCCGTCATTCCCGGTATTACCGCCGTCTCCGGTGTCACCGGTGTTTCCGTCATTGCCGCCATCGGGCGCCGTTCCGGAGCCCGTGACACTGACGAGCTTTGCTTCCGTGATGTCCGAGCCTTCCACCTGGATCCCCACATTGGAAGAAAGAGCCCAGGCGTTGGGACCGTCCGCGCGAACGACTGCGGTGACCTGACTGCCGCTTACGGTATAACTGTCAAATCCCCAGCCGGAGGCGGAGGAGACGGTGCCGTCAAACTCCGCAACAGCCGTGACGGTCATGTATTCGGAGCAGTTTGTGAGGTCAAAGGTGATCTGGCCGCCGGACCCCCAGAGATTGGTGGTGACATTTTCCCCGGAGGGCTTTCCTGCGGCAGCCGCAAGACTGCCTGCGCTTAAGGGTGAGAAGCAAAGAGACAGGACAAACGCCGCCAGAACGGCGGAGAAGATCCTTTTGATGCGATGGCCGGATGTGTTCATGATGTTCTCCCAGGTAGCTGATTTGTGCGGTCACGGAAACTATTTTTGCGATTTGATCGCAGTCTGCGCCACACGGAAGATATTTTACACTTTTTTCAGCGATAATGCTATTTTTCGTGATATTTTGCGGTTTTGGATGAAAAGGGAGGCGGAAATGGCAAAATCAGCCCCGGAGACTGCAAAAAATGTTGAAAAACGGCGATGTTTCGTATATAATACCGTCTATATGTTGATGAGTATGAAGCGATTTCCTGCGAAGTCAGGGAATCAGCGGATTGCGAATGCATGTAGAAGTGCGAAAGCAGCGAAGCTGCGAAGCAATTCGTGGTATCAACAAAGAAGAATAAAGGTATAAAGGACGAGAAGAAAATGGCATTACTGGATCAATGGAAAGACATCGCCTACAACGAGAATGAAAGCAGAGAGAAGCTGGAGAAGCTTTGGAATGTCTACTTCATCAAGGAGAAAGGCGTATACGAGAAGCTGCTGAAGAATCCCGACGAGGTCGTCACCGGCACCGTAAAAGAGCTGGCTGAGAAGTACGAGCTCTCCCTGATGGAGATGACCGGCTTCCTGGACGGCATCAACGACAGCCTGGTAGCTCCCAACCCCATCGACGAGATGGAGGAGGATACCGAGGTCCGCATCGAAATCGACAAGGCCCTTCTGTACAAGAACATGGTAGCTGCCGGCGCAGACTGGCTGTACAACCTGCCCGAGTGGGAAACCATCTTTGACGAGGAAACCCGCAAGGAGCTCTACAAAGAGCAGAAGAGATCTACCACCATCGTCAAGGAAACGAAGGTATATCCCAATGATCCCTGCCCCTGCGGCAGTGGCAAGAAGTATAAAAAGTGCTGCGGCAAAAAGGCGTAATGAATTCAGGAGGGCTTTCCGTTGGGAGTGCCCTCTTGTGCAATTTTTAGGAATGATGCGAAGCAGCGAAGCAATCCGTTGCATCATGTGAGTAAAATCCAGGGAGCTGCATATGGATAAAACACAGAAAAACTTAAGGACCGGCGCATACATTGCATCCGTCTGTTACATCGTGGTAGGCCTGGTGGCCATCGTTATGCCGGAGAGTATGCTGAAACTCCTGATCTACATCGTGGGCGGTGCCTGCATCGTAGGCGGAGCGATCTTTGTGATCAATTACCTGATCCGGGATGTGAAGATCAACTATTTCCGAAATGATTTTCTCCACGGACTGGTGGCGATCCTGCTGGGCATCATCGTGATCCTGAAGTGGGAGACCGTGATTTCCATGGTTCCCCTGTGCCTGGGAATCCTGGTGATGATCAGCGGCTGCATCAAACTGCAGAACGCCATTGACTTAAAGCGCATGAATTCCAAATCCTGGACCCGTCTTCTGATCGTGGCAGTGGTCAATCTGGTACTGGGTGCCGTTCTGGTGGGCAATCCCTTCAAGACCACTGTGCTGCTTTTGAGAGTCCTGGGTGTTGGCCTGATCTTCAGCGGTGTCACGGATCTCTTTTCCACCAAATTTTTCTCTAAAGTTTGGAAAGAGCAGGAAGTGACAGCTACCGCTACCGAAGTGGATCCTGCCGAAAAAACCGCAGAAGATGCGGAAGTTAAGGCAGATGAGACAGAGAAATAAAGAGAATGAAATCACCGAAATCCCCAATGGGACTCGGTGAGGACGGCAAAACATACAATGCATGCATGCAGGCACCGGCAGCGGTGCGGAAAGGAACCGATATGAAAAAACTTGAAGAGTACGTAGTAAGCATTCCCGATTTTCCCGAGCCGGGTATCATTTTCAGAGATGTGACCAGCGTTCTGCAGGACGCAGAGGGCCTGCACCTGGCCATCGACACCATGCAGAAGCTTATCGACGATCTGGATTATGACGTGGTCGTCGGTCCCGAGTCCAGAGGCTTTATCTTCGGAACTCCTCTGGCATACAACAATCACAAGCCTTTCGTGCTGATCCGCAAGAAGGGCAAGCTTCCCCGCGAGACCGTGGAGAAGACCTACGATCTGGAGTACGGCACAGCAACCATCGAGATGCACAAGGACAGCATCAAGCCCGGTCAGAAGGTTCTGATCGTTGACGACCTCATCGCTACCGGCGGTACCACCCAGGCTATGGTGGAGCTCATTGAGTCTCTGGGCGGCAAGGTTGTGGGTGTCTGCGTTCTGATGGAGCTGGCAGGCCTGAAGGGCAAGGAGAAGCTGGGTGATATTCCTCTGTTCTCCGCTATTGTTTACCCCGGAAAGTGATCTGACAGGTGAAAAGAAAGTAATCTACTCAAATAAGGGAGAGTATCCCACTGAGAAAGGAGGTACGCGCATGACGGATCCCAAAGAGCTTCCGGGTGGAGTGATCGATGATACGGAAGTAGAGCCGGTAGTGACCTTTGTGTCCCCGGAAGAATTGCATGAGCAGTTGATCGCCACCGTGCGCAGATACCACCCCAGTGACGATCTGTCCCTGATCGAGAAGGCTTACGAGACCGCCTGCGAGGCCCATTGCCAGCAGGTGAGAAAGTCCGGTGAGCCCTATATCATCCATCCCCTGAATGTGGCCATTATCCTGGCAGATCTGGAGATGGATAAGGAAACCATTGCCGCAGGCCTTCTGCACGATGTGGTGGAAGACACCAAGATGACGGAGGAAGACCTGGAGCGGGAGTTCGGCCCCGAGGTGGCCAGTCTGGTAGACGGCGTCACCAAGCTGGAACAGATCCCCCTGTCCACCGACATGGATCAGAACCAGGCGAAGCTGGAGATGCAGGCAGAGAACCTGCGGAAGATGTTCCTGGCAATGGCAAAAGACATTCGTGTCATAATGATCAAGCTGGCAGACCGTCTTCACAACATGAAGACTCTTCAGTACCAGAGTCCCGCCAGCCAGATCCGTATTGCCAGAGAGACTCTGGATATTTACTGTCCCATCGCACAGCGTCTGGGTATCAGCAAGATCAAAGTGCAGTTGGATGACCTGGCTCTCATGTACCTGGAGCCGGAGGCATACAACGAGCTGGAACGGAGCATCCACGCCCAGAAAGAAGAGCGGGAAGCCTATATCAAGAGCATTGTGGGTGAGGTCAGCGGATACATCCGCGAGGCCGGCATCGAAGCTACCGTTTACGGACGTGTGAAGCACCTCTTCTCCATCTACAAGAAGATGAAGAACCAGAACAAGACGCTGGATCAGGTCTATGACCTGTTCGCTGTCCGTATCATTGTGGACTCGGTGCGCAGCTGTTACGAAGTGCTGGGTATCATGCATGAGCATTACATGCCCATCCCCGGCCGCTTCAAGGACTACATCGCAATGCCGAAGTCCAATATGTACCAGTCCCTGCATACCACCCTGATGGGTACCACCGGTCAGCCTTTTGAGGTGCAGATCAGAACCTTCGAGATGCACAAAGCGGCGGAATACGGTATCGCGGCCCACTGGAAATACAAGGAGAACTCCGCAGGTCTCCACAGCGTCCACGGCGAGGAGGAGAAGCTGACCTGGCTGCGCCAGATCCTGGAGTGGCAGCAGGATCTCTCCGACAACAGCGAGTTCATGAGTCTGCTGAAGAACGACCTGGATCTGTTCTCCGATCACGTTTACTGCTTTACCCCTACCGGTGAGGTGAAAAATCTTCCCGTAGGTTCCTGTCCCATCGATTTTGCCTACAGCATCCATTCCGCCGTGGGTAACCGCATGGTGGGAGCCCGTGTCAACGGCAAGCTGGTGCCCATCGAGTACCAGATCAAGAACGGGGACCGTATCGAGATCATTACCTCCCAGAACACCAAGGGACCCAGCCGTGACTGGTTGAACATCGTCAAGAGTACCCAGGCCAAGAGCAAGATCAATCAGTGGTTCAAGAACCAGTCCAAGGAAGACAACATCGCCAAGGGCAAGGAACTGCTCCACGCTTATTGCAAGGCCAAGGGCATCAACCTTTCCGAAATGCTGACTCCCGCTTACCAGCAGGAGATCATTACCAAATATGCGTACCATGACTGGGATTCCATCCTGGCGGCTGTGGGCCGCGGCGCTCTGAAGGAGGGGCAGGTCATCAACCGTCTCCGGGAGCTCTACGAGATGGATCATCCCCGTGTCCTGACCAACGAGGAGATCATGGCTTCCATCGCCGAGTCCAATGCCACCCTGGGCAGGACCTCCGTGCGACATGCCAAGAGCGGTATCGTGGTCAAGGGTATGACAGACCTGTCGGTTCGTTTTTCCAAATGCTGTAATCCTGTACCCGGGGACGAGATCGTCGGTTTCGTTACCAGAGGAAGAGGCATTTCCGTTCACAGAACGGACTGTATCAACGTACTGAATCTGCCGGAATTTGAACGGGCCCGTCTCATCGATGCCCAGTGGCAGCAATCCGACTCCGAGGAGCGTTACATGGCGGAGATCCGGATCTATGCCAACGACCGTACCGGTCTCCTGGCAGATATTTCCAAAGTCATGACGGAGCGCAACATTTCCATTCACGCCCTGAATACCAGGACCAACAAGCAGGGAATCGCCACCCTGACCTTAAGCTTTGAAATTTCCGGCAAGGAAGAACTGGCAAGGCTGGTGGAGAAACTCCGGGGGATCAGCGGCGTCATCGACATTGAGAGAAGTGTGGGATGAGTATGGGTGATATCAAGATCGGTCGCATGACCATCGGCGTCTACGGAACCAATTGCTATTTCCTCTATCGGGAGGACTGCCCTGACTGTGTGGTGATCGATGCTCCCGACGAAGGAGAGAAGGTCGCAGCCCGGCTGGAGAGCAAGGGCTTTCACATTCGCGGGATCCTGCTGACCCACGGACATTTTGATCATGTCTGGGGCGCTGAGGATCTGAGAAAGGCTGCGAACGGATATGCAAAGGAGCGGGGCGAGGAGCCCGTGCTGCTGTATGCCCTGGACGCGGAGGAAGAGCTGCTCCACGACACGGAGATGAATGTTTCCGCAGCTATGCACAGACCCGTGACCGTTACCCCTGACAGATATCTGAAGGACGGAGAGGAACTGACTCTGGCAGGTATCACCTTCCGGGTCATCGCAACCCCGGGACATACCGCGGGAAGCGCCTGCTTCTACGTGGAGGAAGGGGGATTTTTACCTGCGGGTGATACCCTCTTTGAAGAGTCCGTGGGCAGGACCGATTTTCCCACGGGCAGTATGAGCGCCCTGGTGCGTTCCGTCCGGGAGAAACTGTTCGTGCTGCCGGATGATACGAAGGTGTATCCCGGCCACGGAGATCCCACCTCCATCGGACATGAGAAAAAGTACAACCCCTTTGTGGCGGAGTGATGATGGACATTCGAAATCAATATATCTATGTGGAACCGGAGCTCTATACGACCGATGTGTTGGCCATGCTCCGGTCCTTTTTTCCTGAAAAGAATCTGAAAGTAGCCGTGCCGGAGAGCCGCCCCGAAATCTTGGAAGAGGCTTCCCGGGACGGGTATTTTTGTACCGTAAAATGTGACGGGCATGCCGCTTCCATCGAAGCCTTCGGCAAGAACTTCACCTATCCCGAGGATCCGAAAGCGGGAGACGCTTTGACGGACAAGGCCTTCAAAAAGGGCCTGGGCGCCTTTCTCTACCGGATCCTGCAGGAGGAGACGGGACGGAGCCTGCCCTGGGGAAATCTGAACGGCGTCCGGCCTACGAAGCCCGCGTATCAAGCATTGCAGGCAGGGAAGACCCGGGAAGAGATCCTGGAGACCTATGCAGGAGAGCATTTTGTCAGTGAGGAAAAAGCAGCTCTTTCCGTGGATATCGCAGGAAGAGAATTAGAACTCCTGAAACGATTTGACCATGAGGGGGCCGGCGTCAGTGCCGGGTACAGTCTCTACATCGGGATCCCATTTTGTCCCAGCACCTGTCTGTATTGTTCCTTTACCTCCTTCCCCATCGCGGCCTATCGCGGGGAGACGGACCGGTATGTGGACTGCCTGTTGCGGGAGCTGGAGGGCACCGTAAAGCTCATGGGCGGGAAAGCACCGGATACGGTCTATGTGGGAGGCGGTACTCCTACTACCCTGACGGCGCCCCAGATGGACAGACTTCTGGGAGAACTGGCGTCTCAGCTGGATCTGACAAATATCGCAGAGTTTACCGTGGAAGCGGGGAGAGCGGATTCCATCACCCCGGAGGTGCTGGAGGTCATGAAACGCAGAGGTGTGTCCCGGATCTCCATCAATGCCCAGACCATGCAGCAGAGGACCCTGGACGTTATCGGCAGGAGAGCCTCCGTGGCCCAGGTCCGGGAAGCCTATACCATGGCACGGGAGTGCGGCTTTGACAACATCAACATGGACCTCATCCTGGGACTGCCGGGAGAGACGGCAGAGGATGTGGCGGATACCATGGAGCAGGTAAAGGCCCTGCGTCCCGAGTCTCTGACGGTCCATTCCCTGGCCATCAAGAGGGCTTCCGCTCTGTCCCGGATCATCGAAGAGAAGGGAATGCCGGTACTGGAAAACACCGCCGAGACCATGGAGATTGCAGCCCGGGGCGCTGCGGAGATGGGGCTTTTGCCTTACTACCTGTACCGACAGAAAAACATGTCCGGGAATTTTGAGAACGTGGGCTATGCCCTGCCCGGAAAGTACGGGTACTACAACGTGCTCATGATGGAAGAACTCCAGAGCATCCTTGCCCTGGGAGCCGGGGTGGTGAGCAAAAGCGTCCTGCCGGGACCTCCTCTGCAGATCCGCAGATGCGAGAATGTGAAGGATGTACGCCTGTACATGGACATGACGGAGGAAATGGTCCGCCGGAAGGAAGAACTTTTCGCGTAAATACGGGGATTTTTCCCGAATTTCGAATCCTTCGGATGATGGTAAACCAAGTGCCCTTGTGATATAATGAAAGTTGACTTCTTGAGCAGGGAGGAAGGCATATGAGCGAGAACAACAGTGAAAAGTCCTGTTCCGCTTTCCTGAAAGGCCTGGCCAGCTGGTTTGGCTTTGAGCGGAATTCCAATTATGTTCGCAATTATTTTGCGGATGTCAATGTGCATACCTCTGTCTACATGTCCTTTATCATCCTGGGCCTTGAGATCTATGTCATGTATTACAAGCTCAGTAAGGCCTTTGATGCGGGGCTTGTCCTGAAGGGCTTCACGCTGTATCGGGAAGGGGAGAAGTACAAGACACTGTTTAAGGTGCTGAAGGACAACCTCCTGCTTTCCGCCGTGGCGCTGGTGATGCTGCTCTTTGCGGCCTATTACCGTAAGAACGCCCACAGCGGAGATCAGAAGCTCCGCAGGAAACTCACAGTCTTCAGCTTCCTGCTGGACATAGTTTTTTCCTACATTTGCCTGTACTTCGGATTTGTGACCTCCAGGTCCGATTATGAGAAGGGCAATCAGATCCTGACCTTTGTGACCATGATCCTGTTCGTGGCCTGTCTGCTGATCTGGAGCCCCTACGCATCCACGGTGATCCTGGCGGTGATCTTCTGGTGCTTCCTGAGGTTCGGTGTGGATTATTTCGCACTGACCTCCGTGAACGGGTCCAACGGCGATCGGATCAATTATGCCACCTTCTTTATCTCCCTTTTGATGGTGAGCTTCAGCATTTACCATCAGCGAAAAGCGGAGGCCATCAAGGACGAATCCCTGGAGTCCGCCAACCGCATCCTGAAAAAGATGACGGTAACGGACGATCTGACGGGGATCTCCAACATGAGCAATTTTGTCTACGAAGCGAAGCAGGAGCTGGCGGATCCCGAGACGGATCCCAAGTCTCTGGTATTTCTCTTCGTTGACATTTCGAACTTTGGTAATTTCAACGACAAGTACGGCTACGAGGAGGGCAACAAGCTGCTGCGCAGGACCGCTGAGATCCTGACGGAAGCCTTCCCGAGCAGCCTGGTGGCGAGACAGTCCGACGACCATTTCGTGGTGCTGACGGAGACTGCAAACGTAAAGCAGCTGGACGTGGTGAAGGAACGGATCCGCGAGGGCTACACCGACATCCGTCTGGGACTGAAGGCCGGTGGCTACTATCCCGCAGACAGGGAGACGGATCCCAACATCGCCTGCGACAGAGCCCGCTACGCTTCCACCACCATCAAGAAGCAGTTTGACGATGACTATGCGGTATACGATGAGACCATGGCGGACAGTTTCGCCCGGAGACAGTACATCATCAACAACCTGGACACCGCCATCGAGAACGGTTACATCAGGCCCTATTACCAACCGGTGGTCTGGGCGGAAAATCATAAACTCTGCGGCTTTGAGGCTCTGGCCCGCTGGATCGATCCCGACCATGGCTTCATGTCCCCCGGGGACTTCATTCCCATCCTGGAGGAATACAGACAGATCTACAAGCTGGATCTGGCCATCATGCGCAGCGCCCTTGCGGACATCAAAAGGTCCATGGATATGGGATTCCCCGGGATCCCCGTTTCCCTGAATTTCTCCCGTGTGGACTTTGAACGTGCCGGTCTGGTGGGAGAGCTGGAGAGCGCCATCCGGGATGCCGGCATCCCCAGAGAGCTGATCCATGTGGAGGTGACGGAGAGTACCTTAAGCCAGTATCAGAGCAGGATGCATGAGACCCTGACGGAACTTCACGACAAGGGCTATGCCATCTGGCTGGACGATTTCGGCTCCGGATATTCCGCACTGAATGTGCTGAAGGATTTCGCCTTTGATGTGATGAAGATCGACATGATCTTCCTGAAGGGCTTTGAATCCAATCCCAAGTGCCGCGTTGTGCTGAAAAATGTGGTGGATCTGGCCGGCGCCGTTTCCATGCGCACCCTGACGGAGGGCGTGGAAACAAAGGAGCAGGCTGAATACTTAAGGAGCATCGGCTGCGAGAGATTGCAGGGATACCTGTTCGGCAAGCCCATGCCCTTTGAAGAAGCAACGCAGAAGATCTCGGACGGCACCCTGGTGGTGTCGGAGGAACTGATGATCCCCGGGACGGATGCGAAATAAGGATGTTTTTGCAATGAAAAAAGGAACTCGAACAATGGCTGCGCTGCTGGCGGCATTGCTCCTGACAGGCTGCGGCGGGCAGACTTCTTCCCTGACGGACGGGGACGAGACGGATGCACAGGCGGAATTCCTGGATTCCCTGAGTGCCGCTGCGGAAGAGGGGACGGACACTTTAGGCAGTTCCGTCTACAGCTTCCAGATCTCCATCGGCGGTAAGATCTATACCTTCCCCATGATGGGCAAGGAACTGACGGAGCTGGGATGGGAGCAGGTGACGCCTCTGGACGCCCTGGGAGCCCATTATTTCCGGCAGGTGACCTATCGGAATGCGCAGGGCGCGGAACTGGATTTTATCCTCTACAACAGAGCGGACAGTGAGGTCCTACTGGCCAATACCATCGTGGAAGGCTATGCCTACACCGCAGCTGCGGACACGGATGGAAAGCTGGATGTGATTTTTCCCGGCGGATTTCTCCCCGGCTCGTCCAAAGCGGAAGAAATGCGGCCCCTTTACGGTGAGCCCACGGAGGAGCTGGAGACCGAAGACGGCCTGACCACGTGGCGCTACGAATACAGTGAGCTCATTTACACGGAGGTGTCCTTCCGGGACGGCGTTCTGGAAAATATGACTTCCGGCTGTATCGGAGTACTGCCCAACGGCTACAACATCACCAGGCTGAACGTCAAGGGCGACGAGCCCGATTATGTGAAGGATTACAAAGCTCCCACTGCTTTTGCGGGAGATCCTTTCTCCTACATCTACGAGCTGGAAGGCAGTTACTACCGTCTCCGGACACCGCTGAAGTCACTGCTGGAAAACGGCTGGGAGATCAAGGAGAAAAAGGGGAATGACTGTGCAGGAAATGCTTCCTCCTTCATCACCCTGTTCCTGCAAAACGGGACGGAGACGGATCCGTCCACGGGGCAGGAAGAGCCTGTGGGCCTCCTGCTGGATATGACGGTGTATAATGAGGACGGCTTCATTCAGCCCCTGGAGAACTGCCTGGTGGAGGACCTGTATCTGTATGATTACGGGGAGTCCGCAGAGGGCGCCGGAGAAACCATCTCCGCATCCCTGGAGGGCGGCATTACCCTGGGGATGAGCGCCGATGAAGTTATGAGCATCCTGACGGGGCTGGGAGTGACACCTGTGTCGGAAGAAAGCGGTTCCTTCCTGTATTACCGGGTGGAGGATCCGAAGAATCCGAAAAACGGGTATCTTCTCTGTTTCTCGGAAGCGGGACTGTCCTCCATGGAAGTGTTGAAGACCTACGGAGACTGAGTCGGGGATCCGGAGCAGTTCTCATTTGAACAACGATGAAAAAATGATCGAAGACCCGATCGCGCAGACCGGGTGAAGAAAGGACGTAAGACTATGGCAATGAACAAGAAACCCACCACCGGAATGAGAGACATCCTTCCGGAGGAAATGCGGATCCGCCAGTATGTGATGCAGGTGATCCGTGAGACCTATGCGGGCTTTGGTTTTACCCAGATCGAGACTCCCTGTGTGGAGTCCATCGGGAACCTGACCAGTAAGCAGGGCGGCGACAACGAGAAACTGATCTTCAAGATCTTAAAGCGCGGCGAGAAGCTGAATGTGAAGGATGCCGTCAGTGAGGAAGAAGTGACGGACGGTGGTCTGCGTTATGACCTGACAGTGCCCCTGGTCAGATATTATTCCAACAATTCCGCATCTCTTCCCAGCCCCTTCAAGGCGCTGCAGATGGGAAATGTATGGCGTGCGGATCGTCCCCAGAAGGGCAGATACCGTCAGTTCATGCAGTGCGACATCGATATCTTCGGTGAGCCCTCCAACCTGGCGGAGATCGAGCTGATCCTGGCCACCACCACCACCCTGGGAAAGCTGGGATTCAAGGGCTTCGAAATCCGTATCAATGAGCGCCGGATCCTGAAGGCCATGGCAGCCTACAGCGGCTTCCCTGAGGACAGCTACGACAGCGTCTTCATCACCATGGACAAGATGGACAAGATCGGTGCGGAGGGCGTTCGTGCGGAACTCCTGGAGAATGGCTTTGCCGCAGAAGCTGCGGACAAGTACCTGAACCTTTTCGCACAGATGGAGCAGGCACAGGATAAACTGGGCTTCCTGGCAGGAGAACTGGGAGAGTTCCTGGATCCCGAGGTTCACACCAATCTGCGGGAGATCATCGATTCCGTGGAAGCTACCAAGAGTGCACAGTTTGACATGGTTTTCGATGCCACCCTGGTCCGTGGCATGGGATATTACACCGGCACCATTTTTGAGATCGCCATTCCTGAGTTTGGCGGCAGCTGCGGTGGCGGCGGCAGATATGACAAGATGGTCGGAAAGTTCACCGGGCAGGATGTTCCCGCCTGCGGCTTTTCCATCGGTTTTGAGCGCATTATCCTGCTGCTGACCGAGAGCGGATTCCGGGTGCCCGGCGCTTCCGAGAAGATTGCCTTCCTCATCGAGAAGGGCATCGGCGGAGAGAGACTTTGCGGCATCATCGCCGAGGCACAGAAGCTCCGTTCGGAGGGTAAGCAGGTCCTGATGACCCGCATGATGAAGAATCGTAAGTTCCAGAAGGAGCAGCTCCAGAAGGAAGGATATGAGGATATCCGGGACTGCTTCCTGGAGGCTTTGAAATAAAATACTGCCCCGATACGGGCTTGGAGGAATAAGTATTATGGAAAAACTGACGCAATCAAGAACACACAACTGCGGAGAGCTGCGCCTGTCCGATGCGGGCAAGCAGGTAACCCTCTCCGGATGGCTGGAGAACAGCAGAGAGGTAGGCGGCAATCTGGTCTTCCTCATTCTGAGAGACTTCTACGGCACCACCCAGCTGGTGGCTGAGACTCCCGAGATGGTAGCCGCATTCAAGGGCATTACCAAGGAGTCCACCGTTACCGTGACCGGTACCGTCCGGGAGCGCAGCAACAAGAATCCCAAGATCGCAACCGGCGACATCGAAGTGATTCCCGACAGTGTTGTCGTTTTGGGCAGAAACCGCAATCCAGAGCTTCCTTTCGAGATCAACCACAGCAAGGACGCAGATGAGTCCACCCGTTTGAAGTATCGTTATCTGGATCTGCGCAACCCTGAGGTGAAGAGCAATATCGTGCTGCGCAGCAAGGTGGTTTCCGCTCTGCGCCGCGCTATGGAGCAGGAGGGCTTTCTGGAGATCTCCACACCCATTTTGACCGCATCTTCTCCCGAGGGTGCAAGAGACTATCTGGTACCTGCCAGAAAGCATCCGGGCAAGTTTTATGCACTGCCTCAGGCGCCTCAGCAGTTTAAGCAGCTCCTGATGACTTCCGGCTTCGACCGTTACTTCCAGATCGCACCCTGCTTCCGTGACGAGGATGCCAGAGGCGACCGTACCCCCGGCGAGTTCTATCAGCTGGATATGGAGATGGCTTTCGCAGACCAGGATGATGTGCTGGGTGTTCTGGAGCGCGTTCTGGTGCCCATCTTCCAGGAGTTCGGCATCTACAAGAGGGTGACTCCCGCGCCTTTCAGACGCATCGCATACAATGACGCCATGGAAAAATACGGCACGGACAAGCCCGACCTGCGCATCGATCTGATCCTTCAGAATGTGACGGATCTTCTGTCCGGTATCGGCTTTGATCCTTTCACCGGCAACACGGTGGAGGCAGTGGTGGTAGACGGATTTACCGCAACCAGAAAGCAGATCGATCAGCTCTGCGCAGATGTGGAAGTGCAGACCGCTCAGAAGACCTACTGGTTCCGCCTGGATGAGAACGGCGAGATCGTAGGCGGTATCTCCAAATTCGTGCAGCCCATCAAGGATCAGGTCATCTCTGCCCTGAATCTGAAGCCCGGCTGCTTCGTGGGTCTTGCTGCGGGCAAGAAGGCAGTGGCACAGAAGACTGCAGGCGTGCTCCGCTCCAAACTGGGCATCCTTTGTCCCGAGCATATGGACAAGGAACAGTACCAGATGTGCTGGATCGTGGACTTCCCCATGTATGAGATCGGTGAAGAGTCCGGCGAGCTGGAGTTCTGCCACAATCCTTTCTCCATGCCCAACGGCGGTCTGGAGATCCTGGAGAAGGCGGCTGCAGGCGAGGTGGATCCCCTGTCCATCACCGCATTCCAGTATGACCTGGTGATCAACGGTTATGAGTCCGCTTCCGGTGCTGTAAGAAACCACGATCCCGAGATCATGGTGAAGGCATTCGAGCTGGTACGCCTGGGCGAGGCCGATGTGAAGGCAAAGTTCCCCGCAATGTACAACGCATTTACCTACGGCGCTCCTACCCACGCAGGTGCTGCACCCGGCGTGGACCGTATGATCATGCTGCTGACGGGCGAAGAGTCCATCCGTGAGGTCATCACCTTCCCCATGAACAAGAATGCGCAGGATCTGATGATGAGCGCTCCTTCCGAGGTGACGGACGCTCAGCTCAAGGAGCTTCATCTGCTTTGCACCGAAAAGGAAGAAGATGTTGAAGAATAAAAACGGTTCGGATCCCTGCCTGATCCTATGCGGCATGCGGATCCCGGAACTGCAACAGGCAATGAAAGAAGAGCCCTCCGACCGAGGGCTTTCTTTTTCGGAATGGGTCCGCTTTCTGGACGGAGAGCGGCTGGAGGCGGTTCAGCGCAGGGCAACGGAGAAGGAAAAGCTCCGTGCACTGGCGGCGGGACTGCTGCTGCGGCTGGCACAGGAAGCGGGATTCGATACCCCGGAAGGAGTGCTGGATCCGGAGACAGTCCTGATGCGTCTGCAGACGGCCGGACCGGCACCGGAGCACCCTTATGTGAAGGGGCACCATGGAAAGCCCGCCTTTGCGGACCACGCGCTTCCGAGATTTAACATCACCCATTCCGGAGATCATGTGCTGCTGGCCCTGTCAGACAGGGAAGTGGGCATCGATCTGCAGGAGCACAGAGGACTGAAACTGCAGGAGACCGCAGATCGCTTTTTCTCGGCGGAAGAGGCCGAAGCGCTGCGCTCTGCCGGAGAGGAGCGGACAGAACTTTTTTACCGGCTCTGGACCAGGCGGGAAGCCTACGGAAAGACCCTGGGCTGCGGCGTGGTCCCTGTGATGGGAAAGAACTATCTGGATCCGTTGTCTGAAGACTTTTCCAACGTGCGTTTTACCGACATGGATTTTGCGCCCGGATACAGTCTGTGCATCTGCCTGAAGACAGACCGAGGACTTGTCCAAAAGTGATGCCGATGCATCCCTTTTGGACAGCAGTTTTGCCTGACGGCAAATACTGCACTGATGTATCGGAGAAACTGCATTCGCAGATTTCTCCTCACAAGTCCGCCTATGGCGGACAGAAGGATTTTCAATGAGTAATTGGTTGGTTTACATAAAAAAGTATAAGAAGGAAGCGATCCTTGCCCCTCTCTTTAAACTGCTGGAGGCGGTGTTCGAGCTTTTCGTGCCCCTGGTCATGGGCCGGATCATCGACGAAGGCATCGGCGGGGAGAACATGGGACTGATCCTGCGGATGGGTCTCGTTTTGCTGCTCCTGGCTGCAGTGGGTCTTACCGTGTCCATCACGGCCCAGTTCTTTGCTGCCAAGGCTGCGGTGGGAACTGCTGCATCCTTACGGAAAGCGGTCTTTGACCGGATCATGCGTCTGGATTACACCGGCGTGGACCGGGCGGGTACCAACACCCTGATCGCCCGGATGACCAGTGACATCAATCAGGTCCAGTCCGGCATCAACATGACCCTGCGATTGTTCCTGCGGTCCCCCATCATTGTCCTGGGTGCCATGATCATGGCACTCACCATTGATGTGAAGAGCGGTCTCATCTTTGCCGTTGCTATCCCTGCTCTGGCTTTGGTGGTCTACGGCATTATGCTTCTGACCATGTCAGGGCAGCGAAAGGTCCAGGGACACCTGGACAAAGTCCTGGGCAGGACCCGGGAATATCTGGCGGGCGCCAGAGTGATCCGCGCCTTCCATCGAGAAGAGGAAGAATTGCAGAAATTCTCGGGTGAGAACAGCCTATTGACAGAAAGTCAGACTCGTGTTGCCCGCATGGGAGCCGTCACAAACCCGGTTACCTACCTCATTGTGAACGGAGCCATCATCTATCTGATCTATACCGGAGCTATCCGAGTGAACGCCGGTGACCTGACCCAGGGTCAGGTGGTGGCACTTTTAAACTACATGAATCAGATCCTGGTGGAGCTGGTGAAGCTGGCGAACCTCATCGTGACCATTTCCAAGGCCCTGGCCTGTGGCAAACGGGTGGGAGATGTGCTGGAACTGCCTGTGGAAGAGGAGCCGAAGACCGCAGACGGCCGGAACGGAGCATCCGGGCCGGATGGTGCACAGGAGACCTCCAAAGTCGCCACGGATTCGTCGAGTGCTTCGGGCGTCCCTTACCTGGTCTTCGATCATGTGAGCCTGACCTATGAGGGAGCAGGCGCAGAAACCCTGCGGGATATTTCTTTTACGGCCGGGCGGGGTGAGACCATCGGTATCATCGGTGGCACCGGTTCCGGCAAGACCAGTCTCATCAATCTGATCCCCGGCTTTTATCATGCCACGGAAGGATCGGTCCGGCTGGAAGGCCGGGATGTTTCGGAGATCCCGGAGGATGAACTTCGCAGTCGCATCGGTCTGGTGCCCCAGAAGGCAGTTCTTTTCGGCGGTACCATCCGTACCAATATGAAATGGAGCAATCCGAACGCCAGCGAGGAGCAGATCTGGAAAGCCATTCGCATGGCCCAGGCGGAAAGCGTAGTGCTGGATAAGCCCGGTGGATTGGATACGAGAGTCTCCCCCAGCGGAAAGAACTTCTCCGGCGGCCAGAAGCAGCGTCTGACGGTTGCCAGGGCCCTGGTGCGGGATCCCGAGATCCTGATCCTGGACGACTCCTCCTCGGCACTGGATTACCTCACCGAGAGCAGAATGCGCGCCGCCATCGCGGAGCTGAAGGATACCACGAAGATCATCGTCAGCCAGCGGGCTTCCTCTATCATGCACGCGGACCGGATCATCGTGCTGGATGAGGGCGTCACCGTAGGTATCGGAACCCATGATGAACTGCTGGAAAGCTGTGATGTGTATCGCGAAATATACGAGTCTCAGTTCGAACGATCCGGAACGGATCCTTCGTAAGCCCCTATTTTCTGTTTAGGAGAACTGCCATGGCAGAAGAAACCAAGAACAAAAAGAAACGCCTCCCCGATCAGGGACAGAACCTCCTGATCCTGAAGCGCGTTCTTACCTACATCAAACGATATATCCCCGTATTGGCGCTTTCCGTGCTGCTGGCGGCACTGACGGTGGTCCTCACCCTGCTGATCCCCATCTTTACGGGACAGGCAGTGGATGAACTCCTGGGGCCCGGCCGGGTACAGATGGCAAATATCCTGAAGGTCTGCCTGCGCATCGGCATTACCATGGGGATCACCGCTGTAGCACAGTGGATCATGAGCACCTGCAACAACTACCTGACCTATCATGTGGTCCGGGACATTCGTGAGGATGCCATGAAACATCTTCACAATCTTCCCATCGCCTATCTGGACGCTCACCCTTCCGGAGACGTGGTGAGCCGTATCATCACCGATGCGGACACTTTTGCGGACGGTCTGCTGATGGGATTTACCCAGCTTTTTACCGGCCTTCTGACGGTACTGGGAACCCTGGGCTTTATGCTGGCCACCAATGTGCCCATCACTCTGGTGGTGGTGATTCTGACACCTCTGTCAATCCTGGTAGCCCGTTACATCGCCGTCCATACACACGAATTTTTCCTGAAACAATCCGTGGAGCGTGGAGAGCAGACCGCCTTTATCGAGGAGATGGTGGGAAACCAGAAGCTGGTCCGTGCCTTTTCCATGCAGGATAAGGCAAGACAGGATTTTGACCGGATCAACAAGCGCCTGCAGAAGGCATCCCTGAAAGCGATTTTCTACTCCAGCCTGGTAAATCCCTCTACTCGCTTCATCAATTCCCTGGTCTATGCGGGTGTTGGCGTGTTCGGTGCTTATTACGCCATTCACGGCGGCATCACCGTAGGCCAGCTTTCCTGCTTCCTGTCCTACTCCAGCCAGTACGCCAAGCCCTTCAATGAGATCTCCGGCGTCCTGACGGAGCTGCAGAATGCCTTTGTCTGCGCAGGCAGAATCTTTGACCTCATCGATACCGAGCCGGAGCCTGCAGATGCTCCCGATGCCCGGGTGATCCTGAACGCCAGAGGTAAGGTGGACTTTAACGATGTGGAGTTTTATTACGATCCCGAAAAGCCTCTGATCCGGGATCTGAACCTCCATGTGACGCCGGGACAGAAGATTGCCATTGTGGGCCCCACGGGCTGCGGCAAGACCACACTTATCAACCTCCTGATGCGTTTCTACGATGTGATCGGTGGTTCAGTGTGTGTGGAGGATACGGATATCCGGAATGTGACCAGAGGAAGCCTTCGGAGCAGCTACGGTATGGTGCTCCAGGAGACCTGGCTGCGGAAGGGCACCATCCGGGAGAACATTGCCTTCGGCAGGCCGGATGCGCCTCTGGAGGAGATCATCGAAGCAGCGAAAAATGCCCACGCCCACAATTTCATCATGCGTCTTCCCAACGGTTACGACACGGAGATCGGAGAGGACGGCGGAAGCCTTTCCCAGGGACAGCGTCAGCTCCTGTGCATTGCCAGAGTGATGCTTTGTCTGCCGCCCATGCTGATCCTGGACGAAGCTACCAGCTCCATTGATGTCCGTACCGAGGTCAACATTCAGAAGGCCTTCACTCACATGATGCAGGGCAGGACCAGCTTTATCGTGGCCCATCGTCTCTCCACCATCCGGGAGGCGGATGTGATCCTGGTGATGAAAGACGGCAATATCGTGGAGCAGGGAAAACACGCAGAACTGCTCGAACGGAACGGTTTCTACAAGGAGCTGTACAACAGCCAGTTCGTGCGGCTGCCGGGTAACGCATAAAAAGCCTGCGGGTCTCCCCACAGGCAGCAGAACGGACAGTTACATATTTACGAGATAAGGAAAAGCGCGCCGGTTATTCGCCGGTCGCGCTTTCTTCGTTTTCTTTCTCAGGTTCTGATTCCGGTTTGTTCTCGGCGGCTTTCTCTTTTTCCTCACCGTCGCCTTCTGCAGCTCCTTCCGCCGGGGGCTCCGGCAGGGTGATGAGCACATGCTCGATGCGGTTGTCATCCATGCCCGCAACCTTGAGGGTCGTGCCATCCTCCAGAACCACTTCCTCGCCGTCCTCCGGCAGGTGATCCAGATGCTCGATGATGACACCGCCTACGGAATCGTATTCCTCGCTGCTGATGTTGCAGCCGATGGCTTCGTTCAGATCATCCAGACTCAGGGCCGCTTCCACCTGGTAGGTGCGATCCGCAATGAACTGTACCAGCTCCTTCTCGTCGGAATCATACTCATCCCGGATCTCGCCTACGATCTCTTCCAGCAGGTCCTCCAGAGTGATCATACCCTCCGTAGCGCCGTACTCGTTCAGGACGAAGGCGATGTTGATGGTTTCCTTGCGCATCTCCTCCAGCAGATCGGAGGTCTTCTTAAACTCGTGGGTGTAAAAGCCTTCCCGCATGATGTCCCGGACATGGAAGTTGCCGGGATCGTCGCAGAGGATGAAGTCCTTGATGTTTACGATACCGATGATGTGGTCCTTGTCTTCCTCATAGACGGGGAGGCGGGTGTACATGTACTCCCGGAACACATCCCGGATGGTTTCGTAATTGTCCTCCACATCCACAGTGACCATACGGACTCTGGGGATCATGATGTCCTTAGCAACGGAATCGGAAAAATCAAACACGTTGTAGATCATTTTCCGTTCCTCGGTCTCGATGACTCCGTCCTCGTGACCGGCGTCCACGTAAGTTTTCAGCTCGGATTCCGTGATGGTGTTGTCCCGCTTTTTCGGGTCGATGCCGAAGATCCGCAGGATGAGATTGCCTAGCGTATCGAAGATAAAGATCAGAGGGGTCAGGATCGTCATCAGGAAGGAAATCACGGGAGCGTAGGCCAGGGAAAGCTTCTCGGAGGAAACCATGGCCCAGGTCTTGGGGATCACCTCGCCCAGCAGCAGGATCACAAAGGTCAGGATGCCGGTGGCAATGCCCACCAGAAGACCGATGCGAAGCGCCAGCGTGGTTGCAATGGCAGACGCCGACAGATTGACGATATTATTTCCGATCAATATAGCGGAAAGCATTTTGCTGTTGTTTTCGAGGATTTTGTTGACACGGGCAGCCTTTTTGTTGCCTTCCTCCTCCAGGGTCTTCATGCGGACTCTGTTGCAGGCGGTCAGGGCTGTCTCGGCCGATGAGAAAAATGCAGACAGAATGACCAGAACGATCAGGGATGTGATTTGTAAGGGTATGGCACCTGGGGTATCCAAAACTGTTCTCCTTTGCGATAATGCGGTACTATTAGGGAAAATTTTACTGACAAAATCCTGTCTTGTCAAGGAATTCATCTTGTGCTATACTACACACGGTTTTGTGTTTTGTATAGAAACGCCAATACTTAAGGAGGCTAATCCATGAAGCATATTAAGACTTTGAATACCAGAAACCTGAAGGAGTCCATGAAGAAGGGCGGCTGCGGCGAGTGCCAGACTTCCTGCCAGTCCGCATGCAAGACTTCCTGCACCGTCGGTAATCAGACCTGCGAGAAGCTGAAGTAATTCAGAGGGACATTTAAATGCTGCTTAAACAGACAGTGATCGCGGCGCGGTCGCTGTCTGTTGTTGCGTTATTCGAAAGGTGTTTTTTCTATGATCCATGCTTATAAGAGCAATGGCTATAACATTGTTCTGGATGTGAATTCCGGCTCCGTACATGTGGTGGATGACATCGTTTACGATATGATCCCCCTGGTGGAGCCACTCTACGAAGAAGGGATCAAGGATCCCGAGACCATGAAGGCTGCCGTGATCCATGTTGCCCGTCTTCCTTACAAAGAGGAAGAGATCTGTGAGGCTGTGGAAGAGGTCCTGGAGCTGGCCGGTGAGGGACAGCTGTTCTCCAAGGATGTGTACGAGAACTACATCGATGCCTTCAAGGTGCGCCCCACGGTGGTGAAGGCCCTGTGCCTCCACATCTCCCATGACTGTAACCTGGCATGCAAATACTGCTTTGCCGAGGAGGGAGAGTACCACGGACGCAGAGCCCTCATGAGCTTTGAAGTGGGTAAAAAGGCCCTGGATTTCCTGGTGGCAAATTCCGGCAACCGGGTGAATCTGGAGGTGGACTTCTTCGGCGGCGAGCCTACCCTGAACTGGGAGGTGGTAAAGCAGATCGTGGAATACGGTCGCTCCATCGAGAAGGAACACAACAAGCGCTTCCGTTTTACCCTGACCACCAACGGCATTCTCCTGAACGACGAGATCATGGAGTTTGCAAATAAGGAAATGAGCAACGTGGTACTGAGCATCGACGGCCGCAAGGAAGTCAATGACCGGATGCGCCCCTTCCGCGGTGGACAGGGCAGTTACGACACCATCGTTCCCAAGTTCCTGAAGGTGGCGGAGAGCCGTGATCAGATGAACTATTATGTGCGCGGCACCTTCACCCATTACAATCTGGACTTTACGGAGGATGTCCTGCATCTGGCGGATCTGGGATTTCAGCAGATCTCGGTGGAGCCCGTTGTGGCGAAGCCGGAGGATGACTACGCTATCCGGGAAGAGGACATTCCTTATTTGAAAGAGCAGTACGACAAACTGGCGCAGGAGATGCTCCGTCGTCGTAAGAACGGCAAGCCCTTCAATTTCTTCCACTTTATGATCGACCTGGAGGGCGGCCCCTGTGTGGCAAAGCGTCTGTCGGGCTGCGGCTCCGGCTGCGAGTACCTGGCAGTGACTCCCTGGGGTGACCTGTACCCCTGCCACCAGTTCGTGGGCAACGAGGACTTCCTCATGGGCAATGTGGATGACGGCATCACCCGGGCGGACATCCGGGACGAATTCAAGGTCTGCAATGTCTACGCGAGAGAGCAGTGCCGGAAGTGCTTCGCCAAGTTCTACTGCAGCGGCGGCTGCGCTGCCAATTCCTACAATTTCCACGGCAAGATCACCGATGTGTACGAGGTGGGCTGCGAACTCCAGAGAAAGCGCATTGAATGTGCCATTATGATGAAGGCGGCAGAGGCTGCGGAAGAAGAGGATGAGACTTGAAATAATTCTCTTTTCAGAGTAAATTTTTAAAGGATGTAAAGTCGTAAAAGGAAAGGAACTGAAGTCATGAAAAAGAGCAAGGCAGTCATTATTTTGCTGATCATTCTGCTGGCCACTCTGGGTATCGGATACATCGATATCTGGGGCACGGATGCCTACGGCACGGCGAGTGCATCGGACATTTCCCTGGGCCTGGATCTGGCAGGCGGTGTCAGCATCACCTATCAGGTGGTGGGAGATGAGAATCCCAGCGATACCGATATGGCAGATACCATCTACAAGCTGCAGCAGCGTGTGACCAACTACAGCACCGAGGCGCAGGTTTACCAGGAGGGCAGCAACCGGATCAACATCGAGATCCCCGGTGTGTCCGACGCAAACGCGATCCTGCAGGAGCTGGGTAAGCCCGGAACCCTTTACTTCATCGCACAGACCGACGACGCCGGAAACCAAAACTATTCTGTCGGCTCTTCCGGATATTATGAGTTGAACAAGTCCATCGACGAGATGCTGGCGGACGGCTCCATCGTTCTGCTGGGAACGGATGTGGCGGATGCAAAGGCCGTATCCACTTCCGACCAGATGAAGAACGTGGAATACGCCGTGTCCCTGACCATGACCGACGAAGGCAGAGAGAAGTTCGCAAAGGCTACCGAGAAGGCTTATAACAAGGGCGAGACCATCGCCATCTACTACGATGAGCAGCTCATCAGTGTCCCCCGCGTACAGGCTGTCCTGACAGACGGTGTGGCACAGATCACCGGTTCCTTCACCTATGAAGATGCCGAGAAGCTGGCTTCCACCATCCGTATCGGCGGACTGAGCCTGGAATTGGAAGAGCTCCACTCCAAGGTGGTGGGTGCTCAGCTGGGCCAGGAGGCCATCAGCACTTCCCTGAAGGCAGGTCTCTTCGGATTCATCGTTGTGGCTGTTTTCATGATCGTGATCTACTTTATCCCCGGTCTGGCAGCTTCCCTGGCGCTGGTTTCCTACATCGCTCTGGTGGTTCTGCTGCTGAACGGATTTGACATGACACTGACCCTGTCCGGTATCGCCGGTATCATCCTTTCCATCGGTATGGCCGTGGATGCCAACGTGGTCATTTTCGCCCGCATCCGTGAGGAGCTGGCAACCGGCAAGACCGTACAGTCTGCCGTGAAGATCGGATTTGACAAAGCACTGTCCGCCATCATCGACGGTAACGTTACCACCCTGATCGCAGCCGTTGTGCTGCTGCTCCTGGGTCCCGGAAGCGTGAAGGGCTTCGCACAGACCCTGGCACTCGGTATCGTTCTTTCCATGTTCACCGCACTGGTGGTGACCAGATGGCTGATCAACTGCTTCTATGCACTGGGCCTGAAGGATCCCAAGTTCTTCGGTATCGGCAAGGAGCACAAGGTTACCGATTTCCTTTCCAAGAAATTTATCTTCATCACTGCCAGCGTTGTTGTTATCCTGGCCGGTGTTGTGGTCATGTGTGTGCAGAAGGGCCGCGGAAACGGCGCGCTGAACTACTCCCTGGAGTTTGTCGGCGGTACCGCTACCACCGTGGACTTCAACGAGAGCCGTGACCTGGACAACCTGAACGCAGAGGTTGCTCCCGTGATCCAGAATGTCACCGGCAGCAATGTACAGATCCAGACCGTGCAGGGAACCAACGAGGTCATCTTCAAGACTTCTTCCCTGGACGTCGCTACGAGAGAAGCTCTGAACCAGGCATTGATCAGTTCCTTCGGCGTTACCGAGGGCCAGATCAATTCGGAGACCATCAGCTCCACCATCAGTAATGAGATGAAGCGTGACACCATCATCGCTGTCATCGTTGCCATCATCTGCATGCTGATCTACATCCGGATCCGTTTCAAGGATATCCGCTTCGGTCTCAGCTCCATCCTGGCGCTGACCCACGACGTGCTGGTGGTGCTGGCATTCTACTCTATCGCAAGAGTGTCCGTGACCAATACCTTCGTGGCCTGCATGCTGACCATCGTCGGTTATTCTGTCAATGCCACCATCGTCATCTTCGACCGTGTGCGTGAGAATATGAACCTGGGCGGCAGAGCATCCCTGGAGGAGCAGGTTAACAAGAGTATCACCCAGACCCTTTCCCGTAGCATTTTCACTTCCCTGACCACCTTCGTCATGGTAGCGTTCCTGTACTTCCTCGGTGTTTCCAGCATCCGGGATTTCGCGCTGCCTCTGATGGTAGGTATCGCCTGCGGATGTTATTCCTCCGTATGCCTGGCCGGTGCATTCTGGTTCCTGATGAGAAAGATCGGTAAGACAGAGAAGAAGGCTTAAATATGGAACAGTGGATTTTACATCAAAAATCCGCAGATTTTAAAGAATGGGCTTCGGCACTGAACGTAGACCCCCTGATTGCGAAGATCCTTCGCAACAGGGGGATCACGGATCTGTCGGAAGCCCGTTCTTTTCTCTATGGGACAGCAGCGGAACAACATGATCCCTTCCTGATGAAGGATATGGATCTTCTGACGGACCGTCTGCTGGAGGCACTGGAGCAGGGACTTAAGATCCGGGTCATGGGAGACTATGACGTGGACGGCGTGACCTCCTCCTACATCCTGGTCAAGGGGCTGCAGCTCCTGGGAGGAGACGCCGATGCGGTGATCCCTCACAGGATCCGGGATGGCTACGGCCTGAACCCTTCCATGACGGAGCGGGCCGCAGAGGACGGCGTGAAGCTGATCCTCACCTGCGACAATGGCATCGCTGCCGTTGCTGCCATAGCCAGAGCGAAGGAACTGGGGATCGAGACTCTGGTAACGGATCACCACCAGGTGCCCTATGAAACGGATGAAGCAGGGAACCGTAAGGAGATCCTGCCTCCCGCCGCAGCTGTGGTGGATCCTCACAGAAGCGACTGCCCCTACCCTTTCAAAGAGATCTGCGGTGCCATGATCGCCTACAAGGTCATGCAGGCACTGAAACAGAAAACCGGAGACAGACTGTCCGAGGATGCAATGGATGAGTTCCTGCAGTTTGCGGCGCTGGGCACCGTCTGTGACGTGATGCCCCTGCTGAACGAGAACCGCAACATCGTCCGCAGCGGCATCGAAAGCATGAAGCACACGAAAAATATCGGCCTTCGAAGCCTCATGCGGGCAAATGCCCTGGATCCTTCCAAGCTGAGCTGCTATACCCTGGGCTTTGTGCTGGGCCCCTGCATCAATGCCACCGGCAGACTGGAGAGTGCCAGCACCGCCCTGCAGCTGATGCTGGAGACCAACGAGCGGGATGCGCTGATGCTGGCGGAAGAGATCAAGACCTTAAACGATACCCGGAAGGAAATGACCCAGGAAGGAACGGAGCGGGGCATCCGCTACGTGGAAGAACATCACCTGGAGGATCGGGATGTCTACGTCATCGACCTTCCCGGTACCCATGAGAGCATCGCGGGCATCATCGCAGGAAAACTGCGGGAGCGCTATGCCCACCCCGTGTTTGTCCTGACGGACGGAGAGACCTGCGTGAAGGGCTCCGGCCGTTCCATCGATGCTTATCATATGTTTGAGCATATGACTGAGGTGAAGGACTGTTTCCTGAAATTCGGCGGTCACGCCCTGGCGGCCGGCCTGTCCATGGAGCGGGAGATGATCCCGGTGCTGGACAAGGCGTTAAACGAGCACTCCGGATTGACACCGGAGGATTTTCGCAATAAGGTTTATATCGATGCGGCAATGCCCTTTTCCTATGCCACCCGAGAGCTGGCAGAGCAGCTGCAGGCCCTGGAGCCTGTGGGAACGGGCAACCCCACGCCGCTTTTTGCACTGAAGGACGTTCATTTCCTCTCCGCCGCACGTTTCGGCGAGGGCGGAAAATACCTTCGTTTTACCGTGCGCACCGACGCCCCCGGCACCGTTCAGCTGACCTATTTCGGTGACGGAGACGGTTTTGAGGAAGCGCTGAAGCGCCGTTACCCCGACGCCTCTCTGGAGGCTCTGGAGCGGGGCGGCTGTGATTATCCTTTGCCTGTGACCTATGAAGTGTCCCTGAACACCTACCGTGGCGAGACGAAGGTGCAGTTCCTTTTGAGAAATGTTAGTTAGAACGAGAAAGAAAGTAACACCATGGCAGATCAAAACTGGGATGACAGGCTGGAGTACATCGATACGGAGACCTTTACCGTAAAGCCTGCCCATTCCCCGGAAGACAACGGAAAAAAGAAAAAGAAGAACCGCAGCAAAAAGAAGAAGGGATGGCTTGTCATTCTCATCGTCCTGCTGCTCCTGGGCGGACTGTCCGCAGGAGGATTCTTCCTGTACCGGGATTACTCCGGAAGAGTGCGTCCTCGCGCCATTGCGGAAGCGGGAACGGAAGTGACCGCAAGGGATTTCCTGAAGCGCAGCGGTGAGGATGCCTATTTTGTTCCCGGCACCAACCTGCCGGATCCGCATACCCCCGGGGAACAGGAGCTGACCATTCACTCCGGCCATTATAACTATCACTGCACTCTGGTGATCGAGGACACGGTGGCACCCACGGGAGATGCCAAAGACCTTTCCCTGTTGCTGGGAGAGACCGCAGAGCCTGCAGATTTCGTGGAAAATATCAAGGATGCGACAGATGTGTCGGTTTCCTTTGCGGGTGATGTGGATTTTTCAAAGCCTGGCCATTACCATGTGGGGATCCTTTTGAAGGATGCGGGCAGCAATGTGACGGAGGTCTTCTCCGAACTGACCGTTTCTCCCCTGCGGCCTGAGTTTACTCTGGAAGCGGGTTCTCCCTATCTGGCGGTTACGGATTTCCTGCTCTCCGATACCGGGGATGCGGAGTTTGTGACAGAATTGTCGGATGAGCAGCTTCACACCGTGGGAGATATCCCGGTGGAGATCCGTGTGGCGGGAGATACCTTTACTTCTCTGCTGCATATCGTGGATACCATTCCTCCCGTCTTTACGGCGGAGGATTATGAAGGCTATGCCAGTGCCCTGGAGGATCCCGGGATGCTGGTGACCGAGGTGACGGACGCCACGAAGGTAACCTACTCCTTTGACAGAACCCCCAATGCGGATGATCCCAATCCCCAGACCCTGTCCCTCATCGGCAGGGACGAGGGCGGCAACGCTTCTTCCGTAATGGTGACCCTGACGCTGATCAAGGATACGGAGCCTCCCGTCTTTACCGGCGTACACGATATCGTGATCCATGAGGGAGATACCATTTCCTATAAGCAGATCCCCAGAGCCACGGACAATTGCGACGGTGAGATGGACTATACCGTGGATGCGGATGCCGTCAATCCTTCTGCGGAAGGGGAATATACCGTTACCTACACCGCCACGGACCGGGCGGGTAATTCCACGGTCCAGACCATCACCGTAACGGTCCTTCACAGAGACATCGATGTGGAGGTGGTGAACGAGATGGCGGATGAGGTCCTTGCCAGGATCCTGACGCCGGAGATGACGCCCATGGAAGTCATCACAAAGATCTACAGCTATGTGTACAATAATATCGGCTACGAGAACCGCGGTAAGACGGAAGACAATGCGGACTGGGTGCCTGCAGCCTATGAAGGTCTGAAGGACCACATCGGCGACTGCCTGACCTATGCATCCGTCTCCAAGGTGCTCCTTACCAGAGCCGGTATCGAGAACATCGATATCTGCAAGATCCCCACCAGCCGGAAGCATTTCTGGAATCTGGTGAACATCGGAGAGGGCTGGTACCACTTTGACGCCTGCAGGCGCTCGGATCACCCCTATCTGTGCTATGTGGACGATGCGACGCTGATGGCATACTCCGCAGAGCATCACAATTCTCATATGTATGTGAAGGATGACTATCCGGACATACAATGATGTTCGAAAAATCATATCGATATATGATTTTTCGAACGCAATTTGCGCAGAGCTCAAATTGCACGGTTGCGTCGCGAGAAATCGCCTTCGCGAATTTCTCGCTCACTGTCTAGAATAAGCTGACAAGGAAAATGAATGGAAAAACTCGGCATCATCGGGGGACTGGGTCCCATGGCAAGTGCATATTTCCTGGAACTGCTGACCCGGATGACGGATGCCGTGACGGATCAGGAGCATTTGGAACTCCTGATGCATCAGATCCCCGGGACTCCTGACCGGACCGCTTTTATCCTGGGAGAGAGCGAAAAGTCCCCTCTGCCGGAGCTGACGAGAGCGGGACTGGGCCTGGTGCGTTCCGGTGCCACCGTCATCGCCATTCCCTGTATGACAGCCCATTACTTCCAGGAGGAACTGCAGGAGGCCATCGGCGCTCCCGTGATCCACGGGATCCGGGAAACAGTGCAGTATCTGAAGGAGCACGGCATCGGTACCGTGGGTATCATGGCCACCGACGGAACCATCCGCAGCGGGATCTTTGCCCGGGAGCTGGAAGCACAGGGAATCCGTCAGGTCATCCCTTCCACCGAGGGACAGCGCTATGTGATGGACCTGATCTATACCGACGTAAAGGCCGGGATCGAGCCCGAGATGGACAAGTTTAAGAAGGTCAGCTGGGAGCTGCGGGAAGCAGGTGCGGAAGTCATCGTCCTGGGCTGCACGGAGCTGTCCATGATCAAGCGGGATTATCCCCTGGGCAGAGGATATCTGGATGCCCTGGAAGTACTGGCCATGACTGCGGTAAAGACCTGCGGCAGGCTGAAAAAGGACTATAAGGAGCTCATCACCTGATATGCAGAATCATGTGCTGGATTATTTAAAAGAAACCGTAGAGCGGGTTCCGGACAAGGTAGCCTTTGCGGATGAGGAAATCAGCCTGACCTTTAGAGAGCTGGACCATCACCTCTCCGCCATCGGCAGCGCCCTGGCGAGAAGAGGATACCACGCAGAGCCCGTGCTCATTTATATGGACCGTTCTCCCCAGGAGATTGCCACCTTTTTCGGCGTCATTTCCGCCGGTGCCTTCTATGTGCCCCTGGATGAGGAAATGCCCGCCACCCGCATCGGCCTGATCATGGAAAGCTGTCAGGCTCGTGTCCTGATCTGTCAGGAGCGGACGGCGGAGAAGGCCGCAGCACTGGGCTTTTCCGGAGAGATCCTTCGGTATGAGGATCTCATTGCGGAAGAGGTAAGCCCGGAGCTTTTGAAAAAATGCCACGACACCGCCATTGACACGGATCCTATTTACATCGTCTTTACCTCCGGTTCCACCGGCGTTCCCAAGGGGGTTACCGCCTGCCACCGCTCGGTGCTGGACTATGTGGAGCAGCTTTCCGAGACCCTGGGCTTTGACGGTGATACCGTCTTCGGCAACCAGACCCCTCTGTATTTTGACGCCTGCCTGAAGGAGCTGTACCCCACCATCAAGTTCGGCGCCACCACCTATCTGATCCCCAGAGAGCTTTTTTCCTTCCCGGTAAAGCTCCTGCAATATCTGAACGAGCACCGGATCAATACCATCTGCTGGGTGGTATCCGCCATGACCATGATCTCCGCGTTCCGTGCCTTTGACGAGGTGAAGCCGGAGTACTTACGGCTGGTGGCTTTCGGCAGCGAAGTCTTCCCTGTACGGCAGTTAAAGATCTGGAGAGAGGCAGCACCCAAGGCCCGTTTCTTTAACCTTTACGGCCCTACGGAAGGCACGGGCATGTGTTGCTATTACCCTGTGGAGCGGGAGTTTGAGGACGGAGAAGCAATCCCCATCGGCAGACCTTTTAAGAACACCCAGATCCTTCTGCTGAAAGAGGGCGATGTCCTTGCGGGAGAGGGAGAGGAAGGGGAGATCTGCATCCGCGGTACCGGCGTGACCCTGGGCTATTACAACAATCCCGAGAAGACCGCATCCGCCTTTGTGCAGAATCCTTTGCAGAAAGCTTACCCGGAGATCATTTACAGGACGGGAGATATCGGACGCAGGGACGAGAACGGGGACCTGATCTTTGTTTCCCGGAGAGATTTCCAGATCAAGCACATGGGGCACCGCATCGAGCTGGGCGAGATCGAAGCCAATGTGAATGCCCTGGAGGGCGTGCAGCTCAGCGCCTGCATCTATGACAGAGAGAAAAACCGGATCCTTCTGTTCTATGTGGGGGATCAGGAGCCCGCAGAGCTGACGGCGCAGTTAAAGGAGCACCTCCCCCGTTACATGCTGCCCAACCGCACCAGAAAGCTGGAGCATATGCCCCTCACCGCCAACGGAAAGCTGGACCGGAAGGCCCTGCAGCAGATGACGGAGGCAGCCAAGGCAGAGCGGAAGAAGGATTGAACCCGCATTTTTCACAGATAAGACCCTGAAAGCACGAGAGGAGAAGGAAAAACATGGAAGAATTAATGGAGATCCTGGAAGACCTGCATCCCGATGTGGATTTTGAGACCGAGGAAGCCCTGGTAGACGACGGCATCCTGGATTCCTTCGATATCGTTACCCTGGTGACGGAGATCACCGATACCTTTGATATCACCATCCCTGCGGGAGAGATCGTCCCCGCCAATTTCAATTCCGCGAAGGCGCTGTATGAGATGATCCTGCGCCTTTCCGACGAGGAGTAAAGGACCTTGCTGTTCACATCCTACGAATTTCTGGCATTTCTGATCCTGACCGTTGCCATTTACTATGTGATCCCCGGTAAATGGCAATGGCTTTTTCTGTTGCTTGCAAGCTATGTCTTTTACGCGCTAGCGGATCCCCGGTACCTGATCTTTATCCTGGTGACCTCCCTGACGGTGTTCCTCTGCGGCAGGGCCATGGATGAACGTAAGGCGCGGTTTAAGGCCTATTTTTCCTCCGTGAAGGACACACTGGACAAGGAGGAGAAAAAGCGCCTGAAGGAAGGGGAAAAACGGGCCGCAAAGCGGATCATGCTGGCGGGCCTGCTTCTGAACCTGGGAATCCTGGCCGTTCTCAAGTACACCAATTTCACCATTACCAATATCAATGCCATCCTGCGGGCTGCCGGGTCGGGAGAACTGTCCCTGGTGAATCTCATCGTTCCCATGGGCATTTCCTTCTACACCTTCCAAAGCCTTGGGTATCTGCTGGACGTGTATTGGGACAAGATCCCTGCGGAGCGTAATTTCCTGCGCTTTGCACTGTTTGTGTCCTTCTTCCCACAGCTGGTACAGGGACCCATCAGCCGTTTTTCGGATCTTTCCGAAAGTCTCTATGAGGCGCATCCCTTTGATCTGAAGGTCATCACCCCCGGGGCGCAGCGTGTCCTCTGGGGTTACTTTAAGAAGCTGGTCATCGCGGACCGTATGCTGGTTGCGGTAAAAAGCATCATTTCCGCACCGGAGGAGTACGGCGGGATCTATGTTTTTCTGGGGATGTTGTTCTACGCCCTGGAACTCTATGCGGACTTTACCGGCGGCATCGACATTACCATCGGAACGGCTCAGATGCTGGGCATCACCGTGACGGAGAACTTTCGCAGACCCTATTTTTCCAAGGGTATCAAGGAATACTGGAAGCGCTGGCATATCACCATGGGTACCTGGTTTACGGACTATATATTTTATCCCATGAGCGTCAGCAAGGGGATGCAGAAGCTGAACAAATTCGCGAGAAAGCATTTCGGAGATCAGATAGGAAAGCGCCTTCCCGTGTATCTGTGCTCCTTCGCGGTATGGTTTGCAACGGGTATCTGGCACGGCGCCAGCTGGAACTTCATCGTATGGGGCCTGGGAAACTTCGTGGTGATCATGATCAGCCAGGAACTGGAGCCCCTGTATGCAAAATTCCACGGCCGCTTTGCGGTGGAAGGAAAAACACCCTGGAAGATCTTCCAGGTCTGCAGAACAGTACTTCTTATGAGCCTGCTGCGGATGTTTGACTGCTACCGGAACGTGCCTCTGACCTTCCGGATGATGGGCAGCATGGTGGCGGATTTTTCCCTGAATGACCTTCTGAACAGGGGCCTGACGGTGCTGGGCCTGGAGACGGCGGATTACATCATCCTGCTCCTGGGCACCCTGCTTCTGATCGTGGTGAGCCTTCTGGGCAGAAGCGGCAGCGTCCGCGCGCGGATCGCAGCAAAGCCACTGGCGGTGCGTTTTTGCCTGTGGTTCGGTCTCTTCCTGGTGACCGTACTCTTCGGAAGATATGGCGTGGGATTCGTCAGCAGTCAATTCATATATAATCAATTTTAATGATCCCGGGGGAAATCAGCGAATTCCGAGTGTTTGTAGGAGCGCGGAGCTTTGAAAAAGCGAGCGATCCGTAGGATCATCAAGAAAAAGAATGGAAGACGATATGAAAAATCAAGGAAGGCGGAGGCTTCGGTCAGCCCTGACGGCAATCTTGTTATGTGCCGTGGTGGTGGGGGCCCTGGTCCTGGAGACCCGCCTTGTGACACCCAAGTACATGACGGATATCGTGGAAGGCGCCATGATCGCGGAGTATTACGATGAGGTGAAGGATCATGACGTGATCTTCATCGGCGACTGCGAGCTCTACGAGAACATCACTCCTTCCCTCCTCTGGGAGGAGTACGGCATCAACAGCTATATCCGGGGCAGCGCCCAGCAGTTGATCTGGCAGAGCTATTACCTGCTGGAGGATACCCTGCGGTATGAGAAACCGAAAGTGGTCGTGTTCAATGTCCTTTCCATGCAGTATAATGAGCCCCAGAAAGAAGCCTACAACCGCATGACCATTGACGGCATGCGCTGGTCCACTGCAAAGATCCGCTCTATAGAAGCATCCATGATGCCCGATGAGCACATGATCGAGTATGTGTTTCCCCTCCTGCGGTACCATTCCAGGATCACGGAATTGAAGGGCGAGGATCTGAAATACCTCTTTCATGCGGATCCCGTGACCTACAACGGCTACTACATGCGGGTGGATGTGCGTCCTGCGGAAAATATCCCGCCTGCCAAGCCCCTGGGAGACTATCGCTTTGGCAGCAATGCCTACAAATATCTGGACATGCTCACCAAAACCTGTGCGGAGGAAGGCATTCAGCTGGTGCTGGTAAAGGCTCCCAGCCTCTATCCTCACTGGTATGACGAGTGGGAAGAGCAGATGGAGGACTATGCGGAGCGCCATGGTCTCCTGTATGTGAATGCCTTGGAGGAGCTGGAGGACATCGGCCTGGATTTTTCCACCGATACCTACGACGCGGGACTGCACCTGAACCTTTCCGGTGCGGAAAAGTGGACCAGATCCCTGGGAGAGCTTCTGACGAAGGAATGCGGCCTGGAAAGCCGCAGAGGAGAGGCTGATCTGGAGGCACGCTGGGAAGAAAAGCTCCGGCGCTATTACGCGGATATGGAGCGTATGAAGGCGGAGGAAGCCGCAAAAAGATGAAAGGAATGACGGAATTACCATGAGAAAGCAAGCAATGAGAAAATCTATCACCTTGGTGGCAGCAGGCCTGATGCTCCTGGGCACCATCCTTACCGGCTGCGGCAGCGCGGAGGAGGAAGATTACAGGATCACCGGAGACAGCAGCCAGGCCACCATTACGGTGCCGGAGCAGCCTTCCGGAGACGCAGAGACTCCTGCGACGGATACCGCAGAGAACGGCGGAGAGAGCGTGGCAGCAGGCTTTGTATTCCATGCTTCCACCGCAAACGGAGAGTGTGACGTATATCCGGATCAGGATATGGCAGAGGTGCTGGCAGCCCTGGGAGAGGCCGGAAGCTATTATGAAGCGGCCAGCTGCGCTTTTGAGGGCCTGGATAAGATGTACACCTACTCCCATTTTGAAATCGATACCTATCCCGACGGCGAGAAGGACCGGATCTCCCTGATCATCTTCTGGGATGACCTGGTATCCACGGCAGAGGGGATTTCCGTCGGCAGCTCCTTTGATCGCCTGCAGGAGGTCTACGGCAGCGATTACACCTTTGAGGAAGGCTTTTACTGCTATCAGAAAGAGGGTACCGAGCTTCGCTTTGTGGTTTCCGATGATGCGGTGTCTTCCATTCAGTACCGCAGCATTTATGCCGCTACCGCAGGCCTGTAGGGAGTTTTCGTGGTTTTAGGCCCGGGGCAGGTAATACATTTTTCAGCATTGGTTTATAGTTTTCTAATTTTGTTTTATAGTTTTCTAATTGCACGGACACAAATTAGACACATTTCTCTTGTATAGTGTCAGTAGATGGTTGATGAAAGTCAACTATTCTCCCCCCCTCATAAGAAACGCGAAGGTGCTCAGGCTTGGTCCTGAGCATTTTCGTATTCGCAAAACCCCTTGAAAACACGAAAACAGTACAGCTTGTACGGACGCCAGTTTTTATCGTTTTTTTATTGACTGAAGGCAGGCAAAACCATAAAATAGTTAGGAGAATATCCTAATGTAACTGCGACCGTTCGCAGGAAGCGGGATTTCCCGAAAGAGGTAACTATGGGTAACGCATGGGTGATCAGAGAGAGCAGGAAATATCTCACCGGCAACCTGGTGGATCGTCTGAATTCTCTGGAGCATAATGTGATCGAAATGGCTCCCGATATGGAGACCATTTCGAAATATTCGATCCACGACGGTGCGATCCTGATCTTTGTGGACCAGGATGTGCTGGATAAGCAGCAGGCCCTCATTTATCTCCGCGACATTGCGGTGGAGAATGAGATCCCCGTCTTTTTGATGGGACTGCCCCTGGACATCGAATCCATCAAATCCATCATCCCGGATTCCGCCATCGAGGACGAGTTTTTCCGTCCCCTGGACATTCCGGCTATCGTGGAAGAGGTCAATCAGTTCCTCTCCAATAACAATTCGCAGATCAAAAAGAAGATCCTGGTAGTGGACGACTCGGGCATGATGCTCCGGAACGTGAAAAAGCTCCTGGGAGACAAATATCAGGTGATCCTGGCCAATTCCGGCGCCATGGCCATCAAGTATCTGACCCTGGACAGACCGGATCTGATGCTTCTGGATTACGAGATGCCGGTCATCAACGGCAAGCAGGTCATGGAGATCATCCGGACGGAGAACGACTTCGCCGGTGTGCCCGTCTTTTTCCTCACCAGCAGGAACGACCGGGAGACCATCATGGATGTGATGGGCTTGAAGCCGGAAGGGTACCTCCTTAAATCCCTGTCCGCAGAGGATTTTGTAAGGACCATCGATGACTTCTTTGAGAAGCGCAAGAAGATTAATTAAGAGAACAGCCATTCAGGTCTTCTTGAATGGCTTTTTCTTTTCGCAAGGGGGATTTTTTAATGAACAACTTAGCAGAACTGCTGAAAGGCCTGGATTATGAGGTCTCGGCCCATGGAGCGGATGGATCGGACCTGTCCGACATCACCGTTACCGGGCTGGTGTATGACTCCAGAAAGGTGATCCCGGGCTGTATTTTTGTGTGTATTCCCGGCGTGAAGGTGGACGGCCATGACTTTGCCCTGCAGGCGGCGGACATGGGGGCTTCCGTCATCGTGGTATCCGGTCCCGTGGCGGGGTTAAATGATACCGGCGCAACCGTCATTCAGGTGCCCGACACCCGCTACGCGCTGGCATTTCTCTCCGCAGCATGGTTCGACCATCCCGCGGAGAAGCTGACCACCGTGGGTATCACCGGCACCAAGGGTAAGACCACCACCACCTACATGATCCGTTCCATTCTGGAAAATGCGGGACATAAGGTGGGCCTCATCGGTACCGTGGAGGTCATCATCGGCGACACCCACATCCACGCGGAAAATACCACTCCGGAGTCCTATCTGCTCCAGGAGTATTTTGCGAAAATGGTGGAGGCAGGGGTTGATACCGTTGTCATGGAAGTCTCCAGCCAGGCTCTGAAAATGCACAGATCCCAGGGATTTGTCTTTGATTACGGTATCTTTACCAACCTGGAGCCCGACCACATCGCTCCCGGCGAGCATGAAAGTTTTGAAGAGTATCTGCAGTGCAAGTCTCTGCTGTTCAGGCAGTGCAGACACGGCATCGGCAACGGGGATGACGCCCATTTTGCACAGATCATGGAGGGTCACACCTGTGACCTGGAATCCTTCGGTATGGGGGAGACCTGTGACCTGCGGGCGAAGAACATTCAGCTGATCACGGGTCCCGGACAGCTGGGCGTCTCCTTCGAGACGGAAGGGGTATGGCCCCTCACCGTTCACGTGGCATCCCCCGGAAAATTCAGCGTGTACAATGCCCTGGCAGCCATCCTGCTCTGTAGACATTTCGGCGTAGGTACCGTAGAGCTCCTGAAAGCGCTGGAGCGTGTCCATGTCCGGGGCAGGATCGAGCGGGTGCCCATTTCTCCCGATTACACCCTGCTCATCGATTACGCCCACAACGCAATGGCTTTAAAGAGCATCCTTACCTCCCTGCGGGCCTACGAGCCCGGGCGGCTGGTGTGCCTCTTCGGCTGCGGCGGCAACCGCTCCAGGGACCGTCGTTTTGAGATGGGAGAGGTCAGCGGACAGCTGGCGGATCTGACCATCATCACTTCCGACAATCCCCGTTTCGAGGAGCCCCTGGACATCATCGCGGACATCCGCACCGGTATGCAACGGACCGACGGCGAGTATGTGGAGATCCCGGACCGGAAGGAAGCCATTCGCTATGCCATTTTACATGCCCGGAAAGGGGACATCATCGTCCTGGCGGGCAAGGGACATGAGGATTATCAGGAGATCAAGGGAGTCAAGCATCCCATGGACGAGCGGGATCTGATCCGTGACATCCTGCAGGAAGAGGGGATCACTCCCATCGCGGAGTAGACAGCAGTTTGGATAAGAGATACGCAGATGTCATTCTGGACATCAAGATCAGTCAATTGGATCGTCCCTTCAGCTATCGGGTACCGGAGTATCTGCAGCAGGACCTGGGAGTGGGAGATCCGGTGACGGTACCTTTCGGCAGGGGCAATACGCCTCGGAAGGGCTTTGTCATCGGATTTCGGGACAGTGTAAATATGCCGGCCGATGCCGTGAAGGACATTGCGGGCCTTGCCCCCAAGGGGGTATCCGCAGAGGAGCGGACGCTGGATCTGGCAGCCTTTTTACGGCGCCGCTACGGAGGGACATTTTCCCAGGCCTTAAAGACGGTGCTTCCCGCCAAGGCCAGTGTGGAGAAGCTCACCTTCCGGTACATCCGGGCAAATGCTTCCAGAGAGGAGCTCATCAGCGCTCTGGGAGAGGCACAGCGCAAGCATCAGCGGGCCAAGGTCCGGATCCTGGAAGCGGTGCTGGAGGAGGAAGAGATCCCCTACACCTGGGTCACTTCCAAGCTGGGGGTCAGCGGTCAGACCATTTCGGGGCTGGAGCGCAGCGGCCTCCTGCAGATCATCACCACCAGAGAGTATCGCAATCCCGTGCATCTGGGAGAAGAGACCGAGGAACGGGTGACCTTAAATGAGCAGCAGCGGCAGGCGGTGAACGGCATCCTGGGGGATGCCACGGAAGGACGCTGGGAAGGAAGGCGCAGGTACCTGATCCACGGCGTCACCGGCAGCGGCAAAACGGAGGTCTACATGGCTCTCATCGAAGAGGTGATCCGCCATGGCAGACAGGCCATATTCCTGATCCCGGAGATCGCTCTGACCTACCAGACCCTGCTCCGGTTTTACCGGAGATTCGGCAACCGGGTCAGCGTGCTCCATTCCGGCTTAAGTGCCGGGGAAAAATACGATCAGTGTCAGCGGGCTCTTGCAGGGGAGATCGATGTGATCATCGGCCCCAGATCCGCGCTGTTTACCCCTTTCCCCAATGTGGGGATCATCATTTTGGACGAGGAGCACGAGAGCAGCTACAAGTCCGACAATGTACCGAAATACCACGCAAGAGAGGTGGCGGAATACCTGGCGGATGCAGGGCAGGCAGCCCTGGTGCTGGGAAGTGCCACGCCTTCCGTGGAGGCCTATGCCGCCGCCCGGGCGGGAGAGTATCAGCTGTACCGTCTCACGGACCGGGCAGGTGCGGGGAGTCTTCCCACGGTGGAGATCACGGACCTTCGGCAGGAGCTGGCTTCCGGGAACCGTTCCATCTTCGGCAGACGCCTTCAGGAGCTCTTAAGAGACCGGCTGGCGCGGGGAGAGCAGAGCATGCTCTTTCTCAACAGAAGGGGCTATGCGGGATTCCTTTCCTGCAGAGCCTGCGGAGAAGCCCTGAAATGCCCCCATTGTGACGTGACTCTTTCTCTGCATGGCACAAATATGCTACAATGCCATTACTGCGGATATTCCATGCCGCGTCCCAAGGCATGTCCTTCCTGCGGTTCTCCCTACCTCATGCCCTTCCGGGCGGGAACGGAGCAGGTGGAGGAGAAATTAAAAGAACTCCTGCCCGGTGTCCGTACCTTGCGGATGGACCGGGATACCACTTCCACGAAGGATGCCTATGAGAAGATTCTGGCAGCTTTTATGAACGGAGAGGCGGACGTGCTCATCGGCACCCAGATGATCGTGAAGGGACATGATTTCCCCAGAGTGACTCTGGTGGGCGTGCTGGCAGCAGATCTGTCTCTTTCGGAAGGAGATTACCGCTCCGGCGAGCGCACCTTCCAGCTCCTGACCCAGGCCGTGGGCAGAGCAGGGCGAGCGGAGCTTCCGGGAGAAGCGGTGATCCAGACCTACCGTCCGGACCATTATGCGGTGCAGATGGCGGCATCCCAGGATTACGAGGGATTTTTCGCGCAGGAGATGGATTACCGGAGCATGATGGACTATCCCCCCGCAGGACATCTTCTGGCGGTGCAGGTCTACGGACCCAATGAAAAACAGACCCTGAAATATGCAGAGGAGCTGGCAGCAGCAATGAAGGCTGCGGGCAGCAGCTGCAGAGTGCTGGGACCGGCTCCCGGAGCGCTGTCGAAGGTGAGAGACCTCTTCCGTTTTGCGATCTACGGAAAGGGGAAGGATACGGCATCCCTCATCGCACTCAGGGAGAGTCTGGATTCCCTCATCGGACCCGCCCACAGAGGTCCCGAGTTTGTACAGTTTGATTTTGATCCGGTGAACATCCTTTGATGTGCGCCGCAAATAGAGGATAAGCAAGTGGCAGCCCGTACTGCTAAGGCCATAGGAGGTTTAAGAAAATGGCAATCAGAAATATCAGAGAATTCGGCGATCCGGTTCTGAACAAGCCCTGCCGGGAGATTTCCGAGATGACGCCCAGAACCAGAGAGCTCATCGAGGACATGCTGGATACCATGTATGAAGCCGGCGGCGTAGGACTGGCGGCACCCCAGGTGGGCGTGCTGAAGCGTGTGGTGGTCATCGACGTAACGGGAGAGGATCCCCACGTGCTCATCAATCCGAAGATCGTTTTTTCCGAGGGAGAGCAGACCGGTTCCGAAGGATGCCTGAGCCTTCCCGGAAAGGCAGGGACCGTCACCAGACCCAACCATGTGATCTGTGAGGCCCTGGATGCGGAAATGAATCCCATCACCCTGGAGGGAGAGGAACTCCTGGCCAGAGCCATCTGCCATGAGCTGGATCATCTGGACGGACACCTCTACACCGAACTGGTGGAGGGAGAGCTCCAGACCGTAAACTATGACGATGATGAAGAAGACGAAGACGGCGCAAACGCAGAGGCATAATTCTCTTTTCGGAGGAACAGTATGAAACTGATTTTTATGGGAACACCCGATTTTGCGGTAAGCAGTCTGGAAAGCCTCATCGCAGCGGGACATGAGATCGCGCTGGTGGTGACCCAGCCCGACAGAGCCAAGGGCAGAAGTGACAAGCTTGTCTTTTCTCCCGTGAAGGAATGCGCGGTGCGCCACGGACTGGAAGTCTTCCAGCCCGAGAAGGTAAAGACCCCGGAAGCAGTGGAGGTCCTGCGGAATGCAACTCCCGATCTCATCGTGGTGGCAGCCTTCGGACAGATCCTCTCAAAGGAGATTCTGGAGCTGCCCAGATACGGATGCATCAATGTACACGCATCTCTCCTGCCCAAATATCGCGGCGCATCCCCCATCCAGCATGTGATCCTGAACGGCGAGGAGCGTTCCGGCATCACCATCATGGAGATGAACGAGGGACTGGATACCGGTGACATCCTCCTGCAAAAGGAGCTGGTGCTGGCACCGGATGAGACCTTCGAAACCCTGCACGACCGCCTGGCGGAGCTGGGAGGAGAGGCCATCACCGAGGCACTGACGGCCCTGGAAAAAGGGCAGCTGCAGGCCAGAGCCCAAAAGGAAGAGGAGAGCTGTTACGCACCCCTCATCCGCAAGGCCATGGGCAAGATGGACTTCAGTAAGGATGCGGCATCCCTGGATCGCCAGGTCCGTGCCATGAATCCCTGGCCCGGTGCCTATACCATGTACCGGGGCAAGATGATGAAGATCTACCGGGTGGCTTTGAGTGATGTGACCACCAAGGCGGCTCCCGGTACCGTCCTCTTTGTGGACAAGGACAGCTTTACGGTTGCCTGCGGTCAGGGATCTCTGCAGATCCTGGAACTGCAGATGGAAGGCAAGAAGCGGATGGAATGCAGCGCCTTCCTGCTGGGCAGCAGCCTGGAAGAGGGAACCGTACTGGGGAACTGAAATGAATAATGTCAGAGAAATTACTCTGGAGGCACTGATGGCGCTGGAGCGGGAAGAAATCTACTCCGGCGTCTTGCTTTCCGGAGTCTTAAGTAAATACGACTACCTGGAACAGGGGGAGAAGGCATTTATCAAGCGTCTCTTCGAAGGCACCACGGAGCAGCGGATCTATCTGGACTATTGCATTGACCGCTTCTCCAAGACACCGGTGCGTAAAATGAAGCCGCTGATCCGCTCTCTGGTCCGCATGAGTGCCTACCAGATCTTCTTTATGGACAATGTCCCTGACGCCGCTGCGGTAAACGAAGCGGTGAAGATCTGCCGGAAGCGCAGCTTCGGGAATCTGTCCGGATTTGTGAATGCGGTACTGCGGAACCTTTCCCGGGGAAAAGCGGACATTCCGCTGCCGGATGAGCAGAAAGATCCGGCTTTCTTTTTGTCTGTACGGTATTCCGTGCCCCGTTGGATGGCGGAGTACTTCCTGGGACTCTACGGCGTAGAAGGAGCGGAGCGCCTGCTGGGGGCTCTGCTGGAGGTGCATCCCGTTTCTATCCGTGTGCGCACGGATGCTACGGAGGAGCAGATCAGCCGGTTCCTGGCGGATGCGGAACGCGCCGGCGTGCAGCTGAAGCAAAGCAGCATTTTTGATCACATTTATCTGGCAGAGCATCTGGAGGGTGTGGCCTCCCTGCCGGGATATGAGGAAGGTCTCTTTACGGTGCAGGATGCCTCCTCGGCATTGGCCGTGTCGGCAGCAGGCATACGCCCCGGAGATCTGGTGGTGGACGCCTGTGCGGCCCCCGGAGGAAAGAGCCTGCTGGCCTGCGAACTGACGGGTCCTGACGGGCGTGTCATTTCCAGAGACCGGAGCGAGGACAAATGCGATCGGATCCTGGAAAACGCGCAGCGTATGGGCGCGCAGCAGCTGGAAGCACAGGTCTTTGACGCAACGGAGTCCGACCCTGCCCTGCAGGGAAAAGCGGACGTGCTGATCCTGGACGTGCCCTGCAGCGGCCTGGGCGTTCTGGGCAAAAAGCGGGACATCAAGTATCGCATCACCCCCGAAAGTATGGAAGAGGTGGCGCGGCTCCAGGAACAGATCGTAGACGCTTCCTGGGAAATGGTGCGTCCCGGCGGTATCCTGCTGTATTCCACCTGTACCATCGGTCCCCGGGAGAACGAGGACCAGGTCCGCAGGATCCTGGAGAAATACCCCTTTGAAGCGGTGACAGAGGGACGACAGTTCCTGCCGGGCACCGACCCCTGCGACGGATTTTTCTATCAGGTACTGCGCAGAAAAGGATGACCTTATGACAGATATGTCTCAAACAGAAAAAACTGATCTCAAGTCCTTAAACCTTGAGGAGCTGACAGAGCAGATCCTGGCCCTGGGAGAGAAAAAGTTCCGGGCAACCCAGATCTATGAGTGGATCCACAAAAAGCTCTGCACTTCCTTCGATGATATGACCAATCTCTCTGCAGCCTTTCGGGAGCAGTTAAAGGAGCAATTTACCCTTGCTTCTCTGGGGATCGAGCGGGTGCAGGAGTCTGCCACCGACGGCACGAAAAAGTATCTCTTCGAGCTGCAGGACGGGAATTACATCGAGAGCGTCTTTATGCGCTACAAGCACGGCAACAGTGTCTGCATTTCCTCCCAGGTGGGATGCCGCATGGGATGCTCCTTCTGTGCCTCCACCCTGGACGGTCTGGAGCGCTCCCTTTCCGCAGGAGAAATGCTGGAGCAGATCTATGCCATCACCCGGGAGACGGGAGAGCGTGTCTCCAATGTGGTGGTCATGGGAACGGGAGAGCCACTGGACAATTATGACAATCTCGTCAGATTTATCCGCATGCTGACGGACGAAAACGGACTCCATATCAGCCAGCGAAACCTGACGGTGAGTACCTGCGGCCTGGTGCCCCGGATCTACGACCTTTCCAAAGAGCATTTCCAGATCACACTGGCCCTTTCCCTGCACGCCGTGACGGATGAGAAGCGGCAGGCTCTGATGCCCATTGCAAAGAAATACTCCATCCCCGAGCTGATGGAAGCCTGCGGTGCCTATTTTGAGGAGACCGGCAGACGGATGACCTTTGAGTACAGCCTGGTGGGAGGCGTCAACGACAGTGATGCGGATGCCGCAGGACTGGCCCGGCTGGCAGGCCCTCTGGGAGCCCATATCAACCTGATCCCGGTGAACCCCATCAAGGAACGGGATTACCGTGCTTCCGACCGCTCCAGAGTCCTGGCTTTTCAGAATAAACTTGAAAAAATGGGGATAAATGCTACAATTAGACGGGAACTTGGGCGCGACATCGACGGCGCCTGCGGACAATTGCGCAGACGCAAGGCTGAGGAACAGCGGTGCCCGAGCGAAGGATGATGAGTGTGTTAAAGACCTTTTCCAGAACCGATATCGGGAAAAAGAGAAAACTGAATCAGGATTATATCTATACCTCGGAAGAACCGGTCGGAAATCTGTCCAACGTATTTATCGTAGCGGACGGCATGGGAGGCCACGCAGCCGGGGATTATGCCTCGAAAGCGGCGGTCACCACTCTGATCGATGAGGTGGAGCACTCCATGGAGCGCAATCCACTGGAGATCCTGCAACGGGGCATTGTTCGTGCCAACGAGGAAGTCTATGAGAAGGCATCGGAGGATCCGAAGCTGGAGGGAATGGGCACTACCGTGGTGGCGGCTACCGTCGTGGGAGACTTCCTGGAGGTGGCCAATGTCGGTGACAGCAGGCTGTATGTGATCACGGAGACTGCCATTAAGCAGATCACCACCGACCACAGCCTGGTGGCGGAGATGGTGAAGCGAGGCGGCATCCGGCCGGAGGACGCCCGAAACCACCCGGACAAGAACATCATCACCAGGGCCGTGGGCGTTAAGCCTCAGGTGAAGGCGGATACCTTTACCGTGGAGCTCCATTCCGGAGATATCGTGCTCATGTGTACGGACGGCCTGAGCAATATGGTGGAGGATGAGAAGATCCGCAGGATCGTCAAGGCTTCCAGAGATGTTGCGGAGGCTGCGATCCGTCTGGTGGATGAAGCCAACGCTGCGGGAGGAAAGGACAATATCTCTGTCGTGCTGATCAAGTTTGAGACCGGCAATGACAAAGTTTGAGGATAGCTATGGTTAAGATGGGAATGATCATCGGTGACCGTTATGAGATCATTGAAAAGATCGGTACCGGTGGAATGTCGGATGTATATAAGGCGAGAGACCAGAAGCTGAGCCGCAATGTGGCGGTCAAGGTTTTGAAGCAGGAGTTTTGCGAGAACGAGAATTTTGTCTCCAAATTCCGCACCGAGGCCCAGGCAGCTGCAGGCCTCATGCACCCCAATATCGTCAATGTCTACGACGTCGGGGAAGAGGATGATATCCACTACATCGTCATGGAGCTGGTGGAGGGCATCACTCTCAAAAAATACATTGAGAAAAAAGCCAGACTGACCTACAAAGAGGCCGTCAGCATCGCCATCGGCGTCTGCCTCGGCATGGAAGCGGCCCACAACAACCATATCATTCACAGGGACATCAAGCCCCAGAATATCATCATTTCCAAGGACGGTAAGGTGAAGGTGACGGACTTCGGTATCGCGAAGGCTGCCAGCAGCAATACCATCACCTCCAATGTCATGGGTTCCGTGCATTACACCTCTCCCGAGCAGGCGAGGGGCGGTTACTCGGACGAGAAGAGTGACATTTATTCCCTTGGTATCACCATGTTTGAAATGCTCACCGGCAGGGTTCCCTTCAACGGGGAGACCACCGTGGCCATCGCCATCAAGCACATTCAGGAGGAGATGCCTTCTCCCAGAGAGTATGTGCCGGAGATCCCCACTGCGGTGGAAGCCATCGTCATGAAGTGCTGTGAGAAGGCACCGGACAGACGTTATGCCAATGCCCATGAGCTCATTGAAGATCTGAAAAAAGCACTGCTCACTCCGGATGAGGACTTCGTGGTCCGCAACGATCCGGATCTGGAGGCGGGTACCCGCTCCATGACCGACGATGAGATGGTGCAGATCCGGAACCGTTCCGGCAACTATTACAGCCAGACCCCTTCCGACTTCGAAGAGGAGGAGCCTCTGCGCCTGGCACAGGACGAGGAGGACTACCGGGAAGAGGACTACGGCGAGGAAGATTACGATTACGATCCCAAGATGGAGCGTATCACCACCATTCTGGCTATCCTGGCCGGCGTGGTCATTGTCATCATCATTCTGATCCTGGCATTCAAGCTCCTGGGCGGCAAGGACCGATCCGGAGACGCGAAGGATCCTGCCGACGGCACCAGCCCCATCCTTTCCGAGGAAGTACCGGATGAGACTTCGGGAGAGGTCACCTTTGTGACCATGCCCGATGTGGTGGGTGTAAAGGAAGAGGACGCAAGAGAGGCACTGCTGGGACTGGGTCTGGTACCCAAGCCTGAGTATGAGACCTCCGATACCATCGAAGCCGGCCTGGTGATCCGGGCAGGAGCGGAGAAGGGCGATCAGATCGCGGTGGGTTCCACCGTAGTCATCACCGTCAGCTCCGGTCCCGAGGGCGTGGAAATGCCCAGCGTTGTAGGCATGACCTTCGAGGAGGCTGAGGCAAAGCTGAAGCTCCTTGGATTTGTGGTAAACAAGACCACTGCATTTTCCGCCGAAGTGGAGGAGGGCAAGATCATCTCCCAGACGCCCGAAGCAGCGGAAGTGGCTCCCGCAGGCTGCACTGTTACGGTGACGGTCTCCCTGGGTCCCGAAGTGGTGAAGGTTCCCGTTCCGAAGCTTATCGGCCGCGAGGAAGACGATGCCATCGCTCTCCTGGTGGAGTCCGGCCTGACCATCGGCAACATCGACTATGTGAACAGTGACACCGTGGAAGCGGGTGTGGTCATTTCCCAGAGCCTTGCGGAAGGCTCCTATGCGGATCCCGGCACTGCAGTGAACCTGCAGGTCAGCAAGGGCCCCGAGCTCATCACCTACAAGTTCGATCAGGACATCACCGCACCTACCGCTGAGGAAGCGCCTCAGTACAAGCCCGGCACCGAAGTGACCGTGAGCCTGGTAGGAGATGACGGCGTCGCCGTCTTCACCCGGAAGATCACCGACTTCCCCGAGCATGCGACCTATTACGGTCTGACCTGCGGCGGCGGTATCCTGACCTTTACCTACAGCTACACCACCGAGGGTACCACCACCATCAACGAAAACGGTGAGACCATTGTGGTTCCCGGTGAGACTATCACGGTTTCCTTTAGCAGAGTCGTGACCTTTGATCCCGAATAGGATGCCTATGTCAGAAGTAACCGGAAAAATCTTAAAAGGAATCGGCGGCTTTTACTATGTAAATGTCGCCGATCTTGTTTATGAATGTAAGGCCAGAGGCGTTTTCCGCAAGGATTCCCTGAAACCCCTGGTGGGGGACGACGTGCGCATGGAAATCCTGGATGAGGAAGGCAGGCTGGGGAACATCACGGAGATCCTGCCCCGCAGGAGCAGCCTGATCCGCCCCGCCGTGGCCAATGTGGACCAGGCCATGATCATTTTTGCCCTGGCCCGCCCGGAGCCCACCCTGAACCTCCTGGACCGCTTCCTGGTGAACATGGAGAAGGTGGGACTTCCCTGTGTCATCGTCTTTAACAAAGAGGATCTGAAAGAGACCGGGGAGGGGGAACATCTCCGGAAGATCTACGCCGATGCGGGATACGAGACCTGCGTCATCAGCTGTAAGAAGGAAGAGGGGATCGACCGGGTGCGGGAGCTCCTGCAGGGGAGAACCACCACCGTGGCAGGCCCCAGCGGCGTGGGAAAATCCTCCCTCATCAACCTCCTGCTGGGCAGGACCCACATGGAGACGGGAGATGTCAGCGACCGCATCGACAGAGGAAAACATACCACCAGACATTCAGAGCTCTTGCGGCTCTGGGATGACACCTATATCTTCGATACCCCGGGCTTCAGCTCTCTGGATCTGCCGGGGATCTCGAAGGAAGAACTCTGGACCTACTATCCGGAATTTGCGCAGTACGAACCGAACTGCAGGTTTGCGGGATGCTCCCATGTAAACGAGCGTGACTGCGGAGTTCGGGAAGCACTGGCGGAGGGGCAGATTGCCCCGGAGCGCTATGAGAATTACTGCCTGCTCTATCGGGAGCTGGCACAGAAAACAAAGTGGTGATCGCGGAAAGGAGATCAGCTATGGCGGAGGAGATCACGAGACCGACCGTCCTGGAGATCAGTCTGCAGAATTTCGAATACAACATCCGGCAGATCGAAAACTATGTAAAACCCGGCGTAAAACTGATGCCGGTGATCAAGGCAAACGGATACGGCACCTACATCAACAGAAGACTCGATGTCATCGACCGTTTTGATATCGTGGCGGTGGCCACGGTGGACGAGGGCATCGATCTGAGAAATACGGGATACCAAAAAGAAATCTTTGTCCTGAACCAGCCCTTTGAGGATGAGATTCCGAAGATCCTGAAATATGACATTGTCGTCGGAATCAGCTCTCTGGATTTTGCGGCTGCTCTGGGCAGAGCGGGTGCACCCGTAAAGGTGCATGTGGAGATCGGTACCGGCATGGGCCGCACCGGGATCCATCCCGACCGCCTGCCGGAATATGTGTCCGGCCTGCCGAAGAACGTCACCGTGGAAGGCATCTACACCCATTTTTCCTCCGCGGACAATGATGACGATTACACGAAAAAACAGCTCCGGAGCTTCAACCATGCACTGGAGGAAGCAAAGGAGATTGGACTGCAGTTAAAGTACATTCATGCCGCAGCGTCCAACGCCCTTCTGAACTACCCGGATGCTCAGTTCAATCTGGTGCGTCCCGGTCTCATCATGTACGGTTACCCTTCCGCGGAGGATACCCTGGAGCACATCGACTTAAAGCCCATCGCATCCTTAAAATCCCGCATCACCTTCCTGAAGGAAGTGAAGGAGGGCACCGGCATCGGTTACAACCGCAGCTTTGTCACCACCCGCAAAACGAAGGTGGCTACCGTTCCCATCGGTTATGCCGACGGGTTCCGCAGAACCTTCTCCAACGGCTGGGAAGTGCTGATCCGGGGACAGCGGGTTCCCGTCATCGGCAAGGTGTGCATGGACAGTTTTATGGCGGATGTGACGGATCTGCCGGAAGTGGCCCTGGGAGACGAGGTGGTGATCTGGGACAATGAAAACATCACGCTGCAGGAGCTGGCGGACACCTGCGATACCATCACCTACGAGATCCTGAGCACCGTAGGAGAGCGTGTACCTCGTAAGTTTGTGTAGGAAGAGATTCTCATCGGGCAGGCAGCTGCCATGAAGGATCCCGCGTTTTTCGGTGAGGGAAAACTATGGATTTTAAAGCGGAACTGGAAAAAAGGATCATTGAAGCGGAAAGCTTTATCAGACGCTACCTTCCGAAGGAGGAAGGACAGACGGCCTCCATTGCGGAAGCTATGAATTACAGTGTCCTGGGGGGCGGAAAACGCCTGCGTCCCGTGATGCTCCTGGAAATGTACCACATCTGCGGCGGTCTGGATCCCGAGGTAGTGGGACCCTGTGCGGCTGCCATTGAGATGATCCACAGCTATTCCCTGGTCCACGATGATCTCCCTGCAATGGACAACGACGAGTACCGCCGTGGCCGCAAGAGCACCCATGCCATGTACGGCGAAGCCATGGGCATTCTGGCGGGAGACGGACTCCTGAACTATGCCTATGAGACGGCCCTTCTTTCTCTGGAAAAACAGTGCACGCCCGCAACTGCACGGGCACTGCGGATCCTGGCGGTAAAGGCCGGTATCTATGGCATGGTGGGCGGTCAGGTGGTGGATGTGGCTTCCGAAGGAAAGCAGATCCCCATGGAGACTCTGGAATACATTCACGAGAACAAAACCGGTGCCATGATCGAGAGCGCACTCATGACCGGCGCTGCCCTGGCAGGAGCATCGGATGAAGTGCTGGCCCTGGCGGAGCAGATCGGCAGTGATGTGGGCATCGCTTTCCAGATCCGGGACGACATCCTGGATGTCACCGGCGACAGTGCCGTGCTGGGTAAGCAGGTGGGCAGTGATGAGAAAAACGAGAAGGTCACCTATGTGACTCTGGCGGGCATGGAAGGCGCGAAGGCGAAGGTGGAAGAACTCTCACAGAGAGCCATGGAAAATGTCCGCAAACTTCCCGGTGACAACGCTTTTATGGCGGAGCTCATCGCCTCTCTGATCAACAGAGAAAAATAGTTTGGCAGGTTCTTGACACACAGGGGACCTTGTGCTATCTTTTTATTAATTTAATACGCTAAACCGTTGAAGCGGAGATAAAGGCATTGATGCCTGTACAGAGAGTTTGCGATGATGAGAAGCAAGCGAGAAACACAGTGTCAAATGGACCGCGGAGGGCGCAGTCAAAGGGATGGTTAAGTATTATTTTCCGAGTATTCTGCGACGTTGCAGGCTGACGTTATATGCCGGGGATATGTTTGTATCCTGCTAAGCGCACGAGCGATCGTGAATTCAAGGTGGCACCGCGGATAAGTTTATTCGTCCTTGACAGTTCTGTATCTGTCATGGGCGATATTTTTTTATCGGTGACCCACCGGTGGCGCGCTTACTTCCGGGGAATGACAGATAACCATTTATCCATACAGGGATTCAAAGGAGGAACCACAGATGATCAAAGAAGCAATCGTTAAGATCGTAAGCAAAGAGGACCTGACCTATGATGAGGCCTACACCGTCATGAACGAGATCATGAACGGCGAGACCACTCCCACCCAAAATGCCGCTTTCCTGGCTGCCCTTTCCACCAAGAGTGCCAAGGCGGAGACCACGGATGAGATCGCAGGCTGTGCCGCAGCCATGAGAGAGCACGCAACCCCCGTAAACACCGGCATGGATGTGCTGGAGATCGTGGGTACCGGCGGAGACAATGCCCAGAGCTTCAACATCTCCACCACCGCAGCCATCGTTGCCGCTTCCGGCGGTGTGAAGGTGGCAAAGCACGGTAATCGCGCGGCTTCCTCCAAATCCGGCACCGCAGACTGCCTGGAAGCCCTGGGGGTGAACATCGAGCAGGATCCGGAGAAGTGCATCGAGCTGCTGAATGAGGTGGGCATGTGCTTCTTCTTCGCACAGAAATATCACAGTTCCATGAAATATGTGGGAGCCATCCGCAGAGAGCTGGGCTTCCGTACCGTTTTCAACATCCTGGGACCCCTGACCAACCCCGCAAAGCCTTCCATGCAGCTGCTGGGCGTCTATGACGAGTATCTGGTAGAGCCCCTGGCACAGGTCCTGGTGAACCTGGGCGTAAAGCGCGGCATGGTGGTCTACGGCATGGACAAGCTGGATGAGATCTCCTTAAGCGCACCCACTAAGATCTGCGAGATCCGGGACGGCTGGTTCCGCTCCCGCACCATCACCCCCGAGGAGTTCGGCCTGGAGCGCTGTACCAAGGAGGATCTGGTGGGCGGCACTCCCGAGGAGAACGCACAGATCACCATCTCCATCCTGAAGGGTGAGAAGGGACACAAGAGAGATACCGTTCTGCTGAATTCCGGTGCTGCCCTTTACATCGCAGGCAAGGCAGAGACCTTTGAGGCAGGTGTGAAGCTGGCTGCGGAGCTCATCGATTCCGGCAAGGCTTACCAGACTCTGCTGAAGCTCATCGAGGTCAGCAACCGTTAGGAGATCGTTATGACCATTTTGGATACCATCGCAGAATACGCAAAGGAGCGGGTGGAGGCCGGAAAAAGCAGGGTCTCCCCTGCAGAAATGAAGGCTATGGCCCTGGATACGAAGCGTACCGGATTTGCCTTCGAAAAAGCCTTGCAGGGCGCTGCTCCCGCCTTTATCTGCGAATGCAAAAAAGCGTCCCCTTCCAAGGGACTTATCGCACCGGATTTTCCCTATCTGCAGATTGCGAAGGAATACGAGGGTGCAGGGGCGGATGCCATCTCCGTTCTGACGGAACCCAAGTGGTTCCTGGGATCGGATGAGTATCTCCGGGAGATTGCTGCGAATGTTTCCATCCCCTGTCTGCGGAAGGACTTTACGGTGGATGAATACATGATCTACGAGGCAGCCACCCTGGGAGCATCGGCAGTGCTTCTGATCTGCTCCATCCTGTCCCCGGAGCAGCTGAAAGAATATCGGGAGATCTGTGATGAACTGGAGCTCTCGGCCCTGGTGGAAGCCCATGACGAAGCGGAAATCCGCATGGCCCTGGATGCAGGAGCCCGGATCGTAGGTGTGAATAACCGGAACCTGAAGGATTTTTCCGTGGACACCGGGAACAGCGCAAGGCTCCGGGAACTGGTGCCGGAGGAGGTGCTTTTCGTCTCCGAGAGCGGCGTCAGCGGACGGGAGGATGTGGAACGCATCACCCGCATCGGAGCAAATGCCGTTCTGGTAGGAGAGACCCTGATGCGTGCAGGCGACAAGAAAGCAAAGCTTGCAGAACTGCGGGGGAACCTATGACAAAGATCAAATTCTGCGGGCTGCGGCGCCCCGAGGACATCGCGGCGGCAAATGAGATAAAGCCTGACTACGTGGGCTTCGTAATGGCACCCGGCTTTTTCAGGACGATTACGGAAGAGCAGGCAGCGGAGCTAAAATCCCTGCTGGATCCGGAGATCCCTGCAGTGGGCGTTTTTGTGAACGAAGCGCCGGAGCGGATCGCGGAACTGCTGAAAAAGGGCATCATCGATATGACCCAGCTCCACGGGGACGAGGATGAGAATTACATTGCTGAGCTTCGGGAGCTTACCGACAAGCCTGTCATAAAAGCCTTCAAGGTGCGGACGGCAGAGGATGTAAGAAAAGCCCGGGAGTGCACTGCGGATTTCGTGCTTCTGGATTCCGGCACCGGCACGGGAGAAACCTTTGACTGGTCCCTTTTACGGGAGGTGGGAAGAGATTACTTCCTGGCAGGAGGTTTGCATCCGGGTAATGCGGCGGAAGCAATCGCAAGACTGCACCCTTACGCATTGGATGTGAGCTCCGGCATTGAGACGGAAGCGAAGAAGGACCGGGCGAAGATGGAAACTTTTGCGGCGGCAGTCAGATCCGAACAGGAAAACGAGGAGAAGAGATTATGACAAACGAAAAGGGAAGATTCGGGATCCACGGCGGACAGTATATCCCCGAGACCCTCATGAATGCGGTGATCGAGCTGGAAAAAGCCTACGATCATTACAAGGACGATCCGGAGTTTAACGCAGAGCTTACGGCGCTTTTTAACGACTACGCGGGCAGACCTTCCAGGCTGTATTTTGCGGAGAAAATGACCCGGGATCTGGGCGGTGCGAAGATCTATCTGAAGAGAGAGGATTTGAATCATACCGGCGCTCACAAGATCAACAACGTGCTGGGGCAGGCGCTGCTGGCCAAGAAGATGGGTAAGACCCGTCTCATCGCAGAGACCGGTGCGGGACAGCACGGTGTGGCTACCGCCACCGCTGCAGCACTGATGGGTATGGAGTGCGTGGTCTTCATGGGAGAAGAGGATACCATCCGTCAGGCCCTGAACGTGTATCGCATGCGCCTGCTGGGTGCGGAAGTGATCCCGGTAAAGACCGGCACCGCCACCCTGAAGGATGCGGTGTCCGAAGCCATGCGTGAATGGACCACCCGCATCGATGATACTCACTACTGCCTGGGTTCCGTCATGGGGCCTCACCCCTTCCCCACCATCGTCAGAGATTTCCAGGCTGTGATCTCCAAAGAGGCCAGAGCCCAGATCCTGGAGAAGGAAGGACGGTTACCTGACGCGGTACTTGCCTGCGTGGGCGGAGGCTCCAATGCCATCGGCAGCTTCTATCACTTCATTCCCGACGAGGGTGTCAGACTCATTGGCTGCGAAGCGGCCGGCAGAGGCGTGGATACCTTTGAGACGGCGGCCACCATCGCCACCGGCAAGCTGGGAATCTTCCACGGAATGAAGTCCTATTTTTGCCAGGATGAATACGGTCAGATCGCACCGGTGTACTCCATTTCCGCGGGACTGGACTATCCCGGCATCGGACCGGAGCATGCACATCTCAATGACATCGGCCGTGCGGAATATGTGCCCGTGACGGATGAGGAAGCGGTGAATGCCTTTGAATATCTGGCGCGCACTGAGGGCATCATCCCTGCCATCGAGTCCGCCCATGCGGTGGCACATGCCATGAAGATCGCACCGCAGATGCGGGAGGATCAGATCATCATCATCACCATTTCCGGAAGAGGAGACAAGGACTGTGCGGCCATTGCCCGCTACAGAGGGGAGGATATTCATGAGTAAGATCGCGGAAGCATTTGCAAACGGAAAAGCATTTATCCCCTTCATCACCGTAGGTGACCCCGATGCACAGACCACGGCTGCCTGCGTGCGGGAAATGGTTGCTGCGGGAGCGGATCTTATCGAACTGGGGATCCCTTTCTCGGATCCCACCGCGGAGGGCCCCGTGATCCAGGGAGCGAATCTCCGGGCTCTGAATGGGGGCATGACCACGGATAAGGTATTTGACCTGGTGCGTGATCTGCGAAAGGATGTTACAATACCTATGGTGTTTATGACTTACGCCAACGTGGTATTCTCCTACGGCGCGGAGCGTTTTATCCGCACCTGCAGCGAGGTGGGCATTGATGGGCTGATTCTGCCGGACCTGCCCTTTGAGGAGAAGGAGGAATTCCTTCCCACCTGCCACGAATACGGCGTAGATCTCATTTCCCTCATCGCACCTACCTCTGAGAATCGCATCGCCATGATCGCCCGTGAGGCGGAAGGCTTTATCTACCTGGTTTCCAGTCTGGGAGTCACAGGCGTGCGCAGCGAGATTAAGACGGATCTGGCTTCCATCGTGAAGGTGGTGAGGGAAAATACCACCGTGCCCTGTGCCATCGGATTCGGTATTTCCGAGCCCGCGCAGGCGCGCAAAATGGCAGATATCTCTGACGGAGCCATCGTCGGATCTGCCATCATCAGACTCCTGGAGCGCTACGGAAAAGAAGCCCCTGCGCAGGTGGGCGCTTACGTGAAATCCATGAAGGACGCCCTCAGGTAGTCGATCACAGATATCGTGTGGCGATTCGGACATTTAAGGATCGCAACACTTGAGGAAGCGAGATTACCATGCTACAGATCACGGGGAACAGAATCGCGGACGGTATTGCCATCGGAAAGATCCGCATCACAGGATCTGACAAAAGTGTCGTAAAGAGAGTGTCGTTTTCCGGCTCGGAATTCGAACGGCTGAAGGATGCTTTTGTACGTGCGGCGGAGCGGCAGGAGGAACTGGCCCGCAAGGCTGCCTATTCTGCGGGAGAAGAGGTGGCGCAGATCTTTCGTGCCCACGCCGTGATGCTGCAGGATGAACTCCTTCTGGCGGAAGTCCTGGAAGCTCTGGAAGACCGGAACTGCACCGCGGAGGAAGCGGTGCGGGATGTGCTGGATGCCCAGGCTGCCCGATATGCTGGAATGTCCGACATCTTTCTGCGTGAACGGGCAGCGGATTTCAGGGATATTCGGAACTGCCTGCTGGAAATCTTAAGCGGAGAAGCCGGGAATGACGGCGGGAGCGATGAAAGCGTGCTTCTGGCAGGAGAGGAGATCACTCCTTCGGACCTGATGCGGAGCACTCCCGGAAGTCTCCTGGGGATCATCACCGCCAAGGGCGGCTACGAGAGCCATATCGCCATTCTGGCCAGAGGCATGGGCATCCCCGGTATCGTGTGTCCCCGGGGCATCAAGGGCGTCTCTGATGGCGCTATGGCCGCATTGGATGCCACGGAAGGAATCTTGTACCTGGACCCCGATGAAGAGACGCTTGCGCACCTGCAGGCAAAGCAGGAGGCGCTGCAACAGGAAGCGGAAAGTGCTGCGGAAGTTCCTGCAGAACCTTTTGTCACCGCGGAAGGGCGGACCATCCGGATCTGCGCCAATATTTCGGGCCCCTCGGATATGACTGCAGTGCTGCGGAGCGGTGCAGACGGCATCGGTCTCTTCCGGACGGAGATGCAATACCTGGGCAGTACCGCAGCCCCGGATGAGGAAAAACAATTCGAAAGCTATCGGCAGGTCATCCAGGAGATGGCGCCCCGGCCTGTGATCCTGCGGACCTTCGATGTGGGCTCCGACAAATGTCCCGATTATCTGAATCTCCCGGTGGAGGACAATCCCGCTCTGGGCCTTCGCGGCATTCGACTGAGCCTCACCATGCGGGATCTGTTCAAAGCGCAGCTCCGTGCCATCCTGCGGGCATCCGCCTGCGGACCTGTGGGGCTCCTGCTTCCCATGGTGGTATCTCTCCGGGAGGTGGAGGAGAGCAAAGCCCTCATTGCGGAATGTAAAGAGGAGCTGAAATCGGAAGGAAAGCCTTACGGTGACCCTAAGCTGGGAATCATGATCGAGACCCCCGCCGCCGTACTCTGCGCGGAGGAACTGGCCCCTGCGGTGGACTTTTTCTCCTTCGGTACCAATGATCTGACCCAGTACATCTGCGCTTCCGACAGACAAAATACCCTGACGGAGCCCTTTGCCGACGGCCATCACCCTGCGGTGCTGAAAGCCATCGCCATGGCAGCGAAGGCAGCCACGGACGCAGGCATCCCCGTGGGGATCTGCGGCGAGCTGGCTTCCGACCTGACCCTCACCGAGGAGTTCCTGCGCATGGGCATCGAGGAGCTTTCCGTGAATCCCGGGGCAGTGCTTCCTTTGCGGAAGAAGCTGGAGGAGCTGCGGGGCAAGGTCTGATCTGAACTGTAACCCGGGGACACTCGAAAAACCCAAAAGATGCAAAAATACGGAGACGAATCTGCTCGCTGACAGGTTCGTCTCCGTTTTTTGTTGTATTCTTCTGCCAATCACCTGTTGTTCGCGCACAGGCAGCGTTTTGCGGGTCACTCCGTCTGCACCTTCTCCTCCGGCAGGAGCTTTCGGAGCATTGCCTCCAGATCCTTGCTCAGCACCGGCTTGGAAAGATACCCGTCGAAGCCCATGGAGAGGTAGGAGGCTTCCACACCTTCCACGGCGTTGGCTGTGAGGACCACGATGGGGATCTTTGCATTGTGACCGCCGGCCTCCCGGATCCTCTTCATGGCCTCCACACCGTCGGGAGGGGGCATCATATGGTCCATGAGGATGAGGTCGAAATCCTGCTTTTTGCAGATCTCGATGGCTTCGTTTCCGCCTGCGGCAGTGGTGATGCCGATCTGGGTCTTTTTTAGCAGTGCCGTCATGAGTTTTAAGTTCATCTCGATATCATCCACCACCAGCACGGAGGCGTCCGGTGCGTGGAAGGCTTCTTTGTATGCGCTGCGCTTCGAAGCGGCGGTATCCTGCAGCAGGAAGGGACCTGCGGGAGTGTCATCCTCCACCGGCTGGGGCAGGATGATAGAAAAGTCGGAACCCTTGCCTACTTCGGAGGATACCCGGATGGAGCCGTGCATCATTTCCAGAATCTGACGGCTGATGGCCAGCCCAAGGCCCGTTCCTTCCACGCCACGGTTCTGATCCTCGTTCACCCGCTGGAATACCTGGAAGAGTTTGGCGATATCCTGCTCGGAAATGCCCTGGCCCGTATCCGATACCACGATATGCAGGATGCCGCTTCTGTGCTCGTCCGGTTCCCAGGCAGCCTTCAGGGTTACCTGGCCGTATTGGGTGTATTTGATGCTGTTGGTCAGCAGATTGACCAGCACCTGACGGATCTTGTCCCGATCTCCCAGGAGCACCGACGGCAGATCGGGTGCGCATTCGATGCGGATAGGCAGGTCCTTCTGGGCCGCTCTGGGAGAGACCAGAGCATAGCAGTCCCGGATCAGATCGTGTATTCGGTAGGGCGCAGGATGGATCTCCATTTTGCCTGACTCGATCTTGGACAGATCCAGGATGTTGCCCACGAGGGACAGAAGGGTGTCGCCGGATTTCCGGATATCATCCGCATATTCCAGGATGTGATCGTCGGAGGATTCCCGCAGGATCATCTCGTTCATTCCCAGGATGGAATTGATGGGAGTGCGGATCTCGTGGGACATATTTGCCAGGAAGAGACTCTTGGCCACATTGGCCTGGCTGGCTTCCGCCCGGGCCTCCTCCAGATTCTCCATCAGCAACTGATCCTCGGTCACATCCTCGAAGAGGAAGAAGGAACCCAGGTTGTGGTCTTTATTGTCCGAGCAGTGCCGGTAGTCCACCCGGAAATGGTGGGGGCCGTCGGACATGGTCATGCGGAAGGTCTGCTCGAATTCCGCCGGATTTTTCGAATCGGAGCTATTCAGCCACAGAGAGAGGGGATAGCTCTCAAAGGTGCAGGTCTCCTGATCGGAACCGAAGGTATCCCGGGCCGCACGGTTCACGTAGATGCAATTGTGATCCGTGTCAAAGAGGAAGAGCCCCTCCTTCATGGAGTCCGTCGCCAGCCGCAGGGTCTCGTTCATCAGCCTGCGGGGAATGAAAAACAGGGCGTAGAAATAGAGCAAAAATGCAGCCAGCGCATAGAAGAGCACGGAGTAGTCAAAGGGCAGCCGCAGCAGCATGTAGGCGATGTTCAGCAGGACGATCCCGGAAACCGATGCCAGCAGCGGGAAATACTTGAAACGGTAGAAGGAATAGGATCGGTACAGGGAGACGGATAACAGCACCAGCGCAATGACGATGGGTACATAGCAGAAGGTCATATGAATGTAGAACCAGGGTGCCCGCTTTGTCAGGAAAGCAGTGGTGCCGTCCTTCAGGGTAGTGGTGGTTAAGGCAAACATATGATTTGTTTTTACGCTGATGAGGAGATTTGCGGCATCGAAGAGGATGACCGCTCGCCAGAACCTGCTGTAGATTTTTTTAACTCGCAGGCGACCCACATAGATAAAGGTGAAACTCAGCAGATAATAGGTAATGAAATCAATGCTGATAAAATAGCAGGAAAAAGCAATATTAACCAAAAGGGGTGTATGGGACACCGCAATGATGATGTTGGACAGAACGGCCACAAACGCATAGAGCAGGATCCGGACGATGGGATCCCGCAGGGGCGATTTAACGCGTCTCAGAACCGATATGAAGATGATGAGCAGGACTTCCGACACCAGAGCGGAAGCGGTAAAGATGATCCTCATAAATGTACCCTCATAGGAAACCGAACAAAGCTACATTAACGCATTTTTATTTTATCACAGAATATCGGAAAGGCGGGAAAACATTTTTGACAAGGGCAGCCGCACTGCGATAAAATTTGAAGATAGACCGGAAACTGAGATCTCCGGATGAGGAGAAGAGGTGTAGGATCCATGGGAGAAACGGAAAAACGGGACGAAAAAGTCCCTTTTACCCGAAAAGAGAAGATCATGTACGTCACGGCAGTGGCTGTCTTTTTGGTGCTGATAATAGGCGTGACCGGTTTTTTCGTGGCGGAACTGATCCTGGGGCCCAGAGGCGACCAGATCCGTGGCGAATGCACGAAACTGACGGGATTTACGGTGGAACAGTACGGTCATAAGATCCCGGTGGAGCTTCCTGCGGATCTTAAGGTGGAAAAAGGGCAGGAAGTGGTACTGGAGACCACGCTCCCTGAAGTGATCGCCGATGATACCTGGATCGATTACGCCACCGGCAAGGATTCCGAGATCTATATAGACGGCGTGCTGCGTCGTGATTTTGAGAAGGATACCAACACGCTGCCCGGCGGCGTGGTCAAGAGTCTCCACATTTTCGTGGAGTTGTTCCCCGCTGACGCAGGGAAGACCCTGCGGATTGTGCGCAACAGTACGGTTCTGAACAACGGCACCAACATCCGCCCCGTCTATATCGGCTCCAGTCTGGGGCTTATCGAGCATGATATCCGGTCCGGGATCTGGTTTTTCGTGCTGAGCGTTGCATTGATCCCCATTTCCCTGATGGCCATTTTCATCGGCATGCTGTTAAAATACAACCGCAAGCTGGACTCCCCCATCATGTCCATGGGTGTGGGCGTGCTGCTTTCCGCTCTGTGGCTTATCTTTGATTCCGAACTCTATCCCTTTGCCTTTCGGGATTATTACATCGATGGCACCATGTCCTTTTTCATGATGCTGCTGATGCCCTTCCCTTTCCTGTACTACATGAACCATATGCAGAGATCCAGATACCGTCAGGTGTATCTGGTCGTGGCACTTCTCCTGGAAGGGGTCTTTGTGGTGAGCAGCGTCATCCATTTTTCCGGCGCCAGCAATTTTCTTTCCATGTTCCCGTTGCTGGCAGTGGCGATGGGCGCGGCCATCGTGGGTTCCCTGACGACATTGATCCTGGATGTGCAGAAAAATCTGATGCATACCTACGGTATCAGTTTTGTGGGACTCATGGGATTTGTCATCTGCTGCGTGTTGGAACTGATACTGATCCTGCTGGTGGAGGACCGGTATGACGGCTCCATGATCATCGTCGGTCTGTACTGGATGGTCACCATGGCCATCGTGCACCAGCTCTATATGGTGCGGGAGGCTCAGGCAGAGGCTGCCATGGCACAGCGCGCCAGCGAGACCAAGAGTAATTTCCTGGCAAATATGTCCCACGAGATCCGTACCCCCATGAACGCCATCCTGGGCATGGACGAGATGATCCTGCGGGAAGCTGCCAACAACGACAAGATCAAGAAATACGCCTCCGACATCAAATCCGCCGGAAACCTGCTCCTGTCCATCATCAACGACATCCTGGACATCAGCAAGATCGAGTCCGGTAAGGCGGAGTTGATATTGGTGGAATTTGACATCTGCTCCGTCATCAACGACCTGCTGAACATCGCGGAAAAACGCGCCTTTGAGAAGGATCTGCTGTTCCTCTTTGAGGCGGACAGAAATATCCCCCTCCGGTTCCGGGGAGACGAGATCCGCATCCGGCAGATCCTCTTAAACATCATCAACAATGCCATCAAATATACGGAAAAGGGTGAAGTCCGTGTCCGCATGCAGGGACGCCGTGACCCCCAGGATTCGAACCGGTTCCTGATGCAGGTAGCGGTAAAAGACACCGGAATCGGGATCAAGAAGGAAGATCAGGTGAAGCTCTTCCAGCCCTTCGACCGTCTGGAGCAGACCAAGAACCGCAACGTGGAAGGCACCGGACTGGGACTTCACATCGCCAACGAATATGTGCAGCTCATGGGCGGACGCATCGATCTGGACAGCGTCTACGGAGAGGGCTCCGTCTTTACCATCTCCATTCCGCTTACCATCGTGGACGATACCCCGCTGGAGGACTATACGGTGCGGCTCAAACAGATCAAGTCTGAGCCGGAAGAGTTCCGTGCCTCCGTCATCGCCCCTGCGGCCAGAGCTCTGGTGGTGGATGACAATGAGATGAACCTGGAGGTGATCTCCGGGCTCCTGCAGACCACCAAGATGAAGGTGGATGTTGCTCTGTCCGGCCCCGAAGGGATCCGGATGATGGAAGCCGGCAGATACGATATCGTATTCCTGGATCAGATGATGCCCGGCATGGACGGCATCACCACCCTGAAGGAGATGAAGACCAGAACCGTGATGCGCGGGGTCTCCGCCGTAGCTCTGACAGCCGATGCGGTTGTGGGTTCCAAGGAATATTACCTGTCCAACGGCTTTGACGACTACCTGTCCAAGCCCGTTCGTATCGAAGAGCTGGAGGAAGTGCTCCGCAGAAATCTTCCTGCCGGCATGATCCTTTCCCAGGCGGATGTGGACCGGATCAACCGGGCGGAAGAGTCCCGGAAGGTCAATCGGGAAAACCTGCGCTCCGTGCTGGTGGTGGATGCGGATTCCGAGCGTCTGAAGGATGTGAAGGCCAGAATGGACGGCACCTTCAAGGGAACCTTCGTCACGGGACAGGACAAGGCGGAAAAATATCTGCAGAAGCACGATGCGGACTATGTGATGCTCAGTTACAGGGAATATATGGCCTTGTTGGGAGAAGATAAATAATTTTTTATGCCGGGGCTAAAGTCCCGGCATATTTATTCCGATAAAAACTTTAGATACCGCTTATTGGATATCTCAGCAAATGGAATTTGCTTCATTGGGGCATTTGCCTCGATGCTTACACGGAGGTAGGGATATGATAGGCTTAACGGGAGTCGGTTCGTTATTAAGTTCATACGCAAAACAGGCTGACATGCCTTTCTCCGCGGTAGCGCAGTCCAGGGAAGTGGAGAAGAAGGCCCACAATGCCAAAACCCAGGAGATGCGCAATACCTTAAGGGAGATGCAGCAGCAGGAGCAGGCGAAGAAGAAAAAACTCACTTCAACGGAATCCTATCTGGAGGAGTTCCTGCATCCCGACGAGAAAAAGGCGGAGGAAGAAAAGCAGCAGCTGCAGGACACGAGCTATCAGTACAAGGAAGTCTCCAACAGGATCCGCCAGGCCAAGACCTCTGTCAGTGCAGGCAGAGCCGTTTTGGCCGCCAAACGCAAAGTAGCGGAGATCCGGCGCAAGATGAGCGCCGCGGGAGAGGACTCCGAGGAACTGCAGCTGGCTCTGACCCACGCAAAGCGCATGGAGCTGGCGGCACGCAGGAAAAAGCACCATCTGGAGCTGGAGGAGCTGGCGGAGCATACGAGAGAGCAGGATGAACTCCGGGAGAAGGAGAACTCCTCCCAGGGTATGAAGCAGTCCCTGTACTCCGCATATGAGGAGAAGATCACCGAGGCAGAGGAAAAAATTTATGCCAAACGGGAAGAAGAGCGGGATGCTCTCCGGGAACAGCTGGCAGAAAGTGACATGGATGTCAGCAAAGAGATGATGGAAGAGATGGAACAGCTGATCTCCGAGCTGGGCGAGGAACAGATGGAACAGCTGGAAGAAGCCATGGACCTGGTGGAGAGCCTGGAAGTCATCGATCCTCATATGAGCAAGGAGGATCTGGAGGAGCTGAAGCGCAAGCACAGAGCTTCCGAGGAGAAGGCCCTGCTGAAGGCGGATATGGATTACCTGAAAGGAATGGTAAAGCTCCAGCAGAAGAGCGCAGGAATCATCGGTGGCATGAGCGGATCAGGATTCACAGCAGCGGCGAGCGCCGGCGCAGTGCCAGGTTACGATCCGGGATTATCCATATTCTCCGGTGGCACCGTCTCCATGGAAAGTGCCGCACAGATTGCAGGAGTGGATGCGGGATTTTCGGGTGGATTTGATGTGTCAATCTGAGATCTATCGGCGGATTCAATGGATCAATCTGAGATTTTTGTGAGGGAATTTCTATGAACATCAATCAGATCAAATATGTGCTTGCGGTGGCTTCCGCGTCCTCCATGCGAGAGGCTGCTACCAACCTGTATATCTCCCAGCCGGCGCTTTCCGCCAGCATCCGTGAGCTGGAGGATGAGCTGGGGATCCTGCTTTTTGACAGGACCAACAAGGGCATCTCTCTGACGGACGAGGGCAGGGAGTTCCTGATCTATGCGAAGAAGGCCCTGGGCCAGTACGAGATCCTGGAGGATCGTTACCTGTCCGCTAACAGGGACAGGGAGCGTTTTTCCGTCTCCACCCAGCATTACACCTTTTCCATCAAAGCCTTCACGGAGCTCATTAAGCGTTTTGATCCGGAGAAATACAATTTTTCCATCCATGAGACCAAGACCGCCGAGGTGCTGGAGGATGTGAGGTCCCTGAAGAGCGAGGTGGGGATCGTATCCTTTTCCGGCGCCAATGAAGGGGTGTTAAAGAAGCTCTTTAAGGAGTACAGTCTGGACTTTGTGCCCCTTATGATAAAGGAAACCTATATCTACGTCTGGAAGGATCATGAGCTGGCAGGGCGGGAGATCATCTCCCTGGAGGATCTGAAGGATTACCCCTGCGTTCTCTTTGACCAGACCGACGACAGCAATTTCTACCTCACCGAGGAAGCCATGGCGGATTATGATTTCGTGAAGCTGGTCCGTTCCGACGACCGTGCCACTTCCATGGAGATCATTGCAGACCTTCACGGGTACTCCATCGGTTCCGGTATGCTTTCCGGCGACGATGCGATCCTGGGTGGGCTGGTGTCCATCAAGCTGAAGGAAGAGGATCCCCTCACCATCGGCTACATCACCCGCAAGGGCAGTGACCTGTCCGCCTACGGGAAAGCCTATGTGGAGGAACTGGAAAAATTCAGGGAGATCGATCTCTGACAGAACATAACAATATCGCAGTTATATCGCTTATTCAGGCGCCCTTTCTCAGCGGAGAGGGCGCTTTTCCTTTGCCTGAATGCGGGCATTTCTGCGTTATAACCATCACTTATCACGGATGATCAGACCTCCATAATTTTCAAACCGGAAAACCCGTTGTAAGATGAACTCAACTTCGAAGCAGACAATCCGTAACACAAAATAAAAGCAGACAAACAGGAGGAACAAAAAATGAGCGATTACAGATTTGAAACCTTACAGATCCATGTGGGCCAGGAAGAGCCCGATCCCGCAACCGACGCAAGAGCGGTTCCCATTTATCAGACCACCTCTTACGTATTCCGTAACAGCAAGCACGCAGCAGATCGTTTCGGTCTGGCAGATGCAGGTAACATCTACGGCAGACTGACCAACTCCACCCAGGATGTCCTGGAGAAGAGACTGGCAGCTCTGGAAGGCGGCAGCGCAGCACTGGCACTTGCATCCGGCGCAGCAGCCATCAGCTACACCATCGAGGCACTGGCAGCAAACGGCGGTCACATCGTAGCGCAGAAGACCATCTACGGCGGCAGCTACAACCTGCTGTCTCACACCCTTCCCCAGTACGGGATCGAGACCACTTTCGTAGATGCACATAACCTTAGCGAAGTTGAGGGAGCCATCAAGGATAACACCAGAGCCATCTATCTGGAGACCCTGGGAAATCCCAGCAGCGACATTCCTGACATCGATGCCATCGCAGAGATCGCACATCGTCACGGACTGCCCCTGGTAGTGGACAACACCTTCGGCACTCCCTTCCTCTTCAGACCCATCGAGCACGGCGCTGATATCGTAGTACATTCCGCAACCAAATTTATCGGTGGACACGGAACGACTTTAGGCGGTATCATTATTGAGTCCGGCAAGTTTGACTGGAGTAAGAGCGGCAAGTATCCCAATATCGCAGCTCCCAATCCCAGCTACCACGGCGTATCCTTCTACGATGTGGTGGGCCCTGCGGCTTTCGTGACTTACATCCGTGCGATCCTTTTGAGAGACACCGGAGCTACGATTTCTCCGTTTAATGCTTTCCTTCTTCTTCAGGGAGTGGAAACACTTTCTCTTCGCCTGGAGCGTCATGCCGCTAACACGAAGAAGGTGGTGGAATTCCTCGCAGCCCATCCGCTGGTGGAAAAGGTCCATCATCCCTCCCTGCCGGATCATCCCGATCACGCCCTGTATGAGAAGTTCTTTCCTAACGGCGGCGGTTCGATCTTTACCTTTGATATCAAGGGCGGTCAGGAAGAGGCCTGGAAGTTCATCGACAACCTTCAGATCTTCTCCCTGCTGGCAAATGTAGCGGATGTAAAGAGCCTTGTGATCCATCCCGCATCCACCACCCACTCCCAGCTCTCCGACGAGGAACTGCTGGACACCGGTATTAAGAAAAATACCATCCGCCTTTCCATCGGAACCGAGCACATCGACGATATCATTGCAGATCTCGAGCGTGGCTTCGCAGCACTGAATGCCTGAGACGTCTGCTGATACAGAAGGAGGAAATACTATGTCTAAGATCTATAAGAGCACTCTGGAACTCATCGGCAACACCCCTCTGGTGGAGCCCTCCAATATTGAGAAGGAGCTGGGACTGAAGGCCACCGTCCTGGTGAAGCTGGAGTATTTTAATCCCGCAGGAAGCGTCAAGGATCGTATCGGAAAAGCCATGATCGAAGACGCAGAAGCAAAGGGACTGCTGAAGGCAGGCTCCGTGATCATTGAGCCTACTTCCGGCAATACCGGCATCGGGCTGGCATCCATCGCAGCAGCCAAGGGATACCGTATCATCCTCACCATGCCCGAGAGCATGAGCGTGGAGCGTAGAAATATCCTGAAAGCATACGGTGCGGAACTGGTTCTCACCGAGGCTTCCAAGGGTATGAAGGGTGCCATTGCAAAGGCAGAAGAACTGGCGAAGGAGATCCCGAACAGCTTTATCCCCGGACAGTTCACCAACCCTGCAAATCCCGCCGTCCATAAGGCAACCACCGGTCCCGAGATCTGGAGAGATACCGACGGAAAGGTTGACTTCTTTGTGGCAGGCGTAGGTACCGGCGGAACCGTCACCGGAACCGGCGAGTATCTGAAGGAGCAGAATCCTGCAGTGAAAGTCGTGGCTGTAGAGCCCGAAGATTCTCCCGTTCTTTCCGAGGGCAGAGCAGGCTCTCACAAGATCCAGGGCATCGGCGCAGGCTTTGTGCCCGACACCCTGAATACCGAAGTTTATGACGAGGTCCTTCCCATTTCCAATGACGATGCTTTTGTAACCGCAAAGCTGCTGGCAAAGAAGGAAGGCATCCTGGTAGGCATTTCCTCCGGAGCAGCACTCTATGCTGCGATCCAGCTGGCAAAGAGACCCGAGAATGAGGGCAAGACCATTGTGGCCCTGCTTCCCGACAGCGGTGACAGATATTACTCCACCGCACTGTTTACTGAATAGAGTTCATGTCTCAATGCGCTTCGCGCATTGTGACAATGCACATTTGTGCAGTGAGAACACTCTTGCGCTGACGCGCAATGAGTCAGACGCTGTACGCTTTTTACTCCTCCAAGATAGGTTGTCTGCAGAAAAGGGCCGCTCATTCGCGGTCCTTTTTCTTTGCGCGGGATCCGGGCCTCCTTCCGGATCCGATCCCTTTACCACGTCGATCAGTTTCGTAATAAGTATTCCTTATAACGGGTGATCAATCTTCGGGAATTTTCATCCCGTTTCCCCTGTGTTAGCATTAGATCATCAAGAACGAAGGAGGTAACAGCAATGCGTAGAACCCATACCGAAAAGTGCATGATGCAGATGTGTTGTCGAATGCTTATCTCCCGGGCTTTCAGATTGGCCTGGGGGCCGGCGGAATGCGCCATGCCCCTGATGCAGATGCGATGTCGGAGCTGATCAAGGCTCGAACGCAAAGTGCTATGCCAAGTGCCCGGGAGTAGAAACCTGAAGGGCACATTTTTTATGGAAAAATGATCAGAAAAGAGAGGAAAACTATTATGAAAAATTTGAAGATAAAGAAACTGTTCACAGGACTTCTGGCAACGGGACTCGTTGCGGCAGCACTTACCGGATGCGGCACCGCAAAGGCAGCAAGCGCAGGCAATGACCAGGCCGCAGCACCTGCAGCATCCGATAGAGTCTACAGAACCCTGGACGAGATCAAGGAGAGCGGCACCATCAACATCGGCGTTTTCTCCGATAAAAATCCCTTCGGCTATGTGGATGAGAACGGCACCTATCAGGGCTATGACGTCTACTTTGCAGAGCGCATCGGCGCAGACCTGGGTGTGAACATCAACTACGTTTCCACCGAGGCAGCCAGCAGAGTCGAGTACCTGGAGACCGGCAAGACCGACATCATCCTGGCAAACTTCACCGTCACTCCCGAGAGAGCGGAGAAGGTTGACTTCGCACTTCCCTACATGAACGTGGCGCTGGGCGTTGTTTCTCCTGAGGGCGCCGTGATCTCCGATCTGTCCCAGATCGGTGCCGACGATCAGGTCATCGTCATCTCCGGCACCACCGCAGAGACCTACCTGGAGAAGAATCACCCCGATATCAAGCTCCAGAAATTTGATACCTATGCTTCCGCTAAGACCTCTTTTGAGAACGGCACCGGCGTTGCATGGGCAAACGACAACACCGAGGTCATCGCATTTGCTATCGAGAATCCCGGCTACGTGGTAGGCATCCCTTCCCTGGGCAGCCAGGACACCATCGCTCCCGCAGTCTCCAAGGGCAATGACAGCCTGCTTCAGTGGCTCAACGACGAGATCGTGAAGCTGGGCGATGAGAACTTCTTCCACGCAGACTATGAAGCTACTTTGATCGACACCTACGGTGCAGATTACGAGGAGACCCTGGTAGTCGAGGGTGGCAAGGTTGCAGATGCTCCTGCAGCTGATGACGCAGATGTCGTTTCCGATGTTCCCTTTGCAACCGGTAACGGTGAGACCATCAAAGTGGCAGCGACTCCTGTTCCTCACGCAGAGATCCTGGAGAAGGCAGCAGAGCTCCTTCAGCAGTACGGTTACACTCTGGAAGTCGTTGAGTTCGAAGATTATGTACAGCCCAACCTGGTCGTTGAGTCCGGCGAGTTCGATGCAAACTATTTCCAGCATGTTCCTTATCTTGACAGCTTCAATGCAGAGCAGGGCACTCACCTGGTAAATGCAGGCGGCATCCACTACGAGCCCTTCGGTATCTATCCCGGCACCAAGAGCAGCCTTTCCGACATCGCTGAAGGCGACAGCATCGCACTTCCCAATGACACCACCAACGAGGCAAGAGCACTGCTCCTGCTGCAGGACAACGGCCTCATCAAGCTCGCTGACGGCGCTGGTCTGACCACCACCGTAAATGATATCGTAGAGAACCCTTATAACATCGAGTTCGTTGAGCTGGAGGCAGCTCAGGTGGCAAGGGTCACCGGTGAGGTGGCATTTGTAGTCCTGAACGGCAACTACGCTCTGGAAGCAGGCTACTCCGTAGGCAGAGATTCCATCGCATACGAGGCAAGCGATTCCGTGGCAGCACAGACCTATGTGAACATCGTTGCTGTATCCGAGGGCAACGAGAGCCTGGACAAGATCAAGGCCCTGGTATATGTCCTTCGCTCCGACGAGATCAAGCAGTTCATCGCAGACACTTATGACGGTGCAGTGGTATTCTTTGAGGACTAAGATTTAGAAGTAACGGGGGAGAGTCCTGCGGGCTCTCCCTGCTTCTGCTTTATTGGAGACAGCTATGAGTGTGATCGAGATCAGAAAACTGACAAAGCGTTTTACAGTGGAGGGTAGCACCGTCGTCGCCCTGGACCGGGTGGACCTGTCCATCGAGGCCGGCGACATCTACGGCATCATCGGTATGTCCGGTGCAGGAAAAAGTACCCTGGTGCGCTCCATCAATTACCTGGAAAAGCCCACGGAAGGATCCGTTCTCATCGATGGTGTGGATCTGGCTTCCCTTTCCGAGAAGGAACTGCGGAAAAAGAGAAGCGAGATCGGCATGATCTTCCAGAGCTTCAACCTGCTGGAACAGCGGAGCGTTTTGGGAAATGTGTGTTTTCCTCTGGAGCTTCAGGGCATCCGGAAGAAGGAGGCCCAGGCGAAGGCCAGAGACCTGCTGAAACTGGTAGGACTGGAGGATAAGGAAAAAGCATATCCTTCCCAGCTTTCCGGCGGACAGAAGCAGCGTGTGGCCATCGCAAGAGCCCTGGCAACGGAACCCCGGATCCTCCTGTGCGATGAGGCTACCAGTGCCCTGGATCCCCAGACCACGGGTTCCATTCTGAAACTCCTGAAGGAGATCAATGAGAAGCTGGGGATCACCATCGTGATCATCACCCATCAGATGTCCGTGGTCACCGAGATCTGTACCAGAGTAGCCATCATTGATAACGGCAGACTGGTGGAATCGGGATCTGTGGAGCAGATCTTCGAAGCCCCCGGTTCCGATGCCGCAAAGGAACTGATCTCCGGGAAGGAACTTCGGTATACTCCCGTAAAACAGCTCCATGAAAATCGCAAGATCCGCATCGTGTTCAAGGAAAATTCCGCCTACGAGCCGGTACTGGCAAATGCCATTTTAAAGCTGCAGCTCCCCATCAACATCCTGCGGGCCGATACCAGAAACATCGGCGGCAAGGCAGTGGGAGAGATGATCCTGGGACTGCCCGATTCCGAGCAGGCAGGAGAGGAGATCATCGAGTATTTGAGAAGTGCGGGTCTTACCGTAACGGAGGAAAATGACAATGAATGAACAAGTGATCAAAATGCTCCTGGAAGGAATCGGAGATACGCTGTATATGACATTCGGGTCAGTTCTTCTGGGTTATGCGGTGGGACTGCCCTTGGGCATTCTCCTCTATGTCACGGGGAAGAACGGGTTAATGCCCCATCCCCTGCTTTACCGGATCCTGGATGTGATCAGTAACCTGATCCGCAGTATCCCCTTCCTGATCCTGTTGATCCTGCTGATCCCCTTCACCAGAATGATCGTTGGCAAGAGCTACGGCTCCACCGCCACCATCGTTCCCCTGGTGGTCTGCGCAGCGCCCTACATCGGCAGAGTGGTGGAGAGTGCGTTAAATGAAGTGGATGCGGGAGTCATCGAGGCGGCCAGATCCATGGGCGCCGGCCTGACACAGATCATCTTCAAGGTCCTGCTGGTGGAGGCCAGAACCTCTCTGGTCACCGGATTTACCATCACCACCGGGCTCCTTTTGGGGTACTCGGCCATGTCCGGAACCGTGGGCGGCGGCGGCCTGGGAGACATTGCAGTGCGTTACGGCTACTACAGATGGCAGACGGATATCATGATCATCACCGTGGCACTGCTCATCCTCATTTTCCAGATCATTCAGATGGTGGGCATGAGAGTGAGCGCCCGCCTGGATCACAGAAAGAGAAAAGGATAAGGCTATGGACGGTGCGGTATTACAAAGTTATCTCCCCCGGTATGTGGATGCCTTCTTCCTGACGGTGCGCATCGGCTGCGTCGGGATCGTGCTGTCTCTGGTAATCGGGATCGCGGTGTCCTTCGTGATGCATTTCAAGGTGCCGGTATTCAAGACCATTGCAGCGGGCTATGTGGAGCTCTTCCGCAATACGCCGCTGCTGGTGCAGCTCTTTTTCCTGTACTTCGGATTACCGAAGATCGGGCTGGCACTTTCCGCGGAAAGCTGCGGCATCCTGGGACTCAGTCTCCTGGGCGGCAGCTACATGGCAGAGGGCTTTCGCAGCGGTCTCGGAGCAGTGTCCCCGGCACAGACGGAGAGCGCTCTGGCGTTGGGCATGACCAAGGCACAGGTATTTACCTCCGTGATCCTGCCGGAGGCATTTACCCTTAGCGTGCCTGCCATCGTGGCGAATGTGATCTTCCTGCTGAAGGAGACCAGCGTTTTTTCCGCCATCAGCCTCATGGATCTGATGTTTACGGCAAAGGACCTTATCGGACTGTATTACGATACCACGGAGGCGTTGTTCCTCCTGGTGGGTGCCTATGCGGTGATGCTGCTTCCCGTGTCCATCCTGGGAAGCGTGGTGGAGAAAAAAGCAAGGTTTAAGATGTTTGGAGCGTAAATGTAGTATGGGATTTGATGTATTGCTGAAAGGAACCAATTTTGCAAGGCTCCTGGGGGGCCTTGGGGTAGCCATGAAGATCAGCATGATCTCCGTCGCCATCAGCATCCTGCTGGGAGTCCTCCTGGGGAGTCTCATGACCCGGGATCTGCCGGTGGTGAAGGCGGTGTCCCGGGGGTATCTGGAGTTCGTCCGGATCATGCCCCAGATGGTGCTGCTATTTCTGGTGTACTTCGGTACCACCAAAGCCCTGGGGATCAATCTCTCTGCCGAAACCGCATCCATCATCGTGTTCTCCCTCTGGGGAACGGCGGAGATGGCGGACCTGGTGCGGGGCGCCCTCACCGGGATCCCGGCCATCCAGTATGAGAGCAGCTACGCCCTGGGACTCAGTACCGCCCAGACCTACCTCCATGTGATCCTGCCCCAGATCGTGCGGCGGATGTTGCCCTTGTCCATCAATCTCATCACCCGCATGATCAAGACCACCAGCCTGGTGATGATGATCGGTATCGTGGAAGTGTTGAAGGTGGGCCAGCAGATCATCGAGGCAAACCGGAAGGCATCCCCCAACGCGGCCTTCGGGGTTTATGCGACCGTGTTCTTGTTGTATTTTGTGGTTTGCTATCCCATCGGGAGACTGGCGAAATATCTGGAGAAAAGGTGGGATGTTTGAAAGAAAAGCAAGGACAGCTTTTATTTCAAACGACAGATTTGCCGAGAGGCAAATCTGCGGTTCGTTCGGAGAAACTGCGTGCGCAGATTTCTCCTCACTGACTCTCCATAATGGATAAATGAATTTTGGATGGATAGAATGATATGAGCGAAGAGATACTGCAGGTCTCGGGCCTGGTAAAACGATATGAAGATCTGACGGTTCTGGACCGTGTTGACCTCAGTGTCAGAAAAGGAGAAGTGGTGGTCATCGTAGGTCCTTCGGGATGTGGCAAGAGCACCTTCCTCCGCTGCCTCAACGGTCTGGAAAACATCCAGGAAGGCCGCATTACTCTGGACGGTGAGACCATCGATTCCACCGGCGCGAAGCTGAATAAAGTCCGGGAGCGCATCGGCATGGTGTTCCAGAGTTACGAGCTCTTTCCCCACAAAACCGTCCTGCAAAATATGACACTTGCGCCGGTAAAGGTCCGCGGCGTCAGCAAAAAGGACGCGGAAGCGGAAGCCCTGCAGCTCCTGGAGCGGGTAGGACTCCTCTCTAAAAAGGACCAGTATCCCAGTCGCCTCTCCGGCGGTCAGCGCCAGCGCGTCGCCATCGTCCGTGCCCTCATGATGCACCCGGAAGTCCTCCTCCTGGATGAGATCACCGCAGCCCTGGATCCCGAGATGGTGCGTGAAGTGCTGGATGTCGTGATCTCTCTAGCCAAGGAAGGCCGTACCATGGTCATCGTCACCCACGAGCTCGCCTTCGCCCGCGCCGTCGCCGACCGCATGATCCTCCTGGACGGCGGCAAGATCGTGGAAGAGGGGAGCCCCGAGGAATTCTTCGAGCATCCCAAAACAGAGAGACTCAAGAAGTTCCTGGAGTCCTTCTCCTATCAGGAATAATGCAAAATCAAACAACATCGATACATCGTATCTTCTCCTTAGAAGCGCTCTTGCCGAATGGCAAGGGCGCTTCTTTTTGTTGCGTTAACTCAACGCTTTTTGTTGTGCGTACTTTTGCAAAAATGAAAAATTTGCAGTTTTTTCACAGAGAAAGGAACCCTGTTTTTTATTTTCTCAACTGGTCGAATCCCTGATTTTATGGATTCTTTAGACCTGTTTGTGCTATAGTTGGCTTTAGAAAGTGGGTTATTGTACCCTGTTTGCAAAAGTACACAAAAAGTAGAGGAGAAAAAGGAAGGAAAGCATTCGCAATGCAAATAAAGCTGAATACTATAAACGTTGTTGACAATGATAGTTTACTTAATCTCCTTAAGACGAATGGGGAGTCGCATAATAATTTTAGGTTGTACACCTCTATGGAACGAGCGCTTGGCTTCTTGGTTACGGGACATTTTTATCTTTCAGATGGAAGAAAATGGAATGACAAGATAGACCGCGAGAATATGAGAAATAGTGGACTATATTCTGCATGTTTTTCTTGGGCTTCTGAGAGTGTAGCAATGTGGATGTTATACGGTTGTGAAAAGGGTGCTATGCTCAATTATCCTCCAAACTTAATCAAATATCTTCTAAATACAGAAAGAGTAGAAATTGGGTATTTTTCACCCAAAGGTGTATTTGAGAGTAAAAAGATATTAGAGAAATCCAAAGAGGAATTTTATATATACATCGCTGATGTTATATATCAAGATCCTCAAAAGAATAATCGAGTAAGGCTAACTTGGGGAGATGAACATATTACTACTGATATGTCTGTTCTGAATAATTCTGATATTGTTAGCAAAAATTTTGCTTGGTCCTATGAAAGAGAATGCAGATTATCGGTGAAGCCTGCCCGGGAGATCCTAGAAGAAGCTGATTCTAATGGGTGGGATACCATGCGTATTATTGTTCCGGAGCGTTTTCTTAGTCGGTTAAGAAAAGGAAGACTTATTCGTTCACCTATTTATGCCGGAGGAACTGACGCTGGTTGCACCAGTGCTCTTGATGGTTGTATTGATTGGGATATATGGAAATAAACAAATACGATTTCTGGGATTTTGATTGAAGGAGAGAGTTAAATGAATAAATTCATGAAGATTAACTACATTTTTGTATCTCTTTTGACTGTTCTTTTCTTGATACTGTTTTCTGGAGAATTCAGGGCAAAAGCGACTGCTGATACTACGTGGCAGGAAGAATATTCGTACTCTCTTGATGAGAGGGATAATAAGATCGTTTTGACTAGATATAATGGGACAAACTCTGAATTGGTGGTTCCAGCGAAAGCTATTATAGGAGGCATGGAGTACAACACGGTTATTACCTCCTACCTTCCTGGTTCATTTGTCGGTAATTCTGTCCAGAGTTTTTCTGTAGAACCGGGAGTTTCTGCTTCGTGTCTTGAATTTATGTTTAGAGATAGCCGTGTCGAATCGGTTGATCTTTCCAATCTGGATACTGGTTCTGTTACTGATATGTGGGGTATGTTTTATTCCTGTAATAGATTGAGGTCACTTAATCTTGGAAATATTAATACCGGAAATGTGGAAATAATGAAGGACATGTTTTGGCAGTGTTCCAGCTTGACAACATTGGATTTGAGTGCTTTAGATACTTCAAGTGTGACTGACATGTCGTATATGTTTGATGATTGCAGTGGATTAACTAATCTGAATCTGGGTGGTTGGAATACTGGAAAAGTAAGCAGTTTTTTGGCTATGTTTTATGGTTGCAGTGGATTAACTAATCTGAATCTGGGTGGTTGGAATACTGAAAATGTAAACGATATGGGGTATATGTTCAATGGTTGCAATGGATTAACTGATCTGAACCTGGATGGTTGGGATACGAGAAATGTAGTATCTATGCGACATATGTTTTATAACTGTACAGCTTTAACATCATTAGATTTAAGTGGGTTTAATGCAGTTAATGTGGAAAACATGTATGGTATGTTCGAGAATTGTAGTAGTTTGAAATCTTTAGATCTTAGTGGTTTTAATGCAAGAAATGTGGAAGAAATGGGGTACATGTTTTTTTGGTGTAAACAGTTGCAATTTCTTGACGTGAGTGGAATAGATGCTAATTATTTAGATGATGCAAGTAATTCATTTAGTGGTAACGATAAACTGAATGTTATATATTCTATGAAAAATCTAAAGAAGGAAGTATGGCTTCCCGGGAATGGGGAGTGGTCAGGAACTTGCCTTTGGTATGATCAGCAGGGAAATACCTATACGAAATTTCCACAAAACCTTAGTGAGCCCATCGTGTTAAGCAGAACGGGTGATTTCAGCCATATTCTGACGGATCAATTTATTCGTCGCCTTTACAATGTGTTTTTAAACCGTTCAGCAAGTGCGGATGAGGTGAGCGGATGGTCTGAACAGATCTTAAATGGAACGATTACTGCCGGACAGGCAGCGGCAGGATTTATCTTTAGCCCCGAGTTCATAAATCGTAATATGTGCAATTCCCACTTCCTGGATTATCTGTATCTGGGTCTCTTTGACAGAGCGGCGGATGATGATGGGAAGAATGGATGGACCTATTTGATCGATGAAGGATATTCCAGAGAGATGGTGGTGCAGGGATTCCTTACAAGCCCTGAATTCATGAATCTGTGTGATTCCTATGGTGTGAATTGTGGTACGGGTCTTGCGAATGTGCCTGCACTGGGGACCATCCAGACGGATCACTGTACTATCGCAGGATGTCCTAATGATGCACCCGTGAAGATTCTGGTCGTTGGATTGTATGATACTGTCTTCCAGAGAGTGCCTGACCAGGATGAGGTTGATTTCTGGGTAGACATGATGGCTCAACATAGACCGGATGTCACTGCAAGAGTCATGGTGAACAGCTTCCTGAACGGAGAGGAGTATTCGAATCTGAACCGCAACAACGGAGATTATATCCGTGATCTTTATCATGCGATCTTCAACCGTGATGCGGATGAGGGTGGATTCAATGATTGGTTGAATCGTCTTGAGAATCAAGGGTGGACCAGAGAACAGGTGCTCAATGGATTTACCGGTTCGCCGGAGTTCATTGATCAGTGCCATCATGCGGGGATTGAAATTGGCGGAGAGATTTGAGTTGACATTATGCTCCACTAAAAGAGACGAAAAAATTGTGACAACTTGTGAAAGCTGGGAATGAAAGGAACGGAATCGAAATGAAGAAATGTATTCTTGGATTCTTTTTTGTGATATTGATGTCATTTGTGGTGCCGGTAGGCGCATATCGTGTGCATGCCATTGACGACACTACCTGGCAGGAAGACTATACGTATACCACGAATGAGAATCATGAGATTGTTCTGAGTAAGTATAATGGGACGGCTACTAATTTGGTGGTGCCTGCTCAAGCGGTCATTGGAGGGGTTGAATATAGTACAGTCATTGAAGCGGAATACTTGGGCAATGCCGTGCCATTTGTCAGTGAAACAGTTCGCTCTTTTTCTGTGGAATCCGGTGTGTCTGCCAGAAAACTTGAATTATTGCTTTATGAGTCTAATGTTGAGACAGTTGATTTGTCGAACCTGGATACCAGTGAATTGACTTCGATGTTTGGAACGTTTGAATGTGAAAACCTCTCTTCAATTAATGTGGGAAACATTGATACCAGTCATGTGACGAATATGTCTGCATTGTTTGCTACGTGTATACATTTTACAACATTTGATTTATCCTGGTTAAACACAGAAAGTGTTACAGATATGTCTTATATGTTCTCTTCATGCTTGGGACTGACATCGTTGGATGTGAGTGGTTTAGATACATCGAATGTTACGAATATGTCTAAAATGTTCTATGACTGTAGGGGATTGACGTCTCTGGATTTAAGCAACTTTGTTATTGGCCCTAGTACAAGTACAGATAATATTTTTTCTGGGTGTAGCGCTTTGGTCACTATATATTCGGTGCCCAATTTATCTAAGAGCGTTTCTCTACCCGGAACATGGCAAGATGAATCAGGTAATTCATATACGGAATTGCCTCGAGGAAGAAGTGCTTCCATAGTTTTATCGAGAATTCACGAGCATAGTTTTTCCCTTAGAGTAGGAACAGGGAATCAAAGCAATATGTTGTTTGCAAGGTGCAATATGGGTGGTTGTCCACTAAATGGAGAGGATCAGGTTTTAGTACTTAATCTTCCTTCAAACCTGCAATATGATGGAAGTACAAAGGTGGCGACCTATAACGCTGATTACAATAGGGATGCTTTTGAAAATGTAAGCATTACTTACTCAAATTCTCTAAGCGGATTAAATGGTGCGCCTAAGGATGTTGGAAGCTACAAAGTAACTCTCCATGCCGAGCCTGTTGACCATTCATCAGTTTATTATGGTCGTTCTGTTTCTGTTGATTTTGAAATAAAAAAAGCGCCACTCGTTATAAGAGCATCGAACAAAACCATCACATATGGAGAGGATCCTGCCGATGCTGGAGTTACTTATTCCGGCTTTGCTGCAGGAGAGTCGAGGAATAACCTGGGTGGTTCGTTGACCATCTATAACAGCTACTCCAGGAATGATCCGGCCGGGAACTATATCCTGATGCCGGCAGGACTTACTTCCAACAATTACGACATCACTTTTATCCCCGGAACGTTGATTGTCCGGCAAAGGGAAGTGGATCTTACCTGGTCAAATTCGAACTTTGTTTATAACGGGTTGGGACACAAACCGACTGCTACTGTATCCGGGTTGATCAACGATGATAGCTGCTATGTGAATGTGACTGGAGAGCAGGTCGATGCGGGAACCTATACCGCAACTGCGGCAAGGCTTTCGAATAACAACTATAAGCTGCCGGCGAATAAGACTTTCAGCTTTGTGATCGAAAAGGCAAATATCACGGAATCGGAATATGTTCCTCCTACAGTAAAAGAGGGACTCAGTTACAATGGGAATTCCCAGGCGCTAGTCATAAGGGGCGCTGCCGTGGGCGGAACCATGAAGTATGCCCTGGGAAATGCGATGGGACCTACCGGCAGTTACAGTACGACGCCGCCTACCGGAACGAATGCCGGAACCTATTATGTCTGGTACAAGGTCTTTGGGGATAATAACCACAATGATACGATTGCAAGAATGGTCAGCGTGACAATTGCGGATGGAACTCCGGATCCTTCGCCAAATCCGACACCGGACCCGACACCTGATCCTACACCCGATCCAACTCCTGATCCTACGCCCGATCCGACGCCTACTCCTGATCCTACTCCGGATCCGGATGATGACTGGATCGATGACGGTACAGTTAGAAGCTTTGTGACCCGTTTGTATCATGTTTTCCTGGATCGTACTCCCGATGAGGAAGAGGTAGATGCATGGACGGCACTGATCACTTCCGGGCAGAAGACTGCGGGTGAGGTGGCTGCAGGATTTATCTTCAGTCCTGAGTTTATTGACCGGAATATGTGTAATTCCCACTTCCTGGATTACCTCTACCTGGGGCTCTTTAACAGGGCTGCGGATGAGGGCGGAAAGAACGGATGGACTTTCCTCATTGATGAGGGCTACTCCAGAGAGATGGTGGCACAGGGATTCCTGACCAGTCCTGAGTTCTTTAATTTGTGCGAAGCGTATGAGGTGAACCCCGGAACGGGGCTGGCAAACGTGCCTGCACTGGGTACCATCCAGACGGATCACTGTACTATCGCAGGATGCCCGAATGATGCACCGGTGAAGATTCTGGTTGTTGGACTGTATGATACCGTCTTCCAGAGAGTACCTGAACAGGAGGAAGTGGATTTCTGGGTAGGACTGATGGCGCAGCACAGACCGGATGTCACTGCAAGAGTCATGGTCAACAGCTTCCTGAACGGAGAGGAGTACTCGAATCTGAACCGTAATAATGGAGAGTATATCCGTGATCTGTATCATGCGATTTTCAATCGTGATGCGGATGAAGGTGGTTTTAATGACTGGCTGAACCGCCTGGAGAACGAAGGATGGACAAGAGAGCGGGTGCTCAACGGATTCACCGGTTCTCCTGAATTTATTGATCAGTGCCACCATGCAGGGATTGAGATCGGAGGAGAGATCTGAACTGCGATGGGTACGCCCGCAGAAGGCAGGAAATCAGTGTTGACGTTTACCTGCATCCGCTGTATGATTTAATCACAAAAGAGGTGTTGCCGTAGTTCACGGTTACCCCTCCACTAGGTTTTTAGTTTGAAATAACCGCAAACCTTTTGCGTGGGGGTGCGGTTATTTCCTTTTATGCCTGCTTCCGAGCAGATATCCGAATTCAAATACTGCGATCGAAAAAGAAAGCAACGTCATCATTTCGAATACCGTCATTGGCATCCCCTCCTTCCTTTTAGTCGGAGGGCGAATAAAAGTACTACCCTCCGCGAACCGGAGGGGCAACCGCATACCGTTAGCAACACCTCTGCAGGAAAGCCCTGCGAAATCAGTATAGAGGAATGCTGGTAGTGGTGCAAGAAAAATATGAACAAATGTTCGATGCCAATTTTTGGTAGATTTGCAGTAACCAAAGCTCATCTATGTGCAACCTGTGCAGATTTCTGCACAGGTTGCTTTTTTGGTTTAGGTACTTTTGGGAGTCCTTGAATCTGAACGCTTCACTCTTTTGAGGCATGGATCAAATTGTATTGCCGTCGCTTCTTTGCTATTATTCTGGTATCAGGAGTCCTCAAAGAGGAGGCAGATTATGGCGAGACGAAGAAGATCGGTATCCCCTTTTCGGTTTTTGATCGATATGATCCGAGGGGTGAGATATGCCCATAGATTACTGACCGGGAAAAGGATGGGATTCAGCATCAAAGGTCCTTTCGGGATGTGGATCCGTGTGGGGGCAAACGGGCAGGTGCGAAGCATCAGTTTGAAATCCTGCGCGGGGATGAGAGTGGTTCTCGACTCGCATGGCAGATTTAAAAAACTCAGTATTCCCGGACCTTTCAAATCAAGACTATACACGAATGGGCGAGGTGAACTGACAGGGTTCGGATTGCCTCGACCTTTTGGAGGATTTGCTGTTTTTGATCAGCATGGTAGACTGAAGCGAGTATATGGTCCGACGTTGGGTGGGGCTTGTTGGTCGCGGGACGTAGAAGGGAATCGGAAAAAGCACCATCTGACCGGAAAGAAAAAGAGTTCGTTTTGGGACAGCGAGGTACATTCGTTACTTCCCGGTACAAAGGGTACCTATGTCCGAAAAGGAAAGGTGACGGAGAAGGGAACCGCTCCTATTGCCGGAAAAGATTTGGAGCTCTTCCCGCAAATTCAAAAGAGGGACAAAACGCAGACGAAGAAGGATAAGAGGAAAAAGAAAAACTCAGACGCAGTGAAGGAAAATGCATATTCCGGGAGTCCTTCGGTCCGTCTGAGAGAAAATATTCATTCCGGAAAATCGTTGGGCTCTTTGAAAAGGGATCCTAAGTCCGAGCCCGCTTCAGTGCCTTTGAAAGCAGAGCCTCAGTTCAAGCACCATTCAGAGCCATTGAAACCAGATTCTAAGGTCGAGATCCTATCAGTTCCTTTGGAGAAAGATACGGAGCCCGAAAGTCCTTCGAATCTGAGCAGTGAAACCGGAAGATTTTCCGGATTCAGCAGCCAGATGACCGCCTTTGACAAGGCGGTTGCCGAGGCGTTTCCGGACCAGGAGGAAGTACCTTTTGATGAGGCGTATGATATAGCCGAGAAGAGCACAAAACTGTAAAAACTCTGGGGTAAGAAACACAAATTCAAATACCGTAGTCAGCACAGGAAATCAGTGTTGACGAATATCTGCAATCGCAAACGACAGCAGCGTCATTAATCAAACAATCCCCGGGAGGTTACAGCATCCCGGGGATTTTGAGCAAAAAAAATGGTGTGGCGAACCGCATCTATACACTGCAGACCCACACCTTGTACCTACAAACTACACTGATTATTTCGAAAAGTCAAGGATTTCTCGATTTTTTTTGATTATTATCATTCGCTTGATTCTCTTCGAGTTCATGAAGAATTGTTGGTACCCTTTTATGGCCTCTTCTTCACTCATTTTGCTTCGAATAAGGTCGATAATAATATTTCTCGATTGTTCGGTGGCACCTTGCATGACGTTTTCTATGTTGTTTTTGCCTGTTCCTATGGGGGCCTTGATTTCCCATGCAAGTCCATCCATCATTATATCCGGCTGCCGATAATGTGGAATTTGTGATTTGGGGATTAGCTCGATATCGTGCCCCAATTCGAGAAATAGGCTGACAGTATTATATTCATGATCTTGTAAGTGCACGCGATTTTGCGTTAATTTCCCTTTGCCCATAAGCATTCTCCAAGTCCAAAACTGTAAGTGGCTGATTATCGGCGAATAGCCGAGAAAGAACCGAATGCGGCAGGTTCCGCATGTTATGATAGAACACATCGATTGATATGATACTTCATATCAGAATGGTTGTGACGAATATATTATTCGATGGCGAATGAATTTGCAAGAGAAAAAACGAAGATTTGTGTTTTGAAGACACCCTTTCTTCTTTCGGAAGGATTCCATGATATAATCGAAGGGTAAGTTTGGTATTTCCAGATCACCGACAGAGTGAAACGAAAAAACTGAAACAAAACAAAAGGTGAAACGAAACAAAAGGAGGACGTATCATGAGATATTCGATCGAAGGGGAACCGTTGCCGGTAGTGATCTGTTCTGTGGATCCGGGAGAGACTCTTGTATGTGAGAGCGGCGCCATGAGCTGGATGTCGCCCAACATGCAGATGGAGACTTCCGGTGGTGGCGTGGGCAAGATGCTGGGGCGGATGTTCTCCGGTGAGAGCCTGTTCCAGAACCGCTACACCGCTATGGGCGGAGAGGGCACCATCGCCTTTGCTTCCAGCTTCCCCGGTTCCATTCGTGCCTTTGAGATCGGCCCCGGCCAGGACATCGTAGCCCAGAAGAAGGCGTTCCTGGCATCCACCTCCGGCGTGGAGCTTTCCGTGTTCTTCCAGAAGAAGGTGGGCTCCGGATTTTTCGGCGGCGAGGGGTTCATCATGCAGAGGCTCTCGGGTCAGGGACTGGCATTCCTGGAGTTTGACGGCTATGTGAAGGAGTATGATCTGCAGCCCGGCCAGCAGATGGTCATCGATACCGGCTATCTGGCAGCCATGAGCAGCACCTGCTCCGTGGACGTACAGACCGTGCCCGGTTTGAAGAACGCCATTTTCGGCGGCGAGGGGATCTTTAATACCGTGATCACCGGTCCCGGCCATGTATGGCTCCAGACCATGCCCGTTCCCCAGCTGGCAGGGGCATTGATCCCTTACCTGCCGCTGAACAGAAACTGATCTCCGATCGCTGTATTGCAACCGAAAATGCAACTTATGCACCTGCAAATGCAACTCGTGCGGATTTCCGTACGGGTTGCATTTTTCTTTGGTACAGTAGGCTCATCAAGCAAAACAAAACACAAAGGAGCTGTGCATTATGAAAAAGAAAGTGTTGAAGGTTGTAAAGGTGGTTGTGATCGTTCTGGTAGCCCTGGGAATCATCGGTTCCGCAGCGCTGGGAAAGATGATCGCGGATCAGGTGATGTATCAGAATAAGGGCAATGATACAAAGAGCAACAGCGTAAAGCAGCTGGTGGATATCTGGGGATATGATCTGGACGGATTTAACGCTTCCTTCCACGGGGAGGAGATCAGCGCCACAGCAGCGGACGGGAATATAGTCCCCGGCACCGCTTTCCGGGCGGATGCGGGAAGTGACACCTGGGTCGTTTTGGTACACGGCGCAGGCGGAGACAGAGTGAGCGTCTATCCGCTGGCAGAGCAGTACCTGATCCGCGGCTACAATGTCATCGCCATCGATCAGAGAGGATGCGGTGACAATGCGGACGATAAGGTGACCTTCGGGATCCACGAGTCCCTGGACGTGGCAGCCATGGTGCAGTACGCAAGAGAGACGCTGGGGGCAGCGGAAGTCATCGCACATGGTCAGTCCATGGGAGCTCAGACCGTCGCAATCTATGCTTCGAAGGTGACGCCCGGCGCGGTGGATGCAGCGGATGCGGTCATCTGCGATTCCCCCGTTCCCGGTATGGAGTACATGCTGCGCAGCGTTTTTGCCGACAGTGACAACGAAGAAGATTTCTATAACGGTGCCACCAATTATATGATCTTCGTCAGCAAGGTGGCAACGAAGCTGCTTTACAAAGTGGACTACGCCGACGGCGACACCATCGCGGCTGTGGCGGGCGACCTGCTTCCCACCATGCTCATCCGTTCCGAAAAGGATCAGGTATGTCTTCCCGAGAAGGTGCAGGAAGTGTACAATAATGTCGGCGCTGAAAACAAAACAATTATGAGTGTGGACAGCGCACACATTGAAGGAGTGATTGACGATCCGGAAGGATATATGGACGGCGTGATGTGCTTCCTGGAGTCCTGCGGATTGTAAGAAAATGCATGAAGATCAATCTCTATGAAGACCCGAAACTGACAGACGAGCACATCGACATTTATTGCACGGAAATGCGGCCTCTCATCCGGCAGGTCGTGGATACGGTGCGATCCGAGAAACCCGCTCTGTCCGGCAGACCTGCGGACGAGGACCTGGATGACGGGGAGGAGATCTTCCTCGATCCCGGAGAGATCTATTATTTCGACCATGTGGAGCGGAAGCTTTTCGCCTATGCCGAAAGCGGTGTATACCGGCTGATGACGACACTGTCATCTGTGGAGGAACAGCTTTCTCCCTATGGCTTTGTCAGGATCTCCAAATCCAATCTGGTAAATATCTACAAGATCAAACAGCTCAAACCGGACATCAACATGAAGGTGTATGTGTCCTTCGAAAACGGAGAGCGGATCTGCATCAACAGAAGTTACAAAAAGAGCTTTACCGAGTACCTGCAGAAAACGAGGAGGATGTCCTGATGAAAGAGTTTATGAAGACCTATCTTCTGGAGCTGTGCTGCTCCTATACCATCGTTTCCGTCGTCGGCGCCTTCGTGAATATGGTGGCAGGCACCGAGACCAACAACCTGAATGTGGTGATGATGTTCGTATTCTGCAACATCGCCGTATTTGTCCTGTCCATCCATAAGCTGTTCGATACCTTAAGTCCCCTTGCCATGATGGTGATCCAGTATGTGCTGGCGCTGGGGCTGTGTTTTCTGGTGATCTTCATTGCCAGCTTCTTTGAGCCCGTCTCCCCGAGAGGATGGTTTGAGTTTTTCCGCTCCTTTACCATTCCCTATGTGATCGGCGCCGGGCTGTATTACTATCGCCTGTGGGAGGATGCGAAAAAGCAACAGGAGCTTCTGCGGGAACTGCAGGAGTTAAACGCGGAAAAACGGCAGGAATCCTAGGGATTTATAATGATTTTTTAATAATTCGGGAATGAAAAAAAGCCCTCGACATGGTATGATTATAGAATACTGTGTTAGGGCTTTTTTGCCCGTTAAAGAGATTTTTTACAACCGGGGGATCGAAAAATGGCTTTCGGCGAAATACTCAGCAAGTATTACACATTTATCTTTATCATGGTGGTGCTCCTGTACACCATCGCTTTCAACAGGAGGATGTATCAGAAGGTCAGGGTACATTTCTGGGTCCTCATTGCGTTGGTGATCGTGGAGGCAATCTGTTCCGGCGCGGAGATTTACTGTGCCGCACAGCCCTACAGGACCATCTGGCGGAGCGTTTTTTCCTCCCTCTGTTATATTCTGCGACCTTCCATCATGTATGCGCTGCTCCTGATCATCGTCCGGGATGACCCGGGGAAACGCAAAGCGCTCTACGGGATCCCGCTGCTTGTGATCGCCCTTCTGCTTCTGGCAGATATTCCCTATTCCTACTGTCTGATCTATACCTTCACGGAAGCGAATTTCTTTTCGACTGGTCCCTTGTTTTTCCTGACCTACGGGATCCTGCTCCTGTACCTGCTTCTGATCATTATCCTGACCATCGTGAAATGTGATTTTTCTCTGGAGCTGGGAGAGTGGTCCTCGATCTTTATCGGGATCGCCTTTATCCTCCTGAACATTGCGGGAGAGCGCTTTATCCCGGACTTTACCGGAGGGAACTCCGACAATGCCACGGCCCTGGCCATCCTGCTCTACGCCATTCACTTTAAGAGCATCGAGGATCACAGAGAGCGTAAGATCCTGGAGACCACGGAGCTGAAGACGGGCCTCCTCAACGAGAACGCATGCATTACCAGGCTGAACGGACTCATCGGGAAGGGAAATTCCCACGAGTACGCAGTGGTTTTCTTTGATCTGGAGCGCTTCGGTCTCATCAATGACCGCTACGGTATGGAGATCGGCAACAGGGTGATCTCGGAGTACGCTGCGATCCTGGGCGGCATGGTCAGGGAGGATGAGATCCTGGCCAGACAGGGCGGTGACCGGTTCATCGCAGTGGTGTTGCAGCGGAATCTGGATCTGATCCTGGCCCAGATCGCCTCCACCAGAGTGCGGTTTAACCAGGACGGTATGGATTATGACATTACCATCAGTGCCCATGTGGGTGTGTACCGCATCGACAGAGACGATTACAACGGTGAGGAGATCATCTCCAATGCCCATACGGCATTGAACTACGGCAAGAGCGCCGGGAATTCCGTGACCTACATGACCCCGGAGCTGAAGATCGCGTTAAAGGATGAGAAACAGTACGCCTCCGATATCCCCGTGGCTATGGCAAACGGTGAGTTCGTCGCCTACTATCAGCCGAAGGTCAACAGCAGGACCAACATGCTCTGCGGCGCGGAAGCGCTGGTGCGCTGGTCCAGGAACGGGAAGCTGATCCCTCCCGGGAAGTTCATCCCCATCATGGAGACCAAGGATCTCATGTGCGACATGGACTTCTACATGCTACGCAGGGTCTGCTCCGACATCTCCGGCTGGATCGAGCGCGGGCTGGTACCGCCCACCGTCTCCGTGAACTTCTCCCGCAGAAATCTGTCCAACGATCATCTGGCAGAGGACATCGACGCGGTGGTGAAGGAATACCACGTACCGAAGAAGATGATCGAGATCGAGATCACCGAGACCATTGACGAGTTCCCCATCAGCGTGCTGAAAAACTTTGTGGATGACCTGCACCGGCTGGGCTACAAGGTAGCCGTAGACGATTTCGGAAGCGGAAGTTCCTCCCTTAGCCTGCTGCGTGAGGTGACCTTTGACACCCTGAAGATCGACAAAGGATTCGTGGACAGAGCCTACGCCAAGGATCTGGCCATCCTGAGCCACATGATCAAGCTGGGAAAGGCCATCGGCCTGGAAATGCTGGCAGAGGGTGTGGAGCAGCGGGAACAGGTGGACACCCTTCTTTCCCTGGGATGCGAGATCATTCAGGGCTACTATTTTGACAGACCCCTTCCGAAGGAGAGCTTCGAAGGGAGGATCATAAACAGGAGATACAAAGTTGAACAGAGTTGATAATCTGAAAAAAATCATCAAGCGACTCACCGTCGTCCTGCTGGCATTCCTGGCGCTTCTCATCGTGATCTTTATCATCCACTGCATCAACGTGGGAAGATACAATTCGGAGTGGCGCATCATCACCTCGGATTCCAGCTCCACCCAGATCCTGGTAGATGTACATCCCAGAGGCGGCGTCACCGACTCCTGGGTCAAGACCAATACCGGCCTGGGCACCAGCCTGAATGCCAAGATCTACGAGATGGTGGTCACCAACAATTCCCACTACTATGTGGATGACTGGCAGATCCGTTTCAACATCAGCGACAAATGCTATCTGAACAACGGATGGTGCGGCACCTTTGAGGTGCATCAGTTTCCCAAAAGCGGCGAAGAAATCTATCAGACGCTGGATCTGCGAAACTTCGACGAGAAGGATATCATTCTGAATCACACCCTCGCGGGACAGGATCTGCTGATCCCCCTGGATTACGGCGATTATTTCATCTATCACCCGGATACCTCCCCGGCATCCGGAGAGCTCCCCATCAAGGGCTCCGAGGATATGGAAGGCAACTGTGTCTGCGGATTTATCATGTACAGCCTCACCGGCGAAGTGGATCTGGCGGACTACGAGCTTTCTTATAGGCTGCACAAGTATGTGTGGGACGGATTCGCCGGAAAATTCTTTGCAGTGGCCTTTTCCCTGGTGGCACTGTCCTTCCTGATCCTGGGCACCATCTTCCTGGTGTCTGTTCGCTTCGAGAGCAGGATCCAGGCACTGAGCAAGCTGCTGGAGGATGCCAACAGGATCTGCTGCAGTCTGTCGGATTCCAGAGACTATTATTCCAAGGGTCACTCCCAGCACGTTGCGGAGTACGCACGGATGATTGCCGAGAAAATGGGCATGGACAAGAGCGACTGCGATATCGTCTACAACGCGGCGCTGTATCACAACGTGGGTACCGTATTTGTCAATGAGCAGATCCTGCGGAAAAAGGGCAAGCTGACCCGTGAGGAATATGCGGAGGTAAAAAAGCATACCATCCGCGGCTCCGAGATCCTGAAGGATATCGAGAACATTCCCCTTGCTTACGAAGCTGCGCTGTGCCACCATGAGCGCTTTGACGGCACCGGCTATCCCTTTGGCAAGAAGGAGGAGGAGATCCCTCTGATCGCCAGGATCGTGGCCGTAGCGGATGCGTACGATGCCATGGCAAATGACAGGCCCTACAGAGGAAAGCTCAGCCGGGATCAGATCCGCGAGGAGTTTATCAAGAACAGAGGAACCCAGTTTGATCCTGCCATTGTAACGGCATTTCTGGATGTGATGGGTGAGAGGAATCTTTGATCATGAACGTTTGGAAAAAACGGCTCCTGCTGGGCTTTGCAGCGGTTGCGCTGAACGTCCTGGGACGCTATCTGGCATATCATTTTGAATTGCCGGCATATTTGAATCTGTGCGGAACCATTCTGACCGCGTATCTGGTTGGACCCATCACCGCAACGGTGGTGGCAGTTTTCAGCTGCGCTCTTTCCGCGATCATTTCTCCCATGGACACCTACTTCCTGATCGCGGACATCGGCGTCGCTCTTGCGGTTGCGTTCATCGCCGGGAAAAATAAGTTTTTCTCCGAGTTTTCCCTGATCATCAGTGCCACTGCGTTTTTCGCCGTTGTGAAGGGATTCATTCTGCTGATGGTGAACCTCTATGTCTATGAAGGCAGAACGGGTATGCTCTACGGTGATGCCATTGTGGATTATCTGGGCAGCATCGATTCCCCTGTCTGGCTGAGATACACGGTGGCTGCGCTGTTTATTGCCTTCGCGGACTGTGTCTGCGCCATGCTGGCCATTTACTTCGGCATGAGTGTTTCCCACAATTACGGGAAGCGCAAGCGCGCTATGGAGCTGAAAAAGCAGCTGCACACAAAATTAACGGTGGGCGCTCTGATCGCAGCGCTGCTCCTGGGGAATCTGGTTCCTCTGCAGGCTCGGGCTGAAGGCTCCGTCAGCTTTGTGGAGAAGCTTTACAACACCGATAACGGCCTCATTGGCGGCACGGTGAACGATATCGCCATGACGAAGGACGGGACCATGTGGCTTGCAACCTACGGTGGTCTGTTCCGCTTTAACGGATCGAAATTTGTTCTGATCGACAATCTGAAGAGCGTTCGCTCCGTGCAGTCCCTTTTCGTGGATGAAGAGGACAGGCTCTGGGCAGGTACGCAGGATTCCGGTCTGACGCTTCTGAACATCGACATGAGCTGGCGCACTCTGGATATGAATAGCGGCCTGCCTTCCAATTCCGTTAAGTGTATTTCCCGGGACAGCAACGGTCTGTACTATTTCGGTACCACCGCAGGCCTGGTGATGGCGGAGTATGAGGATGGCGAGATCCATATCGTAAAAACCGACAGAGCTGCCGGAAATATCAAGGACCTTTCTCCCGACGGGGAAGGGCGCATGATCGTTATGAACGGTGCGGGTGATGTGAGTTGCTACGTGGAGGGAAAATCCGTAGCGAAGTTCACCCGTGGCAGCATCGTGGCCAAGGGGATCAGCCATGATGCGGAGGGCACCCTCTATATCGGTACCGAGTCCGGAACGATTTTGATCTGTGAGATCTTCGGAGAGCGGATCCGCGCTACCGGTACGATCCTGATGGAAGGAGTCAGGACCATCCGGGATATGTACTTTGATGACAACGGGATCATTTATTTTTCCTCCGATTCCGGCATTGGTTATCTGGACAGCGCCCGTCGCTTTACTATGATCGAAAGCGGGGAGTTTAATACTTCCATCGATCATATCTTCAAGGATTACCAGGGAAATCTCTGGTTTACCTCCTCCCGCTGCGGATTGCTGTGCCTGGGCAAGTCCTCCTTTACGGATGTGTTCAAGCTCTGCAATGAGAAATCCATTGTTGCCAACGCAGTCGAAGAGTGGAATGGCTGCTATTATATGGGAACCAACGACGGACTGAAGATCCTGGATCTGGCGGACGGAGAGAGCATCAAGAATGAGGAGACGGATTTCTTTGACGGCATCCGTGTCCGCTCCCTGGCTATCACTCCCTACGGATCCCTTCTGGTAGCCACCTATGATATGGGACTGATGGAGATCCTGAAGGACGGCACCGTACAGGAGTACATCAATCCGAGAAAGACGGACAATGCAATCCGCGTGGTCTATGTACTTTCCGACGGTACTGTCGTTTCTTCCGGATCTTCCTGCATGAACTTTATGAAGGAGCACAAATCTCTGGCCAGACTGGAACTGGGCGTGGACCTGCGTGGCGGATCCATCCTCAACTTCCTGGAAGCGGAGGATCATTCGGTCCTGTGCGGCACGGATGGAGACGGTATCGCTGTGCTGAAGGATATGAAGCTGGATCGTTATATCACCAGTGAGGACGGCCTTTCCTCCGGTGTGGTCTTAAGGATTGTGAAGGACGAACGGGGCGACGGCTATTTCGTCCTGACCGGCAGCGGTCTGTGTTATATGGAGCCGGATTATACCGTCACGGAACTGGCAATGCCCTATTTCAACAATTACGATATTGTCATGAACAAGGCCGGAGAGCTCTTTGTCCTGGGCGGTGCCGGTATCTACATCTGCAATTACAATACCCTGATGGCGGAGAAGAAGATGGAGTCCTATACGCTGCTGGATACGAAGGCAGGCCTGCCGGGCAGTATCACCAGCAACGCCTGGAATTTTGTGACGGACGATGAGCATCTCTATTTCTGCGGCACCAGCGGTGTCTACATGCTGGATCTCAACAATTACGAGATGCGGGTAGATGAGTTCAAGACCAAGATCACCTCCATCAAGCGGGACGGCGTTTATGAGGATGTGACCGAGATCGGAACCGTCAACATCCCCAAGGGAATCGAACGTATCGAGCTGGATCTGGAGATCAACAATTTCACATCGGCTGACCCTTATGTCAGTTATTACCTGAGCGGTGTGGATGAGGAGAAGACCACCGTGCTTTCCAGTAAGCTGGCACCGGTGACCTACATCGATATCCCATACGGGAATCATGACTTTATCATCAAGGTGCTGGATGATAAGGGCAGAGAACTTTCCAGCCAGACGTACATTTTTTTCAAGGAAAAAGAAATCTACGAGATGACCGGCTTCCTGGTGTATTTCTACCTCCTGCTCTTTGCGTTCATTGCTTTTATCGTGACCTCCATCGTGCAGGGCGCATTGATGTCCCAGAAGCGGAAGGATAAGGGACGCCACGAGCTGGTGGTCAATCAGCTGGAGAGCGAGAAGGCGGAAGCTCTGGAGCGCGCTCTTCATATGGAGGAGGATGCGAACCGGACGAAGTCGGAATTCCTGGCGAATATGTCCCATGAGATCCGCACCCCCATCAATGCCATCATCGGCATGGATACCATGATCATGCGGGAATCCAATGAGCCGAATATCAGAGGCTATGCCCGGGATATTCACAGCGCGGGCAAGACGCTGCTGGCACTGATCAATGATATCCTGGACTTCTCGAAGATCGAATCCGGCAAGCTGGAGCTGGTCTTCGGAGAGTATGAGCTGTCTACCCTGGTGGCGGGGATCGTGAATATGATCGCACCCAAGGCGGAAGCAAAGCACCTGGAACTGGAAGTGAAGGTAAATCCGGAGATTCCCAACGGTCTTTACGGAGATGAGGTCCGCATCGAGCAGATCATCATCAATATCCTGAACAACGCGGTAAAGTACACCGAGCACGGCAAGGTCTCCTTCGCGGTGGACTACGAAGAAAGCGATGCCGGTTCCATCCTGCTGAAGGTGAGTGTCAGCGACACGGGCATCGGGATCAAGCCCGAGGATCTGGAGAAGCTCTTCTCGCCTTATGAGCGGTTTGATGAGCAGCGTAACAGAAAAATCGAGGGTACCGGCCTCGGCATGAGCATCACGAATAATCTGCTGGAGAAGATGGGAAGCAGACTGGAGGTTACCAGTACCTACGGAAAGGGTTCCTGCTTCAGCTTCGTCATCAGCCAGCCGGTGGTACGTCCCGAGGTCATCGGAGACTACCGTGACAGATCGGAAAGCCTTGAGGCCGCCCACACGGATGTGGAGCGGTTCCATGCGCCGGATGCGAAGATCCTTCTGGTGGACGATGTGGAGATGAACATCATCGTCGCCCTGAGCCTCTTAAAGCGGATCCGGATTCAGACAGATACCGCCCAGAGCGGACGGGAAGCCATCGAGAAGGCGAAGGAGACCCAGTACGATATGATCCTGCTGGATTCCATGATGCCGGAGATGAACGGCGAGGAGACCATGCAGAACATCAAGGCGGAGTGTCCTCTGAATGCGGAGACCCCCATCATCGTTCTCACCGCACATGCCGTGAAGGGTGCGAGAGAAGAGTACCTGAGCCTGGGCTATGACAATTACCTCTCAAAGCCGCTGGACGGCGCAAAGCTGGAAGCAATGATCCAGAGCTATCTGCCGGATGAGAAGATCATCTTTGTGGACGAGGAAGCGCCGGAAGGAGAGGGCAGCGAGCCAGCGAGTGCGGAAAGCGCCGGCAGAAATCCGGACCTGGAAAAGATCGCCGGGATCAGCGGGATCGATGCAGAGAGAGGCGTAGAGACCGCAGGCGGTGAGGATGCTTATCTCCTGATCTGCAGAAACTTCCGCGACACGGCAAAAGCGCGGATCGAGATGATCAGGAAGGCCTTTGACGAGGCGGATTACGAGAACTATACGATCCAGGTACATGCCTTGAAATCTTCCGCAAGACTCATCGGTGCCTTCGCTCTGTCCGCAGAGGCGCAGGAACTGGAGACCGCAGGAAGAGAGCAGGACGAAGAGCCCATTCAGGAACGGACGGCAGGGATCCTGGAGCAGTATCAATGGTTCTACGACAGGCTGGATGAAGTCTTCTCGGTTAAAGTGGATCCTGCGCTGGATGAGAGACCGGAGCTTTCGAAGGAAGAGCTGGAGGATTATCTCGGCGAGATGGCGGAGCTCCTGGAAGCTTTTGATATGGACACCGCAAAGGAACTGCTGGATTCCTTTGAAGAGTATCACCTGCCGGAAGAGTTTCTGGAAACCTATGAGAAGTTGAAAGCACAAATGGCGGAGCTGAATCGGGACGGATGTCTGGATCTGATCCGCGGAGAGGGATGATATGGCAGAAAATAGAGTACTGTTTGTTTCCTACCGTGAAACCTTTATCGTGAAGTCCATCATGAAAAAGCTGGAGGAGAAGGGTGTATCCTGTGACTTTTCCCTCACGGATGTAAGCAGCCTGGAAGCGGCAAAGCCGAAGCTGGGACGGCTGGTGTATCTCTACATCGGGGACAAGGATGATCTGGATCAGCAGGGAATGATCTACCTGAAAGATCTCTGCTTTGAGAAGGACTGCGAATTCTTCCTGATCGGTTATGACGATATCATTACCGAGCTGAAGGAGAATGTGTTCCGGGATCAGGTGACGGGCGTGTTCCGCCGCCCCGTGGATGTGGGTGAGCTGGTCACGGAGATCCTGCGTGAGGTGGACAAGGGTGCAAACCTGGAGATGCGCAAGCATATTCTGGTGGTGGACGACTCCGGTACCATGCTTTCCACCATCAAGTCCTGGCTGAAGGACAAATATCGCGTGACGCCGGTAAACTCCGCGCTGAATGCCATTACCTTCCTGTCCAAGCAGCGGCCGGATCTGATCCTGCTGGATTACGAGATGCCCGCCTGCTCCGGACCGAAGTTTCTGGAGATGCTCCGGACCGATGTGGACTGTGGCGATATCCCCGTCATTTTCCTTACGGGAAGAGACGATGTGGAGAGCGTCAAGAGCGTCATCGCCCTGAAGCCTGCGGGATACCTCTTAAAATCCCTCCCCAAGGACAAGATCGTGGGAGAGATCGATGCCTTCTTTGAAAAGCAGAAGGCCATGAAAGCATAAAAAATCGTGTATCCAAGAACTGCAGTCGGATTCCCCGGCTGCAGTTTTTTTTCTGTTCGGGAAATCTCTGACAAAAATATCACAAAATTTCTTGACAAGTTAGGAGAGCCTAACTATAATGTGACTTGGTTAGGGAAAACTAACAAAGGTAAGTGGCGTCGGATCGGTTCCGACCATATTTTTTGACTCGGTGTTAGCCTTGGCTAACCGGAAAGGTTGAAAGGATGAACAGAATGAATCTGAACGAAGCGGAGCTGGGCACTGATTATGTGATCACCAAAATTGACACCGGCGGAGATGAGGAGATCGAAAGCTTCCTCTTTTCTCTGGGCTGCTACAGCGGAGAGAGCATCACCGTTGTAGACCGTAAAAAGAATCTTGTGGTATCCATCAAGGATGCAAGATATAACATCGATCCGGAGCTGGCAGCGTCCATCCAGGTCGAAAAGTAAAAAAGGGGAAAAGAGGAAAGGAAAAATGAGAATTGCACTGACAGGAAACCCTAACAGCGGCAAGACTACAATGTACAATGCGCTGACGGGCAGAAACGAGAAGATCGGCAACTGGGCCGGTGTGACCGTGGACAGAAAGGAAAGCCGTATCAAGGAAAAGTACAATGATACCGGCAAGGAGCTGATCGCAGTGGATCTGCCCGGCGCCTACTCCATGTCTCCCTTCACATCCGAGGAGAGCATCACCAGCAGTTATGTGAAAAATGAGCATCCCGACGCAATCATCAATATTGTGGATGCGACGAACCTCAGCAGAAGCTTGTTTTTCACATCGCAGCTTTTGGAGCTGGGAATCCCCGTTGTGGTGGCTTTGAACAAGAGCGACGTGAATGATAAGAAGGGCAACAAGATCGACGCAGCAAAGCTTTCCGAGAAACTGGGCTGCCCTGTCATCAACACCGTATCCACCTCCGAGCAGGGCATCCGTGAAGCAGTCAAAGCTGCAGCGGCTCTGGAGGGGAAGGGCCAGAAGGCTCCCTACCACCAGGGCAATGTGGATCTTTCCAGCAAGGAAGCTGTGGAAACTGCCGATCGGAAGCGTTTTGATTTTGTCAATGCCATCGTGAAAGATGTGGAGGTCAGAAAGACCCTCACCAAGGAGCGCACCAAGGGCGACGCCATCGATAAGGTGGTGACCAATCCCATCGCTGGTATTTTGATCTTCGCAGCCATCATGTTTGTGGTATTCTATATCAGTCAGACCACCGTTGGTACCTGGCTGGCCGATATCCTGGTTGGATGGATCGAGACCTTCCAGGAGTGGGCGGGAGAGCAGTTGGGGGATGCAAATCCGCTGCTGTATGCACTGCTCATTGACGGCGTTATCGGCGGCGTGGGAGCCGTGGTAGGCTTCCTGCCTCTGGTCATGGTCATGTACTTCCTCATCGCACTGCTGGAGGATTGCGGTTACATGGCGAGAGCCACTGTCGTGCTGGATCCCATCTTTAAGAAGGTGGGCCTGTCCGGAAAGTCCGTGATCCCCATGATCATCGGCACCGGCTGCGGTATCCCTGCCATCATGGCATGCCGCACCATCAAGAACGAGCGTGAGCGCAGAAGCACCGCAATGCTGGCAACCTTCATGCCCTGCGGCGCTAAGCTTCCCGTAATCGCACTGTTTGCCGGCGCGTTTTTCCCGGAATCCACCTGGGTGAGCTTCGTCTGCTACGTTCTGGGCATCGTTCTGGTGCTGCTGGGCGCGTTGCTCATCAAGGCCATCACCGGTGCAAAATACCGCAAGAGCTTCTTCATCATCGAGCTGCCTGAGTACAAGGTTCCCAGCCTGGGCTTTGCACTCAAGAGCATGCTGGAGCGCGGTAAGGCCTACATCATCAAGGCAGGAACCATCATCCTGGTTTGCAACACCGTAGTACAGATCATGCAGTCCTTCACCCCTCACTTCGAAGTGGTGGAAGAGGGCATGGAAGACACCTCCATCCTGGCATCCGTTGCAGGTCCTTTCGCAGTGCTGCTGATCCCTATTGTGGGCTTTGCATCCTGGCAGCTGGCAGCTGCAGCTATCACCGGCTTCATCGCAAAGGAGAATGTGGTGGGTACCATTGCTACCTGCTTCGCCATCACCAACTTCATCGATACCGAGGAGCTGGAGCTTGTGGGTGAGGGCAACGCTGTGGCAGCTGTCATGGGCATCACCAAGGTGGCAGCACTGGCATACCTGATGTTCAACCTTTATACCCCTCCCTGCTTCGCAGCACTGGGCGCAATGAATTCCGAAATGAAGTCCGCAAAGTGGCTCTGGGGTGCCATCGGCCTCCAGCTGGCTACCGGATTCACCGTAGGTTACCTGGTCTATCAGGTAGGCACCCTGATCGTTACGGGTTCCCTGGGCGCCGGCTTTGTGGGCGGCCTGGTGGCAATCCTGTGCTTTGCAGGCATCATCGCCTTCATCATCCGCAGCAATCACAAGAAGATGGCAGCGGACTATGCACTGAGTTAAGAATTTTCATTTGATATTCATGGAGACACAAACCGCTATGGGACTTACAACATCCGACATCATTGTCATACTGATCCTGGCCGCAGCGCTCTGCGCAGCCTGCCTCTATATCTACAGAGAGAGGAAAAAGGGAAGACACTGCATCGGCTGCCCCATGGCGGGAAGCTGTCCCCGCAAAAACTGTAATGCCGGAGGCGGGAAGAATGTACCTTGAACTTTCAAACGTTAAGAAGAGCTACGGATCGGACGGCAGCTTCGTCCAGGTCCTGAAGGGAGTGAATACCGGCGTGGAAAAGGGCCAGATGTGTGTCATCCAGGGCACCTCGGGATCCGGAAAATCCACGCTTTTAAACTGCATCGGCGGCCTGGATACCATGGACAGCGGTTCCATCAAAGTGGATGGAATCGAGGTCTATGGCCTTCAGGGAGATGCACTTGCCAACTACAGGAGAGACAATCTGGGATTCATCTTCCAGTTCTACAATCTGGTGCCGAATCTCACCGTGAAGGAGAACATCCAGGTGTGTGAGTATCTCACCGCGGAACCCCTGAACATGGAGGAACTGATGGACACCCTGGGACTCACGGAGCATCAGAACAAAATGCCCTCCCAGCTCTCCGGCGGACAGCAGCAAAGATGCGCCATCGCAAGAGCGCTGATCAAAAATCCGAAGCTCCTGCTCTGCGATGAGCCCACGGGAGCACTCGATTCCTCTACTTCCAGAGATATCCTCGTCCTTCTCGAACAGATCAATCAAAAATACGGAACGACGATGCTCATCGTCACCCACAACAATTCCATCAAAAACATGGTCCACAAGGTCATCTATCTGAAAGACGGCCTGGTGAAGAAAGAGTATCTGAACGAGACCAGAGTGCCTGCCTGCGAGCTGGAGGACCTGTGATGAAAAGGATACTCAGAAAAAGGATCCCCAGAGAGATCCGGGAGAATTTCTTCCGCTACCTGGCGTTATTTGCCATGATCGTCTTTTGCATGTACATCATCATCGCCCTTGTGGATGCTGCGGAGACCATCATTCAGGGGACAGCGGCCAATCAGGAAGCGACCCGTGTGGAGGATGGACAGATCACGGTGTTCCACCCCCTGACGGATGCGCAGCTTTCGGAGATTTCCGACAAGGGTGTCACCATCGAAGAGCATTTCAGCTTTGATGCAACTGTAGAAGACGGGTCCGTACTCCGCGTGTTCCGTACCAGAGTGGCCATTGATACGCTGACGCTGGATTCAGGAAGAGAAGCGGCAAAGGCGGATGAGATCGTCGTCGAAAAAAACTTCGCAAGGAAGCATGATCTGCAGGAGGGAAGCACCGTAACCATCTCCGGGCAGACCTTTACCGTCACCGGCATCGGCACCACCGCAGACTATGACGCACCCCTGCGGAAGTTCTCGGATACTGCAATCGACAGCAGTATTTTTGGCACCTGCTTTGTGACAGAGGAGGGGTATGCGAGGCTCCGGGAAAGCGGCAGCGCAGTAACGGAGGATCTGACCTATGCGTTCCGTTTGAACGATGCCATGTCTGCCGACGAGCTGAAGGATATGATCCGGGACTTCCCCTTCGATTATCGGACGGTGGAGGATCCCTACTATCAGGAGATGCTGGCAGACACTTACGGCAAGAAGGATGAGATCCTGGACGGGATCGACGATCTCGTGGAAGGCACTGAGGAGCTCCGGGACGGAAGCCACGAGCTTCGTGACGGAGCAGGAGAGTTGCAGGATGCATTGAATGACCTCTGCACAGGGGAAGATGCCCTTGCGGATGGTGCGGAAGCACTTTCCGGCGCTCTGGCACCAATGGCTCCCATGATGCCCGGTCTTTCGGGACAGTTGTCTGCATTTGGTGAAGGCATGTCCGCCCTTGGAGAAGGCCTGGAAGCAACTGCTGAAGGGGCTGGGGAATTGCATGACGGAACCGTCGAGCTGGCAGACGGATGCGATGAACTGTATGACGGAGTGAAGGACCTGCAGGAGCAGAGCAGGGAGATGATCGACCGGTTCTTCTCCGAGAGTCCCGACAACATCACCTCCTTCGTGCTGAAGGATGAAAACATCCGCATCGGTGGCGGCGCAGGAGATGTGGTCATCAACAAACTGGCAGGTCTGGTGGCGGGCGTGATCCTCATCGTGCTCTTTACCTACGTTCTCTCCGTATTTGTGATCCATCAGATCCAGCGGGAAAGCAGTGTCATCGGTACGCTCTACGCCCTGGGTGTGAAGAAGCGGGATCTGTTGGGACACTATATCACCCTGCCCACGCCAGTGTCCTTCCTGGGTGGTATCGTTGGTGCGGCTCTTGGCTTTAGCAGGTACGGCTGTGAGTGGCAGATGGCAGATTGCTATGCCTATTACTCCATGCCTGTGTTTACCAAGGTATTCCCGGCGTACCTCATCATCTACTCTGTCATCATGCCGCCGGTGGTATCGGTCATCGTGAACACGCTGGTGATAAATAAGCGCCTTTCCCGTACGGCCCTTTCCCTGATCCGGAATGAGCAGAAGACGACCGGCATCAAAAATGTGGATCTGAGCGGCTGGAACTATCTGAACCGCTTCCGGATCCGTCAGATCCTGAAGGAGCGCAGAACCGCGTTTACGGTCGTCTTCGGCATGGTGATCTGTCTGCTGATCCTGATGATGGGACTGGACTGCTACGTGCTCTGCCGTGGGATCGGCACCATGAACAGCGCGGATACCCATTATGAGTACATGTATTCCTACAAGTATCCCACCAAAGAGCCGCCGGCAGGAGGAGAGCCCTGTTTTGTCTACACCCTTTCCAAGGAAAAGAACGGTTACAATCTTGACATCACTGTCATCGGCATCGATGATGACAATCCCTACTATGATGTAACGCCGGTCAAAGGAAAGAATATGGTGGTGGCCAGCGAAGGGATCCGGGACCGGTACGGTGCGGATGTGGGAGACAAGGTGGTCTTTTCCGATCGGTCGGAAGGTGTGGACTATGCCTTTACCGTGGCGGATGTGGTGCCCTATTCCGTGGGCCTCACAGTCTTTATGGACATCGCCAGCATGCGTGAGCTCTTCGGCGAGGATGAGGACTACTACAACGTGATCCTCTCGGACCGGGCCCTGGATATCGAGGAGGGCAGGCTCTATTCCATCACCCGGAAGCATGACATTGAGGTAGCCTCCGACATTTTTGTAAAGCTCATGGCGCCCATGGTCATCATGATGACAACCGCGTCCTCCATCATCTTCTGTATCGTGATGTACCTGATGATGGCGGTGATGATCGATCGGGCCGCCTTCGGCATCTCGCTGGTAAAGATCTTCGGCTATCGGAAGCGGGAACTGAAAAAACTCTACCTCAGCGGCAATCGCTTCATCGTGATCCTGGGTGCTCTCATCGGCATCCCGGTGGCAAAGGTCATAATGGATGCCCTCTTCCCGACCTTTGTGAGCAATGTGGCATGCCCCGTGCCGTTGCGGTTTGCCTGGTATTATTATGTGATCATCTTTGCGGGGATCATGTGCAGCTATGAGATCATCAGCCTGTTGCTGACGAGAAAGCTGGATAAAGTGGTGCCGGCAGAGGTACTGAAGAACCGAGAATAAGTACCGAAAAATAAATCTGACGATTGATTTTGCGGTACCCGGTTTGGGAGACCCAAACCGGAGACAGAAAGGTAGAAGGTGAAAGCGTGAATCTGATTTTAGGCATCATTTTGGCCTGCATTCTTGCACTGGCCGTGAAGGGGTCCATCGCGCATTTTAAGGGCGAGGGATCCTGCTGCGGCGGTGGCGGGAGCGATGTAAAGTCCAAAGAAAAAAAGTTGGATAGCGTGACCTGTATCAAGACATTGCGAATCGAGGGAATGCATTGTGAGCACTGCTATACCAGGGTTCACAATGCGCTGAATTCCCTGGAGGGCGTCAGTGCGAAGGTCTACGGAAAGCATGGCAAAGCGGTGGTGAAATGTGCTCTTGATCCGGGAGATGACATGCTCCGGCAGACGGTGGAGAAACTGGATTACACCGTGACCTCCATTGAGACCCGGGAGCCCTGACGGGAGGACTGTCTCTTTTTTTACCATATGGTTAGATATGTCTAACCATATCGCATCATTGTGTTTTGTTGTCTGTTTTGAAATGAGGTTTTTATGAATGAATCAGCGGAGGATTATATCAAGACGATCTACATCCTGAAACGCAGGAACGGCATCGTTCACTCCATCGACATCGCCCGGGAGATGGGTTTTTCCAGAGCCAGTGTCTCCACGGCCATGACGAAACTTCGAAAGAAGGGCATCATCGTCATGGAGAAAAACGGCATCATCGATTTTACGGAGAAGGGTGCGGAGATAGCCGAAGGGATCTTTGAAAAGTATTCCACTCTGATCGGCTTTCTGCAGGTGGTGGCCGGCGTGGATGAAGCCACGGCCAGAGAAGACGCCTGCAAAATGGAACACGGCCTGAGCGAAACCACCTACAGCGGGATCCGGAGATTTGTCAGGAATCATCCCGCGGCGGAAGCGCCCACGGGCTAAACAGTGACATGTCCCGGCAACGGGGCGATATGAGGAGGAGAGGAGAATGAACGAAACAAGAAGCACGAAAAAACGAAGTCTGTTGTCCTGGGTGCTGGAATTCGCCGGAAGAAAGCGCATGTTTTTCGGCGGAAGTGTGGTGCTGGCCATGCTGGGTGTGGCGGCTTCCTTTGTACCCTATCTGATCATTGCAAGGATCGTGGAGGAGCTCCTGGCGGGAACGAGAGACTGGAACGTGTATCTGCACTATATCTTTCTGATGGCCCTGTTCTGGGTGATCCGCATGACCCTGCATTCCGTTTCCACAGCCCTTTCCCATGTGGCAACCTTTACGGTGCTGGGCGGGATCCGGGAGCAGCTCTGTGAAAAGCTCTCGCGGATCCCGTTGGGCTCCGTATTGGACGACAACAGTGGAAGCTACAAGAACATTATCGTTGAGCGGGTCGATTCCATGGAGACCACGCTGGCGCACATCGTTCCGGAGTTTACGGCGAACATCCTGCTCCCCGTGATCATGTTTATCTATCTCCTGATCATCGACTGGCGGCTGGCTCTGGCGAATCTGGTGGGGGCCGGCATCGGCCTCATTTGTCTCACCATCATGATGATCCTGAGCAAGGGCGGCTTCGAACTTTCGGTACAGAAAACGAAGAAATTAAATGACACGGCCGTCGAATACATCAACGGTATCGAGGTGATCAAGGCCTTCGGAAAGACCGGCAGCTCCTATGAGAAGTTCGTGAAGGCTGCCAGAGAAGGGGCGGATGTGTTCATCGACTGGATGCGCAGATGTATCTGGGCCCAGGCCGGGACCATGACCTTCCTCCCCGCAACGTTCCTGGGAGTCCTGCCTGTGGGGCTAATGCTGGTGAAAAACGGTGCTCTTTCCCCCGTGGGATTTGTCACCGGCATCATCCTGTCCGCAGGACTCATCACTCCTCTGGTGGTGGCTTTTTCCTACACGGATGACCTGATGAAGATGGGAGCCATCTTCGGTGAGGTCATCGAGATCCTGGAGCGGAAGGACATGGAGCGCCCGGAGAAGATGACCATCCGTCCGCAGGGTTCCGACATCGTGCTGCGGGATGTGCATTTTACCTACAAGGAAAAAGAGGTGCTCCATGGCGTGGATATGGAGATCAGGCAGGGAGATGTGGTGGCCATTGTAGGCCCCTCCGGCTCCGGAAAAAGTACCATTGCGAGACTCATTGACTCCCTCTGGGATGTGGACTCCGGCACCATTACCTACGGTGGTGTGGACATCCGGCAGATCCCGCTGACGGAGTATATGAGTCAGATCGCTTATGTGGCCCAGGACAATTACCTCTTTGATCTGTCTGTCATGGAGAATATCCGACTGGGCAGACCCGGTGCAACGGATCGGGAGGTGATAGAAGCTGCGAAAGCCACGGGATGCCACGAGTTCATCAAGGGGCTGGAACGCGGATATGACACCATCGTCGGCGGTGCCGGAGGGCATCTGTCGGGAGGAGAGCGGCAGCGGATCTGTATCGCCAGAGCCATGCTGAAGGATGCTCCCGTGGTGATCCTGGACGAAGCTACCGCCTACACCGATCCCGAGAACGAAGCTCTGGTACAGAGCAGTGTTGCGAAACTGGTGCAGGGCAGGACCCTCATTGTCATCGCGCACCGGCTCTCCACCATCGTGGATGCGGATCGGATCTATGTCATCAATGACGGAAATGTGGAGGCCTCCGGAACGCAGGAGGAGCTCCTGGAGAAATGCCCGCTGTACCGCAAGATGTGGGAGGCCCACACCATGGCGAAGGACGAGGATACGGATCCGGCGCCCGTTTCCGGAAAGGAGGTGGCATATGCTTAAGATGGTGAAGAAGTTCTTTGATTTTTGCAATCAAAAGAATCGGACCAAGCTGTACCAATCTGTAGGTCTGGGGGTTCTGGAAGCCATGTTCACGGCAATGAAGATCCCGGCGGCCTTCTGTGCTATCCGGGCTGCGCTGTCCGGAACCATCACCTCCGGTGATCTTCTCACGGTGATCGGCCTGATGCTCCTGAGCACCATCGGCAAGATGGTCATCAACCGATTTTCCTCCATGCTGCAGACGGAGGCGGGATATGACACCTGTGCCTTAAAGCGCATCGAGATCGGAGAACATCTGCGTTACCTGCCCATGGGATATTTTAACGATACCAGCCTGGGACATATTACTTCCGTAACTACCAACACCATGGAGCAGGTTGGGGACATCGCTACCCGGGCTATCATGATGGTGCTCCAGGGCGGCATTACCACGGTGGTCATCACCTTCTTTATGTTCGTGTTTGACCTCAGGATCGGTCTGATCTCCCTGGCGGGGATCGGGATCTTCCTGCTGGTCAATCGTTGGACCAACAAATGTGTTGCGCAGGTGGCAGATGAAAAACTCAGCGCCGACCGGGATATGGTAGGCGTGATCCTGGAGTATATTCAGGGCATTGCGGAGATCCGGAATTACAATATGTTCGCCCGGAACAGATCCCGGATGGGGAAGGCCATCGAGCGGAAGAAAAAGGCAGACATCGCCGCAGAGCTGGCGGCCATTCCCGCAGTGGGTGTGCAGAACCTCATCGTAAAGCTCATCGGTGTGGTGATTGCCTGCGCGTCCCTGTTTTTCTACCTGGAGGGCTCCATGGATCTGGTCTACACCATCACCATGCTGCTTTGTTCCTTCATGGTCTTTGAATCCCTGGATATGGCAGGGACCTTTACGGCGCTGCTGAAGGTCATCGGCAAGGGCGTGGATCTGGCCAATGAGATCCTGGATATCAAGCAAATGGACATCGCGGGTGAGAATATCGTTCCGGAGCACAGAGACATCCATCTGGAGCACGTGAGTTTCGCGTACGAGAACCGGAAGATCATCGACGATGTGACGCTGGACATCAAAGAAAATACCACCACTGCCATTGTTGGCCCTTCCGGCGGCGGCAAAACCACCATCACATCTCTCATCGCCCGTTTCTGGGATGTACAGGAGGGCGAAGTGACGCTGGGTGGCAGAAATGTGAAGGATTACAGCTTTGACTCTCTCATGGAGAATTTCAGCTTCGTGTTCCAGAGGGTTTATCTTTTTGAAGACACCATCGCCAACAACATCCGCTTCGGCAGGCCCGAGGCGACCATGGAGGAAGTGATGGAGGCGGCGAAGAAGGCTGCCTGCCATGACTTTATCATGGCACTGCCGGACGGATATGACACCATGATCGGAGAGGGCGGCGCCAGTCTCTCCGGTGGTGAGAAGCAAAGGATCGCCATCGCCAGAGCCATCATGAAAGATGCGCCCATCATCATTCTGGACGAAGCCACCGCCAATGTGGATCCGGAGAATGAGAAGGAGCTGACGGAGGCCATTGAGAACCTGACAAAGCAGAAGACCATCATCATGATCGCTCACAGATTGAAGACCGTGCGGAACGCGGACCAGATCCTGGTGGTGGACAAGGGCAGGATCGCCCAAAAGGGAACCCATGAAGAACTCATGCGGCAGGGAGGCATTTATCGGAACTTCATTGCCGGAAGAAAACAGGCGGTAAGCTGGAAGCTGGCGTAGTCCGGCGGAAGGCTTGCATGGCAGATGTGGCTAAGGATCAGGGCAAGAGCATTGATGCAAAGGCCATCGAGGAGAAGCTGGGCATCCCTGTGATCCCTTTTTCCGCAACGGATATCAAATCCTATGATGTCTTCTACGAAGCGCTTTCCAAGGCGATTTCACAGAAGAGAGAAGAATGCTGAAGAAAAAAGATCTTCTCCCGAGGGGGGGAAGGTCTTTTTTTCCGGAGAGGGGGCGTGAAACTTTTTGATTTGCTAAATTGTTTGTTAAATTTCCCTAAACTAGGCAAAAATTCAGAAAATTAAGGTAGAATAGATGTGTGCATGAGTTTATGTTCCGATTTTGAGAATGCAGAAAGAAAAGTAGGGAAACGGGGGACAGTTATGGGGTATAAAGTAAATGATCCCGCACACATGAAACGGCTGGTTCCGAACTTCGGTAATCTTTTCAATGCCGGTTCCGTGATCTTCCGGGAGAACGATCAGCGGGATTTCATTTTTGTCAATGACAGTATCGTACGGATCTTTGAATGCTCGGACCCGCAGGATTTTGCGGAATATGTGCACTGGAATTATGACGGTCTGATCAATCCGATCCAGCGGGAAGAGGTCATTACGGATTTCCTGACCCAGGTCAGGGAGAAGCAGCAGCGCTGCGGATATATGTTTTTTTCCATCACCACCAAATCCGGTGTGAATATCCGTGTGGTCAGTCACTGGAGCCTTTTTGAAGATGAGATCGAGGGACGTCTGATCTATGCCTGGCTGTTCCTGCACAGAATCGAAGAAACCACCCTGGACTTTGACACCATTACAGGGCTGTTTACGAAGTCTTCCTTTGTGAAAAGTGTCACCTCCCGGCTGGCAGAATGCTCCCCGGAGGAGTACGGCTCTTATGGAATGGCTTACATCAACCTGCTGAATTTCAAGCTCTTCAATATTGAACACGGAAAGGACAAGGGCGATGAATGCCTGATGGAAATGGGCGCACTGCTTTTACAGGCCTTCCCTGAGGCAAGCATTACCAGACTTGCGGACGATCATTTTGCACTGTTTGATAAAGCTCATGGGATCAAGGCGGGTCTGGAGGATGTGAAGCGCAGGTTCGACGACGCCTACCGTGATCATTACAATCTCATCAGTAAGTACGGTATTTATGATTTCTCAGCCGGAGAGATCCGTGACCCTGAGGAAGCACTCTCCATGGCCAAAATGACCTGCGATTTCATCAAAAATGATCTGAAAGTCGATATCATGGAGTATTCCTTCCAGCTGGATAAGCAGGTGAGGACCAGGGAATATATCATCCGCAAGGTGGATGAAGCACTGGAGAAGGAATGGATCAAGGTCTATTATCAGCCCGTGATCCGTGCTCTCACCGGGGAACTCTGCAGTATGGAGTCCCTGACCCGCTGGATCGATCCCAGGATCGGATTTTTGCCTCCTGATCAGTTTATCGAGACGCTGGAGAACAATCATCTGATCCACAAGCTGGACGCTTACGTGGTGGACAAGGTTTGCAGCTATATTCATGACCGCCTGGAAGCGCACCTTCCCGTGGTGCCTGTATCCGTGAATTTTTCACGGCTTGACTTCGTCCTCTGCGATATGCCCGCGATCGTTGAAAATGCGGTGGAAAAATACGATGTGCCCAGAGACTACCTGCACATTGAGATCACCGAGAGTATGATCGCTTCGGATGAGGGATTGATGACGGAAGTGATCTCAAAGTTCAGAGAAGCAGGATATGAGATCTGGATGGATGATTTCGGCAGCGGCTATTCCTCTCTGACCATGTTGAAGGATTATCATTTTGATACCCTGAAGATGGATATGCGCTTCCTGATGCCTTTCACCGAGAAATCCAAGCACATCATGCGTGCAACGGTGATGATGGCCAAGGATGTGGGCATGAAAACCCTGGCAGAGGGTGTGGAGACTGAGGCACAGCTCCAGTTCCTGCGGGACATTGGCTGCGGCATGATCCAGGGATATTATTACGGAAAACCGGAACCCATCGAGGATACCATTGCTCATATGGAAGAAAAGCACATTGCCTTTGAGCAGAGGTCCTGGCGGCAGTTCTACCAAACTGCGGGATTTGAGATCCGGGATACGGATACGCCGCTGGAGATCCTGGAGGATGACGGTGAAAATATCCGCACGCTGTTTATGAACAGGGCTTACAGGAAGCAGATCCTCAAGGAAGAAGATCTGGACCTGGACCTGAAGGAAATCGACCGGAGGATCTATCATACCAATTCTCCGCTTCTGATCGAGTACCGGAAGTATGCAGATCAGCTGAGGGCATCCGGAAAGCAGGAGACCTTCTACTATACCGGAAACGGACAGTATCTGTGCTTTACCGGCCAGGTGATCGCCAGGAACCAGGGACATACGCTGATCAGGGGATCTCTGGTGAATCTGACCAAGGATGTTTCCAGGTCCACGGTGGAGCGACTGGATACCAAGCTGGGAGAACTGAACCACCTCTTCGAGATGGTGCTTTGGGTGAAACCTGCGGAAGACTCTGTGACTCCGCTGCTGGGAAGCTTTAAGTATACCTGGGGGAAGGATACCCGCGTAAGGGGACTGCAGGAGGATCAGCAATACCTCATTGATGAGGTGCTGTTCCCTGCGGACAGGGAGCGCTATGCCCGTTTCGTGGATGATTCCACGCTGCAGCAGCGGATCGATGCGTCGGAAAACGGGTATATAGCGGATGTTTTCGGATTCAAACAAAAGGACGGACGCTACAAGAAAGAAGAGATCGTGATCATGCGGATCCCTTCTATCAACAATGCGGAATATCTGTTCTGCATGAAGCCTTACCTGCATTCGGAGGTGAATGTCGAAACAGAAAAAGACACCGCAGCCGGAACGGCGCAGGGAGCCCATGTGCAGGAATACTCCGAAATCTGGGAAAGCGTTCTCTGGAAATCCAGGCTCATGTTCTTCTGGAAGGATGAGAATCGCAGATTCCGCGGCGTCAGCAGATCCTTCCGGGAGTATTTCGGGATCGAAGATGAATCACAGATCCTCGGGAAGATGGAAGAGGAAATGGGATGGCTGGTGGACCAGGACGAAGTGACGCTCCTGGAGCAGGAGATCCTGACCGACGGCACCAAGCATCAGGACCAGCCCACCCGTGTGGTGGTGGACGGTACCGTTCGGGATGTGGTCTGCACCAGAATGGCGCTCTACGATGAAGGCAGGATCACGGGAATCCTGGGACGCTTCGAGGATCTGGGATCCGAACGCCGTAAGATGAACCAGAAGCAGATGGCCCTTCGCACGGACAAGGTGTCCGGCCTGCTGAACGAGCGGGCATTCCTGGATCAGCTGGAAGCCTACGGGAAGAAACATCAGGCAGACGGAAAAGAATACGGCCTGATCCTTCTGAACAATGAAGCTCATGACCGCATCCGGGAATCCTATGATGAAGAAGTGGCGGAGATGCTGCTGAAAATGATCTCCGAGCGCCTGACCGATGTTGCAGGGGGAACCTGTACTGTGGCTAGGCTCCAGGAATCCTTCTTCGGCGTGTTGGTGCCCTGGGGAGAGGTGCAGAACATGCAGCGACTGGCAGAAGAAATTCTGGATGCCGTTGGCTCCATCCGCAAGGTGGATGACAAGCCGGTGACCCTGCGCCTGAAGCTGGCCTGCAAGAGCATCGATGATGAGGATGTCACGGACGATACCATTTATGATAAGGCGCTGGATGAAGTGCTGTAACCGCTACCTTCTCCGGTCTCTGCCGTTTTATCCTGTTTGAACTTTTTTAGGTGGTGTTTCTGGAAGCCTTGATGCTTTCGATGCGATTGTTCTTCAGGAGCAGGAAGGTATCTGTGTAGAGCT
>JAEEGH010000669.1_pt1 | contig 112725 bp, 84 predicted proteins | sample 9134181 | NCBI WGS metagenome assembly JAEEGH01 (sample SAMN16246544, study PRJNA631951) | gut metagenome | biome: gut microbiome; feature: rumen; material: DP-attached | host: Bos | place: Iran: Karaj | collected 2018-10
ACTCTTTGTCTGACAGCGTACTTATCTTTATTTACTCCGTAAACAATAACAACAGTATTTTTAGGTCTTTCTACATCAAGAATATCTCTAGGTATTGGCATATCAAACTCCGCAAACATATAGTCTATATTATAAACTATAATTAAGCTATAATTAGACTATATTCAAGAAAAATTTCACAATTTTGTCGATATTTTTTAATTTTTTTAGAGAGAAAACGGGCTTTATGTCTACCTGAAAACTGAGATAGTTATGTTGTTGATTGGTATATGGAGTAAATAATGAGATATTGAGACAAGATGTGCTCAATATTTGCACATCTTATATAGTATTATTAATTGGGAAAGTTCTATTCAAAAATATCTGGGAGATGGCCCCCAAAAAAATCTTGCTGCCGAAAGTGCGTCAAATGATTGGGTTCTAAGTATTGATGCAGATGAACGATTAAGCGATGAAATGGCTGATGACATCAGAAAACTAGAATTCAGTGACAAGGTTGATGCTTACGGTTTCCCAAGGAAAAACTACATTGGCGACCGCTGGATAAAACATTGCGGATGGTACCCTGACATTTGTGTAAGATTGTTTAACCACCGCAAAGTGAACTGGTCCACAGCTGCAATGCACGCATATGTCGATACTCTCAATTTCAAGATCATGAAAGGCCACATAATTCATTATTCTTACCAGAGCATAGAGGAACTGTTTATCAAGGCAGATCGTTACTCCACTGCCATGGCAAAAAGCAAATACAAACGCGGGATCCGAGTCGGAATATTAAGCCCAATACTTCACGGTCTTACGGCATTTGTTGTTCATTACATTTTTAGACTAGGTTTTTTAGACGGCGTTGATGGTGTAACAATATGTCTCAGTGCAGGATTCAATTCCTATCTCAAATATGCAAAGCTCATCGAATTTCAGCGAAATCCAGAACTGACCAGGGACAAAAGTTTTGAAGATATTTGGTGACAACTACAGAACCTATCAATTTTGCTGTTGTTTCAACATACAGTCGCAGAAAAATTAAAAAACGAATAACAAAGAGAAGAACAGATGACAGTAGATCAATTATGCAAGTTGCAAAAACGCGATTAAATCAAATATCCGTTTTTGAACCCTTTTCATTCCCCGTTTAAATTTTCTGAGTTAGGTCATGTCTAAAAAAAAGAAAAAAGGAAAGCTCAAAAAACAGGAAAATCAGAATACGGATGTAGGTTTCATTGAAGGCTACACCAAAATGTGGCCGTTTATCCGCAAATACTTAAGCTTTGCAATTCTAGGAGCCATGCTTACAATTCCAGTCGGAACTCTCGATGCTATTGTCGCGCTCTTCCTAAAACCATTCATGGATAATGTAATGGTTGAAAAGCAGTTGGATTTCGCATCCAACGTTCCGCTTATAATAGTCGGATTTGTTCTGATCCAGGGCATATTCATCTACACCTCTACTCTGGTGAACTCCTATGTGGGAGGAAAAATAAATCTCGACATCAGACTCAAGCTTTTTTCTAAGCTCATGAATCAGGACTGCAAATTCTACGACACCAACGATTCCGGTGCTGTAATCTACAGATTCTATACAGATGCCGAGACAGCGACCAACGGACTCATAGACAACTTCAAGCTGTTCCTGACCAAATTCTTTTCGTCCATCTCTCTCGTTTTTGTTCTGATCTACAATTCCTGGCAGCTGTCCTTTGCCGCCATCGGAATTCTGCTGTTTCTGATCCTGCCGCTGAGAATAGTACGCAAAAGAATCAAGGCAATAATGAACAAGACAATTGCAGAAAGCGCATTCATTCTGACCATATATAACGAAACAGCCGCGGGAAACAGGATTATCCGCTCCTATACCCTTGAAGATTCAACCATGGCAAAATTTACCAACTCCGCCAGATACCTGTTCGGCATGGGAATGAAAATGGTACGTGACACCAACTGGCTCTCTCCTATGATGCATGTGGTAAGCGCAATCGGTGTGGCAGTGGTAATCTGGTACGGCGGATATCTTATAGTATCCCAGCAAATCACCAGCGGTACCTTCGTATCCTTTATTGCCGCCCTGATTATGCTCTACACCCCGCTTAAATCCATCGGCAACAACTATATCAAGGTTCAGCAGGCAGTGCTTGCCATCTGCCGCATCTATGAAATGCTTGAAGTCAAAACAGCCACAGAGGGAAGCAGAGAAAAGGAGGCCAGAGGGGAACTTAAAGAATTCAAGGGTCTTGAATCAGAAATCGAGTTCAAAAATGTATCCTTCAGCTATGACGGCAGCAAAAAGATCCTGAACAACGTCAGCTTTACTGTTCACAAGGGAGAGAAGCTGGCGCTTGTAGGCAACAGCGGCGGCGGAAAGACAACCGTATGCAGTCTTATACCGCGGCTTTATGAAATCAGTGACGGTGAAATTCTGATTGACGGCGAAGATATAAGAAACTTTACTCTTAAATCACTCAGGGATCAGATTGCTTTTGTATTCCAGGACAACTTCCTGTTTTCCGGCACCATTCGCGACAACATCATGATGGGCAAGCCTGACGCCACCGAGGAGGAGCTCAGACAGGCCTGCAGCAGCGCATGTCTTGACGAATTTCTCGAATCAAGACCTGAGCATGTGGATACCCAGATCGGAGAAAGAGGAATACAGCTTTCAGGCGGACAGAAGCAGCGCATAGCCATTGCAAGAGCATTTCTCAAAAATGCTCCTATTGTTATTCTTGATGAAGCGACAAGCGCTCTTGACAACAAATCTGAAAAAGTCGTTCAGGAGGCTCTGTCAAATCTCATGAAAAACAAGACCGTTCTTGTAATTGCACACCGCCTCAGCACCATCATAGACTCTGATACCATTATGGTCGTAAACGACGGTGAAATCGTTGAAAAGGGAAGTCACGACGAACTGATAAGGAAGCAGGGAGCTTATGAAACCCTCTACCGCTCCCAATTCAAAAAGGCATAGAAAATCAAAAATTATTTTACGAGCATTACAAACTTAATAAATCTCTTAAATGCAGAAAAAATGAACCTTGTTGAAACAATTCACGAATACCGAAGATTAAGGTTATGTCACTAAGCAGACTAAAAAAAACTATTATTAGAAAGAAAAACGACATTCGTCATTTCTTTAATAAACTACGTTACGATTATCAAGCGACAACCGAAAAACCTGTTATCAGCAAGATTCAGCACATTGTCATTCACCGTCTTGACGGTAAAATCGGAGATGCGATCTGCTACGCACCATTCATCAGAGAATTAAAGAAGGCCATTCCTAAATGCATAATCACCGTTCTAGTAACAAGTAATATCCAACCGGTTTATGAAGCAATAGAAGAGATAAATGAGCTGAAAGTACTGTCTAAAAAACCGTCTTCAAAGGAAATAGACAGCATTGCCGGAGAACTCGGTCACTGCGATCTCTATATCCACCTTTTTGAACAGCTAAACGGTAGGGATTTTCGTCTGATAAACAGATTAAGACCAACATGGTGCGCCACTCTTGATGATGGTGTCAAACTAGATAATATTGGGGTGTACCGCTATACAGAATCAACAAGCAGTACCTGCAACACTGAAAAATCATCAAGAAAGTCACTACATTTTATGGAGCTTCTGTTCAAAATTTTAACTGAATGTGGTGTTGACAATTCCTCCATAGATAGAAGCTATATGAAACTTTTCAACGAAGATCTACAGTATGCCAAAGAAAAATATCCCTTCATGACCGACAATTCCGTAAACTCAAAAGGAATAGTTATATTTAATCCGTACGGTGCTTCCAGCTCCCGTAAACTGAAAGACGAGGCTGTAATCGCTATTCTGAAAATTCTTAGGGAAAAGACATCCATGCAGATAGTTCTTTGGGTAACACCAAAGGAAAGAGTGACAGTCGAACAAATGATCAGAAAAACCTTCAATGAAAATTCCGGAATATCATTCCCGAAAAAAACAAATAATATCAAGGAAGTGATTGTAGCAATGGCATCTTGTCAACTCATGATTGGCGTAGATACAGGAAGTGCACACGTAGCCGCCTGCTACAATATTCCTGCGCTCACATTCTATAGCAACAATATGGCAAATTACAGCAGATGGTATGCTCTGTCACCTTTAGCCACCAACGTGATTCTTAATAATCAGTTCTATAGGGAAATGAGTACAAAGGACTTATGCAGACATGTAAATCTTTTTTTAGAAAAACATTCTGATATCGTATCTTGATAATCATAGAACAGGATAGTTTTTATTCAGACCAATATTTGTCTCTAATAATCAGAAGAAACATTTTTAAGAAAATAAAGGACAGTAAATGAATGACATAATACCTATAGTTTTATCTTGTAACGATTCCTATCTAAAATACGCTGCAGTAACCATTCAATCAATCTTAGAAAACTGCTCACAAAACTATAGATATATTTTTTACATATTTACCAACGAAGAAAAATTATCTAAACAAGCAAAAGAAAAATTTTTAAAAACTTCTACAACAAGATCGGTTTCTTTTATTATTAAAATAATTGACATTAATGACAATGCATTACCCAAGCTCCATGTAATAGCTCAGATTACCCAAGAAGCATATTTCAGGTTACTAATATCTAATATATTGGATAATGATAAAATCATATATCTAGATTGTGACACCATTGTTAAGTATGATATTTCAAAACTCTTTGAAATAGATATAGGCGATAATTATATTGCTGCAGTCAGAGATATTTTTGGCATAGATTTCCAAGAATATGTAAAGACTCTTGGTTTATTACCAGAAAATTATATTAATTCAGGCGTATTAATAATCAATAATAAAGTTTGGAAAGAGTTTGACATAGGTAATAAATGTATTGAAAAGCTTGTAAACGATCCAAAAATCAAATTTATGGATCAGGACGCATTAAATATAGTATGTAAAGATAAAGTTTATTTTCTTGATAGAAAATGGAATTTTTTCTGGTACTACAGTATTGAATTTGTTAAACAAAAGGGCATTTTAAATCATGAAATTCAAAGTATATACAACGAATTATCTAAGGATTTTTATATAATACATTATACGAGTGCTTACAAACCATGGAAAAAAAGATATTTTAAATATGCAGATTTATGGTGGATGTATGCTAAATTAACCGTCGCATATAGACAACTATTCTGGGAAAGCGAATTGATTTCAAGATATTTTTTAAGAAGACTAATTGGATCAAACAATATTAAAATATCTGGAGAAAGGTATAAAATACTGTACTTTTTTTTCCTTCAATTTTTAGTAAAAAAATAAGTTAATCAACATCATAATATGGATTAAGAATTTGCCGTTTTTACTGATAAATTTCACTGCCGTCATATAGATAACATCAAAGCAGATTCAGTTTAAAAACGAAAAAGCAAAGTTTATCCTTTTGGATTAATACCTGTTCACATAGATTGGTGAATAAACGGGGAAATATTGTACAAAAAAAGAACCAATTTAAGTACGGGAATATGATTCATTATAGGACTTCCCCGATACCGCAAAGATGACTCAAGACAGAGGTGTCTGATTAGTTATATCCTTGTTGCTTTTTTGAAAATAAACTTGTCTAAATTTGTTAAGGCGGTCAAATGGATAATAATATTGTAGTTTGTTCTGACAGAAATTATGCCAAATATGTTGTAACATTGTTCGAGTCCATTGTTCATAATACAACCTTAAATATAAACTTTTATGTTATATATTCCTCAATCAACGAATCTGATATTAAAGATATAACGTTAATCATCAGCCAAAATTCTGAAAACACCATTAGATTTATAAAATTCGATTTCTTAAAGGAATTGGAAAAACTGCAATATAACGAATATGTCCCAGCATTCAGAGGAGGTTACGACGCTTATACTAGACTGTTTATTCCATCAATACTGAAACCTTTTGGCGTTAAAAAGTGCCTGTATATGGATGTGGATATTATCGTGGATAAAAATCTCGATAAGCTTCTGTCCATTACTCAAAATATTGAGTGCATTGGCGGAGTTTTAGACACTGTTTCTATAAACCTGAACATTCCGTTAAGCAAGGCAACATACGTTAATTCCGGTGTACTAGCAATGAATCTGGAGATGCTTGAACATCTGAATTTTTCATTGGAATGTTTGAATTTTGCGAAGGAAAACAAAAACTCAATAGTTCTATTTGATCAGGACATAATAAATAATGTTTTCTCAGACGCTGACAACCGCATAACGTTGCTTGATTTTAAATATAATACCTATCATTCAAACAAATCATTAGTAAGAAATGCTATAGTACTGCATTTTACCGGACCTTATAAACCATGGGATCCCACATGCCGCTGGCGTTTAAAAAAATGCATCTGGGTAAAGTACAATCTGGCAGCCAGACTGACTCTACGCGGCTGGAATATGACAAAAGGGATGATAGATTTTTTAGGAAAGACTATTTCATCAGTGAGATTTTGGTGTAACTTGTGGCTAAAGTTTAAGCTTATGCTGAAAATTTTAAAGTAGTAAGTATGCTAGCTTTTACAAAAAATCATTTTAAAATATATTGAGTACTAAACCTGTCAGAAAAAAAATTCTTGAAAAAAGGGGGCTGTTTACTCACGAATGTAACAGATTTCTTACCGTATAAGATATCAGATAATAAAGGCGGATTTCTTTCTCCGCCATAAAATGGGATATCAGAAATTTCAAACAGTACGGTTTAGGAAAGTCATTCCTTCAGCAGCTGGTATCAACCTCAGCAAAGGACTTAACCAGATCATCAAGCTGCTTCAACTGGGTAAGAAACACTTCCAGTTTTGACAACGGCAGAGCTGAAGGACCGTCGCAACGAGCCTTGTCCGGATCTGGATGAGATTCAAGAAACAGGCCAGCCAATCCAACTGCGACTCCGGCCTTTGCCAGTTCAAGAACCTGAGCTCTTCTTCCTCCTGAAGCAGCTGCGGACGGATCTCTGCACTGAAGAGAATGTGTAACATCAAAAATAACAGGAGCTCCGCCGGAGCACTTCTTCATAACTCCGAATCCAAGCATGTCAACAACTAGATTATCATATCCGAAGCATGCTCCTCTCTCGCACAGCATAACCTGATCATTGTTGCATTCACCGAATTTTTCAACAATATTTGCCATCTGTGAAGGACTCATAAACTGAGGTTTTTTGACGTTTATAGGCTTGCCGCTTTTGGCCATAGCTTTAACCAGATCCGTCTGACGTGCAAGAAAAGCAGGAAGCTGCAGAACATCCGCTACTTCGGATACAGGTTCCACCTGCTCCTTTTCATGAACATCAGTAATGACCTTAACACCAAATTCCTTTTTTACATCAGACAGGATTTTCAAACCTTCATCTAATCCAGGTCCGCGATATGAATGAACTGATGAACGGTTTGCCTTATCCCAGCTGGCCTTAAAAACATAAGGGATCCCGAGTTTTGAAGTAACACGGACATACTCCTCGCAGCACTTCATTGCCAAATCACGGGATTCAAGTACATTTATACCGCCAAAAAGAACCATTGGAAGATTGTTTCCAACCTTCATATCACCTATATTTACCTGCTTACATTCCATAATTGCCGACTCCGGTTAAAAATATTAGTAATAATGATGACTGCGATTATCCTAAAAATAGCTTCACATAAAAGTTTTAGCGAAGGCTTATCTGTATTCTCAGTCAAATTTAAAAATGCAGACAGTAGTTCCATAAAGAAACATATCAAGCTGACATATCAGACATACAGCTTAATTTTTAATCACTGTTTTCTAAAAAATCCGTATGTAACCCGCGGATTACCGCCAAAATCAATTACAGTATCTATACTGCTGTAACCTGATGAAGCAAACATATCTCTGACAACATCCGCCTGGTTATATCCATGTTCCAGAAGAAGTACACCGCCATCAACAAGATATTCTGAAGCAGTGGATATAATGTATCTTAAATCCGCAAGACCGTCATCACCGGCAACGAGGGCAGATAACGGCTCAAACCTGACATCACCCTGAGAAAGATGAGGATCATCGGAAGAGATATAGGGAGGATTTGCGGTAATAAGATTGAATTTGCCTTTTACTCCGGAAAACCAGTCGCTGACATAAAAAGCAACATCAAGACAGTTAAGCCGTGCATTCTCATCTGCAAGCTCCACAGCCTGAGGCACTACATCACATCCTTCAACTATAAGATCCGGTCTTTCCGATTTCATTGCAAGAGCCACAGCCCCGGTTCCTGTTGCCAGATCCAGTACTCTGGCACCGTTTGAAGCATGCTTTAAAGCGGTCTCAACCAGTGTTTCCGTATCGGGCTGAGGAATAAGAGTACACTCGCTGCACCTGAGATCAAGAGACCAGAATCCGCGGTGACCGATTATATATGCAACCGGCTTTCCTGCAGCTCTGGCTGAAATCATATCATTCAATACTTTTTCCTGATCACAGGGAATTTCAAAATCATCATGAATAATAATCCATGACGTCTCTACCCCCAGAACATGACAGACGATGCATTTCACATCTGCCGCCGGTGACGGAGATCCGCCGGAAATCAGTACTTTTTTTGCATTCTGTATCCACTGCCCGAGTATCATAAATCAGTTCTCAGCAGACAGAGCCGCCAGCTGATCAGCCTGGTATTCCTGAATAACCGGATCAATCAGTGCATCCATATCGCCGTTTAATATTTCACTGAGACGGTACAGAGTAAGATTGATGCGATGATCCGTAACTCTTCCCTGAGGATAGTTATAGGTACGGATCCTGTCGGAACGGTCACCGGAGCTTAAAATGCTGTGACGGGCCGCATCAGCCTCAGCCTTGTGCTTATCCTCTTCAAGCTTGGTCAGACGGGCAAGGAGCACACTCATTGCCTTTGCTCTGTTCTTATGCTGAGATCTCTCATCCTGGCATTCAACAACGAGACCTGTAGGAATGTGGGTAATACGAATGGCGGAATCGGTCTTGTTAATATGCTGACCGCCGGCACCTGAAGAACGGAACGTATCAATTCGAAGATCTGCCGGATTGATTTCTGGAGCCTCGGCTTCCGGAACCTCCGGCAGAACCATCACAGTGCAGGCAGATGTATGAACTCTGCCCTGTGATTCCGTTTCCGGTACGCGCTGAACTCTGTGTCCGCCGGATTCGAACTTCATGGTGCCGTACACTGAAGGACCTGAAAGCATGGCTATAATTTCCTTGTAGCCGCCCATTTCTCCTTCGCTTTGACTCACAATCTCAACACGCCAGCCCTTCTTTTCTGCATAGTAGTTATACATTCTGAACAGATCACCTGCAAAAATGGCCGCCTCGTCGCCACCTGTACCGGCACGTATTTCCAGAAAGCAGTTACAGTCATCCTTCGGATCCTTAGGAAGAAGAAGAATCTGTATCTCCTTTTCATTTTTCTCAAGATTGGCCTTGGCCTCCTCGAGTTCCTCCTGAGCCATCTCCTTCATTTCCGGATCATCACTGTTGAGCATCTCCATGCACGAATCATAGTTATAAACCGATGCCTGATACTTTTTGAAGCCGTCAACAACGCCGTTTAACGTGGAGTATTCCTTTGACAGCGCGCTGTATCTGTTCTGATCCTCAAGCACATCGGGCTGTCCCATCAGCTCCTGAACCTCCTGATAGCGTTCATAAAGCGACTGCAGCTTATCCAAAACACTTTTTTTCATAAAACATCTACCGTATAAATCGAATCCTAAACCAACAAAAACAAAAAGAGATCTGTTCTTTCACAAACAGATCTCCCGTCAGAAAACCTAAGCACGAAGTGCGCGTTCGCCTCTTGCGATTCCGCAGACACCGGAACGTACAACTTCAATAAGTTCTATATTCTTGCTGGCAGTATTGATGAAAGCATCAATTTTATCCGAGGAACCAACCATCTGAATGGTATAGAGTTCACTGGTCACATCTACAATCTGACCTCTGAATATATCTGCAAGAGAACAGATCTCCGCACGTACCTCAGGAGTTGCAGCTCTGCATTTTGCCAAAAGAACCTCTCTCTCAACAAACGGTGCATCAGCCAGATCGCAAACCTTAAGAACGTTAATGAGCTTATGCAGCTGCTTCGTAATCTGCTCAACCTGCTCATCATCACCCATTGTAACTATGGTAATTCTGGAAAGAGTATTATCATCAGTCGGAGCAACTGTCAGAGTCTCGATATTGTAATTACGCTGAGAAAACAGACCTACAACTCGGCTGAGAGCTCCAGACTCATTATCAAGCAAAACAGAAATCACATGTCTCATAACGTAGTCTCCGTATCGTTAAGTCTCATATCACACATTGCTCCGCCATTAATGGTCATCGGATAAACAAGTTCTGAAGGATCTGTCAGCACTTCCACTATAACAAGCCTGTCATTGATGGAAAAAGCCTTTTCCAACCCGCTTTCAAGTTCGTCCGGTCTTGTAATTCTGATGCCGACATGACCGTATGCTTCCGCCAGCTTCACAAAATCAGGAATGGCTGAAATATATTCCGGACTGCAGGTCTGACTCAGACGTCCCTCGTAGAACAGACGCTGCCACTGCTTTACCATACCGAGAGCATTGTTATTGATAATAATAACCTTAAGCGGAAGCTTGAATTCAGTGCATGTTGCAAGCTCCTGAATATTCATCTGGACTGATCCGTCGCTGGTGAAGCAGACTACAGTGGAGTCCGGATATGCAATCTGAGCACCGACTGCCGCCGGAAGACCGTATCCCATGGTACCGAGTCCGCCGGAATTAAGCCACTTCCTAGGCTCCTCAAACTTGAAATGCTGAGCAACAAACATCTGATGCTGACCTACATCAGAGGCAACAATGGCATCAGGAGCAAGACGGTTTACCGCCTCTATCACGGCCTGCGGCTTGATGAGAGATGAAGAATGATCATAATCAAGGCAGTTTCTCTTCCTCCACCCCGCAATCATATTCCACCACTCATCGAGATTTCTCTCCTGAAGATTAATACCGAGCTCTTCAACATCACCCATCATCTGAGGAATAACGATATCAATAGATCCTACAATCGGGATATCAACTCTTACGGTCTTGGAAATAGATGCCGGATCCACATCAATATGAATAATCTTGGCATTAGGACAGAACTTCGGAACACTGTTGGTAGAACGATCTGAAAATCTCGTTCCTACAGCCAGCACGAGATCCGAATTGTGCATTGCCATATTCGCTTCATAAGTTCCGTGCATGCCGAGCATACCAAGGAACCTTCTGTCACTTCCCGGAAGTACACCGAGTCCCATAAGAGAGCTTACTACAGGCATGTTGAACTTTTCTGCAAGATCTCTGACAGCCTGACATGCATTGGCAAGGACAATACCGCCTCCGGCATAAAGAACCGGTCTCTTTGCTTCGGCAAGGAGCTTCACAGCACGCTTAATCTGCCCCTTGTGACCGTGAAGAGTCGGGTTATAGGAACGCATTGATATCTCTTTAGGATATTCATAATCAAAAAGATTCTTCGGATTCTGAACATTCTTCGGAATATCAATCACTACCGGTCCAGGACGGCCTGTCGCTGCCAGATAAAAAGCTTTCTTAAAAATAAGAGGCAGTTCTTCAGCCGATGTGCACAGGAAACTGTGCTTGACGATCGGGCGGGTAATACCTACGGTATCAACCTCCTGAAAGGCATCAGATCCGATAAGCGGTCTTCCCACCTGACCGGTGATAATAACCATAGGAATAGAATCCATATAGGCGGTTGCTATGCCTGTAATGCAGTTGGTTGCACCGGGACCTGATGTAGCAAGAGCAACACCAACCTTTCCCGTACAGCGGGCATAACCGTCTGCGGCATGAACCGCAGCCTGTTCGTGACGAACAAGGACATGTTTCAATTTTCTTGCTGAGTACAGAGCATCATAAATGTCAATAACGGCACCTCCGGGGTAACCGAAAACAAACTCAACACCTTCATCTTCAAGTGCACGCACAACCATCTGCGCGCCTGACAATTTTTCCATTAAAGCCTCCTGGCTATCAGTCCACGACATTTCGAGTCGTCGGGAACAATACACGCAACAGCAGGGAGGAGACGGGATCTATCCGATTAGAAGAACCTCATTCCTCTACGATGATATCATCCTTCCATTGCTACCACACCGGCAAGCTCTGCATTCAAAGCAGATTCCTGTTTCATAATCTAAGACTATCAAGCAGGCATGAACTCGGGCATGCCACCCCCTATCATAAAAGTAATGCTTGTTACTCTATCACATTTGACAGGATTTTCAATGGAAACATTAAATTAAGAAATGATGAATCCCATAATCAATTTTTTAGCAGTTGGATCTGTACTACAACCGCAATTTTTTGTAATATCTAGACAGAACAGGTAACCTGCTGTTTAGATACTGTGTGTTTTATTAGCTGATGAAAAGGAGTTCATATGCTTATACTGGCACGCAGAGTTGGAGAGACGCTTGTTATCGGTGAAGGAATCAAAGTTACGGTGATGGGCTACAAGGGAAGCCAGGTCAGACTGGGAATAGAGGCTCCGCCGAACGTTACAGTTCACCGTGAGGAAATTTTTCAAAAGATCCAGTCCGATGAAGCAACAGACGACTCTGCTCAAATACCAAATGTTAAATTCGAGAATAGCGAGAATAATAAATAGTTCTGTCTATTTATTGCCCTAAAAAACAGTCAGGCATAAAATTGACTTGACATATTTTCGCAAATCGCTATCATTATCAACGTTGAAACGGATAGATGACCGAGAGGCCGAAGGTACTCCCCTGCTAAGGGAGCATGCGACCACAAGTTGCATCGAGGGTTCGAATCCCTCTCTATCCGCCATTCATGTGCACCTGTGGCTCAGTTGGATAGAGTACTCGGCTACGAACCGATTGGTCGGGGGTTCGAATCCCTCCAGGTGCGCCATCCTACTTAAATGAATACGCACCTGTGGCTCAGTTGGATAGAGTACTCGGCTACGAACCGATTGGTCGGGGGTTCGAATCCCTCCAGGTGCGCCATCGTCCTGATTATCCCTTTGTTTAATCGTCCTGATTATCACTTTGTTTAGTTTTCAGCTTTCGCATCCTGTTTTTTTGCGTTTGCGGATAAAGCCGCTCCCGTGCAGTGGCAGTATGGAAGAATCACTCACCGCAGTCTGCAATTCAGAAGTTTTCCAAACCGTGATCAGTCTGCAGTTCCTGCAGTTCAAAATGATCTGACGTTAGAAGTTCCGTCGCGGTTATTAAATTTCCTTATAAGCATAAACGAAAAAAAATCCCTGCACAAAACTGTACAGAGATTTTCCGTCGGTACTCCGAACATCAGCTGATGCTGCGGGAGCAGGTAATACTAAAGACGCTCTTCAAGCCATGGAGAAACCGAATCTATCGCCTTGGACAGATTCGCAGGATTTGTGCCGCCGGCACGCGCCAGATCAGGACGGCCGCCGCCCTTTCCTCCTACATAGGATGCAACCATGTTAATAAGCTCTCCAGCCTTTACCTTACCGGTAAGATCAGAGGTAATACCGGCAATAAGACTTACTCTGTCCTCGGATACGGCAGTTCCAAGAACCACAATGCCTGAACCTATACGGTTCTTGAGATCATCAAGCATATTGCGAAGAGTTTTCTCATCGGCGTTCTTAAGCTCTGCTGAAATCACCTTGACTCCGTTAATGGTTACCACCTCGTTCATCAGTTCTGCAGCCATACCTGCAGCAATGCGGGCATTAAGCTGAGATATTTCATGCTCGAGCTGCTTCTGACGATCAAGAAGCGACTGCACCTTGTCAGCAGCAGATCCGTCACCCTTGATCAGTTTCGATATCTGCTGAACCTGCTCATTCTGATCAAGTGAATAGTCTGATGCCGCAGCTGCCACAACAGCCTCAATACGACGGACACCGGCAGCTATTCCGCCCTCGCTTACAATACGCAGCGATCCGATATCTCCGGTTCTCTTTGCATGAGTACCGCCGCACAGTTCCATGGAGAAATCACCCATGGAAACAACTCTTACCACATCGTCGTATTTTTCATCAAACAAAGCCATGGCACATGTCTTCCGGGCCTCCTCAAGAGACATCTCCCTGGTTACAATCTCATAATTGGCCCGGATTTCCTCATTTACCAGCTTCTCGACAGCCTTAAGCTGATCAGGTTTAACCGCCTCATAATGAGAAAAATCAAAACGCAGGCGATCATCGGCAACATATGAGCCCTTCTGAGCAACATGCTCTCCGACTATTTTGCGAAGTGCCGCCTGAAGCAGATGTGTTGCAGAATGATGGGCGGCAATACTGGCCCGGCGCTTTGCATCAACCTGTGTCTCAGCTGACTGTTCAACAGCAAAACTTCCGCTTTTTACATAGCCAACATGAGCAATCGCATTACCCAGGATTCTGGCATCAGTAACAACAAACCGGGATCCGTCATCTGATACAATAACGCCGGCATCACCGATCTGACCGCCCTTTTCACCGTAAAATGACGTGTGATCAAGAATAATCAGACCCTTCTGACCCTCTCCAAGACTCTTTACAGACTCTCTGCCGTCAGCAAATATTTCAAGAACGGTACCGGATGCGTTAAGGGCTGTATAGCCGTCAAATTCAGAGGATGAACTGCACGACAGCTGCTTGTTGTAGTCAACCTTGAAATTAGAATTCTCCTTGGCGCGGTTTCTCTGCTCCTTCATGCAGATCTCAAAACCTGCCTCATCAATAGAGTATCCTCTATCCCGGATCACATCGGCAGTAAGATCGGCAGGAAATCCGTATGTATCGTAGAGTTTAAACACCATCTCACCGGGAAGTGTCTTCTGATTTCCAAGAGCTTTGATATTATCTTCAAGCAGAGCCAGACCGCGATCTAGAGTTTTGGCAAACTGCTCCTCCTCAACTCTGAGAACCTTTTCTATCACAACCTGCTGCTGACGCAGTTCAGGGTAGGAATCACCCATGATTTCAGCAAGTTTGGAAACAATTCTGCAGAAGAATACATCCTTTGCTCCGAGCATTCTGCCATGACGGATCGCTCTTCGGATAATGCGCCTTAACACATACCCTCTTCCGTCATTTGAAGGCATTACTCCGTCGGCAATAAGAAAGGCGCAGGAACGGATGTGATCTGCAATCACGCGAAGCGATTTATTGGCGGTATCCTTGACATTAAGAAGATCCGCAATAAAAGATATCAGATCTCTGAAAAGATCTATGTCGTAATTATTGTGAACTCCCTGAAGAACTGCGGCAATACGCTCAAGTCCCATGCCGGTATCAACTGAAGGCTTCGGAAGTTTTTCCATAGTGCCGTCTGAGAGCCGGTTAAACTGCATAAACACTATATTCCAGATTTCAATATAGCGGTCTCCGTCCTCTTCCGCAGATCCCGGAGGGCCTCCCCAAATATCTGAACCGTGATCATAAAAAATTTCCGTGCACGGACCGCACGGACCTGTATCACCCATCTGCCAGAAATTGTCTGAAGCATATCTTGAGCCCTTGTTGTCGCCGATACGGATTATACGATCCTCTGGCATTCCCACAACATCACGCCATATTGCATAAGCCTCGTCATCCTCCTGATAGACAGTAACAGTAAGACGATCCTTCGGAAGTTTTATCACTTCAGTCAGGAATTCCCAGGCAAAAGGTATAACCTCCTTCTTGAAATAGTCTCCAAAACTGAAATTACCGAGCATTTCAAAGAAGGTATGGTGACGGGCTGTATATCCCACATTGTCAAGATCATTATGCTTGCCGCCTGCTCTTACGCACTTCTGCGCGGTAGTGGCTCTTGTATAGGATCTCTTTTCCTTGCCGAGAAACACATCCTTGAACTGATTCATTCCGGCGTTTGTAAAAAGAAGAGTCTTGTCATTCTGAGGAACCAGAGAACTTGATTCCACCACTTGATGCCCTTTGGATTTAAAAAAATTCAGAAAGGCGGATCTGATTTCTGACGTGGTCATTGTCATGAAAAAAATCTGTCATATTTATAAAATATGACCCTCCGAAAGTTGAGAGAAAATCAAAATAGAAAAGTGTCTGCAACTGATCACTGCTGCTGTATCAGCAGCCGGCACTTCTGCAGAATGCCGAACCTAACCGCAAAGCGACCGACAAAAACCTGCACTGAAAAGCCTGGCCATCAGTATCAGGAACTTTGCGTATTCAGCATCAGTCCCATCCGGTGCGATAACACCGGGCATATGCCACTTTTTAACAACGACCTATTCTATCACAACAGCGCCGTATTAAGAATATAATGGATCTGTCAGAAGCCCGTCAGCCGAAGGAAACGCTCCTGCACTGCCGGACCGTCCTGACTGCTGCTGATTGATTTTATTTTTCGCGGCAAATCAGTTTATGTTCAGACCAGTTCAGCATCACCAGCGTGACCATAACAGCTATTCCGGCACTGGAAAAATTACGGAGAAGCGGTCAGTCCGGAATGTGAAGTTCAAATTCCGGATACTGCCGCAGAAAAAGGCTGTGCAGTTTATGATGAAGGATATCCGCGGGAACAGTGACGGTTCATTCCCTGAGACTGTCTATCGCGCGGTATATCTGTTCGGAAGAAAAACCGCGACCCGCCATATGTCTTACTACCTTTGCCTTTATTTTGGGATCCTTCATATTGTAATCTGAGTATTTTCTCCTCACATACTCCTTCGCAGCATCGCTGAAGTCCACCTCGCAGCTGTCAATAGCATCGCTGACAACAGAATCATCAATTCCCCTGGATCTTAACTCATATCTGATTCTTTCAGCCCCGTAACTGTTTCTTGCACGAAAGCGAACAAACATCTGGGCATATCTTTCATCACTTATGTAACCGTGCTCCAGGCAGTATGCAACAGTCTTCTCCGCAACATTCTGATCATAGCGGCCTAGAAGCCGGTTCTTAATCTCGCTTACCGGATATTCCTTTTTTGACTCAAGCTCCAGTACATACCCTATCGCCTGCTTCATAAGCTGAATATCAATGCTGCCGTCATCCATCATCTTCTCCCCGCATTCCTGTGCGCCGTCACCTCTTAATCAGGCTGAATGAAAATGCTTTGAGGCGACATCAGTAAAAAAAGGAGCCGTTCACCGACTCCGAATGCCTGTCCGTAACATACTGAGAAAAATCATTTACTCAGGAATAAATTCCTCTTCCTCAGTATCACCAGTTCCGTTTATGTCTCCGTCGTAAGTATCACGGTTTAACATCTGCTCGCGGATCTGCTTTTCAACCTCTGCTGAAACATCAGGATGCTCCCTGAAATATTTCGCGGCATTGCTCTTGCCCTGTCCGATTTTCTCACCCTTGTAGGAGAACCATGCACCGGACTTGGAAATTATGCCACACTTGACGCCTAAATCCACAATCTCGCTTTCTTTTGAGATACCCTGATTATACATAATGTCAAACTCGGCCTGCTTGAACGGAGGTGCAACCTTGTTCTTTACAACCTTCACCTTGGTCTCGGAGCCGACAACCTCCTCACCATTCTTGACTGAACCGGTGCGGCGGATTTCAAGACGAACGGAAGAATAGAATTTAAGCGCCTGACCGCCGGTTGTGGTTTCTGGATTGCCGAACATAACACCAATCTTCATTCGTATCTGGTTAATGAAAATACACAGACAGTTGGCATTCTTGATGCTTCCGGTGAGCTTTCGCAGCGCCTGGGACATGAGACGGGCCTGAAGACCGACATGCGATTCACCCATGTCTCCTTCTATTTCAGCCTTAGGAGTCAGTGCCGCCACGGAATCCACGATAATAACATCAACAGATCCGGAGCGAACAAGCATGTCACAAATTTCAAGAGCCTGCTCTCCCGTATCCGGCTGGGAAACCAGAAGATCCTCCACCTTTACACCGATTTTAGCTGCATATATCGGATCAAGAGCATGCTCGGCGTCGATAAAGGCACAGGTTTTTCCAAGTTTCTGCGCTTCAGATATCACCTCCAGGGTGAGAGTTGTTTTACCCGATGACTCAGGACCGTAAATTTCAACAATACGTCCCAGAGGAAGACCGCCGATACCAAGGGCGATATCAAGAGAAAGCGAACCTGTCGGAAGAGCCTCGACATCAGTGATTCTGTTGTCACCAAGACGCATAATGGCACCCTTGCCATACTGCTTTTCAATCTGATCCATGGCAACTTTCAGTGCCTTAGCCTTATTATCATCCATAACAGATACTCCTTAAAAAATTCAAAACAGATGAAAATTAAATCTTTTCACCAGACAACCTTGAATTATATAATACACACAAAACGCCTGTTTATCAATAAAATTTTAATAAAATATATAGTAAACTTATATTTGATACATAAAATGAATAAAATACAAATATTAATGATCAATAATGTCATTTAATTAGAATTGTTCAGCATTTCAGCCAGATCAGCCGCCATGATCAGTGCCTGACGTATGGTTGCCTCTCTTACTGCAGCTCTGTCTCCGGTAAAGTGAAAGCATTTCTCACTGCTGAGCTCTCCTCTTGCTGCACATGCAATCCACACTGTTCCCACAGGTTTTTCCGCTGTTCCTCCGTCAGGTCCTGCAATACCGGACACGGCAACAGCAACATCGGCGCCGGCGGAGGCAAGACCACCGGCGGCCATCTGGCGCACTGTTTCACGGCTCACAGCCCCGAACCGCTCCAGAATTTCCGTATCAACCCCGGCAAGAGAATGCTTGATTTCGTTGCTGTAGGTTACAAGTCCCTGTCTGAACCATCCGGAACTGCCAGGAACTGCAGTAACCGCATATGCGATCCCGCCCCCTGTGCATGACTCAACGGTGGTTAGACTCATTCCCCCGCCAGCCAAAATTTTACCTAATCTGGCGGCTAGTAGTATAATATCATCCCCTAATTCACTCATATCAGCTGCTCAAACAATGAATACAAAAAATATACAGGAAATCTCTTCATCCGCGGAATCAGCCGCTCAGGCGCACGTAAAAGACATCATGTCTGAAGCATCTGAAATCCAGAATCAGCTGAATACAGCAGAAAAAGCGGACGCAAAGGCACAGGAGTCTGACGCGACTCCGATGCTCAAACAGTATTATAAGATAAAAAAAGACTACCCAGATATGCTCCTCTTCTACCGCATGGGGGATTTCTATGAAATGTTTTTTGACGATGCCAAAAAGGCTTCCAAGCTTCTTGACATAACTCTGACACGGCGCGGCAAAAAAGGTACCGGCAGTGAGATCCCCATGGCGGGAGTGCCGTATCACTCCGTGGAGAGCTATCTGGCCGAACTTATCGCGGCCGGAGAGTCTGCAGCAATCTGTGAACAGATAGGAGAGCCCGGAAAGACAAAGGGTCCCATGGAGCGCCGGGTCACAAGAATCGTAACACCGGGAACAGTCACAGACGAGGCTCTTCTTAATGACAGGCGCGACAATCTTATCGCCTGTGTCAATCATGAATATAAAAGTGACATTTACGGCATCGCCGTTATCAATATGTCTTCAGGAGAGTTCTCGGTCCAGGAGGGAAAGGGAGCAGCATATCTCAGGGCTGAGCTGCAGAGAATTGCTCCGGCCGAACTTCTTTACAACGAAACCATAAACAGCGAAACCTTCACGGATATAAAAACAGGTCTGCGCCACCGTCCGGAATGGGAATTCGAGCTTAGTTCATGTCACGCGGCTCTTTGCAGTCAGTTTAAGACAGTATCCCTTACAGGATTCGGTGTTGAACAGGCTCCGGTGGCACTTTGCGCCGCCGGCTGTCTCTTAAACTACGTAAAAAATACCCAGCGTACAGCTCTCCTTCATATCAGGGCAATAAGACTCTTAAAGGAAAGCGACTATCTCAAACTTGATCCGGCAACCCGGCGCAATCTTGAACTTACTGTAAACCTGGGAGGAGGAACCGACAACACCCTTGCATCGGTGCTGGATCGATGTTCAACCCCCATGGGAGCAAGAATGCTACGCAGATGGATACAGCTGCCGGTAAGAAACCCTGAAGAAATAACATTCCGTCAGGACTGCATCTCGGATTTGATGGATTCAGGAATCAGATGGGAGCTGGCTGAGGCTCTCTCCCCGGTGGCCGACATGGAAAGGACACTGGCAAGACTGGCTCTGAGAACAATCCGCCCGAGAGATATGTGCAGACTCAGAGCGAGTCTGGAGGCAATTCCGGAGATTGAACGGCTTGCCGGAAATGCCTGCCGCCACTGGAGCGGTGTTTTTGCAAAGCATATAAAAACATTTGATGAACTTTATAAAAAACTCGATGCCGCCATTATGGAGCAGCCGTCCCTTCTGATAAGAGAAGGCGGCGTAATCAAAGACGGTTACAATACAGAACTTGATGAACTCAGAGCTCTGTCTCACGGAGGTGAGGAGTTTCTTCAGGAGCTTGAACAGTCGGAAAGGGAAAGAACCGGAATATCCACCCTTAAGGTTGGTTTCAACAATGTGTGCGGATTCTATATCGACGTAAGCAGGGGGCAGTCATCAAAGGTACCGGCCGACTACATCAGGCGGCAGACTCTCAAAAACAATGAAAGGTACATCACTGCACAGCTTAAGGAATTTGAGGAAAAGGTACTGAATGCGAAGGCAAAATCCCTGGAACTGGAAAAAACTCTGTATGAAGAGCTGATAGATTACATGATGCCTCTCCTTGAGCAGCTTCAGGACACGGCATTCTGGCTTGCAAGACTCGATACTCTTAACTCTCTGACCTCGGTTGCGGCAGACGGCGGCTACTGCAGACCTGAACTTAGAAATGAGCATCTGATTGAAATCAGAAGCGGCCGTCATCCGGTCGTGGAAAAGGTCATTCAGGGATCTTTTATTCCAAACGACACAGTACTTGAACGCGACTGTTCAATGCAGATAGTTACAGGACCTAACATGGGAGGAAAATCAACCTATATGCGCCAGACCGCAATTATTGTAATTATGGCATATATGGGCAGTTTCGTTCCTGCATCATCGGCGATCATCGGCGATATAGATCAGATATTCACCCGAATCGGCGCATCAGATGATCTTGCCTCCGGACGCTCCACATTCATGGTTGAAATGACTGAAACAGCAAACATCGCACACTATGCAACAAACCGCAGTCTTGTGCTTATGGATGAAATCGGACGCGGCACCAGCACCTTTGACGGAATGGCAATAGCATGGGCCACCGCCGAATACCTGGCGGATCTGCAGGCCATGACTCTGTTCTCCACTCATTATTTTGAACTTACACAGCTGCCTAATGAACGCTCCGACATAACAAATGTTCACTTCGGAGCCATAGAGCACAACGACAGCATTGTATTTCTGCATGAGGTGAAAGAAGGAGCGGCAAGCAAATCATACGGCATCCAGGTTGCCGCTCTCGCGGGTCTGCCGACCGATCTTCTGAAGCGTGCAAGGAAAAAACTAGCGGATCTGGAAAAAAGCAGACCTGAAATATCAAAATCGGATGATCATGACGCACAGTATGAGCTGTCTCTTTTTGACAAGAGTGACTACAAGGAAATGATTCTCCTGAAACTCAAGAGCATAGATCCGGATGATCTTTCTCCGAAGGCTGCACTCAAACTGGTTTACGATCTGACAGCGCTTGCGGATGATGCACCATGAAGTCCGAACATCTGACCGATTTTTTCATCAGCCATACGCCCGGCATCGGTCCTTTCACTGTCTGAGAGTTCAGGAAGAATACCGCTTATAAGCTTTTCTGCAGTGTCAATCATTCTTTCCGGACTCATTAGATACTCAAATTTTCTTGCAGTTTCAGTCATGGACGAGGCTACAATCCTCACCACATGAAGAAGTGCAAGAGCTTCAACGCGATCTGATGATCCTGCGAGCTCCAGTTTTATGGACGCATAGCGGCAGAGTGCCGGAAGACATCCGTTTAGGGCAGATTGATAAAAAAGATCTCCGGCCAATCTGCTGTCGCCCTGCTCCTGTCTGATGCAGCCAAGCAAATAAAGAGGCTCTGCAGTATCCCTTCCGGACTCTGACAGCAACTTGAGGCGATCGGCCAGTTCCTCAGGCTTTATTCCTGTCTCTTTTCTGCCTTCGGATGAACACAGCACAAGACGGGATATTTTAAGAAACCCCTCTGCGGAACCTGCATCGGAGGCTCTTGTGTACCAGTCTACCGCCGTCGGCAGATCAGATTCCACTCTGATACCCTTTTCATAGATATAGCCGAGACGCAGCATTGCATCTACATGACCTTTGTCAGCTGACGAACGGTAAAATTCCAAAGTTGCGTCAAAGTCCTTTACAACCCGCTCAAAAATACAGGCCAGCTGAAACTGCGCCGGATAATATCCTCCGGCGGCGGCTTTGGAATAATGCTTAACCGCCTCGTCAACTCTCGGACCGTTCCCCGCTTCCCCGAGCCGCAGCATTTCTCCAAGTTCAAAGGAGCATCTCAAATCATGAAGATCCGAACTACCCTCGGTAAAAAAATCATAAGCTCTGGAATAATCAGGGCTTCCCAAAAATCCGGTCCGGTACATCGTGCCAAGATTATAGCACCCGTCTCTTGAGCGATATTCGTATCCCTTGATGGCATACTCAAGCGCATCCTTTTTGGTTACAAGAGAGGAAAGTTCCAGACGGTAAATCTGCACCAGAAAATCGCAAGCATCAGGATTACCGGATGCTGCGGCATCCTTAAAAAGAGCGACCGCCTCATCGTAGTTGCTTAAATGGAGTTCCTCCAGAGCGTCGTTGATATCCATATCCTATTTCTCATCCTTTCCAAGATGCATCAGCAGCCTTCTTAAAAGACTAGGTTTGACAGGTTCCGAATGATCCTTGCTGTACACTCTTCCCGTGCGGTAGCGTTCAAAGGATTCGTCATCCATATGCTCATTCTGTGACACATCCTTATCTGTGAAGTTTCCGTCCTCGGCATAGTCACTGCTGTCCACCACGCTCCAGTTCAGATCCTCCGCCCATTCAAGACAGCAGTTGTGGAAACGCTTCAGAGTGCTCCTGTGACCGACGCTGACAATAATGGAGGAAGTAAGATGCCTTCGCAGCTCGGTATAAAGACGGTTTTCCAGATCCTCATCCATTGCGGAAGATGCCTCATCCATAAATATAATCTGAGGATGGAGAAGAATGGCTCTGGCGAAGGCTACACGCTGCTGCTCTCCAAGGCTCAGAATCTGGCCCCAGTTGCCGTCCAGATCCAGTTTATTAACCAGATGTTCAAGATGAGTCTCCTCCATGACCTTCAAAATAACATGATCAGGAAGAGGAGCATGAGGATAGCATATGGCTCGACGCAGAGTTCCGAGAGGAATATAAGGTTTCTGACTCAGAAACAGAACCTCTCCGACAGGATAATTGATGCGTCCCGTAGCATACGGCCAGAGTCCTGCAAGGGTTCTAAACAGTGTCGTTTTGCCGCATCCTGACGGTCCTCTGATAAGCATTGCATCACCCGGTTTCAACTGGAAGCATCCATCCAGCATCAGCTGACGGCCTTCCGGGGTCGTAATTGAAAGTCCCTCTGCCGTAAGAACAGTACCTGATTCCTCTACCGGTATGGATGTTATCTCGGCGGCCGCCTCCATATTCTCATTGTACTGAACAAGACGATCTATAACGGATTTCCACCTTGCTAGCGATGCAAAATTATTGATAAGCGTCGACAGGGAATCCTGAACTCTGCCGAATGCCGAAGAAATCTGAATAAGTGAACCGAGGGTTATGGTTTTTGCAAAATATAGCGGTGATGAAATAATAAAAGGAAAGACTACCGAGGCCTGGTTGTATGAAAGTGAAAAGAAACCTACATGAACAGTTTTGAGCATAATGTTGTACACATTCTTTACAACCTGTCCGAAACGCTCCTCCAGATATACACCCTCCTCTCCTGTACCGCGGTACATGGCTATGGATTCCGCATTTTCACGGATTCGAACAAGAGAAAAACGGTAGTCGGCCTCAACACGCTGCTGTCTGAAATTAAGACGGATCAGAGGTCGGCCGATAATAAACGTAAGCACTGTGCCTATCGCCGCATAGATAACAGCAAGATAGCACAGATAACCATCTGGAAGATGAATTACCATATCCCCGACAGTCATATCCACAGCCGACGACAGTTCCCAGAGTACAGAAAAAAAGGTTACAAGCATCGCAAGCGAAGTCAGAACCTCAATGGTTAAAGAGAAGGTAAGACTTACAAACTCATCCAAATCCGCAGCAATACGCTGATCCGGATTATCTGTCTGCGATTCAGTAAACTGCATTTTATAGAACACGCCGTTGCTGAGCCATTTGCGCATGAAATGAGTGCTCAGCCAGTGACGCCACTCAATCATAATTTTCTGCTTTACGTAAGCATTGGTTACCGCAACATAAACATGAAAAGTTGCAATAACGCAGAAAATCGCCATTTCAGACCAGAACGCGTCAAGATCATACTCCTGAAGAGTATTGTAGAAATCGTTATACCAGGTATTAACCTGCTTTGCGATAAAAACACTTAAACCGCTGAAAACAAAAACCATAAACAGCAAAAACCTGCAGGTCCTGCTGTCCTTTGATTTCCAGAACGGAATGATAAGGCGCATAAAAGCGGACAGATACTCTATCAGTGAGCGATTCTTCTTATTCATAAACAATCCTAAAAAACATTCGGCTGAATGCGCAGGAAACCGTGTCAGCCGAGAGCAAACTTTTTAAGAGCATAGGCAACCCCGTCCTCGTCATTTGAAAGGGTTACAAAATCAGCTTTACGCCTTATCTCTTCACCGCCATTTGCCATGGCTACACCTATACCGGCATACTCAATCATATCAAGATCATTCTGCTCATCGCCGAAAGCGATGATTTCATCAGATGACACGCCAAGGAGCCCGGCAAGACGAACCAGAGCTGGTCCCTTGCCTGTATCAGGATCCAAAAATTCCAGCAAAGTAGCAAGGGATCGGATCACCTTGAACCTTGAAATCAGTTCAGCCGGAAGAGAGGATACAATATCATCAACCTGCTCCCCTGATGCGGCAACCAGAGCCTTATAGAAAAACTCGCCGCTGTCAAGCTTCAGAAAATCATCCTCGGCATACGAAACCATACCGCCGAAAAGTTCTATTCTCGAATACGGATTCATTCTGCTGACAAGAAGACCGCGACTTGTTGAATAAGTGTGCATAAAAGCTCCTCTGGGCAGAACAAATTCAGCAATATCCCTTACATCAGCTCCGGTAATACAGGAGCTTGAAAGCTGCGAACCGTCCTCGCACCGTATGATCTGCGCCCCGTTTAATGTTATGCAGTAGCTGTCTGTCAGATCAAGATTCAGTTCCTTGAGTACATGTCTGACAACAGTATAAGGGCGCCCCGAAGCTATAACTATCCTGATCCCGCGTTTTCTTGCCTCTTCAACAGCAGCCAGATTGCCGTCGGAAATTCTGGATTTGCTGTTGAAAAGAGTTCCGTCTAGATCAAAAGCAGCCAGTCGGATCACGCTACTGTTCCTCTCTGGCTATCGCACGGTAGCCGATGTCGCGGCGGTAGAACATTCCTTTCCACGAAACCTGGGAGGCCAGATAATAAGCTTTGCTCTGAGCATCCTTTACACTGCTGCCTAAAGCTGTGGCACAAAGAACTCTTCCGCCGTTTGTAACAAGTTTCCCGCCGGAAACCGCTGTACCGGCATGAAATATCATGGCCTCTTTTGAACTTTTGCCGGGAAGTTTTGTAATCTCGTCACCCTTTCTCGGAGACTGAGGGTATCCCTCTGCGGCAAGAACCACGCCTACGGCAGGCCGAGGATCATAAACACACTCAACTGTATCCAGTTTTCCCTCGGTTGCGGCAAGGCAGAGTTCAGCAAGATCTGATTTCATTCTCATCATTATCGGCTGTGTTTCCGGATCGCCGAAACGGCAGTTGAATTCTATAACACGCGGGTTTCCCTGTGAATCTATCATCAAACCGGCATAGAGAAATCCCGTATACGGATGACCATCAGCGGCCATTCCCTTGACAGTAGGATAAATAATCTGATCCATAATCCGCTGATGAACCTCCGGCGTAACAACCGGAGCAGGAGAATAGGCACCCATACCACCTGTATTCAGACCGGTATCTCCGTCTCCGACGCGCTTGTGATCCTGACTGGTGGCCATTGGAAGCACATGCTCCCCGTCAACCATTACTATAAAGGAGGCTTCTTCACCTGACAGAAATTCTTCAATAACAACCTTGCTTCCAGCCTTCCCGAAAGCGTTTCCTGAAAGCATATCCTTTACGGCATCAATCGCCTCCTGTTCGGTAAGAGCCACAATAACGCCCTTTCCCGCAGCAAGACCGTCGGCCTTAACTACAATCGGAGCTCCGAGTTCCTTAATAAAGTCAACCGCCGGATCAACCTCGGTGAAGGTTTTATATGCTGCAGTCGGTATGCCGTGGCGTGAGAGAAAATCCTTGGTAAATGATTTTGATCCCTCAAGCTGGGCCGCATATTTGGTCGGTCCGAATATTTTAAGACCTCTTGAAGTGAATTCATCAACCACTCCGTCAACAAGCGGAGCCTCGGGTCCGACTATGGTAAGCGAAACATTCTCTCTCTGAGCAAAATCAGCAAGCCCCTTAATATCACTTACCTTGATATCCACATTGTGAGTCTTCGGTTCAAGAGCAGTTCCTGGATTGCCGGGAGCCACAATAACTTCCTTAACCAATTTTGACTGAGCAGCCTTCCATGCAAGTGCATGCTCGCGACCGCCGCTTCCTATAACTAATACTTTCATAATAAATTCCATTCTTGATCAGAATCTGAATGATCCGAAATTAAACAAATGCTGTTCTCCTGCAGCAGAATTTCTACCGTCAAATACAGGAAAACACCGTACCGCAAATCAGGCCGACCAGACTGATTTTACAACAAAAGCACCGATACTCAGTAGTTTTTTCAGTCACGGAGAAATGCCTGCGCCTGAGACTGTTCCAGCAGGAAAGGTATCAGATAACAATACCTTCCAGATGATCCATCTCATGAAGAACAATCTGGGCTTCAAATCCGGAAAACCGCTTTTTCTTTTTCTGCCAGAGGCTGTTATAGTACTCAACCTCTATGCTGCGGTATCTTCTGGTCTTTCTCTTGCCCTCAAGAGAAAGACATCCCTCCTCTGTCTCATAGGGATCCTTCACCTTAAGCAAAACAGGATTGTACATCACCAGCATTCGATCCGACAGACGCGCTATGATGATTCTCCTGGCAACACCGATCATATTGGCCGCCATACCCACGCATTCATGATTGTGCGCCGCAAGTGTATCCTTAAGATCATTTCCGACTGACATATCATCCCGGGTTGCAGGGACGGATTTCTGACTGAGAAATGATTCATCCCTGACTATATCCTTTACTGTCATATCAACTCCTTTTATCAATCATCTGCGAAAGTTTTAATATCATCAGACGGCATCACCGTTTTACAGAAACAGATTCAAAGACAGGCAAAAAAAAGGGATATCGTCATCAGATAACGAAATCCCGCGTATTCTGGCGTCCATGAGAGGAATTGAACCTCCGACCACGCGCTTAGGAGGCGCGTGCTCTATCCAACTGAGCTACATGGACTTACACAACGGGACAATTATAACAGATGACGCCCCCTAAAAACAGTGGTAAAAAACTATTGGTTCTCAGCCGCTTAGGCTCTTTCGTCAAAAAAGCTGTTACAGTCGTCTTTTATTTAATCTCTGAAAGATTGTATTTGATATCGGCGACATATGCCTTCTGATCACTGCTGAGCGTAAGTGCGTCAAGCATTCCCATAATTTCATGGCAGGATCTGATATAAACATCCTTCTGATTTTTGGATATATTCGGCATCTGGATGAGTTTGATGAGTGACTGAGCCTTGTTTATAATGGCGACAGTGTTGCACGGTGATTTATGCAAAGCCTCATCAAAAAGCTCCAGAGCCCTTGCATAGTTGCCCTGCTTGTACTCGGTTATTCCCATGCGGTTTACCGTCTTGTATCTGTCCATTTTATCCTTCAGACTCTCATCCGTTGTATATATGGCTGTACATGCTGAAAGAACAGAATCAGCCTTGTTATTTACGGCAGATCCGCTGCGCTCCTTCATAAGATTATCAGCATATTCATAATCTCCGATCTGTGTAAGGCCAATTATAATATTACTGAAAATACTCTCAGGGACCGACTTTAGTGAATCCCTGAGACTGTTTATAGTCTTGTAGAGCGACTTCTTTCCCTTGAGAACTTCACCCAGCGTCACATCAATGCGGGATTTTACAATAGACTGGAAAACGTCAAAATCAAAGTCATTGCCTCCGTCGGTCAGATATTCGGCATACCGCCTGAGCATGGAATTGATATTCTTTGAAAGCATATCAAGATGATAGCGATCCGCCGACTGTCCGGCAAAAAGAATGGCGGAATGCACATAGGCCGCCATAAGATCAGGCATTCTGTCAGGTTCATATCTGTGAAGATTCAGAAGTGCGGATAAACTGTCCCTGAGTTTTAAATAGTTACGTTCGACCACGGCAAGATCAATCTGCATATTGAGCATGGTCGAGGACTGGGGAGAAATATTAATAGCGTCTTCAAGAGCTTTTGATGCTCTGGCATAATCCTTCTTCTTGATGTACGATTTGCATTCAATGCTGTATATCTCCATAAGATAAGGCTTCATCTGCCTGGCCAGATTCAGATTCTCCAGCGCCTCGTCATATTCTCCAAGCTCGTAGCATATTTTTCCAAGTTCAAGACGGAATCTTGCTGATTCATGAAAAGCAAGTCCTTCCTCTATGATAGTCTTGCCCTCTTTAAGAGAGCCTGTCATTATGCAGACCTCTCCGAGAAGAATTCTTAACTCCATGGAATAGGGGGAAAGTCTGGATATTTTCTCATGACACAAAGTTTTGACGTCGTCATATCTCCTTTCATGCAGAGCATGATATACGTCGCTCAAATCTCTTTTTCTTGCAATAACCCGGCATAAACGCTGTCTGAACTGATGCAGGGAAAAAGGCTTAATCAGATAATCATCCGGTTCCTCCTCGATTGCACTGAGAACCATTGCTCTTGATGCATCTCCCGTAACCATAAGAACAAGAGCATCCTGCGGAATTCTGCCTTTCTGATGCAGGCAGTGGATAAACTGCCGGCCGTTAAGTCCCGTTCCGAGATTGTAATCAATCAGATAGATATCAAACAGCTGTTTAAAACACAGTCTTTTGCCCGCATCAGCTGAACTAACGGCTGTAATCTGAGAAAAGCCGAGACTTGTGAGCATATTCTTCATCATTTTCAGAAAATGCTCATGATCATCAAGCATAAAAACCTGCATACGATGAAAATCAAAAGCAACATTGCCAGGCTGGCTGCCGTCCATCTCCCACCTCATTCAAAGTCTGCCGCGTATATTCATTTGAACAATATAAATGGTACATCTGCCCATCACTCCCCCTGTCGAAACATCTGTCGAGAAGAGCAACATATAAAAAAACATCTAGATTCTATACGCAGCCGTATGCATATATCAGCACGGAATACAGCTGAAGAATGTACCTAATAACAGGACAGTAAAATTATAATCAAGGGCAGTTCGACATAAAAACAAACATGTCAACAATTGAGATCCGCAACAATTTTGAATCAGCCTTTATGATTTTTTAAGGCTCTTTACAAATTCGAGCTGGAAATATCAGGATGATTTATTCCAAATAAACAGCTCTCTCCGACATGGAATTAATATTTGCAGGAATTCAGAATTAGCCTCGTTTCTGCCGTGTCAACCTCTAACCAATTGATCTCAGGTTGTGTACGTACAGTTACCAGCGCTACCTCTGAAATACAAGTTCTGCTGAAAGATGAAAGGTCTGATTACTGTGATGACGGTGGTCAGACTTTTTTATCTATCGAGTTTTTTAACACCTCAAAAGACAAAAGTGAACAAGTAAGCCCTGCGAATCTGCATAATCTGTAGAGAATTATGCCGCAAGGCTTTGTATCGAATCGGATATGTAATTTCACTGACTCCTGCTCTGATGCCAAGTTTGTGACTTTCGTCCTGTTGAAAATGTGCATGCCGAGCACACCAAAAAACCTCATACATTAGAAGGGTATGAGGCTTTTTATCGAAAGAAAAAAAGGAATTTATTTCACAAGAACCCTGGCAAAACGGCGCTTGCCTACCTGCCATATCTCGTTTGAGCCCCTGGGGACAGTCATTTTTTCATCGGTTACCGGCTCACTGTTACATTTAACCGCCTTCTGCTGAATCATGCGTCTGGCATCGGATGTGGTTGCAGTAAGTCCAGCCTCCTTGAGAAGATTTGTAATCAGAATACCGGCCTCTGACACTGCATTAACCGTAACCTCCGGAATATCATCAGGAAGAGCGTTCTTTGAAAATCTGTTGATAAAGGATGCTTCAGCAGCATCGGCGTCCTCTGCACTATGGTAACGGGTTATAATTTCCTTGGCCAGAAGGATCTTAAGATCACGAGGATTTGCTCCGCCCTTCACCTGCTCCTTGAATGCATCAATTTCAGCAAGCGGTCTGGCTGAAAGCAGTTCAAAATAATTCCACATCAGATCATCGCTGATAGACATGATTTTTCCGAACATATCATCAGGTGAGTCATGAATACCGATATAGTTTCCTGCCGACTTTGACATCTTCTTGACGCCGTCGAGACCCACAAGCAGAGGCATTGTAAGAGTGCACTGAGGAGCCATATTCATATCCTTCTGCAGCTCACGCCCCATCAGAAGATTAAACTTCTGATCAGAACCGCCAAGTTCCACATCAGCCTTGAGATGAACGGAATCATAAGCCTGAAGAAGAGGATAAATGAACTCGTGTATGGCAATAGACTGCCCCGCCGCGTAACGCTTCTTGAAATCATCTCTTTCCATCATTCTGGCGACAGTCTGATGTGAGGCCAGTTTTATCATACCGGTGGCACCGAGTTTATCAAGCCATTCCGAGTTATAAACAATATGAGTTTTTTCAGGATCCAGAATTTTAAATGCCTGATCTGCATATGTTTTTGCATTTTCCTTGATTTTTTCAGGAGAAAGAGGCGGACGTGTTGCGTTTTTTCCGGTTGGATCGCCAACCTGAGCCGTAAAATCACCGATAAGCAGATAGACTTCATGTCCCAGATTCTGAAAGGTTCTCAATTTATTGAGAATAACAGTATGTCCAAGATGAATATCAGGTGCTGTAGGATCCATACCAAGCTTGATGCGCAGCGGACGGTCTTCCTTTAATTTTTTTACTAGTTCTTCCTCGACGAGGATTTCATCTGTACCTCGCTTAATTTCAGCTAATGCTTCTTCTATCGTTGCCATCATATACCTTTAAGAAATCAACTTAAAAAACCTGTGGTATTATAACGTATGGCTTTATTCTAGAATATAGCCGGACGGAATTTAGTTTACTTGACGCCCGGTCCGGAGCAAAGAACAAAAAAAAACGGAAATAATCTGTTTTAAAGTATTCTCAAACGGAAACTGTGCCAAAGCCACAGAAAAACACAGATATGCAAGGAGCCCGCCATGGAGCATAAAAACGAACTGTACATCGGTATCATGTCCGGTACCAGCATGGACGGCATTGATCTGATACTGGCTGATTTTAAAGATTCCAAACCGAAAGTACTGGAAACGGCAGAAGAAAAATGGCCGGAGGATCTTATTAAAATTATGCACAGACTGTGCACACCGGGAGAAAATGAAACAGACATATCCGGTTCGCTGTCAGTTGAAATAAGCAGAGTTTTTGCCTCAGGAGTTGCAAATCTGCTGAAAAAGTCAGGAGTGAGTGCACAGGAAGTAACAGCAGTAGGCTCCCACGGTCAGACTGTACGGCACCGGCCGGAATCCTGTTTTACCGTGCAGCTCGGATCAGGGGCTCTTCTGGCTGAACTTACAGGAATTGATGTAATATGCGATTTCAGATCCGCTGACATGGCGGCAGGAGGACAGGGGGCGCCGCTGGTACCGGCATTTCACGACAAGATCTTCCGCGATCCAGAAAAACTGCGCTTCATCGTAAACATCGGAGGTATATCAAATATATCAGTTCTTGATCATGCAAGTCCCCGGATCCTTGGATTTGATACGGGTCCTGGAAACACTCTGATGGATCTTATTGTAAGAAACACATGGAACGAACCTTATGACATAAATGCCGCACATGCGGCACGGGGAACCGTCTGCAAGCCTCTTCTCAGCAGGATGATGGAACATCCCTATATATTGAAGAAGTGGCCTAAAAGCACAGGAAGAGAGACATTCACCGGGGAATTTATAGATCTGTGCGTCAAAGAAACGCAAGCAGACATTTCACCGGAAGATCTTCTAAGAACTCTGACAGTATTCACTGCAGAAAGTATTGCTGATGCGGTAGTAAAGGTGTCGGAAAACAGACCGTACGAAACATACATCTGCGGAGGCGGAGTACATAACCCACTTCTGATGGAGGATCTGAAACACAGACTGAAAGGCTGCACACAGTTCGGCAGCACTGAAATTCTCGGTGCAGATCCGGATTACGTTGAAGCCTTGGCATTTGCATGGCTTGCAAGGCAGTTTGTCAAAAGACTTCCCGGAAATCTGCCGTCTGCAACCGGTGCATCAAAGCCGAAAATACTCGGATGCCTCTACCCTGCATCATAAGCAGAAGTTTCCCTTTTCACGCCGCACTGAAATTTCGAACCGCCGGCAGTTACTGCAAAGAAACATTTCCGGCTGAACAGACCGCAGATACGCTAATACCTCTCTCTGTAGATATTATCATAGTTGCAGTCAAAAACCGTTCCGACAGCGGATTCCTTGGCAGGGAACACGACAGCACCGCCGTTGCGGCAGCGACTTTCAATAGGAACGCCTTCTGCCGAATACTTCTGATTTATCACACCGGCAGGCACAGGTATGGCAAGGCTGTTGACACCGCGATGGCGGATAAACTCCTTATAAACCTTCAATGCGCCAGTGGATCCCGTATAATTGGTAGCCCTGTTGTCATCAAAACCGACCCAGACGGATACAACCTCATCATTATCAAAACCGGCAAACCAAGAATCCTTGCCGGAGTCTGTAGTCCCGGTCTTGCCGGCAATCTGCTTCCCGTGAAGAACATCAAGAAGCGATTTCGCCGTTCCCTTCTGCACCACTGAAACAAGTCCCTGGGTCAGAAGATATGAATCAACTGAAGAAAACACTCTCTCCGCCTCTCCGGAAGGATGATAAATTATTTCATTATCATCATTGACCACAGCTCTGATCACGGACAGCGGCTTGTTAAAGCCCTGCGCGGCAAAAACGCTGTACATCTGAGCCATTTCCAGCGGACTCATTTCCGGCGTACCGAGAAGCATGGACGGATATCCGGCTATATTGGTTCCTATTCCCAGACGTTCCAGTTTCGATACAACATTTTTGACCCCAATGTCTACACCGACTCTGACCACCGGTATGTTAAGGGAACGGGCAAGAGCGTCATAAAGAAAAACCTGACCGTGATATTTATGATCAAAATTACGGGGTCGCCATTTTGTCTGTCCGTACTTTACCGTAAGATCGGTATCGCTTATCACTGTCGCCGGCTGATAATTTTTCTCTTCAAATGCAGTAATGTAAACCAGCGGCTTGATAGTGGAGCCTATCTGACGTCTGGCATCAAGAGCCCTGTTGAACATGCCGGATCTGGAAAAATCTCTGCCCCCTATGAGAGCAACTATCTCCCCCTTGTGCCAGTCAGCTACAACCATAGCCATTTCAATATCAGGATTCTTTGCGGCAAACTCACTGCCGATTTTCGATACAGCGTCCTCCGCCGCACGCTGAGTCACCGGATCAAAACTGGTGTAAATTTTAAGACCTGATTCCCTCAGAACACTTTCATCAAGATGCTGCTTGATTTCACGCTTGATAAGATCCACATATGCCGGGGTTTTTCCATAAGTCAGCTTTCCCCGTGGAACAACCTGTATATCCCTTGATGCATATTTCTCATATTCAGCAGGAGTTATCAGATTTTCATCCATAAGTTTCTTCAAAATCAGATCACGGCGCGCTCTTACATGATCCGGATGAGTCCATGGATTGTAGTATGACGGTCCACGCACAATAGCAACGAGCATGGACATCTGTTCAATATCAAGTTCACTGATCGGCAGTCCGAAATAGAAATATGAAGCCAGACCGAAACCGTACACGCCGTTCGCTCCGTTCTGTCCGAGATAAATTTCATTCATGTATGCTTCAAGGATCTGGTTCTTCTCGTACCTGGCATCGATGATGACAGCCATCAGTGCCTCCTTGATTTTGCGCATTATTGTTTTTTCTCTGGTAAGAAAGTAGTTTTTGGCAAACTGCTGAGTAAGAGTGGACCCGCCCTGCACCTTCTTGCCGGCTCTAAGATTAGCAACAAGGGCACGAAGAATAGAAACCGGATTGATTCCTCTGTGTTCATAGAAGTTCTTATCCTCTATGGTAAGAAGTATCTGCACCAGACGCGGATCAATATCCTGAAGTCTTATCAGGATACGATCCTCCTCGTCACCTACGGTAATTCGATCAAGAATAATCGGATCCATGCGCGCAAACGCCAAGTTCTTTGATGTCTTCGCATCCTGAAGAGTTACTATGCGATTGTCGGCAAAGGTTATAAAAAGGGCTCTTTCCGGCTCCTCTCCGTCATAAAATCTGAAAGGACGCTTAATTATAACCATCTTGTTGCCGTTCACCGCATATTCACCTGCTCCCACAGGATCCTTAACCTTACGGTAATGAAGCATTTTCAGTTCATTTTCCATCTGATCAACAGAAAGTCGCTGATTGCGGTAAAGTTCCAGAGGTCTTGAATAGATCCATACCGGCAGTTTCCATTTTTCACCGGAAAAGCGCCTCTGAACCTCGGCATCAAGATAGATGATATAAACAGTGAATACTGCAATCAAAAGAAGGAAAAACCCAAGTCCGTACAGCCAGAAACCGCTGCGTGTCCAGAATCCGCTTCTTTTGACTTTTTTGTTGCCTGTTCCCGCTTTTGTACTACTTCCTCTAGCTCTTGCCATGATTCTTCCTCAAAATTGCGCATATTATACTTGGTTTTGTCTCTTTGCTGAACTGAATCATTAACCGGAACCAAAGAGTCTGAAAAGTTAAAAGGAAGTGTATGCTATAATAGCGTGCGGGTTTGAAACAGAAGCATAACACTCAACTCCGCCGCGCTTTGCGAAACCGGCTGTGCCGTCAGTAGTTGCGGGCCGGTATGTGATTATGCGGAATATCAGGAATTTAATATGAAAAGGACCATTGCGGGACTGCTTTTTGCGATACTCTCTGCTGTATGTACGCCTGCTGCCGCGGAAGATACCAGTGGATCACAGGAAGATAAAACAGTCAGCGTTTCCCCGGAAAAGACTGCACCGGAAGGCATAACTGCAGATGAAGAAAGCAGCACCGCCTCAGATACTGTATCAGCTAATGATCCCGGACACGATGTATCAAAACAGCAGCTTTTTGCTGAACAGTGCACCAGTCGTCTCACCGTAAGAGGTTCTCCGTACAAAAAAGGAGAATGCAGGCTGTCTGACGGACTGCTCTCCGTAACGCTCACCCCCTACAGCAAATACCGCAGCAATATTGAAAGTATAATATCTGGAGAAATCAGAAAGGATGCACTTGAAGGATTCTGCCAGCTTTTTAACCAGACTTCCATGATAGACTCAATAGAATATAGATTCCTGGACGAACAGGGAAACATATTTAAACTAATTCAGTTGCAGAGAAAGGACTGCAGGACAAAAGACAATGAGTAAAGTTGTAATACTTCTAAGCGGCGGCATAGACAGCACCACATGTCTTGCACAGGCTGTCAATTCAGGAAAGAATGAAATTTACGCCCTTAACATCACCTATGGTCAGAAGCACATAAGAGAGCTCAGATCTGCGGAAGCTGTGGCTGCATACTATGATGTGCCGTACAAACTGCTGGATTTAAGCTGTGTTTTTACTGAAAGTTCCTGCTCACTGCTAAGTCACTCAGCGGAAAAGATTGAGCATGCAAGCTATGCCCAGCAGCTGAAAAATCTGGAGAAGGGAAAAAGCATCGGCACTTATGTTCCGTTCCGCAACGGCCTGATGCTGAGTGCGGCGGCAAGCTATGCCCAGAGCATCGGCGCCTCCCGTATTATCTACGGAGCTCATGCTGATGATGCCGCAGGAAGAGCATATCCGGACTGCACTCCCGAATTTGTTAAATACATGAACCTGGCGATAAAAGAGGGGACGGGAGACGCAGTAACCATAGATGCACCGTTTATCAGCTGCAGGAAAACCGAAATTGTAGCCTGCGGGCTTAAACTTAATGTTCCGTACCATCTTACCTGGTCATGCTATGAAGGAGGAGAGCATCCGTGCGGAACCTGCGGAACCTGTCGCGACAGAATCAAAGCCTTTGAAAATAACAACGCTGTTGATCCGCTGCATTATCCTCAATCATAAAGAAAGATAAAAAATTTGTCTCTTTGCAAAATCCGGCTGGAAATAACGATATTCAGAAACTTGAAATTAAACACTGAACAGGATTTAAATTGCGAATTGGTAACAAACTTATATTGTTAACCGTGTAATTTGTTTACTGTAGCATATTGATCTGTAAATAATTTTATCAACAGATGAAATAATCAGATATATGAGTAGTCATGGATGAATTACTGCTAAACGCTCGGAAGATTCAATAAGTTAAAATTCCGGATTCCAGCAGAATTATGCAGATAGCCGGAAATCTGTTTACATCTCAGTATTCCGCCTGATGTATTCGACTGCTGAGCGTCAAAGTAATTTGTACATAATTTGACGGGACGCAAATAATGTACCGGACCGAATTCAAAAAAATTGAGCTACCTAGTGGAATTGATCCTAAATATGTGGATAATACCCTTTCGAACATATGGAGCTGAAAATTTATTGTTTCAATGCACATTTTTTTAAGGTTCTTAGGGTATTATCTTGTTCGTATAACAATCCTAAATATACTCAATGTAAAAGGAATACTTGTATATCCGCTACCTTATCAATCTAACTAGGGAGATACAAAATGGCTGTAAAAGAGAGAAAAAAGCCGAGTACGGTAATCGACGGAATTGAGCCTTATCAGGTTCAGCCCGGTGAAGAATACATGAATGACAACCAGCGCGAGCATTTCCGCAAGATTCTCACAATATGGAGAAACCAGCTTCGCGAGGAGGTTGACAATACTGTAGGACACATGAAAAACGAAGCCTCCAATTTTCCGGATGATGTTGACAGAGCATCTCAGGAAGAGGAATTTGCACTGGAACTGAGAACCAGGGATCGTGAACGCAAACTCATCAGAAAAATTGAAAAAACTCTGGCAAGGATTGATACGGATGATTTCGGTTATTGCGAAAACTGCGGTTCAGAAATCGGGATCAGACGTCTTGAGGCACGTCCGACCGCAGATCTTTGCGTAGACTGCAAAGAGCTTGACGAAATAAGAGAAAAGCAGCGTTCTGAGTAACAGCTGACAGTTATCTGCGGGGCGGTATCAATGATACCGCCCTATTCTTTTGTTAATAAAATGATCGTATGTATACAGGAAGATTTGCTCCGACACCATCAGGTCCTCTGCACCTGGGTTCACTCTGCACCGCAATAGGAAGCTACCTGAGAGCCCGCAGCATGAAAGGAAGATGGCTGCTGAGAATTGAAGATCTGGATAAACAGAGATGCAGTCGCGAAGCTGCAGACAGCATACTGAGAACACTGGAATTATACGGTCTGGAATATGACGGCAGCGTGATATATCAAAGCAGACAGATTGAGCAGTATAAGGAAGTAATCCGGAATCTGAAAAACAGGGATCTTGCATATGAATGCACCTGCAGCAGAAGTCGATTAAAATCAATAGGAGGCATTTACGACGGCAGATGCCGAAACAAAGCTGAAGCTGGAAAGCAGAGAATTTCTGTGCGGTTCAGAAACCCTGGAACTGTATGCTGTTTCGATGATATTCTTAAAGGTCGAATTGAAACCTCCCCTGCCGAAAGCGGCGAGGATTTTATACTGCTCAGATCTGACGGAACTGTTGCTTATAATCTGGCAGTTACAGTTGATGATGAGACAGAGGGCGTAACAGAAATTGTAAGAGGAGCTGATCTTATTCCGGTAACAACAAGACAGATAAATCTTATTTCCTCTCTGGGATTCAGAATTCCTGACTATATGCATCTGCCGCTGATACTGTCAGGACATGATCTCAAATATTCAAAACAGAATCACGCAAAACCTGTAAGCGATGAGGATCCGGCTTACATGTGTGCTCTTGCCATGAAGTGTCTCGGACATATGCTTCCTGAGGATCTCAACCGGGCTCCGCCACAGGAGCAGATAGCATGGGGAATAGAAAATTTCAGCACCGGACGGATCCCCGGGAACAATCAGACGGTACAGTACTGAAATCTCATCACTCAAAAAGATCCATAACAAAATTCCGCTGTCAAATTCCGGCACTTATCCGACTCTGCAGTCTAAGAAAGGCTCTTTACCCGCTGGCATTGTTAATTTTTACTCACATCAGAAGCTTTATCATCAAGGTTTTCCAGGATGATTCGGTTGCAACATGGCTAATTCTGAACTCTTGCAAATAATTATTCCATATTGATAAGTTATTCTTTTTTGAAATAAATCATCATGGATATTTCCAACTAGTTTTTACAAAGACCCATAGAAAAGATGATCATTATCTATACTTTGTGATAAAAATAATAAAACTTTAATTACCGTAAACCGTCATTGGACAGTAAAATTTCTTAATTATTTCACCTCTGTGAAAACTCAGCATTTGTACGTTTTTTAAGCATTATCTTTATTATAGTAAGTATTGTAGAATGCTTCATAGGTTAAAGTCTGGTAATACTTCGACCACTCATATCCCATGCCCGTAATAATTTGGGCGAAAGTTTTGGTAAGACCGGAAATCTTAAACTCCCCTGTACTCTTACTGAAAATCAAATTAATGTTCGAGTTGTCGGTATACTGTTTAAGCCTAAGCAGTGTTGGAACTGAAAGGTTTGTTCTATGATCTGGTGCCGGCATGGGAATGTTATTTTCTCTCATGGCTGCTTTCATAAGGTATTCAGTCGCTGCAAATGTCAGCAGGGCTACTGAGAGGATCCACATAAGAGCCTGTATCCTGTGAGGTGTTTTCAGATAGATAGCGTCAAGAAAGATTCTCGGATCCTTCGAAAGTTTCCACATTCTCTCTATGGTTGACTGACGCTTGTAGGTAGAAAGAAGTTCTGCCATGGTCCACTGCCGTTCTGTATCAGTAGTGGCAACTACAAACTGTATTTCCTCCTCTGCTTTCCTGCTAATGTAGTCTTCACTTATGCTCACTTTACCTGTAACTTCAACTCCGACCACAGCCATTGGTGCATCAGCCTTCGGACGTCCTTTGCCTTTATGCTTTTTTATCTCCGTGTATTTGATGTCGGAAATGACACAGGCTCTGCATGATTTCTTTAATTTTTCAACAGCCCTTTCAGCGTCCTCCTGACATGCTGTCGGATGTGTTTTCAATTTTTTCAGGGCTGCCGTAATTTTTGATAATTCCTTATCAGCCCGCCGCATTATCGTTTCTCTTTTGCTTTCCTTACGTTCAAGATTTTTGATCAGCAGAACCTTAACCGGAATATCTCCTATTTTTTGACACTCTCCCCAGCAGCCATAGTTCTGATCTCCTTCATCAGTTTCATAAACTTTTGTCAAATCAGCATCTTTGGTTTCATTAATCATCTGTGTCACAAACCTGTATGTATCAGGAACTCTCGTGACTATAAAAATTTTTTTATCAGCTGTCCCTAATATATCCGGAGTACACAGGGCACTGTCTCCCACCAGATATTTCAGATCGTTAAACTGCTCTCTGATCACAGGCCATTCAGACGCTACAACATCCAGAAATGACGTCTTATCAGATATGTTTCCACTAACTGCTTTAGTAAAAACCGGCATCCGGCTCGTTCCATCTGTCAGTCCCATAAGGCAGACCTGAGGAAGTTCCTGGTGGTGATCTCTGGAATATCCCCGTGCTACCTCCATCTCACAGATGTCTTCTGATTTTGCCTTGCCGTCGTAAGAAAAACTGGTGCTGTCCAGATGAACTTCTGATACTGTTACTCCTGTTTTTTTGCATGCCGCTGACGCCAGTCTGACAAAAAGTCTGTCTGGCTCTGAATCGAAAATTATGTCAAGGTAACGCCCCAGCATTTCACGGCTCAGATCCTTTGCCCCTATATCAAGATTCAGCAGAACATTGATGGGTATGTTTGCAAAGAATTCAGATGTTCCATACAGCGTCTGATACGGAGCATGAAGCATCTGCATAACAAGAGCCTTGGTTATAGCCCCGGTATTTACCGCAACATGAGAGCCATTTTTGCCAGCCCATTCATCAATAATTTCCTCTAATCCAAGATAATCAAAGGTTCCTGCCACTATACCGGAAAAGCCAATCTGGGTTACCGTTTCATCAATAGGTGTAAGATATGCTCCCGGTGCTGCCACCTGATTTTTGCTTTCCTCGGTTTTCTGAGCCAGAAAACGGCGAAACATGTTGTCAGTGGCGGGAAGAGGTTTTGATTTTACATTAGTGACCTGATTCATAAGTTTCCCTGCAGAATGCGTGATGGCAGAATACTACAGGGAAAACATCCTGCTTGCATAACTAATTTTGAGGGATTTGCAAGGGACACGGCAAATATCAAAAAAGGCAATTTTTGGTAGCAAATAATGTGACATAGGTCTCTATTAATAAAAATTAATACATGATATCTTGTACCTGCGCCATTATAAATTCAAGTAAAAATGCAATTAAAAAAGAAAGGTATGCAGACGTATATTTGTACAGGTTTTACACAATCTATATAAATTTTAAGAAGAAAAATAATTATGAAATTTTACTGTCCAATGACGGACTAAAGATCGACGTCTGCCACATTAGAAGGTGCCGGAACTGAGCTGATCACATAAGATGGGCAGAAAGTCTGACGGATTGAACAGATGCGGAAGCTTCCTGCCAGGACAGATCAGGGGCAGATATGAGTTACACAGGGACAAGGGAACAGATTGCAGACATAAGCACAAATCCGCAATTATTTATTGGAACACTGTCCCGAAATTGGAGATACCGAAACTCTTAAAGAATGATATAACCCTGCTATGGGCTTGGATATGGATTTAACTCAAAGGCGACTGCCTTCTTAAAATTATGAATGAAGCCGGCAGCGAATCGTTTATGCTGGATTTATATAAAAATGAAACATATGAAGTTCTCCAGAATATCATTAAAAAGGATGTTGACAGCTTTTCTCCTCTCGGTCACGCTCTGATCATTACTGTTTTATAAAACTTAATTAAACACTGCAACAGGAAAAATCAAAGTTGAAAACAGTCAGATTTGACAATTTAAAATCTGCTGTAAAGAAATTTTTTCAAGCGATTTAAAGACTAACCTGGGAGGCTGCGACAAACAGCAGGAAACTTACTTCTCAGTTTTGCCGATTAAGCATAGAATGCAGACAATTGCTGATTATTATACCTACTATGTAACTGTAGATTTTTGAGACAATATGCCTATCCTTCTTTTATAATTTTTACCCGGATATCTGAGAACACAAGAATAAACATAAAACAGACAAAGCGGAGGATGAAAAAAGCAATTGTAGCACCGGGAATGCCCATAATATCTTCCATCCTCCAGCTCCTTTTATTTTTTCATATGTTCAACCGGTGAAAAGCTGTCTGAAATAATATCGTAAACATAAATTTTTTTAGATTTTTTTCCAACAGCATACCTTTTCGAAACAACAAACTGCTCCGGTTTGTTGTCTCCCACTGCAATAATGTAGCACGGCTCTCCATTAATTGTCTGATCCTGCTCCGCCATCATTCCGGTCTGCTCCGCAACACCTGCAACAAGATAGAATGCATCATCCTGCGTAATCTCCCCTGCATACGTTCCGCTACTCACTAATAAAAGGAAAAGAGAAAAGACTGAAGCTGCACAAAAAGAAATTATTTTTTTCATATATCCCTCACTGTCCCCGCAAAAATATAACAATTTCATTCTTTAACAACGGATTAAAAAACAAAGATGGCAAACATAAGGATAATCCAGAATCCTGCCCTCTCTAATCTTTACGGCAAACTAACCAACATCACCGTATCTTAAAAGCACATTTTTTCTTACCCACATGGCAGGGCGATACCCTTGAACACCAAAGAATCCATGGATCCCTGCTTCATTCACACGTCCGAACCTGTCAACAAACATATATTCACCCCTGTCGGTTCCGGGTGTTCTCAGCCACCACCCTATATTTGAATAGAATGAAGAAATACTGGTAACAGGATATTCATCCTCAGCTACCCCCTGTGCCTCATTGAAGCTGTCATAATCTATGCTTTCAAAATACAAACGGCGCTGCTTCTGCTGTTCGGAATCGGGTATAAAATAGTCGTTTTTACCTGTACCGTTCATAAGATGGAGAGGAATGGACAAATTACCCGGTATAATGCCGTCGTAATCTTTGAATTCATCAAGACTCAAAAGAAACACATAATCCTTCGTATCAGCTCCGCCAGAAATCCCCCACCTGTTAGCACTGCTGTTATGAACATCTGTAAGCATGATCCCCTTTGATTCGTTTTCCTTGAAACACATACGAATAAATTCGGTATTGAAGAATTTTCTCACGTATGACGACGCCCATTCATAATTATCGGGACGGTCATTAAATACATCTATGTATATAATCTGCCGGGAAAGGAGCAGGATTTTATCATTTTCATTATCTAACTCAAGATTAATCCACTGAATTCGTCTGTTACCTTCTGAATAATAATCCCTGCCGAATGAAAAGGAATCAACACAGGTAAGATCATCAAAGCTGACGTTTCTCACAATTTTACGCTTATAAAAAACCAAAGTGCAACCCTCCGTCCTTATTCATCCGGCTTAACAGTACGCAAAATCTACAATGCCGGAACACAGTTATCTGCCTTTTCCTCTGCCTCTTACAACATGTTTTTTAAATCCGTTCGCTGACTTTCTTGAATTATTTCCGTTACGTGATCTGTTCAGACTGAGTTTTTTCTTTTTATCTTTATTATTACCTGTTTCATCTGCTCCGTCAGACGTGACCTCGGAACTGTTCTCTTTGTCACCGGCTGTCTTCAGCCCGCCTGAACCGCTGACATCAGCATCTTTCTGCAATAAAGACTCTCCGCTGTCAGATCCTTTATCATCAGATGACTTTTGCTCTCCTGCATCGCCGCGGTCAGCTCCTTTATCATCAAATGACTTTTGCTCTCCTGTATCGCCGCGGTCAGCTTTTTTCTCTTCACCATGTTTCTGACGCTTCCTGCTGTCCCCGTCTGTTTTTTTACTGTTTTTAGAATCATGATTGTCTTTGTCTTCACCTTCATTTTCGTCACTGTCTCTCGTCGCAAGGCGTTTTTCCATAGCATCAAGACGTGACTGGAGCATGTTCACTTTTTCCTTCAGACTTTCATTACTTCTTTTAAGCAACTCAATGGTATCATGCATTTCCTTGACTAATGCATCGCTTGTCGTACTGCGAATTGCCTTTGCAACAACATCATTGAATTCACCTGTCAGAATTTTCTCCGGCTGCGAAAGGAGAAGATCCTTAAGATTGGTATTGAAATGTCTTCTGAAAGTACGATAGATGTCTGATTCAAGCTGCTGGCAGATTTTTTCCTCGTAGGAATCCATGCTTCGCTTAACCTCAAGCGCTCTGTTCTCGGCATTTCGTACAAGTTCGGTTCCGATTTTTTTTATATCAGTTGTAAATTCATTCTTCAGCTCTGTCAGATGACTGTAATCAGAACGAAGCTTGATAATTTCATTTTTAATCAAATTGAGAAGAGCAAAATCATTCAGCACCAGGAAACCGGAATCCTTCGAATTCAGATCTGCCGGATCAGATGACTTAACATCATCAATCAGCCTCCTGAGCAGATTTTCTACCGCATCCTTCGTTAAACTCATATAATCTCCTCCCTACTGAAACCTTTCTGAAAATTCCTGTTTGAACCGTTCCGTAAAACGGTTCATATCATCTGAAGAAATAAAGACTCCGCCGTCAAAATCCTGGAAGCTGTCATAATACAGTCTTGATATCAGCATAGAATCATAGTTAAATCCGTTTTGACATTTAAGATAACCGCGATCAAGAAAAATCATAATGAGACGGTACAAAGATGAATTCCTGTCAAGCCTCTCCACGTAATCCTCAAGCAGAACTCTGTATCCCAGGATCAGAGCGTACTTCAGACCCTCCTGGATCTCTATACGATCTGAAATCAGATAATTGACATACTTATACTTGCAGTTTTCAATACAGCGGTCAATTTCCCGTTTGACAGAATTGCTTATATCATCGCTGCTTCTCAAATCAATGTACTGAAGAAGAGCGGTGTCATATTTATTGATATATATAAGATTTTCAATTGTCTTGATAACCGTACTGAGATTGCTGTTGATCCTGAACTGGGTGATATAATCAATCCAGTCCATTGCCGGCCCCGGAATTTCTATGTTACAGCCGAAAATCTCATTAAAAATGCTCCTTATCCTGTTCTCGTTGCTTCTAGGAGAAAGTATGGAGAATGATTCAACAAACGTAATGGATTTTATGGCTCGTGAAACGGCAACATAAAGCTGATTGAAAATGAAACGGTATTTCGTCTCCTTTATCTTTCCCTGAGAACTAAGGATCCTGCACCACGTATCAAAATTTGACGATATCATGTTGCAGCAGATTACAAACTGATATTCAAGTCCCTTTATTTCAGAAAGGGTAAATATCATGGTATTCAAAAATTCCCATTTTTTCAGATAAACCTTCTTTGTCTCTTCATCGGGTACAAGTATGGCTACATACGAAAATTCTGTATTATGCCCCTTGAAAATTCTGAAGAGCGAATCCATCGAATCATCATCATCACTGTTGATCATCATGATTTCATTTCTGAACTTCTGAATCAGACTCTCCTTGTTTTCAAGAATGACCTCGGGATTTTCAGTTCTTTTTTCCATGTTCCCGATTTTTTTCTGCCTGAACTGAATAAGGCAGTTCAGCAGTCTGATGACAATCGAGGTAGATCTGAAATTAATTCCCAGAGTCTGAATTTCATTATTCTCCGGCTCCGTATTCTCCACAATTTTAGGAAGATACATCAGCTTATCAGGATGGAAGAACGAAGGATTTATAATCTGGTGCTGATCACCTGCAATAATCAGAAGTTTTCTGGCAAGAAGAGAAATAAGATAAACCTGAACATCGGTATAATCCTGAACCTCATCAATAATTACAAGATCATACTTTCCCCTCAGTTCACTCATAAACTCCGGCTGGGATAGCACCAGACGTGCAAGCTCATTATCATCTATGCACAGCCTTACTACATCCGAAATACTTTTGAAATAACGATCGTAATCCTTGCAAAACTCATAGCACACCTTTTTAAGATGCCGATCTGAAATATCGGACAGTTCACCCATCACGTTATAGTATTCATCCAGATCTCTCATCCCCATATCGGAGATATTCTTCAACCATTGCTTTCTGTAACTGTTCTTGAGATTTTGATATGTATCTGCCAGATCATCAAAAAATTTGCGTTTTGCATCATCTCCGAAACATCTGTTGCGGGAATTTTTAAAGTTTTGAGGGATGTCATCAGAAAAAAGATAATAGCCGTCACCGCTGTCAATTATCAGACCATAAGTGAGAAGATCATCAAAATTATCCTTGAACAGTTTAATACGGTTGATGGAATCAAAATTAATCGGTTCGGTACGAGTCCATTCACTGCTCAGTCCGCCTTTGATGCATCCCCGTATTTCAGTCCATAACTGGTAAGGAGACGGAATATCCTTCGGTTTAACCGAATGATCGGCAAAAAACTTTACCAGATGATTATCCTTTGTACAAAATCTGTAAAACTCATCATAACTGACAAGAGAAATATCCTGATCTATCTTATCCTTCAGAAAATTCTTAAGATAAGTGCTGATATCCGTAAAAAAGACAGACGGCTTTATTGTTATATCATCACTTCCGTACAGTCCGTGTATGAACTTTACCTTGGTCTTTACGTTGTCTAGAAGCAGACGGGAATTGGTGAAATAAATGCTTTTACAATTCTCATTAATCGTTACGAAATTATGAAAAATATGGGAAAGAAGGAGAGTCTTTCCGGTTCCGGCGCCGCCGGTAATAATCATCGGACATTTTCTCCTGGAAAACCTTTCGATTAATTCGTTCTGCTCCTTTGAAAGCATTACATCAAGAAGTTCAAGGTTGTCCTCGGGAACATTGTTCACATCCACTATAAAAAATTCATCAGCAGTTTCAAGCTTATACTCGGACTGTGAAAAATTGTGAAGCATCTTGACCGGATCGATTCCAAAATCCTCAATATCCTTTTCAGACACCTCATCAATGCCGGCACCGCCGCCAATCTGGTGAACATCCTGTCCCTGCCCCATGCCGGACATGGAATCCTGTTTATCATGACTTGCGATGGCCAGGAGAATAATGGTATTTTCGTAATCACTGCGAAGGTAATTTATATACTTTCCGTATGTATACAGAATGCGATCTCCGCTGTCCAGGCGAAACTTATAAATATGCCTGCCGAGATCTCCGACAGTTTCACCGGAGTAGGAAAAAAATTTCTTGCTGTTCTGACTGTTGAGGTATGCAAAAAGTGACGAAGCCTCCATCTCTTTCAGCTGACTGATTTTCTGAACAATTTTACGGAAAAGAACCGAATTTTTCGTTTCCATTTTTTCCAGTTGTTCTTTGAATTTGGTCAGCATACATAGATTCTGCTTGTTAAATCTGTCTGACATATAACTCTGTGTCCTTAAAGTTTAAGATAAAAAAACAACCGGCATATCAAAAAAATACAGCCTTGAGATAAAAGGAAAGCCGCAGCAGACATAAGTATTCTTCAGTGAAAAGAATGCTCCAGGACCGCCGGCTTAAATCAGCAAGCCCGCTGATGAAAGACACCGTCATTATCACAAAAAAACAGCTGATAAAATTTTAACCATGCGACGAAACAGAAATTATTAATTCAGGTAAACGCATATTTTTGGAAAAAAACTGTTGCAAAATGACACGGCAAGGCTTCTGTCAGGAAGAATTTAATCGGCTGACTGACGGCTTCATCATAAAGACTGCACTGATTTCTTGATTTCCGGTTTTCCGGCTGCGGCTTAAGAACAAAAATAAAAAGGCGGGAATAAAAAAACAGGATCAAGGAAAACTGACAGTTACAGCTTAAAGGAAGTCACGGCAGAAACTGAGGTTTCATTCCCCGGGCTCAGCTGCCGTCTGGTATGACGAAAAGATCTGCCGCTGCTCACTCCACAGCTCTCCTTCTGCACAAGACTCTGCCAGGCATTTCGGCCGGTGAAACCATTGATGTCCAAGGTGCATACACATTAAAAATGCGGATGCCGGGAAAAGCAGAAAACAATCCTAATCAAAAGTCCATATGAACATGAATGAAAATTTTAAAAATTTTATCTTGATCACATTTTTATTTTTGTGTATTATAAAAATGTGATGTAAATCACATATTGCAAACTAACTACCTGAGAGGTACCAATTATGTTTAAGTATTTATTTAAGAACAATGATGGCAGCGAGTTTTCTCCTGTAACCAGAAAATACTTTTTTTCTTACTGTGTAAGATAATTCCTGTTGGTTATTTGTTTTGGGTTGGATTTTTAGGAGCGTATCTATGTTTAACTTGATTTTTAAAGGCAAGGCTAGATCAGTTGTTTATAGAAAGCCTGCTACCAGAAAATATTTTTTTGAATACGGTGTTAAGTAGTTAATTTTGAATCCGGACAGCCCGGCTGCAGAGGTGAGGAGAAGTCAGCCGGATTTGACGGGAAAAATGAGATGTAATTTTTCAGAGATTTTTATTTATCCATACAGTCAGTTACGGGCGCCATGCACATGGGGCCCTTTTTCGTATCCGGAAAGAACCTTTTCTTAAGGAAAAAAACAGCAGCCTGGTGCACAGTGACAGAGACAGGCAGTATAGGCTCTCAGTAAAGCGAAGATCTGCAGAAGTCTTCTGTCAGCAGAGCGCCAGCTCTGAACAGGCTGGATCTTTATTACGGATAAGGAGAATATGAACTGCACATGAAGAAGGCTTCCCGGAACACGGTACTTTATCAAGCGTCTTCCTGAGCCGTCCCCTTAATCACCAAGCCGGGGAACAGTGCTTTAACCGGCCCGCAGAAGTTCTGAGACATGCCGCAGACAGCTGAAGAACACACACCCTGACGGCAGATCATCTGTATTTCAGGCAAGTTCGCCCTCAGCATGCCTCCGGCTTTCAATACTTCGGATCGTTATCAATTCTCTGCTTGCCATACAGAGTCAGACAATTCTGACGATCAATAGAATACGACGAAGAAGTTATATCTACTTCCCTGTTATCCAGGCTTTCGATCCTGATCCCCATAAGACCAAGCATAAAATCATAGATAAGATCATTTGTGAAACACTTATCCCGGTTATCAAGCATTGCTCTGACTGTTCCGGCGTTGTCACCGACGTACTTATCAGAAAGAGCGACCCAGAACGGTATTGTCACCATGCTGAAAGTAAACTTGGATACATTATGATCATCTCCCTTAAAAGCAGGCTCCACGCCGTGATCGGAAAAATAGATAAATGCACTAAAACCAGGCTGCGATTTGAAATGATCAAGAAGCTGAGACAAAACAAAATCAGAGTACAGCAGAGAGTTTTTATATTCGTTGATGACCGCATCAGGATCGTCATGGAAAACATCAAATTTTTCAGGATAGCGCTCAAAATATTTTGTATGGCTGCCTTTTATATTGATGATCACAAGAGTGTTGCGATCAGGATTAAGCTGCGGAAGATTGTTTAAAATTTCTTCATCATAAGGATATTTCCCATATTTAGGTATATAGGAATCAGGAATGAACAAGCTGTGATCCGCAGTCTGTGCGATTCTGGTAACCGGAGGAGTAAAACCCACACTTTCCGACTGCTTGTTGCCAATCCAGAAAGTTTCAAAACCGGCAAGTCTGGCAGCATCTATAAGCGTAAGCATCTCATTTAGAACCTTGCCGTTATACTGGTTCGCACCGGAAAGAGACAAACTCAGACTTTCAATAGTCTGCGGATACGACGAATATGCATGAGTAAAATTAATCGAATTAATCGAATTAAGCGATTTAGGATTTTCCAAATCCGCCCCGGTCAGTTCGTTCTTATGCAGAAACTCCGTAGTAACAGGATCCGTAGGCTGCGGATATCCATAACTCTGAAGAAACCTGCTGCTGGCGGATTCTCCGATAACAAGAACAAAAAGAGACGGCTTCATTTCAGGGTTTTTAAGCTCTACGACAGTGCTCTGCGCGAGTCTGATACGCGAATCCCTGAATTCAGTATAGGAATTGGCGACATAATTTGCGAAAGATATAATCTGGCGAGCAAGGCAGTCAAAACCCTTATTGCTCAGCTGCACCGTGCTTACAGCAAGAATAGAGCTGCAGCACAGAGCTACCGCAACTGCCGGAACAAACTGCCCCGCTGAAAGCTCTCTCGCAGCGGCCGATGAATTCATTTTAACAGCCAGATATACCAGCAGCGCAGCAAAAACAAAAATACCGGATAAATATAAAACCAGTTCTGATGCGGAGTAGTTTGAAGTCAGATACGAAACGACCTCAATCGGATTGGTGTGAACAATTGCAGAAACAATAGGCTGATCAAAAACAGCATGCTCCACCATGGTATATCCGTAAAACATCATCGGATAAATCAAAGACAGAAACCAGAGAAATGACGGCACTGCAAGCAGGATTCTTCTGACTGTATTATTTTTAATAATACGTATGAGATAAACCAGATTGCATATAGAGCAGAAAATAAAACTGCCGAAAAAGAATGATGCCATGAATGCGTGCGAATGAACCTTCTCCCCGGTAAACAGCTGCGTAAGAGGGATCAGAGCATAAAGAAGCACAAACAGAAACCACCTGATCACCAGCTTTTTATCGAAACGATGAAGGAATGCCGTGGCAAGCAGCAAAATCAGGCTTAATTGACAGGCGAAGGCATTCGTAAATTCAAAATACGGAGCTCCGTGATGAACCATCCGGCCGATAACAGCAATCATCAGCAAAATCAGCAATGTAGTAAACAGCCATTTGATTTTCATGAATTTCCACCTTTACCCATTATTAAATTTATCTATGAATTCCATCCGGTGAATTCGCGCTCTAAACAGTGAAACGCCTGCTCAGCGGTTCCGGATCGCGGCACGGTTAAAAAATACAGCATTTTAAACATGGGTGCAACCATATTTTTAGCAACGGTTTGTCAGGACTGGCAGCTGAATTTTTCTGATTCTCAGCTGTCAGTTCAGAAAACAGATGAAGTTTTGACATTTCGCTCTTTCGCTGCAGAAGTCAGATTACCTGTCTGAAAATATATTTTCTGCGTCATAAACTCAAAAATCATTCTGTTCATTCTTAACAAAGAAGGGAAAAAAGGAAGTGATTCTGATAAAATTATCGATATGGTGATCCTTATTTCGCAAATTTTAGGGATTTACCGGCAGAACAGCCCCAAAATCAATAAAAAGAAAAAGTTCAAATTTAGCAGGCATTCTTTTTCCAGCTGGAATCTGAACAAAGCAAAAACTATGAAAGATTATATTTTAGAACTTCTGACAGATTCGTTTTTTTTGGATGGCCCCGGAATTGCAGTATTCATAATCTTAAACACTCTGCTTACACTGGTCTGCTTCCCTGCGTGGTGTCTTACTCTGAGTTCAGGATTTTTGTACGGGACCCTGCCGGGACTTGTTTATCAATTAATAGCCATTACATTATCAACCTGCATAAGCTACTACTTCGGTGCAAAAATAAATTCAAGAAACAAAAAATCAGGCAGATTCAGCCAGAAATTCAAGGACATTTTTAATTCCAAGGGAATAGACAGTCTGATACTGATATTTCTGCTCAAAATCAATCCGATAGTACCTTTTACGCCAATTATAATTTATCTGGGTCACATAAAATACAGTCTTCCGAAGCTTCTGTCCGCATGTCTGCTGGCCAGCATACCCCTTAACTATTTATATGCTCTGATAGGCAACTCATTATCAGATTTGACGCTTCTGATAACAATGAACCAGTCAGATGTCCTGGGAAGCGATGCGATTTTCTATCTGTGTCTTACTGTCATCGCAACCCTGTTTTCAGTATATCTGTGCATACGCATATCCTCAAAAATTACAGGTAAAATCGACGAAGCTGATAAATAAACTATCCTCAAAAGCTGAAAATCGTTTCTATATCCGCCGGAATTGCTGCTAAAAAAGCAAAAAAAAAAAAACGGAGTAAAACAGTATTGTTCCACTCCGCTGATATAATACCGGTCAGTACTACTGATTCATTATGAATGACGACAAATCAAGAAGATTTCTTGCATAAGAAAATTCATTGTCATACCATGCAACCAGCTTGAACAGTCTGCTGCCGATATGGGCTCCCGCCGATGCATCAAAGCAGCACTTGGCCTTCTCGCCCAGAATGTCAGAAGAAACAACCGGATCCCTGATGTACTTGACCTTACCGCTGAATTCGCCTTCCGCCGCCATGGCAACGGCACCGCAAACCTCTTCATAGGTGGCATCAGTCTTGAGATTGACAGTAAGATCCAGAAGAGCAACATCTGCTACAGGAACACTCATTGCTATACCGTTGAAGCGAATCTCGGAATCAGGCATAACACTGTCAAGAGCATGACTCATATCAGATCCCAGAGGAATAATATTCTGAGCAGCTCCTCTGCCCTTTCTCCACTCTGAAGGGAACGGACCGTCAACAGTCTTCTGCTCTGCGGAGTACGGCAGAACTGCAGTTGCAAGCGCTGAAGAAACCCCAAATCTGGTATTCAAAATTTCAATCAGAGGTACAAGACAGTTTGCTGTACTTGATCCCGTCGACATAACATCTGCACCTGAATAATTTTTTTCATTAATTCCCATCATATATACAGGTGTATCGTCATCCGGAGTAGCCGTAATAATTACCTTTATGGCACCGGCCTTGAGGTGGGCGGCTGCAAGAGACTGATTATTGAATCTTCCCGATGCCTCCATTACCACTTCAGCTCCAATCTCATCCCAGTTGATTTCTGAAGGATAATGTCTTGCTGTAACACGGAGGGCACGACCGTTGATAACAATATTATGACCGTTGATTTCAATACGGTGATCATCGCAGCCGTGAACGGAGTCATGTCTTAGCATATAGACCAGATACTCTATACCCTCTCTTGTGACGTTTCCGCTGGCATCGCCTGCAACAGGATCATTAATACCGCACACCTCGACATCTGTACGCTGTAGAGCTTCACGAAGCAGTCCTCTGCCGACCCTTCCGAATCCGTTAATACCGATACGTATCTTGGTGCCCGGATGATGACGGTACTGCTTGGTAACCTCAGGATTGGTATTGACAATCTGATGAAGAACCTTGATTGAAAGTGATCTGGTCAAACTCAGATCAGAAGGTCTTGAGCAGTTTTCGTAAGGATGTCCGTCCGGCTCAGCTGTATCAAGAACCGGTTCCCAAAGCATTCCGTAGCCCGGAACAGGAAGATGAAAACCTATATCGAAACGGGATGCATTGAAAAGAACAAGCCAGCGTTCGCCGCGATTTGAAATCTCGCCTATATCCAAAGTAAACAATCTGGACTGAGGATTATTCCAGTCATCGGCTGTCAGCTGGTGTCCGTCCGCATGATACCAGAGCACCTGGTGTTCAGGCTTAATTTTCCCGAAATAGTTGTCATCAGGAAGCTTAAGATTGGTAAATAAGGTTGATCCCAGGCGGAGTCTTATGAGCTTTGATGTAAACTTTAAAAGATCCTTGTCGTCATCCGAAAGATCCCAGTTCACCCAGCTGATGCGGTTATCCTGACAGTAGGCATTGTTGTTGCCCATCTGACTGCGGCCCATTTCATCACCCGCAACAATATGAGGAATGCCCTGTGAAAGCATAAGCGTTGTAAGCATGTTTCTCTTCTGGAGTTCACGCCTATTGTTGATATGGACATTGGCTGTAGGTCCTTCCTCACCATAATTATATGATAGATTCTGACCGTGACCGTCCTGATTATTTTCGCAGTTTGCTTCGTTGTGGCGGTTGTTGTAGCTTACAACATCATGAAGGGTAAAACCGTCATGATAGGTAATAAAATTAACAGAAGAATGAATTGAACGGAGAGTCTTAGGGTACAGATCGCGCGATCCTAAAATTCTTGTGGCAAACTCAGCCATTTTTCCGTCATCACCCTTCCAGAAGGATCTGATGGTATCACGGTAGTGATCATTAAGCTCCTTCCATGAATTAGGGAACTGTCCGACTCTGTATCCGTAACCGCCTATATCCCAAGGCTCTGCAATAAGAAGACATTTGGAAAGAACCGGATCAATTGCAATTACCTTGAAAAAAGCTGCATTCGGGGTATACCCGTTGGCGCTTTCCTCGCGGGCAAGCGAAGTTGCCAGATCGAAACGGAAGCCGTCAACCTGCATTTCATTGGCCCAGTAATGAAGAGAATCAATTACAAGTTTGAGAGTGTCAGGATGATCCACATTCACGGTGTTCCCGCAGCCGGAGCAGTTGGTGTAGGCGTTGTACATCTTATGGCCGCTGGAGTTCTTCTCATACATGTAGAAATTTTTATTGTCCAGACCTCTGAAGCTGATAATCGGACCGCCGTAGCCGCCTTCAGCCGTATGATTGTAGACAACGTCCATGATAACGGCGATGCCGTTCTGATGCATGGTTTTAACCATCTGCTTGAATTCATTCACTGCATTCAGCGGATCTGAAGCATAGGAAGGTTCTGGAGCAAAGAAGTTGATGGTATTGTATCCCCAGTAGTTGCAGAGCTTCATGTCAACAAGTCTTGACTCATCCATGTGAGCATGCACCGGCATGAGCTGAATGGCAGTAATACCGAGATTCTTTATGTGGGATATTACAGACGGATCGCAAAGACCGAGATATGTGCCTCTGAGTTTCTCCGGCACATGCGGGTTAAGCTTGGTGTAACCGCGGACATGAAGTTCATAAAGTATCGCATTGCTTTCATTAATGTCCGGCTTTGTCACACCTTCCCAGTCAAAATCATCTGCAGTTACAACGCTTTTGCTGATGAATTTTTCATTATCATTGCAGTAGCGTTCATAGCTCCATGACTGCGGCTTGTTGAGAAGCCTGGCATACGGATCTATCAGGAGTTTTGTTACGTCAAAGGAATTGCCGGAAGATTGGTTGTTGCTTCCGTTGGTACGAAAAGCATAGTACTGACCAGCTTTGACACCCTTAACGTAACAGCACCAGTACGGACCGTTGCGTTCTATGATTTTAAAGCGCTTGATTTCTTGCTCATTCTGATCAAAAAGACAGAGAAAGACCTCTGTCGCTTCAGGAGAACATACAACAAAATTACAACCCTCTTCATCAAGAGAGGCACCCTGCGGTGCCCCAATCCTGCTAGGGAGTAACTCAAAAATTTCGTTACTCACGATTCATCTCCAAGATAAGATTAATCCTCAACTTTCTTCAGATACACAGTCGACAGCGGAGGCAGGTTAAAGCATATAGACTGCGGTTTGCCCTGAGACTCGATATTATCACTTGAAATAACTTCAGGTCCAGTAGCATAGTCGCTGCCCCAGTAATACTGACTGTCAGTATTGAAGAAAATATGATATTTGCCAGGCTCCGGAACACCGATACGGTAATCAGGACGCGGTGTAGGAGTCATATTGCTGATGGAGATTACCATCTTGCTACGTTTCTTATCGAAACGAACCAAAGCAAAAATACTGCGCTGATAATCACCATAGTCAAGCCACTCAAAGCCCTGCTTGTCATAATCTGCCTCATAAAGTGCCGGATTTCTCTTATAAATCTCGTTAAGATCCTGAACAAGCTTCTTCACACCCTTGTGCTTGTCAAACTGTTCAAGCCACCACTGAAGCTGACCGTCATGATTCCATTCAGCCGTCTGAGCAAATTCCGTACCCATGAAGTTGAGCTTCTTGCCAGGGTGAGCATACATATATGCAAGATACGCTCTGAGATTTGCAGCCTGCTGCCATTCATCTCCAGGCATCTTGTACAGCAGAGAGTGCTTGCCGTGTACAACCTCGTCATGAGAAATCGAAAGAATGAAGTTCTCATCATAGGCATAAATCATGGAGAAAGTCATCTCGCTGTGATGATACTGACGGTATATAGGATCAAGACTCATGTACTCAAGAGTATCATGCATCCAGCCCATGTTCCACTTGAAACCGAATCCGAGACCGCCCATGAAGGTAGGACGTGAAACACCGGCAAATGCCGTTGATTCCTCTGCGATGGTCATTGCATGAGGATATCTCTTGTATACTTCCTCATTGAACCAGCGCAGGAGACTGATTGCCTCGTAATTGTGATTTCCGCCGTTGATATTAGGGATCCATTCACCGTCCTTGCGTGAGTAATCCCAGTAAAGCATTGAGGCAACAGCGTCAACACGCAGACCGTCAATGTGATAGTAATCCATCCAGATTAAGGCGCTTGCAACCAGGAACTGTCTTACAGTCTCACGTCCGAAGTCGTAAATATAGGAATTCCAGTCAGGATGCCAGCCGCGGCGCGGATCTTCATACTCATACAGAGGAGTACCGTCAAAACGGGCAAGACCGTGCGAATCGGTCGGGAAGTGAGCAGGTACCCAGTCAAGAATGATACCGATGCCTGCCTGGTGTAGCTTATCAACAAAGTACTTGAAATCATCAGCTGAACCGAAACGGCTTGTAGGAGAGAAAAGACCGACAGGCTGATATCCCCAGGATCCTGAGAAAGGATGTTCCATAATAGGCATCAGTTCAACATGGGTGTAGCCCATTTCCTTGACATAAGGAATAAGCAGATCAGTCATTTCACGGTAACTAGGTGAATAACCGTCAGCATTGCGCTTCCAGGATGCAAAATGCATTTCATAAATAGAAATCGGCTGCTCCAGCTTGTTGTTCATCTGAGACTTAATCCACTCTTCATCATTCCACTTGTATGTGGACTGATCATAAACAACAGAGGCGAAAGAAGGATACTGTTCAGCATAGAATCCGACCGGATCAGCCTTGTGAGGAAGACGGTTGCCGAGAGGATCCTTAAGTTCATACTTGTAGCGCTCGCCGGCCTTGAGACCAGGAACAAAAAGAACCCAGTGACCGTCGAGACTTCTCTGCATAGGATGACGTCTGCCGTCCCAGAAGTTGAAATCGCCGATAAGACTTACGGATGAGGCGGAAGGGGCATACACCGCAAACTTGACACCTGTTACCTTTGTGCCGTCTACATTGACAGTAACAATATGAGCACCGAGTGTACGATAAAGGTTGGCTGCATCAAGCTTCATCTCGGCAAGACCAGCAAAAGCCTCATCATGGAACTGATAAGGATCAACCACATTAACAACCGCATCAGGGTATGTTACGTCAAAGGAATAATTGAAAGGCTTGTCGGTATCAGGGAACTGAGCTTCATAAAGTCCCTCCTTGTCGATACACTCCATCACCTTGATTTCCTTCTGGTTAGCAATATCCTTCACCGTAACCTTTGAAGAATAAGGCAGCCATGCACGCAACGTATATCCCTTGATCTCATCGTTCCTAATAAGTCCCAACTCATCAAAAGGATTACTGAGACGCGCTCCCATTAGGGTTTCAACTAACATATAGACTCCTTATACTAAAACCTACCCTTTTAAGCAGGCCTATTTACATGCCTAATTTAAAATCCGTGCTCTTATCGACGCCGATCAGAACATCAACAAAACAAAACACCGGCAGAACCGTAAACAGCTCTGCCGCGGGGAATGTAGTTATTCAATGCATTATTTTCAGGGAAAACAAAAACCCCCTTCAGACCTCTGCGGATCTGCAGATATGCACCGGCTGTGATTTTATCATAACTAAAACAATTCATCACTCTACATTCATTCCTAACCCCCGGAATAAATCCGGGGTAAACGTAAACAGAGAACAAGTCCAGAATTATTTCTTGGATTCCTTGAAATGTTCAGATGCTTTGGAACGAGCCTCCGTCATGCGTTTGGCAAGATTCTGCAGACTGCCGTTCTGGAATATCTCGCTGATATTTTTGCTCAGCTTGCGTCTCCAGTTAGGATATTCTGAACTGGTACCTGGAATATTTACAGGCTTGTCCATTTCTAACCAGTCCTCAAGCTGAGTGCTGAACAAAGCGGATGAACCGTTGCACATATGAATCTGCATTGCATGATTGAGTTCGGTTGTCATGCCGCAGTACAGAGCATTACGGTTAACTCCCGGCGGAAGAATATGATGACCGTCAAGACTGTTCAGAATGAGCTGCTTGCTCTTGAGACGATCGTCCATAAGATTCTGCATGATTTCATCAGTCTTATAAACACCAATCTGTCTGCCAAGTTTCAGATCATCACAGTGCCAGAAGCCCTTAAGGGTAGCCATATCATGAGTTGTCAGCGCGGACATGGCCTGCTCCGCATAATCACTGGTTGAAATGTAGCCGCCGTCCTCCTTTGAAGTCTCAAAGAAGAAAATCTTATAGGAGAAGATTCCGCTCTCAGGCAGAAGTTTCTTCATGATTTCAGGAACAGTACCCAGATCCTCACCGATAATCATACACTTGTTGCGATGAGACTCCAGAGCAAGAATTCCGATCATATCCTCTACTCTGTAGAGAAGATACGCACCCTTTGATGCATCAGAATTGCCATTCTTGTTAGGAACCCACCACAGACGGTAAAGAGACATTGCATGATCAATACGCAATGATCCGCATGATTTCATGTTGGAACGGAACAAATCAATAACCGGCTGATACTTCTGCTTGAATACCTTGTTCGGATCCATCGGCGGCAATCCCCAGTTCTGGCCGTTAGGACCGAGACGATCCGGAGGACATCCGATAGAGGCAGCAGGACAGTATATTTCAGAATTTGCCCATATTTCAGCAGAACCGGATGACACACCGACAGCAAGGTCGCGGTAAATGCCGACTGCCATATGAGCATCCTTGGCGGCCTTGTCAGCCTCCTCCATCTGCTCATCAGCAATAAACTGAAGATACTTGTGGAAATAAACCTCATCCTCGTAGGCTTTAGCCCATACCTTCACATCATGATTCTGATACTTTTTGTATTTCTCGTCCCATGCAGGCCAGCCCCATGCATTTTCTCCCTTTCCGTAAAGGTACGCCTGAAGTGCATCATACACTGCTATCTGATTGAGACTGTCACCGCCCTGCTCCACAAATTTCATGAAGGCTTTTGCACGGGCTGTATTACTCTTGTGAAGAGGATTATTGGCATAAAGTCTGTGGAGAACATCAATTTTTGCCTCCATCACACCTTTGTAATCAACATATTCCGTGGATCTGAGTTCAGCCAGACGGGACTGGAACGCATCAGACTTGACATAAGACTGAACTTCCTGATCACTCTTATATTCCTCAGTCTGCTCAACATTGATGTACACAACGTTAATCCATCTTCTGGTGGAAGGCGAATAAGGACTTGCAGAGTCAGGATTTGCCGGGAACAGCTGATGAATAGGATTAAGACCGATGAAACCGGCACCCCAGTTTCCGAGTTTGGTAATAAGATCTTTCAGATCACCGAAATCACCTACACCCCAGTTTCTTTCGCTTCTCAAAGTGTAGAGCTGCACGCTTGGTCCCCAGACCTTGTCGCCATTCTTGATTCGCTCAGGCTGGTAGCACTTCTTCGGCACCACAATCAACCGCATAGGATCACAGGACTTGTCATTAATTTTTAGATAAATCTCATGATAACCCATCGGCACTTCAAGGTGGATAATAAGATTTTTGAGAACATAACTCTTTCCGTCTATAGTCTTCTCGGCAACCTCGCTGCAGTCTCCTGCATCTATTTTTCCCTTCTTCTTGCCGCCGTCCTCAAGCTTCAGTACATATTCAATATCTTCATCTGCATGCTTCTTCGGAAGTCTTGCCTTCAGAACTATGTCTTTGTTCTCCTGCACCACAAGAACCGGGTCGAGATCAGAAAGCCAGTATTCCCTGTCCTCCTCTTCCATCTGGACAGCCAGAATTTTTTCATCATCAACGGCATATCCCATAGCCTCAAGAACTGCGGCCTTATTTTCAGCTGAAATGACTACCTTCTTTCCTTCAGAATCAATAAAGTCATTCGAAATTTGCTTTTTTTCAGCTAACTGTTCAACAAGTGAAGTCATAATTTTATTACCAATACAAACAAATAAACTAAGATAGGTTCATTTTCTCAAAAATGAAAGAGTAAATATGTGAAGTTACTGACAACAAGCAACAGGGAAACGCAAAAAATTACCAGAATTGAGCATCACGTCACTAAACGATATTTTTTTTTACAGTAGTACGCATTTTTCAAAAAAAATCCGGAGAGTAATGTTCCAATTTTAAAGACTGCTTCACGCGTGACTGTTGTTCCGTCACCCACCAAAACCAAACCTCTTGTGAAATGGCACTCACGGGGGGCAATTATACACTAAAACCATGGGGATATTCAGGAGCAGACTTGAGAAATAAGTACAGATTTCATTCATTTGCACAAAGATAAAAGTTTTCAAATTCCAGATTATCTTCGAAACTCAAATCTCTTCGGCACCAGTCTTTTTCGGAAATAAAAATTTTTTCATTGCCAATGCAGTACGGTTTCAGCGCTGCCGGACTTCAAAACAGCGAACCAAGCGTTGTTACGGATGAATATTCAGTGCTGTAACACAGGGGCAGGAATGTCTTCTAAACAGGAATTGAAATCTTGTTATAAAGCGAAGATTTTTATATAATGTTGGCAGTTTTTAGGTGATGCTGCACAGGCAGTTGTTACCGAAAAAAATTAGGTCCGAAAGGAATATGTTTAACGTTAAATTGGAATAAAAAAATTATGACAATCAAACTTGGAATCAATGGTTTTGGCCGTATCGGTCGTTTTGTACTGAGAGCAACCTATGAAGAGCAGCACAAGGCTCAGGACATCAAGGTAGTTGGTATCAACGATCTTCTTGCCAGCGACGGTAAAGGTGGTCTTTCAACCGCCGGCGTTGAGTATATGGCTTACATGCTCAAGTATGATTCAACCCACGGTCCTTTCAAGGGAACTGTAGAAGTTGACGGTACCGACCTCATCGTTAACGGTGATCGCATTCGTGTAACTGCAGAAAGAGATCCAGCTAATCTTAAGTGGAACGAAGTTCAGGCTGACGTAGTTGCAGAAGCTACCGGACTTTTCCTCACAAAGGAAAAGGCTCAGGCTCATATCGATGCAGGCGCTAAGAAAGTTGTTATGACCGGTCCTTCAAAGGACGACACCCCAATGTTCGTTATGGGCGTTAACGAAAAGACCTACGCTGGTCAGACAATCGTTTCAAATGCTTCATGCACCACCAACTGTCTGGCTCCACTTGCCAAGGTTATCAACGACAAGTTTGGTATCGTTGACGGTCTCATGACCACTGTTCACTCCTACACTGCTACCCAGAAGACTGTTGACGGTCCTTCACAGAAGGATTGGAGAGGAGGTCGCGGTGCTGCACAGAACATTATTCCTTCAACAACTGGTGCAGCAAAGGCAGTTGGCAAGGTTATCCCTGAACTCAACGGCAAGCTTACCGGTATCTCAATCCGTGTTCCAACTCCAGATGTATCTGTAGTTGACCTTACCTGCAACCTCGCTAAGGAAGCTACCTATGATGAAATCTGCGCAGTAATCAAGGAAGCATCTGAGGGTGAACTCAAGGGTATTCTTTCCTACACTGAAGATGCTGTAGTTTCTTCTGACTTCCTCGGTAACACCAATACCTCTATCTTCGATAAGAAGGCAGGTCTTGCTCTTACCAACAAGTTCGTTAAGCTTGTTTCCTGGTATGATAACGAAATCGGTTACTCTAACAAGGTTCTCGATCTTACCTATCACATCATGAACAACTAATTTTTAGATAAAAAATCTAAAATATAAGAAAAACCTGCTAGTTAATAGCAGGTTTTTTTTTGTTTATAAACTTATGGATCCGGCAAATAAAACAGGATCCGGATGAAAATTGGTTCCCAGGGGGAAATGTCTGAACATGAAAATAACGGATATGGAGGAATTTAACAAGCTGACAGGAATGAATTAAAAAAAGGTCTTTACAAAAACCTTTTGGAAGCTGGGATCTTTAAAAATTCCAGATTGAACGGCATTGATCAGACCTTGAACATTAGCTCTGATTGTTCCATCCAGTAAAAAATTACATTTCAAAGATAACGCAAATAACAATGCGGTCATCAAAACTTGACTATCTATTTGTTTCATAATTTACAGGTGGCCAACTTTTACGATAGTTTAACAACTCAACAGGATACTGCATAAAACAGAAGGTTCCAATGGTATGGATTACCAACAGATATACATGAACAAGAGAACTGATTTATTCTTCAGTTTAACTCCCGTTTACAGACTGACGGTAGAAAACAAGACAAGTGACCCACCGGTACCGGAGAAATTTACAAGCATGCAGGGGTAAGAAGTTAAGGAAGCAGAGATCTGTTTTAAGCAGATCAGAAGATCCGTGTAAAGGAGGATCGAATCTGACAAAAAAGGTAGTAAAAGGATAAATGCAGGCTGAACAGCGAGTAACTAAGGCAGCTGACATACATCGGTGGATCATACAGCTCAGTTTAAGATTTTCGCCTGAGTATCAGGTTTTCCACATACTTAAGGACATGTCGCTAAGGGCTCCGCTCTCCATGAAGAATATTCATTCTGCAACTCTGAAGTTACACATGAATATGTCTAAATGGCCGTTTATATTCAGCCGCCAAAACATCCCTGGTGCAGGATCATTCTTAAAAACATTTCTCAATATCTTTGAATGCTGTTCAACTCGCCGTCATGAAGATAAAAACCGCCACCAAGATCCTGATTTAAATGCATCTGACCGTCTCTTGAGTAAATTCCGCCGCCGTAATCCTGATAAATATGATTGTCTATAGTGGTGGTAGATCCGTTTCTTTGTATGCTGTGAAGCTGACCGTCAACCGTCACATTCCCTCCTCCCAAATCAAAAACATTGTGACAATTTCCGTTTATGCACACGATTTCAGCAAAACATGATGAAGAATACAGTATTGATATGCCAAGCATCATAAAAAGACTAATTTTCATTTTTTCCCTCAAAAGTCATATATACAAATAATTTAAGCAGAAATCTTATTTTATCACATACTCAAACAGCCTCTATCATATATTTAAAATAAAGTCAAACTTTAAGAGAAAGATCACAAAGATTATGCAGAAAACCAAGGAAATAAAAAACTATTCTAAACAAAAGCTGATCAATAAGAAGAGACTTAATGTCATCACTTATGGATATGAAGTTTAAGATTAGTTAATCACGAGGAGTGAAAGTCAAACCAGCAACCTGAGGAGAGTTACTGAAAAATATTGACAAATCTGGAATACTCCTACAAAAGAGGATGATATTCAGAACTAAGGAAAATAACTTAATTAACTGCAGGAACAAAATTATCGACCGACAGAAACGAAGAGTAACTCTGCCCTAAATTCAAAATTATCAGCATTCTGCAAGAAAACAGGATCAATGATCTCACACAAGAAATATAAAATATGGAGAACACATTAATCCTGAGCTCATTCAGAACCAGAGCAAATTAAAGCTCTAACGTGCCTATTTGCTGTTTTCATCCTCAGAATTAAAATCTTCATACTCATCATCACCGGCAAAAGATTTACGGTTGCGAGAAGATGAACGGGAACCTGCAGATCGGGAAGAACCGGATGAACTTCTGCGAGAACGGGAGGAAGACGGTTTTGAAGTTCTGCCGCCGGCAGCTTTTATTACTTCATTAGCAACTTTTCTGGTAATAAGTCTGATTATATAATTTTTAATCTGGGTAACAATTCCAACAGCCATACAGCACCTATAGTAAATAAACAGAAAAAATTTTTTAAACCGGGAAATAATGTGCAACTGCCTGGAAATACCTGCGAAATACAACAAAAACATCTTTGCATGCTCTGCACTAATGCAGGAAGGGCATTTTCAGCTACAGCAAGAAATATCAAGCCAAAATCCCGGTGGCAGCAGGCTCAAATCTAAATATACGGTGTAGCCGGAAGCACTGAAAATATTAAGTTAAACAGACAGATAACTCATATTTAATTAAATCTGACTGCAGAACTTATATCAGTCGCGGTTTAGTTAAAGTTATCATACAAATCAACGCAAATCAATTCAATACAACATAAATTAAAAACCCGGCAACAAGGCCGGGTTTAAAATCTAAATCAAAATCTATGAAAAATTACTCGGTAACTTCTTCAGTTACAACACCCTGTACGTTGATGTCTACACGACGGTCACGGGCAAGGCACTGAATTAACTTAGAACGTGAAAGTCCGTCACACTCTGAACCAGTTACAGGCTCAGTCTTACCGCGACCTTCTACTACATCAGGAGTCAATCCCTTTGAAGACATATAGTCAGCAACTACGTTTGCACGCTTCTCAGAAAGCTTCTGATTGTACTCAGCGCTACCGATACGGTCAGTATGACCGATTACAGAAACCTGACGGTCTTCGATATTCTGCTCGTTGATTTCGTCAACGAGAGTATCAAGGGTGCTCTGACCGGTCTGAGTAAGATTATACTTGTCAAATCCGAAAAGAACATCTGCACCGAGAGTTCTGGTCTCATTAATTGTTCTCTTCTGTGGAGCAGGAGCAACAACAACAGACTGCTCGCGAGAACCGAAGCTGTAACCAACACCAACAGTGATCAGCTGTGCATCAGGTCTAATACCGAGAGATGAACTGGTGCTTCCCATGTTATGAAGCCATTCATACTCAACTCTTGCAAAAATATTGTCGGTGAAGTAGTACTGTAAACCACCGCCGAGAAGAAGATTGGTAAGGTCAACATGACTTGAGTAGTTGCTGTTCAGATAGTTATATGAAACACCAACCTTTGTAAAGAGTTCAAAGTCATCAGTGAAAGGGAGCATGAACTTACCGGAAAGGCCGAAACTGTTAGACCATACTTTATAGTTCAAATCGTGATGCTTCATCTTCATTGGTGCAAGATAATTGTACTCGAACTCAACACCAAAGTAGTCATTAACATTGTAACCAGCAAACAGACCGGCAGCAGCATTCAGACGATCCAAAGAGTTTGTAAATGCCTGATTGTGCTCTCTGCGCTGATGGTCAGGCCAATCATACTGGCGATAGAAACTGCTCTTATAATCGTTGTCAGTGCTAACACCCCAAATATCGATACCGGCCTTTGCACCGACATAAAAACCATCGGTACCAGCAAAAGCTGATGTAGAAGCACAAGCGGCCATAACCGCAACAGCAAGTAAAGTTTTCTTCATATTTTCTCCGTTTTTCTCAGTTACCTATCAGTAACCTTAAAGAAAAGTTCCATTAAACAGTACCCATTATATTACTTTTGTTATCTGTATCAAGTATTTTTACATTTAATTCTTTTGAATTAATGTATCCCCGCTCAAAAATATAATGAAAAAACCGAAATCATCTCCCGGATGCAACCTTCTTTTCAGAAAAGTCTAGCAGACGGTTAAGAGACTTAAGCGCCCCGAGCCTTACATTCTCTTCCACAGTTATTGAATACGGCTGAGTGTCATCAGATGTAAGCGCAGCGTATATCTCCTTAATGCCGTTCATTGCCATCCAAGGACAGTGAGCACAGCTTCTGCATGTCGCGCCCTCGCCGAAGGTCGGAGCAACAATCAGTTCCTTGTCCGGACAGGACTGTCTTAAACGGTAGAATATGCCAGAATCCGTAGCGACTATAAGTGTCTTCTGCTCAAGTCCGGCCGCCGCCTTTATCAGCTGTGAAGTTGATCCGACAACCGTTGCCCTTGCTACTACATCTGCCGGCGACTCAGGATGAACAAGAACTGCAGCATCAGGATACTGTTCGATAAGTTTTGACAGGGCTTCGGATTTGAATTCATCATGAACCACGCAGTGAGCCTGCCATCTGAGCATATCGGCGCCTGTGGTGCGCTGAATATATGATCCGAGATGACGATCCGGCGCCCATATTATTTTCTCCCCTCTTGAATGCAGATATTCAATCAGCTCAACAGCAATGGATGATGTTACGACCCAGTCAGCTCTTGCCTTGACGGCAGCGGATGTATTGGCATACACCACAACTGTTCTGTCAGGATGTTCATCACAGAATTTTGAGAATTCATCAGCCGGGCAGCCTAAATCAAGTGAACATTCAGCCTTGAGCTGAGGCATAAGAATCTGTTTTTCAGGAGATAATATTTTGGCAGTTTCACCCATAAAGCGGACACCGCACACAATGAGCCGGTCAAACGGTGATTTTTTGCCCCATTTTGCCATCTCCAGCGAATCACCAATAAAACCGCCGGTTTTTTCAGCCAGTTCCTGAACAGCATCATTGCAGTAGTAATGTGCAATTATTGAAGTATTGCTTTCCTTCAATATTTTTTTTATTTCTGAAAAATAATAGTCCTTTTCTTCAGATGAAACATTCTCGGCCGCTCTGGGAAATACATAATTTCCGGACGCCAGTTTTTCAAAATCGTTCAAAATAAAGTCCTTATGCCGGATAAACAATCAGTACTGAATGCATATTCAGTCATCCGATGCTGAATTCAGTAGAATGTCAGCAACGTGCGAATTCTATCACAAAATCAAACAGCAAAAAATATTGGAAAAAAGAATGAAATCCGGCAAAGAGGAATTTAAGAGGAAGAACTGTATGGTGGGTCGTCAGGGATTCGAACCCGGGACCAATTGATTAAGAGTCAACTGCTCTACCAGCTGAGCTAACGACCCATACAGAAAATGTGGTGGTCGCTATAGGGCTCGAACCTATGACCCCCTCCTTGTAAGGGAGATGCTCTACCAACTGAGCTAAGCGACCATAATACCAAAAAAACGTGGGTGGTGGGTCGTCAGGGATTCGAACCCGGGACCAATTGATTAAGAGTCAACTGCTCTACCAACTGAGCTAACGACCCACATGGTGGTCGCTATAGGGCTCGAACCTATGACCCCCTCCTTGTAAGGGAGATGCTCTACCAACTGAGCTAAGCGACCATATTTGCCAACACAGAGTTACATGGTGGGTCGTCAGGGATTCGAACCCGGGACCAATTGATTAAGAGTCAACTGCTCTACCAACTGAGCTAACGACCCATGTGGTGGTCGCTATAGGGCTCGAACCTATGACCCCCTCCTTGTAAGGGAGATGCTCTACCAACTGAGCTAAGCGACCGTAACTGGTGGGTTGTGAGGGATTCGAACCCTCGACCAACGGATTAAAAGTCCGCTGCTCTACCGACTGAGCTAACAACCCAACTGCGTCAACGGTGCATATATTAAAGTATTTAAAAAAATTTGCAACACTTATTTAAAAAATAATATTCTTTTGTACAGTTTTAGAACTCTTTGTGCTTATACCGCTGAAATTTGTTTGAATTTCATTCGTTTTTTTTACATGAGAGCTGTGCCGCGGTTCCTTCATAATTCTGTTTCATGCATTCAAAAAAAACAGGTTTCATTCACGTACGGTGATTTTTTAATCATTACAGTGACTCAATGACCATAACCTTAAACCCGTCATCCTAAAAATTCCCTTTTTGTCTTAAAATATCACCCGTGATTTCAATTAAAACTGATAAAATCGGAAATTTCCCGTGCTTTATTTCTATGATGATAAAAATGATGTACTGACAGATAAACCTGCCCCGGACTGTAGCTACGGTTATCCTTACACCGCTTCAGAAGGATCAGGCAAATCACCGGTACAAACTCATAATGATTCACTTGAAGATCATGCCGCTGCGACCGGTAATGCTGAGAACAGTAAGAACGGTGAAACAGGCGCCGCCGGCGGAATGCAGTCAGATGCCGTCTCTGAGCAGGACAGCTGTGATAAAGAATGCATAGCCGGAATTACTTCCAAAAAGGTTTCATCAAAATTGCCGCCTTTTGAACCATATGATCTTTTCATAATTGAACTGTACACCGGATTCTTAATAAAAAGATCATCAAAGCTGACCTCCTTTCTTCAACATAAACTCGGTTTCACGGAATATGAAGCTGATGCCGGCGCTTCAGACAAAGACAGCAACAGTTTGCCTAATAAAACAAAAGATAAAAAGCAGAAGAAAAAGGAATATAAAAAAACTCTTGTCTACGAGTTCAGACTCTCCAGCGGAAGGATTGTAATCTCTGCATCAAACAATTCTATTTACGGGATTGCCGTTTCATACAGATTAAAAGACGAGACCGTCATAATTCCGCTTTCTGAGGGCGGGATAAGATATATGCTTACTAAACTCTATGCCGATGCCGCCGGATTAGATCCGAAAAGTATAGATGCATGCAAAAGAACACTGAATAAAGCCAAACGTCTGTTTATTGAAAAGACCAGACCGGATTTTGATTTATATCCGCCTGTTTTTCTTTCGATGAAGGAAAAGCAGCGGTTCATACCTGACATTTCAGATGAAAAGGACATAAAAAACTGCAGCAACACTTCATCAGATGCTACCATGTTCTTCACCCAACATCCTGCCTTAAAGAAAATCTGCCGTGTATGCACCCTCATATCCGCCGTTATCGGTATACTCGCAGTGGCTGTGACAGCAGGAGACTTCATGAGATATTTCTCCGGCGAACCTCTTTCCGTTCCAAGTCTCCGAAGCAGATTTTCTCAGCTGATTAAGGCTTCGGCCGAGCCTAAACTCCAGGTGGAGTTCTGTATATTCTATGAGGGCTGGAAAAACATTGACAAATGCTCAACCGGACACAAAGCCGAGGGGAAACTGCAGGGAAAATGGGATTTTACGATCAGCAATGAAAGATACAGCAGGATATTTCCGGCTGTGGAAAAAATAGAAGTCAAATCAGGTACGATCAGAGTTAAAGCCAGGGATACAGATGAACTGGAAGGAGTGGATCTGATCATTGAACCTGTTCGGGACAGATATAATCAGCCGGAATGGAAAATATCTCCCCAATCCGGCTGTATAAGAAAAAAACTCTGCTGACTACTTCATCTTGTCCAGTTCATTCTGCGCAAGTTTGGCTGTCGTTGTTCCGGCATAATCCCTGACTACAAGAGAGAAAAAATTCCTTGCAGAATCAACATTCTTTTCATTATTGGAAATAACCCCGAGTTTATATAGAGACTCCGCACGCTTGCTTGATGATGAATCCTTTGCGACAACAATAAAATTCTGCTTTGCCTCGGTATACTTTTTCTGCTTCATATAGGACTCGCCCAGCCAGAAATAAGCATTGCTCAGGAATAGCGAATTCGGATATTTATCAATGAAATTTTTAAAAGCCTTGGTGGCTGCGGGATAATTCTTATCCACCATAATCAGATTAACAGCATCCTGATAGGCCGCCTTGTCACTTCCGTCATTTGAAGTCTGAGAGGCAGACGGCTTCGCACTGTCAGAAACCGGACGGGACGGCTTGCTCTGATTTGCAGAAGCAGCCAGCTGGCTTTTCAAAGAATCAATCTGACGATACATATCCTGCTGATTTTTCTGCAGATCGCGAATTGCATTATTAGCTTCTTCAAGCCGGCCGTTTGCGGTATTAAGTTCCATTTCCAGTTCTTCAAGACGCTGCTGCATTATGACTCTGGCCTGTTCAGAAGCTCTGACCTGCCGCTCAAGATCAGCAACGCTTGCAGCCTGAACAGATCCGGCCAAAACAAGACTGACACTGAAAGCAATTATATTTTTTTTCAAAAGCATACAAAATCATCCCAATGAAAGTGACCGGAAACAATTCGGCATCACGTCCAAAATACTTAAACAACGGACGAGTGAAAAGCTTGGCAAAGCTTCTGAGAAGACTTTACACAGTTTCGTCTTTTCAGGTCCGGTATACCCCTGCCGGAAAGCATAGATATCAGAACATCAATTACGATTTTATCTGACTGATCACTGGAGTATTAATTATCCACGCCGTTTTGCAGGATCCGATGTCTTAATATGAAAATACAGCTCTTCTGTTCTTGGAGAATGCTTCCTCTGTGTTTCCAAATTCAGCCGGTTTCTCCTCACCGTAACTTACTATCGACATCTGATTGCCGTCTACACCCAGATTCTGCATATATAAGGCTACAGATTTGGCTCTTCTCTCACCTAAAGCAACATTATACTCAGGGGTACCTCTTTCATCGGTGTGACCCTCAATGATAACACTGATTTCTGGATGATCCCTAAGAAATGAAGCATGACTCTGCACCAGAGGAACATACTGTGAATCGATACGATCACTGTCAAACGGAAAATAAATAACATTGTCTCTCTTGAGAGCCTCAAATTTTCTTCTCTCTTCCGGAGTCAGATTATAGTTGTCGGTGCTTTCAACACCGACAGTCAGTGTTGATTCGTCAATAAGAGAAGAATCTATCGAGCCTGAATCTCCGTCTTCAATTTTTGCGGAATTGCTGGATGAGCAGGCAGCAAGAGACATAGACATAAAGGTTAAAGCCAAAAGCTTGAGGTATTTCATTTCTATCATATCCTTAAAAAATAATCATTTTATCGATCACGGTACAGCAGACATTTTCGCCCGTTACCGAATCATTTATTCATACCGGTCAGTTAATAAACGGAGACCACGCAGGCGCGCTCACAAATCCTGTGTTGGATGGAAGATTTGCCTGAAAGCGGCCGTCAGATGAAACCAGGGCAAGACTCTTCTTACCTCTCACTACAGTGCTGTATATTATCATGCTGCCGTTTGGGGCAAAAGAAGGACTTTCATCATATCTGTTTGAGGTAAGAATAGTTATAAACTTGCTCTCCAAATCCTGTTTTGCCACACGGTAACCGGAACCGTCCCTGGTAATCATTGCAAGAGTTTTGCCGTCAGGAGAAACGGCAGGATTCAGATTCATACTGTTTTCCCATGTCACCCTGGTGACATCTGAAGGATTATTGACTGCTACGCGGTAAATCTGAGGCTTTCCTCCTCTTTCGGAACTGAAGTATATGTACGCTCCGTCGGGACTCCATGTAGGTTCGGTATCTATTACACGGTTGTTGGTCAGCCGGGTAAGTGACTTGGTATTCAGATTAGCTACATAAATTTCCGGATTTCCGTCCTTTGAAAGCACCATGGCAATCTTGTCGCCTTTTGGAGAAAACGCCGGACTGCCGTTAATGCCGGCAAACTTTGAAAGGGCGAATCTTGATTTTGATCTTATGTCCTGAATAAAAATAGCAGGCTTTTTAGATTCAAAGCTCACATAGGCAACTCTGTTTCCCGAAGGATCCCACGACGGTGACATGACCGGTTCCCTGGAACGAAGAATAACCTTTTCGTTGTACCCGTCATAATCGGATATTACAAGCTGATAAGGATAGTCAAGCTTCGGATTTACACTCACATATGCTAGTTTTGTAAGAAAGGCGCCTCTTTCATGCATCAGAACCTCATAGATCTGATTTGAAACCAGATGTGCAGCCTGCCTTAACTGATTAAGCCCAAAACTCACAGTTTTATTAAGAAGATTTTTATGCGTTGTAAGATCATGAAGCTGGTAGGTAAGAACAATTTTCCCGCCGGCGATGCCTACAGTTCCTGACACAACGGCATTCACATCCCACAGGCTCGGTGTAATCTCTGCGTCAGATCCTGGATTCTGTGGCATTGCAGAGAGCTTCAGCGGAGAAAACTTACCGCTGAACTGGAGATCATTGCGTATAATCTGTGACATCTGACTGCCGACAGAACGCTGAGTATTATCAGGAAAGTTTGATATGGCTATCGGATAGCCGGCATCAACACCGCCTGTTATTTCCAGCTCAAGCACAGCATATGCCGGAAAGGATATCAGTGAACAGAAAACAAAAAAAACAGAATAAAAAATATTTTTCACAAACCGCCTCTTAACATTTCAGCCATAGGGACTGATAAAAAAAGCACCGGGGATCTGAACGCTTCCGTACAGATCCTCATCTGACTATTTTGAGCTGAAGGTATAACTTAAACTTATTCCGTCCTCCTGATATATACTGCCTGGAATCGGTGGTATCCTGTTATTGCAGGCCCTTGTTATCGCCCTCTGAAGCGCAGTACATACATCGGCATCGCCCTTACATCCTATAATCTGATAAACAAGACCGTTACGGTTTGCCTTAAACGTAAGAACAACTGTTTTTCCATTCATCGACGGATTTCCGGTTATTTTTCCCGCCAGATAACTCTGCAGTTTTGACTGATAGGACAGTCTGTCGCCGTTATTAACCGAACTTCCGGACTGAGTTCCTCCAGATCCGCTGTTTCTGCCGGTATTATTACTTTTACCCGATCCGTTAAGCTGAGAATTGAGAAAATCATCCAGTTCCTTATCTATCTTCTTTTTAGCTTCAGCCTCGGCTTTTCTCCTGGCTTCCTCGGCCTTTTTCTTGGCTTCTGCTTCAGCTTTGCGCTTGGCCTCCTCGGCCTTCTTTCTGGCTTCCTCTGCCTTGCGCTTTGCCTCTTCCTCAGCCTTCTTTCTGGCTTCCTCTGCCTTGCGCTTTGCCTCTTCCTCAGCCTTCTTTCTGGCTTCCTCGGCTTTACGCTTAGCCTCTTCCTCGGCCTTCTTTCTGGCTTCCTCTGCCTTGCGCTTTGCCTCTTCCTCGGCCTTCTTTCTGGCTTCCTCGGCTTTGCGTTTTGCCTCTTCCTCTGCCTTCTTTCTGGCTTCCTCGGCTTTACGCTTTGCCTCTTCCTCGGCCTTACGCTTTGCATCAAGTTCAGCCTGCTTTCTGGCTTTTTCTTCAGCTAACCTTTTTGCTTCCTCTTCCGCCCTGCGCTTGGCTTCTTCCTCGGCTAACCTTCTAGCCTCCTCTTCCGCCTTGCGCTTGGCTTCTTCCTCGGCTAGCCTTCTTGCCTCCTCTTCCGCCCTGCGTTTGGCCTCTTCCTCGGCTAACCTTTTTGCCTCCTCTTCCGCTTTGCGTTTAGCCTCCATGGCCTCCTGCTGCCGTTTTTCCTCTTCCTGTTTGGCTATGCGGATTTTTTCCTCGGCAATTTTCTTCTGACGTTCAGCTTCCTCTCTTGCCTTTCTGATTTTTTCCTCAGTCTGTTGCTGCTTTTCGCGCTTTTCGGCTTCAGCCTTTGCTCTGTTCTGCTCCTCTATAAACTCACGACCTGTGGAACTGGCTCCTATAGTGCTCAGATCAATCATCTGAGCATTAATAATCTCTCCTCCAGCCGCTCCAGTCTTCTGTGGTTTGGTCCAGTCCAGACTGGCAATTACGATGCACAGAAAAATTAGAATATGAAGGAGAAACGCTAGAATGAAAGCGAATGTATAACTACCCGGAGTCAGTCTGTTCAATTATTTCTTATCTCCAGCCTTTGTATCCAGAGGCTCTGTAACCAGACCCACACTCTTTTCACCGGCATTTTTGAGAGCAACCATAACCTGAACGACTGAGTCGTACGAAGCCGCGCGATCACCGCTTACAACCACCGGAGAATCCGGATGATTGACTCTGAAACTTTTTACAAACTCGGTAAGCTCATCCAGACTTTCCACAGGACTGGAGGTTGAACCGACCTGCACGGAATATCTTCCCGACTTATCAACATAGACTATTGCCGGATCTGAAAGTTCCTGATCCATTGTTTTGGACTCGGCCTGAGGGAGATCTACCTGAACACCCTGCATAATCACAGGCGCCGTAGCTATAAAAATAACCAGCAGCACAAGCATAACATCTATATACGGTACTACATTAATTTCAGCCACGGCTCTGCGTCTGGATCTTAAAGACATTAATGACCTCAGATAATCTTGCGGTTTAAGATTGTTGACAGTTCATCCATGAAATTCATGTATGAATTTTCCAGTTTTTCAACCTTGGTGTTGAAGCGGTTGTATGCAACCACCGCAGGAATAGCGGCAAACAATCCCATCGCCGTTGCGATCAATGCTTCTGCAATCGGCGGCGCAACCATGGCAAGAGTTGCATTTTTTACCGCTGCCAAAGCAACAAAGGCATGCATAATACCCCATACTGTACCGAACAGTCCCACATACGGACTTACAGATCCGACAGTGGCAAGAAACGGAAGATGAGTTTCCAGATCTTCAACCTCTCTTGAAAGTGCCACCTTCATGGAACGGTAAGTTACTCCCATTACCATTTCCTTTGCATCCGCACTGCCCTTTGACTTTTCGTAAAGTTTTACGAATTCTCTGAAACCGGAAAGAAAAATCAGCTCACTGCCGATAAGCTCCTCTCGGTTTCTGTTGAGTTCTTCATATAAAGAGCCCATGTCATTACCACCACGCCAGAATTTATCTTCAAACGAATCTGTCGCAATTCTTGCATTTTTAAGCTGGCGGTACTTGAGGAAGATAACAGTCCATGAAGCAATGGAAACAAGCAGCAGAATAAGCATTATCAGCTGAACAAGCGGACTGGCATTGAAAACAAGTTCAGTAAAGGAAAGCTCACCGGCCGGAGTGCTTGCAGCAGCCGCCCCGGTTTCAACAGTAACACTAGGATCCACGAATAATCACCTCTTTAACATCTTCTGGTATGGCTACAGGTCTCATGCCGGAAAGACTTACGCACGCTATCTTTACCTCTGCATTAACCAGAGTTCTGCCGGCGGAATCTGTAATTGACTGACTGAAAACTATAGACGCGGCGCCGGCTCTCTTCAACTCGCACGTTACATCAATCAACTCGTTAAATCTGGCTGGAGCAACAAAATCCAAATCAAGATGCTTAACTACAAAAGCCACGTCCCTCTTCATAAGTTCATCCTGCTGGATGGAGAAGGAACGAAGCCATTCAGTTCTGGCACGCTCTAAAAATTTCACATAATTGGCGTTATAGACAATTCCGCCGGCATCGGTATCTTCATAATAGACACGCACTTTAATAGAAAAATTTGACATAGTTCTCAATTCCAATCAGACAGTCGCATTTTATCACGCCCCTGCTGAATATGCCACAGACACCGGATACAGCACATCAAGAAAAAAAGAGGATCATGAGAAGCACCGGTTTGAATTACGTAAACAGCTGATAATTACCTGCGGATCTGCCAAGATGTTCTCTCGCAAGATTCGTGGCAATTCTGCCGCGCGGAGTCCGCTGAATATAACCCTGCTGAATCAGATAAGGTTCAATCATATCTGAAATTGTTTCAGACTCCTCGCTGATTGCCGCGGCAAGATTGTCAAGTCCCACGGGACCGCCGTCGAATTTGTCTATGATGGTCAGAAGAATCTGACGATCTATTCTGTCAAGACCGCACAGATCCACCTCCAGCATCTGAAGCGCGGCGGAGGCTACATCTTTTGTTATAATGCCCTTCTTCTTCATGACAAGCTCGTAGTCTCTAACCCTGCGAAGGTAGCGGTTTGCAACCCTCGGAGTTCCTCTTGATCTGGATGCAATCTCCATCGCCCCGTCCGGATCTATGGAAATACCGAGACATCTGGCACTTCTTTCAACCACCTGCTTAAGCTCCTCCGGATTGTAATACTCCAGATTTTCGGTAATGCCAAAGCGCGCAAGAAGCGGGCTTGGAAGACCGCCGGCCTTGGTGGTTGCACCAACGAGAGTAAATTTCGGAAGATCTATTCTTACAGACTGTGCTCCCGGACCTTCTCCAATCACTATGTCAAACTTGAAATCCTCCATTGCGGAATAAAGAGTTTCAGAAAGTTTGTTGTTGAGACGGTGTATTTCATCAATGAAAAGCACGGAACCCGGCTCAAGCTTGGTCAGAAGCGCAGCTATATCACCGGTTTTTTCCAGAGCCGGAGCCGATGTGGTTGTAATGGATGTTCCCATCTCCTTTGCAATAATATTTGCAAGAGTGGTTTTTCCCAGTCCGGGAGGCCCGAACAGAAGAACGTGATCAAGACTCTCCTTTCTTAATTTTGCAGCCTCTATAAAAATTCTCAGCTGATCCTTGACCTTTTTCTGACCGATATAATCTCTTAGAAACTGGGGACGTATCTCCTGTTCACTGATCTGATCCTCGGGCTTCTCAACGGTGGAAACAACTCTGTCGGACTCTATCATGATTTTCTGCCCTTAAGTGTAAGCTGAAGAGCATCCTTGATAATCTGCTCCACAGTCTTGTCATCTGCAAATACAGCAGCAACATATTCCTCTGCCTGCTTCTGGTTATAGCCAAGCTGCAGCATGGCAGCAACTGCCGTACTGCGGTTGCGTCTTGACACTGCATTATCAGCTCCGGCTTTTTCTGTCTCGCCTCCGGTCGCACTGTCCCCTGCAGAGGCTGCATTTTCCGGATCACAGGCCCATTTTTCAATACGATCCTTGAGTTCAATAATGATCCTCTCGGCAGATTTCTTACCGATAGTCGGCAGTCTGGTCAGAGATGTGACATCGCCTTCAGCAATTATCTTAATAAATTCCTGAACCGATAGATTGGACAGTATGACAAGGGCTGTTTTTGGTCCGACAGAATTCACCTTCAGAATTTCACGGAACAGCGAGCGCTCACTGGAGGAGATAAAGCCGTACAAAATATAGGCGTCCTCTCTAATAACCTCATGAACGTACAGAAGAACCGGACCGGTGTTTTTTTCCGGAAGCTGAAAGAATGAAGACATGGGCATTTCAACCTCATAGCCTACACCGTTTACATCAAGAACAACAAAAGGTGGTCGCTTTTCAAGAACCGAACCCCGAATACAGCTTATCATCAAAATATTCCTATTAAAAAAACTGTAAAATCACCGCCTCAGGAGACATCAGACCCCAAATTTACCAAAAGGCTGGCTTCAAACAAATCCAGTCATAATTTTACGACCGGTAAGACCCTTCAGTGTATTTCCGTGACATATTGCTATGGCCAGTGCGTCGGCCGCATCAGACTGCGGACTGCTGGACAGGGAAAGTATTTTAGTAACCATGGACTGAACCTGGACCTTCTCGGCGTTGCCGTAACCCGCAACAGTCTGCTTAACCAGCCTGGGACTGTACTCGCCGATATAAAGACCAGCGTTAAGACCAGCCAGCATGGCGGCAGCCCTTGCATGACAGAGTTTAAAAGCGCTTGATGCATTCTTGTCCATAAACGGCGTTTCAATGGCAAACTGCGAAGGACTGAACTGGCTTATTATCTCAGTCACACTGTCATAGATTACCTTAAGTCTGTTCGGGAAAAGATCGTTTGAATCAGTTTTTATACACCCTGAACCAAGGTAGTAAAGCTTACCGGAAACAAGTTCCACCACCCCGTAGCCGGTGATACGGGAACCGGGATCAATTCCTAAAATCACGCTCATCAGTCAAATCCTCGGACGATAATTCTAACACAAAAGAATAAGTGTTTTTTCATAACCGGTGCATAACCCGACGCCCTGCCGCATCAGTCACTTAACAGCCACAATAGAGCAGAAATTATACGTCTGAAACCACCTGTCCGCATGACTAAAGCCTGATTCATTCAATCTGCTTCTTATATCATCCCAGGTATCTGATACAAGAACATTCTCAAGCGCCGTTCTCTTCTGACTTATCTCCAGTTCACTGTATCCGTTGCTGCGCTTGAAATCAAAATATCTCTGGGTAAGCAGATCCTCCATAACCGGATCTGTATTTCTGAGTTTTTCGCTGAGGATCAGAATACCCCCCGGACACAGTCCTTCATATATTCTGGAAATAATGCCGTTTCTCTTCTCCTTCGGTATGAACTGCAGAACGAAATTCAGAACAACTACAGATGCATTTTTAATATCTGTTTCTGCAACGTCCCCCAGTCTTACCTCGGCAGGAACATCGGATATGTATGATGCAAGAACACCCTCGCAGCGTCTTACCATGGCGGAGGAATTATCAACTGCTACAATTTTAACCTTTCTTGAACCCAGAGCTCTTCTCATGGACACTGTTGCCGCGCCAAGGGAGCATCCCAAATCATAAATGACAGTATTATCCTTCGCATAAACGGCCGCAAGCTGTCCGATTGTTGAAATTATCACATCATAACCAGGAATGGATCTTCTAGCCATATCAGGAAAAACCTCAGCCACATTCTCATCAAATGTAAACGGCTGAAGTGAGGGATTAGGCGCTGCAAATATGGAATCTTTCATCATAGGAATACCAGGAAATTGTAAAAAACCATGCCATTTTAGCAATGATTGAGAAATTTTTATAATCAAACAGAAAAAAAGTAAAAAAAATGAAAAAATGATGTTGCTTTTTTGAAGTTTTTGAAGATAACACTATACCGTGGGTATTTTTTCACCTGATTGTCTATCTGTAGGTACCCGCAAATATGTTTAGTCACCCTCAGGAGAATGTAATGTTTCAAATTGAGTCAACGATTGAATTCTTCATCAGCAAGCTTCCTGCCGAAGAGCAGCGCATACAACTTAGACTACTGAAAAAATATCTAGGTTATGCCGGTTGTGCGGATGGAAACAATTCCAGTGATTCATTTATTTTGCAGACTGAAAAGAGCAAGGGAGAAAAAGATAAATCTGTTCAGGAAGTTATGGAGCACTGATCTGTAGCAGAAATCAAACATAAGAATCTGATAATAATAAGAAGAAGCAGGAGGCTGAAAAGCAGCTTTCTGTTTTTTTTTTGCCTTCGCTGCGGAAGCTGCTCCTTCAGCAAAGGTAATTGAATACATAGCAAACAGTACACACTATCAATTGAGCCGGCAAGAATACCGGACTCTCACTACGCCAAATATCTTCTGGTATAGCCCAATCCAATATAGGATCAATTGAGCCGGCAAGAATACCGGACTCTCACGGGCAACGCTACCCGAATGGGCAGCCTTCGGCACGGGATCAATTGAGCCGGCAAGAATACCGGACTCTCACGCTTCAGTATCCCAGATGATGAGGTTGAAGCCGATATGGATCAATTGAGCCGGCAAGAATACCGGACTCTCACGCTGCCGATCGCCGTTTTGATTGGTTTGAGCCTGTAAAAGGATCAATTGAGCCGGCAAGAATACCGGACTCTCACTACGAATATCTGTGTCTTTTGGGAAAACTCAGAGGAATGGATCAATTGAGCCGGCAAGAATACCGGACTCTCACCTTTCAATACGCAATATAAGATAGTTACATGCACGGCAGGGATCAATTGAGCCGGCAAGAATACCGGACTCTCACAAGTGATTCCAGGTAAGGACAGCTATACAATCCACTATCGGATCAATTGAGCCGGCAAGAATACCGGACTCTCACGTTTGCCAGTGTGGTAGAAGTTCGTAATAATGGTACTGGGATCAATTGAGCCGGCAAGAATACCGGACTCTCACTACAAAGCAAAATTACAGGCTGCAAATATTAAATTGTTGGATCAATTGAGCCGGCAAGAATACCGGACTCTCACAAATCAATGAAAGTCAAGTTTGAAGACCTTCAGGAGAAGGATCAATTGAGCCGGCAAGAATACCGGACTCTCACATGATTCTGTGGAAGTAGACGAAAATGGCTATTTGCTTGGATCAATTGAGCCGGCAAGAATACCGGACTCTCACATTCCATGGTTCCGACCAAGAGAATCAACTGGTTTAAAGGATCAATTGAGCCGGCAAGAATACCGGACTCTCACACTTGGCTGAGATGTTATCGGTAGCAATTCAGGCAAGGGATCAATTGAGCCGGCAAGAATACCGGACTCTCACGGCTTCGCCTTTGGTTGCCTTTTTGGTTTAATTCAAGGGATCAATTGAGCCGGCAAGAATACCGGACTCTCACATAATATAGAGTTTTCCAAGGACGGAAAATATATGCAGGATCAATTGAGCCGGCAAGAATACCGGACTCTCACTTCCCTGGTCCAAATTGCATCCTTTCAGAAAGATGGGATCAATTGAGCCGGCAAGAATACCGGACTCTCACATTAAATATTATCCCAATATATTCATTCTCAGTAAGGGATCAATTGAGCCGGCAAGAATACCGGACTCTCACGCCAACTTCTAACCGATTTAGGCGTTCGTGAAGAAAAGGATCAATTGAGCCGGCAAGAATACCGGACTCTCACCTTAAAACAATATCTTCCCAACCACAAGAGAATAGCAGGGACGGATCAATTGAGCCGGCAAGAATACCGGACTCTCACGTCAGTAACTTTGGCCCATCTGAGATGAGCCGCTATGGATCAATTGAGCCGGCAAGAATACCGGACTCTCACCCAAACTCTCATTTTCCACCCCATTCAAAAATTTCAAGGATCAATTGAGCCGGCAAGAATACCGGACTCTCACTCAGTTATAAAGCAGCATGCTACAGGGATGACAACGGATCAATTGAGCCGGCAAGAATACCGGACTCTCACTGGAATAACGAATAAGCTCTTTGCTGATATCTGAAGAGGGATCAATTGAGCCGGCAAGAATACCGGACTCTCACGTTATCGTTCTTAAATTCGGTCAGCAGATCATCGATCGGATCAATTGAGCCGGCAAGAATACCGGACTCTCACTACTTCCATTGATGTATCTCAGCTCTGTTCAAGTTTCAAGGATCAATTGAGCCGGCAAGAATACCGGACTCTCACTAATCAAACAGCCTGAGAAATAAGCCTAGATTTGGCAGAGGATCAATTGAGCCGGCAAGAATACCGGACTCTCACGAAAGAAGAAGAATGTGTAAAAGCAATTATTGAAACACGGATCAATTGAGCCGGCAAGAATACCGGACTCTCACTGACATGCAAACTCGTCATGAACAGTGAAATAAATATCAAAGATCAATTGAGCCGGCAAGAATACCGGACTCTCACAGCTGGGTTAAAGGTAGCAAAGGACCTTACCTTAGCAGAAGATCAATTGAGCCGGCAAGAATACCGGACTCTCACCGTCCGGCGTATGATACCTACTGGAAGATATACAACGAGATCAATTGAGCCGGCAAGAATACCGGACTCTCACTTTGCATAACGGTTTCAACAAAATACTGCATGACCTTAGATCAATTGAGCCGGCAAGAATACCGGACTCTCACGTTAATGGGTTTAAGCAGAGAATGCAGGAACTCTCAGATGCAAGATCAATTGAGCCGGCAAGAATACCGGACTCTCACTAGAATAGAATAGAATAGAATAGAATATAGAATAGAAGAGATCAATTGAGCCGGCAAGAATACCGGACTCTCACAGGGTACCTTTTCCGCCTAGTAATATCAAGGCTTCAGACCCCCCTTTTGCGAGCGAGAACACAATAATTTTCATTTTTGGATCTTTTGCCTGTTTTTTACGATTTTTGTAATTTAAAAATACCTGTAAAAACAACATGTTATCCCTCGCGAGCGAGAATAGTGATCTGTGTCACATAATTTAAGATAATTTGATCTACTTCACAATTTAACTGTTCATTTTTTAATCAATGAGTTTCATTTGAATCCGTTAGCTTTATATAAGCTTCCCTGTATTCATGTGTGAGGTCGTTAATCTGTTATTCAAAGATGCTGGTTTTCCATTCATATCTTTTTGTATAAGAATCGTAACTCATTGAAATAAAAAGAATTTACACCTTTTTTAAGTTAGTTTTATTTGAGTAAATATCTTACATAATATATACTAAAATACTGAAAACAACAAATGAGGCAAAACACTCAGACGAAATCATAGCTAAAATCATTTATCGAAGAATGATGATATCTACGTTCTCAAAAGAAAGACTGTAATGTACAGGCCAAGCTGCAATGTGCATTAGTGTTGTAACCTGTTCTCTATTTTTACAGGATCACTATTATTTAGGTCTGTTAAGGAATAGTGTTGATCTGGAACCAGAATGATACATACACAAAGTTATCTGTCTAAAACTTTTACTTTTTTAAGTTCAAAAATAAATTCTTTATGAAATGTATTGAGTTTATGTGTTATCGACACTTTTTTTGATCAGAGCTTTACAAAAACGTAAACAGGTAGCTGCAAAGCAGTAAAAGCCGGAGTTCCACCTGCGAAATGCCGTATCGATTTTTATAGTGAACGACATAAATAACTTTACTCCGAATAACTGATTTATTTATGTTATACTGCACTAGGAGGTGCGGTATACATGAATAATAGAAAGTATAAAACTAATCCGGAAATTCTGCTTAATCAAGGTAAGGTTATTATGTCGTCAAACAATGAATCTCGCTTTCATTTTCGTGTGTTTGCTGTAAATCTTGTTCTTTCCGGGTTTTCGGCATCAGAAATCGGAAAGATGGCCGGTGTTAGCAAAGTTGCTGTTACCAGTTGGGTAAAAGCCGTAGACGAATACGGTTTTGACGCATTGAGGCCCAAAGGCCGTTCTGGTCGCCCTTCGAAACTGACCGAAGAACAATTAAAGGAATTTGATTCGGTCTTACAGTCTGATCCGAGCACTTATGGATTTAAGCTATGGGACGGGCCAAGTTTGTCTGCGTATATCAACAACAGATACCTTGTTTCTTTGAGTGTTAGACAATGTCAGCGCCTGTTTCATGAGCTTGGTTATTCTCTTATCAGACCTCAGCCATATCCATCAAAGGGATATGAAAATACCGAAGACCGCAACACCTTTAAAAAAAACGATCCGAAATAGAAGCCGATGACGAACTGATTCTTGTTTACCAGGATGAAGTCCACTTTCAAATTCAAACAACAGTTACTGCAGCGTGGTTTAAAAAGGGGAGTGCTCCCACCGTAAAATCGTTTCCAGGAAGATTCAAGACCTCCTATAGCGGCTTTATAATTTCTGAAACCGGGGAGCTGTTTGTTGCAACTCCCGAAAAATTCAATTACGAAACTACCATTGATTCTATCCGCGCTTTTCTTAAGGCTAAGCCTGTTCCAGAGGGCAAGCGCTACGCACTGGTTATGGATAATGCGCCCTGGCATAAGAAAAACATGCGTTTGGTGTCGGAAGAATCTCGATCAGAATACGCAGATATTCGAGAAAAAGTCGAGTTTGTAAAACAACCTCCTTACTCACCAGATTTGAATCCGATCGAACAAGTTTATAGAATTACTCGCAAGGAGAACACTCACAACATATTCTTCTCAGCGCTATCAAAACTCAAGGAGACTGTTGATAATGCCTTTAAGGCTTGGTTCAACCCAAATGAGCAGCTGAAGGCGCTTTGCAGCTTTAAGTAAAGTTATTTTTGTCGTTTACTATAAATCATGAGAGGATACAGTAAACTCCCGCTGAGACTCCGCACTGCTGAAGTCGCGGGATTCTTGCTTAACAGACCACTGCATGGCGAACAGCGTCTAACACGATCGCCTAAGAAACTGCTCACTCCGGCTTTTCAGTACAGGCTTAATTCCGAATGTCCTGATTTATTTGCCAGTTCAGACTGCTGGCGGAAATGTACTATAATATACCCCGTATGTTAATCTGTACACACTAAACAATCGTACTATCATCTCACGACTGAAACCGTGAGTTTTCTCACCCGCAAGGTTTATAAAAACGCACCGCAACAGGATTACAAAATGAATTTGTTTAACAGGGACATCGCAGAGCTGGCAGCTGATGATCATCTGCAGCCGTGGCTTGCAACACTGATTCCGTATTTAAAACACTGGACTGAAAACAATAATCACGGCGACTTCAAACCTTGGTGCAGGCATCTTGAAAAGCTTTTAGGTCTAAGCAGCAGCCATCAGAATTTCGGAAACACCGTGGAGATCGGTACTCCCGATGAAATCACCGCCGGCAGGCGAAAAGAAATAGAAAACGTTTTAAGGCAGTTTCAGCCCTGGAGAAAGGGACCGTTCAGACTTTTCGGAATAGATATAGACTCCGAGTGGCGTTCCGATCTTAAATGGGAGCGTCTGGAGAATCATATCATGGATCTGAAGGATCGCACTGTGCTGGATGTGGGATGCAGCAACGGATACCACATGTGGAGAATGAAGGGGTGCCAGGCCAGACAGGTTATAGGAATAGATCCTTGCCTTCATTATCTTTTTCAGTTTTTTGCCGTCAGAAACATTGCCGGATCTCCTGCCGGAATACATATGTTTCCAATGATCCTGGATCAGATGCCGCAGGATCTGCCTGCATTTGACACAGTTTTTTCCATGGGTGTCATTTATCACCAGAAATCTCCGTTCATGCACCTTGAGCATCTGAGGAAACTCCTGAAAAGCGGAGGACAGCTTGTACTGGAGACAATGATAATATCCGGAGACGAAATGACCGTGCTTACTCCAGAGGATCGGTATGCCTGCATGGGAAATGTCTGGTGCATACCGTCAGCAAAGGCTGCGCTTCTGTGGCTGAGAAAAACCGGTTTTGCAAATCCGAGACTTATCAATATTTCAACGACAACTGAAAGCGAGCAGCACAGAACGGAATGGGGATGCACGGAATCACTTATGGATTTCCTGAATTCTGAAAACAGGGGGCTCACTGTGGAGGGATACGAGGCACCGAGACGGGCAGTATTTCTGGCGGAAAAACCATAACGCCGTCTTTCATCTGCAGCAGTTCTTCAAATCAGAAAGAGACATTCTGAATCAAAGCATGATGAATCAGGAACATTCCCGGTTTATCCTTAAAAACCGGGAATGTCAGAAAAATACCTGTTTTTACAGATCTATTTTTTTCTGGTGAAAACAAACTTCCCGCTCTTTGCGAAATCCATTGTAAGACTGCTGCCGTCAAGACTGTATTCCACCTGCATTTTTGCACCTGCAGAATATGTCAGAAACAGCGATGTGTCATTAAAGGCTCCAACCGCCTCAGAATTTCTCCCCGCACTGCTGAAGCTGAATCTAAGATAAGGCATATTATCAGTCCGGGTAATCTTCAGAGATGTGCCCGTTTTCTCCTCATACCATTCGCCTGCCAAATCCTTACGAATCGACGCATATGTTCTGCCCGAAGCACCAGCTGTTTTATCAAGCACTATCCTGGTCATATTCTCGGATATCATGGTAAGTCTGTCATTCACCCTGTCCAGAACAAAAGCAAACTTATACGTATCATTCTGTGTTTTTAAAATTATCCTGTTGCCGGTGATTTCATATGTTCCGTCAAGAATCAGCTTGTTCTTTTCCTTTCCTACAACAGATACAATCCTCATGCGGTTTCCATGAACATACAGGGTATCATCCCCTCCGATCCATGTACCTTCAAAATCCCCCTGTGTCAGACCGTCTATAGGATAGAATCCCATGCGTTCACCGGTGCCGATCCGGATCATGCTGATATTTCTGTACTTTCCTTTTCCGGTGATGAATACATGGTAAATAGCCATAACTTCAATGTTGGATCCCTTTTTAAGTTCCTCCTCGGTATAGAAAAGCATATGAATCGGAGTAAGTCCCCTTGGATCACTGACTCCTGAAATTATGGCAATTCCTTTGAGCTTTCCGTCTATATCCCAGTCAAACAAGCCTTTATTCCTGCTCGGTTTTATTGTCATAGTGTTGAAAAGAGGCATCATTCTGGTCTCATTTGACGACATTCTTGCATACTCCGCCACAGAATAGGTTCCTGCTATGGAATCAACATTTGCATATGAATCAAAATTCATCTTAATCTGCGACTGAATGTTTTCAACACGCACAGCTCTGCTCATCGCACCTGCCGGCTTGTGATCAAGCGTCTCGGATCTGACGGAGTAGGAGACGTATTCTCCCGGTTCAAGATTGGATAAGAGAAGAATGAGTCCGTCAGGTGAGGAAAAAGGAACCTGAGATCCATATTCAATTTCGACCTTCGGATTCTTTAAATTCTCGTCAAGGGTCAGAAAAACGACAGCCGGCTTAAAGTAACCGTTACCCTGAACAGTCACTGGTTTTCCGGTGGTGTCTACCACTTTTTCAACAGTAAGTGTATTGGTATTGAAGTACATAGTGACTTCAATCTCCCTGCCGATATTTTCTCCGTAGTAGAGGCCGTTTAGATAGATATATTCAAAATCCAGGGAATCATGATAGACGGTTGCAGGTGCCAGAGTCTGCAAATCTGTAACCATAAACCGCTGTGCCGTCATTTCCCTTAAAAACGTGGTGGTGCCGTTGTTGTAGTCAGGCATGATGTCGTTGCTCTTGCCCTGTCTCTGCTTCTCGTCAATCGAGTACTGCTTCTTTAAATCAACAAGCAGAGTAATAAAATCAACCCGCTTTCTGCTTCGTTTGTCAGGGTTTGATCCCGAAAGCTGAAGCATCTTTGTCCACAGAATATTTTCGCCGTTTACATCAAACCTCAGAGATGCCTGGGTAAGAGGAATAATTGTGTCAGACTGCTTGATATCAAAATTTTTCGGATTGGATAAATCTGCTCCGGGATGCGGAACGGCGTAGCCAAGTTCGACGTTGGTAACAGAAGGCTCGGTTCTGCTTCCTATTTCCTGTTTCTGGTACAGTTTCTGCAGATAGCCGTCAAGTCCGGTGACTCTGGCAAAAGCTGTGCTGTAATAACCGTTTTTGACATTTCCGCGGCTTACAGGCAGATAGACAGCAAGTCCGTTTGTCCCGGAAATCGATGTGGAGGATCTGGTGTATATATTAAACTCGCTGATTCTGTCCCGGAGATTTTTTACTGCCTTTTCATACTTTTTGTTACTCTTCTCCACACGGTTTAACCAGTCGATTATATCCACCGAGGATACAGCGCTCTGTCCGAGTTTCTGATCATCATAACCGAGCTGGTTGGCATAATGGGATGAAAGACCGATATTCACAGTCTGACGGTAATAATCACTGTCAACATCACGAATCAGCTGTGCTACAAGATTTTTCAAGGCTTCTACAACAGGAACAGTTCTGTCTGTCTTAAACAGAGAAAAGGATGAAGGCTGAACAAAACTCTTATCGTAAAATTCAGTATTTGCATCAATAAGTCCGCGACCAATCTCCTCAGTGCCCTGATTTCCGCCCACAAGCTCCATCAGTGCCTTGTAATCAGAGCCGAACCCCGGGGCGTTAGGGGCACTTGCCACTACATAATCAGCAAGATCCTTCACATCATAAAGAAAATCAAGCTGAGCCATCAGGCACATATCCATGAGAATCAAATCAAACTTCCTGTTCGGAAGATAGGAAACAGACTGTTTAAGTGCCGATGTAAACTGCTCGGTGCTCATGAATTTTGGAGTACTGCCTGATGTATCGGCAAGCATGGCACTCCATCCGCCGCCGTGATCCCATGCAACAAGGGCATAATGCCTTGCCTTGTAGTTGCTTGCCACATAACTGATGAAATTCTGTAAAAAACGCGGATCGGAAGAATCTATTTCTCCTACATTCATCATCGGCTGAGAAACCAGATCATCAATTTTCTGAACCTCACCGTTTACATAAAAATCAACATAGCTGCTGATAGGTCTGCCCTTCGTCATAGAATACATTTTTGCACCGTACCAGTTTTTCCATCCCGAAAAATAGTCACGGCTGCGATCAACCAGCACGATTACGTCCGCATTGGCCGGCTTTGCACTTTCTATTTCAAGCAGATCGTAATAGGCAAAACGCTCCAAATCATTATCCGCCGCCACGTAAACCATGATCACCCAGTCCATCTCGCCGGCAGCGTTTACCGTACCGAAAACGGAAGAGAATGAAAGAAACAAAAATGCATACAAAACACGAAGAAACGTTTTCATACCTGATCACCAATACAACCTGCCGGACACAGTTTCAAATCGTACAGCACAAATCCGGCATCGCGCTGTCACAGTACTTCCCTGAATTCTTAAACACAGCAAATCAGTCATTGCAAACTGCTACTGTCTGGTAAAAACCCACTTTGCACCGCTTTGAGGCACTATCGTAAACTCACCGCTTCGATAGCTGAACTTCATTTCAGCACGGGTTCCCCCGGCGTAGTTCATAAACAGTTTTCCGTCATCAACCGCAACATAGGCTTCTGATACTGTTCCTTTGAATGAAAAAACAAAATGAAGATATCTTGTATCATCCACACGATCAATTTTAAGTTCCACCCTTTTATCACCGTCACCAGAAATCCAGCTTCCCTTGAGCTGCTTTCTCAGTTCCGGCAGAGTGATATCACCTGATGACAGCGATCTGACACCGTACATCAGATACTTGCTGGCACCCTTGAGACTGAGATAATCAGAGGCCCGATCATATATAAAAGCCATGCGCTCCATCCCCTTTGGAAAATTTCCCGAGGTAATCGTAATTACATTGTCTCTGACCTCATAGGTTCCGGAGTACTTTCCTTTAAGTTCAGGGGCGGAATCACCCGAGTACTCGAGGGTAACGGTGTTTCCCCTGAATATCCACCGGTGAGTATCTGCTGTCCATTCACCCTGCAGTACATGTCCGTTCTGCTCGCTGAGCGGATAGAGAGCAAGCCGAGTTCCCGTCCCGAGCCCCACAAGGTAAATAACGCGATCACTTCCTGCAGAATCCATATAAACCTGATAGGAAGTCACATTATCCCTGTACAGGTTATCCTTGGCGTCATTTGCCAGAGAGAATCTCATTTCAGCCGGTGCATACTGATCGTCGCTGATATTGAAAAACAGCTGACCGTGCCTGCCGGAGTTGTTATGCCAGGCCGGCGAACTGAACAGAGACTCCCGCTTTGATTTTTCATTCGCCACAAGGGTCCACTGATCAAAAGTCGGCAGAAGCGTCATTTCTGAATTTCCGTCCTGAGCGAAATAAGCCACCGCATAGGTATCAAAAACATCTTTTCCGAGCTTCTTGAAATTAGAAATCATTTCAAGCTGTCTTTTGCTGTTGCTGACATTCAGAACACCGGAAAATGCAGGTTCTGCCGTTTTTCCCCAGATATTCGAGGAATCGATTTTATAAACAAAGGCCTCGTTATCGGACAGATTGGTCAGAAGTATGCTTATCTGGGACAGGGATACAGGCTGCGAATATACGGTCTCCGCCCCGGCGCTTCTGAGATCCCTGAAGGCAAGAACGCCTATTCTGACTGTTGCATTCAGTGACGGAACGATTGTCTTTCCGGAACCGGCATCTCTTACCTGGCTTATTTTTCTGCTGGCAGAATCAAAACTGACTATGACCGGAATATCACCGCTGACGGTAGAATCCCTGTACAGTCCGGCAAACGAAAGCTTTTCAAATTCAAAATCATTATGGAAAACAGTTACGTCATACAGCTTCATGCCGTCTGAAATTCTGTACTTCTGCCCTGTCATCTCTCTGACAAAATAATTGCTGCCGTCGGCATATTCGGGCATTATGTCTCTCGAATCATTTGCCAGGCCGTCTGTAATCCCGCCGCGTCTGTTCAAATCGACCAGCAGCTGAACAAAATTCAGGTATTTTCTTTCAGGATTTCTCTTATCCCAGCTTACCTGACTGATAGTGCTTCCGAGTATGCTCCTGCCACTGATTTCAAACTTTACCGCAGTTCCCGACATTGGAACAACTGTATCGACAGGTTCAATTTCAATGCGGCTTTCACCGGTAGATTTGTTAGATGATAGGAGCCTCGGATTTCCCACCTCTATGTTTCCTATCTCCGGCGGAGGAACATTTCCCGCTATCTCATCCTGTGCTGAAAACAGTTCCGAAAGATAATCCGTCATTCCTGATTCTGCGGCAAATGCAGTGGTGAAATATCCGTCGTAGACATTGGCGCGCCTCAAAGGAACATAAATGCCGATGCCGCCCGGATAATTAAAATCATCCGTGGTTTCAGCGGCAACCACCATCTGTTTCATAGCCGCGCGTATCTTTGCAATTTCCGGATCAAAATCAGAAGAAATTTTCTGAAGACGGCTCATCCAGTGTTCAAGATCAAGAGACGAGAACATGTACTTGCCTTTGGAAAAATCATCAAAGGCCTTGTCGCCATAGTGATATGTCAGACTGGTATTTACAGTCAGTGCCTCCGTATCAGTCCTGGCATGTTTTTTAAGTTTCCCTGTGAGACTGCGGACAGCATCAAGCATCTCTGGAACAGAGGAGAGATCATACAGAGAAAAAGCTGCATTTTCGGAAACACCGTTGAAATAGTTAAAGAATCTGGTATTCAGTTCAACTATCTTTTTACCCAGATCCCTGGTGCTTATATCAGCTGTAAAATACGGCAGCACGGAAACATAATCAGTCGCGTAGCTTGGAATGCTCGGCGGACTTGCCACCATGTAATCAGCGGCGCCCGCCGTTTCATATGCAACATCAATCTGCCCCATAAGGCACATATCATAAATAATCAGATCAAACTTTTTTCTGGGAAGAAGCGACGCGCCTCTTTTTATAGCTGCGGTCAGCTGACCTATGGTCATATTGGAGTGATATTCATCATCCCCCATATTTGAATGCCAGCCTCCGCCGTGATCCATACTTACAAAGGCATAGCGCCGCGCCGGAAATCTTTCAGCGGCATAACGGACAAATTTTTCGATATTGTCCGGATCTGCGGTATTTATATCCCCTATCTCCTCAAGAAGCTGCGACGTTATATAAGGACTTACAGCCAGACTTTTTCCTGCATAGAAGGCATGCATATCTGGAGAATTCGGGTTACGCTTCACACGGTAAATTCTTGCTCCTGTCCAGTTGCCGTAGACTGTGGAAAATCCTTTGCTGCGATCAAGCTGCACAATAATCTCCACACCGGGAGGCAGAGCCTGCTCCATTTCAAGAATATTATTGATTAGCAGTCCCTCAAGGTTGTTGTCACCGGCCATGTACACCATAACAGTCCATGCGGGAAGATTCTCAGAAACAGCGATCTGATCCTTGTGCTCATCAGGCATGGCTGCCTTTTGCGCACGCTCCGCCTCCGACCGGTATGAAATGATCGACCTCGTCAGAGGATCATCGCGAAGCTGTGCGGGTTTGTTATTTACGTTTGAAAAAATATCTGCCGACGCGCAGCAAACTGCCGAAACCCCGGCTGCCAGGATAACTGCCGATACAGCGGCTGATAGAGAAAACACTTTTTTTGAACGAGACGACATTTTCATAGCAAAAAGAATCCAGCAATGAACACTGCAGATCGGGCACTGTTACACTGATCCGCATGCGATCAGAAAAAAAGACATGACAGTATTATAAGACGAATAACCGGCCGCCTAATGAAATGAGAATCAGAAATTGAGCATAATATGACTTGAATCAAAAAGGATGAAGGGGCCGGATTGAAACCGTAATTTTTTTGTCCATCCGTGCTCCGTCATAAAAACGGGAAAGCACCGGCAGGAGACGTGACATGTCAGTCAGCCGAAACTGAAGGGATTGATAACTCGCTGTAAAAAAATTTTTTTATGCAGAAATGTGGTACATGCCTCGCAAATATTTTAACGAAAAGTTGAGTGATAATAACCTTTTTTTAGATGATATAATCCATATAAAAGACAGGGTATTAATGTTTGATTTAAGATCCTGTGCAAAAAAGTAAACAGAATGAAACTTTGATTTGAGGATCCTGCTTCATGAAAAAAACTACTGCATTTACGCTGCTTGCTGCAACCTTAGCCTGCGGTTCAGCCTTTGCTGATGACTTTCCTCCGTTTTTTCCGGAAAACTCCACTGAAGCCACAGCTCCTGTTCAGGTTCCTGCCCCGCAGATCCAGGGATCGGGAATCAATACATCCCTCAGTCAGGAGGCCATGCAGTACCAGGGACAGTGGTCTGCCGGCAACGGAAAACTTGTATTTCTTTTCAAGGATAATCTGCTTTACATAAAAGCTAATGGCGAACTGGTCAAATGCTACTACAGGATTGAAAACGGTCAGCTTGTGATCTGTTCAGATTCTTCATGCAGTAATCAGAATGCAAAATATCAGATTCAGCATAACGGCAGTTCCATAACAGTTACCATTGAAGGAAATCCTGTAACCTTTGTCAGAGTAGCATCCCAGAATACAGCTCAGCAGGTTCCCCAGGTTCAGCATACACCGCAGCCTCAGCCGATGCCTCAACCTATACCGCAGCCTCTGCCTACCCCTCAGTCAACAGAGCCGCCGATGTATATTGAAGGTTTTTACCAGTGCGAAAACAAATATACCAAAGAAAGTCTTATTAAATTCTACTTTGAATTCCATCAGAACACATATAAGTCATACATGGAATACAGAGGCATGAGAAATCTGATGGAAATAGGCATATACAGCATAACAGGAAACCAGTTCAACTATACTGTCCAGCACGCTGTAGATCCGAAATCCATGGGTGCCTCAGGTCACCACACCATCACACTGTCTCAGTACGGCTATATTATGACGACAAGTGCAGATGAAAACGGAATTCAGGTTATTAACACATGCACACGGCTCAGATAAAAATGTGTAGCTGCAGAAAACCCATGATGCCAGTTTGACAAATTTTTCAAACTGGTGATCTGATAAAATCCTAAACCTAAATAACTGCGTTTTTCTGCCCGGCGCTTCTCGCGTCTAAAGCCGCGGGATCCCTGTTTCACAGACCGCTGCAGGGAGGACTGCGTCTTTCGCGATCTCCCTGAGAATTGCCTGCTCCGGTTTTTCGGTTCAGACTTATATTTCCGTATGCCCGCGGTATCAATCAAATTCTGACAGATACCTGAACCGGCACGATGTAATAACAACAGGATGTTAAAATGCTTTACATGCCTCAACACAGCAGATGTCCGAATTGTTCCGGGAATATGGAATTTAACATAACTGTCGGAAAACTCCTCTGCTCCTCCTGCCGCACAATGCTTTCGGTCGATGAATACGATGAGGTGCTCAATAAAAAGGGCTCGGCAGCCGCCTGTTTTGTTGCAGGAGCCTCTGATGAAGCGTTGACTGAAGACGGGACCCTGTCCGCCGTCTACACCTGCAGCTCCTGCGGAGGACAGATCTCTCCTGGTGTTCTGAACACTACAGATCACTGCCCCTTCTGCTGCAATGCAATTGTATTTGTTGACAGATACAAAAAGCAGCAGATGCCGGACTTCATACTGCCGTTCAGAAAGGACAGAAAATATTTTTTCGACACCTTCACGAAACTGCTGTCTGAACGCATGTTTGTTCCTGATAATTTCAGGGAACAGGCTGTCTTTGAAAAGATTAAGGCTGTCTACGTTCCCTTCTGGCTCTACAACATCACGATTGACGGGGACGTGGAGTTTCAGGTGGAGGATCAAAAATATGTCAGAGAAAAAAATAAAAAATTAGAAATCCACCACACTGTTTTCAGCGGAAAACGGGAGGCCAGAGCAGTCTGCCGTTACATTCCCCAGGATGCAAGCACAGAAATTGATGACGACATCTCCCAGGGGCTTGAGCCTTACGACACCGCAGACATAAAACCGTTCAATTTTGCTTATCTTTCCGGCCTTGATGCATGTATTTACGATATAAACTCCCTCACCAGCTTCAATCCGGCAAAAAAAAGAGCTGAAGCGACTTTTTTTAAATATGCAGTCGAGGCAGACAAATACTCATTCTACAAAATAAACGGACATACTCTGCTCTACACTCCGGATTACATCAACTATGCCCTGTTTCCTCTGTGGATATCAAAAATCAGCTTTAAAAATAAAACATACCGCTATGCCATGAACGGCCAGACAGGAAAAGGACTGGAAGAGTTTCCTGTTTCAGAATTCAAAAAGAACATGTTTCTCTGGACATCGTGTTTTTTCTGTTCCCAGATACATGCGGAAATAATGGCAAGGATTTTTTTTATTATTGATCCCGATCAGAATAAAAACAGCGTTAAAAATCTGATTGTTGTAATTTTCATTATCCTTTCCCCGTTGATTTACTCTGTGTTCCTGCATTCAGCCGCCGTTTCCCGTCTGTTCAGAACAAATCAGAGTTCAGTGATCTGCGGCTCTTTTTTTGTGCTTGCCGGTCTTTTTTTAATGTTTTTCTGCCCTGAGCTGAACTTTATACTTAATCCAGGTATTGAGTACAGTTCGCTGTATTTTCTGTTCGCTTTTATTTACCCTCCAATATTATTTCTGACAGTTGGAATGAACTTCGAGATCAAAAGGCAGAACAGCCGCAGGACTCTGCATTCAAGACATGACGCTGATGAATATATTTCACCTGCGGACTGCAGCATGAAAACAGCATACTTTGAAAAGCAGAAATTCAGGATCGATTCAAGTCCAAAACCGGTACTGAAGGACGGACTGCCCGGCGGGAAAAAAAATTCTTAAAAACAGGTAACCGGAAAACTGTTCTCTGTAATCCAAGCCGGAAGTACCGGTACCGCATGTTTCTTAATGCTCCGGAATTCAGCACGGGCGCACCGGGTCCGTGATCTGCTGCCTGTATCAAAGTTCCATCATTCGGGCAGACCCTCATCCATAAGAGCCAGCGTCTCTTTAGACAGCAATATCCGGGATGCAAAAGCTGATGGAGGGATCCGCTTCAGCGTCTCACGGGTTACAGACAAAATTCCCTGATGTAATGTGCTGTTAAAAGAGAAATTATTTTAAGAATGCGCATAAACAGGTATCAGGCAGACTTTTAATCGAATTAATTACCTTCAGTTCGCGAACAGACCTAAATAATAAAAAAATTATTGACATATCTTAAAATCGGTATAAAATCACCCTTCTTTCAAAAATTTTAGAAATTTCAAGCAAATTAATGGAGAAATAAATAAATGAAATCAAAAATTTTTGCATTAAGCATTCTTCTTGCCGTTTCATCAGCATCTTATGCTGACACCACAGGATTTCTGACATTAAAAAGCGGTGTATCAAATGTTAAATTTGAACCGTCAGGAGCTTCCGATTTTTCCGATACGGTAGCCAATCTGTCTTTCGGCGGCGGTATCAATTTCCGCGAGGATGTGATAGGAGGAAGAGTGGAACTGGAATGGATGCATTATTTCAAAGCCGAAGGTAATATTCACAGGCACTGGCAGGACGTCAAATCCGAGCTGAATTTGGATACGCTCATGGTAAACGGATATCTGGATCTGTATCCGGCAGAGTGGGTTAACTTCTATCTGACTGCAGGTGCAGGTACAAGATGGAGCAAGTTAAAAATGTGCAACGGCTACTGCGTCTCTGACAGGGATACAGGCGGAACTTTTAAAGCCGGCGCCGGAATTATGTTCAACATTAATAAGAACTTCAGCATTGATATCGGATACCGTTATGCCGCCCTGTCGTCTGATGTTCATTCACATAATGCCCAGGCCGGTTTCCAGTTTAACTTTTAGTAGACAGCAGCTTCTGCCGGCATCAGCTTTCAGATTCGCCGGACGCGGTGCAACCGCTGCGGTTTCTTCGATTTAACAGATTAAAAATCTGCTTTACACCGGCAAAGTCTCTGGCTGTACAGGCCTGAGACTTTGTTTTTTTTCATACCGCCATCATTACATTTTTACACAGAGAAAAGAAAGAACACATCGCGAAAAGCATAGATCCCGTTCTTCAGAAACAGACACAGTATCAATACTGTGAAACCTATCAAAAACACATTTCTAATATTGAATCAAATCTAGGCATTGTCAAATATGGATGTGCTATTATTCATTGCAAAACGATTAACAGGTTTCAAACACCGGAGACTTTTCCAGAAAAGGAATTATTCTATGAAAAAATATTTAGCATCATTACTTGCTGTTTTAACAGCTGCATCACTGTCACCGCAGGCATTATCCGAAGACGCCATGAATGCCGCCAAAGCTCTGACTTCGTCAGTAACACCAGCAAATGACGGTGACTCTCTTACAAGAACGCTGGGTCTGGACGGAAGCAAAATTAAAACAGTAACAGATTTATCATCTGTTACCAGAGGACTGAATGATCAAATGCCTGGTGCAGCCACACTTGCCGGCACATGGGTTAACTACGCCAATCAGATGATGATGATGTTCAATAACGAAGGCTTTGCATCAATCGGTGTCAACGGCAGTGTTTCGGTATTTTCCTACAGCGTTCAGGGCAATACTATTCTGCTGAAATCTCAGTCTGGAGAGCAGTTTGCCATGGTGTACAGTCTTAACGGCGACAGTCTTAATGTAACCATAGACAATCAGAATTATGCATTCAGCAGATACAACCAGATTATGACTCAGAGCCAGATCCAGTCTCCTCCGCCGGCTCCGGCTCCAGTGCCTGCTCCGGCTCCGGCTCCAGTGCCTGCTCCGGCCCCGGCTCCAGTGCCTGCTCCGGCCCCGGCTCCAGTGCCTGCTCCGGCCCCGGCTCCAGCTCCAGTGCCTGCTCCGATTACAGCTCCGGCTACTGCACAGGGAGTTCTAAACGGCAACTACTACTGCACAGTACAGAATATGCCTCAGTTGTCACTTATCTATGTATACAGCGGAAACAATTATCAGGCGGCTGCTTACAACAACAATCAGATTGCAGTAACAAGCACGGGTACATATTCCATTTCCGGAAATCTGTATCAGTACCAGGTAACAAATTCAACCGATCCTTCCGCTGTCGGAGTTAACGGGACCTCAAACATTCAGTTTGCAGGAAACGGATATACACTCACCAGCGACGGACTTATGATTAATTGCCAGAAGATGTAATGCTTCTCAAGGATTGAGAAATGAAAAAAGTAAAAATAACTGCACTTGCACTTGTGTTTTTCTCATGTGCGGCCATGGCCGACGACTTTCCTCCGTTTTTTCCGAACGCAACCGGCACGGCTGAAGCGGCACCGCAGCAGGAAGGTAATGTGTACACATCCGGCAACGGACTTTATGTCAACGAAAGCAACACTGTAACCCAGCAGCAAATACCTCCCCAGACGTCTACCGCACCGCAGGGAATTGATCCTTTGATTATAGGATCCTGGAAAATAACCAACGGAGGTGAATATATTATATTCACCATGGAAAGCAGCGGTGTGATCAAAATGAACATGAACGGAAGCACCAAAGGCATATACTACAGAACATCAGCCAATAATCTGATCCTGTACAAGGATGCGGGACTTCAGTCAGTGCAGAAGATCATACCATACACGATCAGCGGAAACACTCTTACACTCGTAATAGACGGGACTCCTACACCTTTCCAGAAGCAGAACGGAGGATTTGAAGCTTCAGGACCTGCCCCCGCACCAGTACAGGACGGGCAGCTGACAGGTTCATACAGCTGCACAGTTCCGGGAAACGAAGCCTACCAGTTCAGACATGAATTCGCCGGAAATACCTACAAGGTATTTGTATCCTCACCTGCAAACAATCTGCGTGAATCACTTATAGAAACAGGATACTTTCAGGTCAGCGGGAACAATTTCCATTACCAGATCTTTGATTCTGTTAATCCGCAGCAGAAGGGTCTGACGGGAACAAATCAGATTTTTATAACCGCATTCGGCTATGAAATGAGAAATCCTTCATTTGCAATCAGCTGCAGAAAATAAGCAGGCCTTTATACAGACTTTTTAAATCCTTCACTGTGTGAGGGATTTTTTTTGGTGCTCATGATGTATCACAGGCAGTCATATGGTACTCTGCAGCACTGCTGATACTGTCTTTAGATTGACATAAATGCTTCATAACCTTAATATAAAACAGTCAGAAATTAAACCGCGAGTTGTCTGGAACAGCAATCAGACAGTAAGTAATCTACAACATATAAAAAAATAACTATGATAAAAAAAATCGGAATTTTAACCAGTGGCGGCGATGCGCCGGGAATGAACGCCGCAATCAGAGCCATTGTGCGAACCGCCATAAACAGCGGCATTCAGGTACTGGGGATCAAAGACGGATATTTGGGACTGCATCAGGAAAGAATTTTTGAACTCAAAAGAGGCGATGTTGCGGATATACTCAACCGTGCCGGAACAATCCTTGGAACAGCCCGCTTTCCTGCGTTCAAGGATGAGGACGTTCGCAGAGATGCAATGGCGATACTTAAAAAACATGAAATAGACGGTCTTGTTGTTATCGGAGGCGAAGGTTCGTACAAGGGGGCCAAGCTCCTTTCCTTTGAAGGCTTTCCCTGCGTATGCATACCAGGAACAATAGACAACGATATTCCCGGAACCGACTTTTCCATAGGATTTTCCACTGCACTGAGAAATGTGGTTGACGATGTGGACAAGCTGAGGGATACCGCCTCGTCCCACAAAAGAATCTCTCTTGTTGAAACCATGGGCAGAAACTGCGGTGATCTGGCTCTGTACGCGTCAGTAGCATGCGGTGCCGAATATGTTATTGTTCCGGAAAGGGATTTTTCTCTTGAGGATCTTTACCGCAACATTGACGACGGTCTGAAGCAGGGCAAGCGCCACGCAATCGTGCTTATATGTGAAAATGTACTTAATATCAAGGAGTTGGCCGCGGATCTTGAAACCCACACGGGACTCGAAATCAGAACGACAATTCTCGGTCATGTCCAGAGAGGCGGATCTCCTACGGCTTTTGACCGCATTCTGGCTTCTCAGATGGGAGCATATGCAGTGGATCTTATTAAACGCGGCATCGGGGGCGTGTGCATCGGAATTCAGGACAATCACATCATCCATCATGAAATAGCTGAAAGTCTGTGCCAGATGCAGCACAAGTTTGACGTCAATCTGTACAATCTGAGCAATCTTCTGATTTGATTGTCCGGATGCCGCAGAAACAAACCTGATTACAGAGGACATGAAGATTTATGAGTCTGGAAAATTACCGCAGTTCTGATTTTTTTATCACCCTGAGCAGAACCAACACAATGCTCAGAGATGAGTGTCCGACCCTTGATGATCTGATAAGACGTGAGGATCTTGACAGGGACGATTTTCTTGAATATTTTCAGGAAAAAGGATACGGATACGATGAAAAGACAAACTCCTTCAAACCGGCAGAGTTAAAGCCGGCGTAATGCTCTGAAAGTCTCGGCTGATCCTGACCGCATAAATATGAGGAACCGGTTTTAAAGCAGGGGTTCATTTCCCATGCAGGCTGGAGAAGTAATACTTTTATCAGATTGATATTCAGATATTTTTATGACAAACACAGTTATTGAGACATTTACCTTCTATGATCTCGAAACATACGGTACCGATCCCAAGCGTGACAGAATCGTCCAGTTCGCCGGCATAAAAACTGATGCGAATCTTAATCCTCTGGAAAAGCTTGTTCTGTACTGCAGACCTCAGAAGGATTATCTTCCGTCAGTTGAAGCAATTACAATCACGGGGATAACCCCGTCCTTTGCCGACAAAAACGGTCTCAGCGAGAACCAGTTTATTGAAACCGTTCTTAATTTTCTGTCAGGGGTGAACAACTGCGTTCTGGGATACAATTCCATCAAGTTTGATGATGAGTTCATCCGCAACACCGCCTTCAGAAATTTCTTTTCGCCTTATGCATACAACAGCTTCAACAACAGCAGCCGGTGGGATGTCTACCCTCTGGTGAGGCTGTGCTGCGCACTTTCTCCGGAGGGAATAAACTGGCCTTATGATGAAAAGGAGGAACGGTACATTCTTAAACTGGAGAAACTGTCGCAGAGCAACGGTCTGACCCATGAGCATGCCCATGATGCGCTGTCGGATGTTATTGCCACAATAGATCTGCTGAAGCTGATAATCACAAAGCAGAGGCAGACATTCAATTTCGTATTCAGCCACCGCACCAAAAGACAGCTGCTTGAATATATCATGGACAGCAGAAGCGGAAGTCTGACATCCAGAGCACTGGTTACTGTCGACAGTTCCTTCGGTCCCGAACATATGTTCATAGGTGCTGTATTTCCGGTTCTCATGGATGAAACCGCAAGCTACCTCTACTGCTGGAATCTCATCGAGCCTGTTGAAAATTTCAGTAACCTTCCTGAACTTGACGAGCTGGACTGCTCTGCTGTCACCCTGCAGGATCTGGGCATAATAAAAATCAAGCTCAGCGCCTGCCCTATTCTTGTTCCATACGGCACCCTGAGCAAAAACAACAGACATGAAAGAGTTAATATCAACCCGGAAACAGTCAGTGCCAATCTCAAATTCCTCAGTGAGAATGATCAGATGAAGGAATATATCTCAGGATGCATTTCAAAATACAGAGAATACTTCAAATCTCTCAGCAGAGGCAGTACAAATCCGGAACTCGGTCTGTATGACTATCTTTCTAAATCAAAAGAGGAAAGAGATGCAAATCAGAGGATCATGAATCAGATCCATGCCGAAGAAAAGAAGGATCCTCTTCTCCTTGAAAGAATCCGCTTCAATGACAGAGATATGAACGAGCTTCTGCTTCGCTACAAGGCGCGCAACTATGAATATATTCTCAGTGATGAAGAAAGGGATGAATGGAACAGAATTATAGCCAAGTACAGCGCTGATAACTCAGGAAGATTTCTGACCGAACTGAATGACGTATTCATTCAGAATGAAAAGGATCAGAGAATTCTGTCCCTCCTGAAGGAGACTGCTGTCTTCTACGGAATTACCGGCTGAAGAGGCGTACCGGTTCACTTTCAGACTGTAGCTGGACAGTTTGCCAAATAATCCAGCTCCTGAGCGATGAGCAGGTCGAACGGTCTGTCCTGCCCGGCAGGACATATCGCCGAGCGGCATGCGCATTGCCTGATCTGTTCAAATTTATCTCACTTCTCCGTCTCTGAAAAGACAAAATCAATCCCCAAGTTTCATGGATACATAACATTCATGAACAATCAAACCGTCTTTGGGTTATAATACAGCTGCTGAAAAATTTGGAGATATAATGACAAAAAAAATTCTGGTAACCTGCGCTCTGCCCTACGCCAACGGCTCGATACATCTTGGTCATATGCTTGAACACATACAGGCCGATATATGGGTAAGATATCAGCGCATGAAGGGCAATGAAATACATTTCGTCTGCGCCGACGACACCCACGGAACACCGATCATGCTTAAGGCTGCACAAATGAATGTGTCACCTGAGGAAATGATTTCAGCTGTAAACGCCGAGCACCGTTCCGATTTCAGTGCATTCGAAATAAGCTTCGACAACTACTACACAACTCACAGTCCGGAAAACGAGTTTTTTTCCACATCAATTTATAAAAAGCTGAGAGAAAGGGGATACATTAAAACAAGAACCATATCCCAGCTGTTTGATCCGGAAAAGCAGATGTTTTTACCAGACCGTTTCGTCAAGGGAACCTGTCCGAAATGCAAGGCCGAGGATCAGTACGGAGACAACTGCGAGGTATGCGGCGCAACGTATTCCCCGTCCGAGCTGATAGATCCATACTCCACGGTTTCCGGCAGCAAGCCTGAAATGAAGGAAACGGAGCACTACTTTTTTGATTTGCCCGCCTTCGAGCAGCCGCTTAAGGAATGGATTTCATCAGGTGCCGTTCCTGCGGAAATGGCAAACAAACTCAATGAATGGTTTGAATCCGGTCTTAAACAGTGGGACATATCAAGAGATGCCCCTTACTTCGGATTCAAAATTCCAGACACCGACAACAAGTACTTCTACGTATGGCTGGATGCGCCTATCGGATATTTAGGTTCCTTCAAAAACCTCTGCTCCAGAGACTCATCGATTAACTTTGATGAATACGTATCAAAAGACAGTCCCTGCGAGATGTACCATTTTATAGGAAAGGACATACTGTACTTCCATTCCCTGTTCTGGCCGGCAATGCTATACGGAACTGATCACCGCATGCCGACAAGACTCAATGTTCACGGATATGTTACGGTAAACGGCGCCAAGATGAGCAAATCAAAGGGAACGTTCATCAAGGCTTCAACCTATCTGAAGCATTTCACGCCTGAGGCTCTGAGATATTACTATGCCGCCAAAATGAACGGCAGAACCGACGATCTGGATCTCAATCTCGAGGATTTCGTGGCGAAGGTCAATTCCGATCTTGTAAACAAGCTGGTTAATCTTGCATCAAGAACGGCGGTATTCATCACCCGCTGCTTCAACGGCAAGCTTGCCGGCGGCATCACAGAGCCAAAACTTTTCGAGCAGTTTATCAATGCCGCAAAGACAGTCGATGAATGCTATGAAAAATGTGACTACGCAAGAGCAATCCGTGAAATCATGGGTCTTGCGGATGAGGCAAACCGCTATGTGGATGCAAACGCACCATGGGTTCTGGCAAAGGATCCTGCACAGAAGGAAAAGCTTCACGAGGTATGCACCAATTCACTCAATATGTTCAGAATACTGACGACATATCTCAAGCCTGTTGTTCCTACCCTGGCAACCGGGGTCGAAGCTCTTCTGAATACCACGCTTTCGCTTGAAAAAATATCGGAGCATCTCTGCGGATGCGAAATCAGGGAGTTCAAGCCTCTTTTCAAACGCATTGATCTGAAGACCGTGCAGGCCATGGTGAATGATTCAAAGGAGGATCTGGCTAAATCAGCAGGCAGTGCAAAGAAACCTGCACCGGCAGCTCCTGCAAAGAAGGCGGCAAAGGATGACGATTCAGAAATTGCGCCTCAGATAACGATAGATGATTTCGCCAAGGTGGACCTGCGCGTTGCTAAAATTGTTAAGGCCGAACATGTGGAAGGAGCAGAAAAACTTATTTCTCTCGAGCTTGACATCGGTACCGAGGTGCGTCACGTGTTTGCTGGAATCAAGTCAGCCTACAGGCCTGAAGAACTTGTCGGAAGACTAACGATAATGGTGGCAAACCTTGCCCCGCGTAAAATGAAATTCGGTGTGAGCGAGGGCATGGTATGCGCGGCCGGTCCGGGAGGCTGGGAAATATTCCTGCTTTCTCCTGATTCGGGCGCACAGCCGGGAATGAGAGTTCACTGACAAGCTGTCCGTTCCGGTATAACTCAAAATCCAAAGGGCATACATCCATGTATGCCCTTTAATTTCTTTTTTGCAGGTTTATTTCTGACGGTCAGTTATGCTTACACGTTTCATGGAAGCAATTCATGGTGATCGGGGAATCTGAAGTGACAACTACCAGACGATTCATCACAACGGAATCGGGGAAAAAGCAGGACACGGCAATACACCCGCTTCATTATTACACGAGTCGTCGACCGGAAAAATGAAATTTGAAAGTCGGCGGAGAAAATTTCAAAACAAAGGATGTCATCCCATATACAAGAATTGAGCAGCAATATCAGACATCTCAGATTTCATCTCCTCTTTGCTGTTCTCAGCACTGTTCTCCGGATTGGAGACCCGGACAGCGCAGAAATCCTCCAGGCAGCCGCAGCATCAATAAACTCCAGCAGCAGGGTGCGAAGAGTTTTTTCACCAAGCCCGGTCATCCATTCGTAGCGCTGCAGCACTAGCTGACATGTTTCCGGATCCCTTGCAAATGAGAAACCGCGGTTTTACCGCCGGCACCGGTTATACAGGCACAGACACGATCAGACAAGATCAAAATTCCTGTTTCTGCAGTTGTCCACTCTTATCATCTCCTGAAGCTCCTTCAGTTCATCTTCAGTAAGATCTAATTGCTCCACAGCTGCGGCTATGCCGCAGCTGTGACATAAAGTTGTTCCATAACCGGAAAGAGAGAAACCGGGCTCCACTATAAAAGGTCTGCCGCATTTTTCACAAGGACGCATAACGGAATCACGAGAAAGGACTGATTTAATTTTTCGCATAAGCACTCCTGAAAAAAATCTGATTAAAGGAAAAACAGCGGACAAACAATCTTAATGTGTTGAATTAAAATCAAAACAGTAAAGCGCGACTGATATCTATCCCAAATAATGATAGAAATATTAACATAATACGTATGTATTTGTCAAGTAATATCTAATTCTTTATAGAATATTTCTAAAAAGCCGATTTTTATATTATTTTTAATAGACTTTCAGCATAAACGGATGTACACGACACTGTATTACAGCAGTAAAAATTAAAGAGCTTTGCAAATTACATTTTGAACGGCGCTGACCAGACCATTGACCCCAGGTTCGTAATATTTTCTCCGGCAGAAACTGCATTTCAGAGGTAACGGCAACGGTACGGACATAAATCCAGGGTATCACTTGATTAGAGAATAACATGACGGCAGCGTGACTGCTCTCCGGCAGATAAATATTCCATGGCGAATGGTTATGCTTATCCAGGATAATTCATCCCGGATATTCCCGGCCGGTTTTCTGCAAATATCCTCAATTAAAGTCATAAACTAATTCATATTAGTTATATACATCTCACTTTTTATATAAAAAATTCACTTTTTATAAAATTTCAGTAGAATCACATAATATGACACGTTTACACGATTATAAAATAACAACTTAAAACTGTTGCTTCGGGTAATGTGCTATATACGGCCATAAGTCAACATAATGTATAAAAACAGCACTGCGGAAATAATCATCCCATATGGCTGATATGAAACTGACATGCTGCAGAAATATGAACCGTCTGATTTCAGGAAGGGAAACTGGATGTCAAACTTCTTGAATATTGCTGCATGACTCATAGAAGTCTGCAGCTTTTAGGCAGCGTGTTGTTTGTGCTGTCAGGTTAATTTAGGTCATTGAAGAGAATTAATATATTTTGCAAGGAGAATCCTATTGTCTAACAGAGAACTACTGTTCTGTGACGTAGAAACCACAGGATTAAGCAAGCAGGACGAAGTACTGGAACTGGCACTGGTCGACAGCAGTGAAAGGATCGTTTTCAGACGCAGATTCGGCACAGTTCATAAAAGAAGCTGGAATCAGGCTCAGCATATTCACGGCATCAGTCCTGATGATGTAAAAAATCTCAAGCCGCTGAACTGCTATGAAGACGAGCTGAGAAATGCTACAAGGGGACACGACATTGTTTTCTATAATGCGGCGTACGATACGATGTATCTTAAAAGGTGCATTGATCCTTCATGCAGGATCTACTGCGCAATGCTGACCCACGACAGAATGTTCCAGCGCAGAAAACTGATGCTGGCGCTTGCAGATCACAGAATAGATGCCAGTGATCTGAACGCCCACAGTGCGGCGGATGACTGTATTGCCACAGCAAGACTATGGAAATATATGAGTTCGAGATCCGGTTTCATGCCTGTGGATTTTTTCTGCATGGAAACAGGCCGGAACCATCGAGCGCAGAGAAAAACTGAAAATACGGGTGTAAAAAAATCTGTTGCCGCATTTGCAGTGATCATTTTGCTTTTATTCCTGTTTTTTCAGTAATGTTGAGACAGCAGGGCATCAATGCCGAACTCAAAACTGACTTTGCATACTCTCGCGCAGGCTGGGTGCAGATAGAATTCTTCAAAGGCAATGCGGGCAAAACGGGAGAGATAAAAACACCGCCCCCTTATGCCCGCAACAATCAGACAAGAACATCAAAATACCGTCCAAGCTCACGAATGACATAGTCGGCATCAAGTTTTTCCTGCTCAAGTCTGTTCACATAGGATGATTTCATTCCTTTCTTCAGACATCCGGAAACGATAAATTCAAAAGTCTCCCTTTCCTGTACGGTAAGATAGCCAAGATGCTCCTGATCCATTAAAAGAGGCTGATTCCCGACATTCACCATCTGTTCCCGGTGAGATTCAACAGTCTCCATGGTCATCATAACAGATGTTACGTTCATACCTGCATTTCTTCTGAATTCAGCCAGCATCAGAAATCCATGATAATCAAGATCACCCCAGTAGTATATTTCCTTCTTCCTCCTGAGCCATTCTCCATCGGCCCAGTCAAGATTCCGTCCGGTCGAGAACACCATTACAGTACCCCTGAGAGGCGGTACCATATATCCGGACTGCAGATTTTCCACAACCAGAAGTCTGTCTCCGGGAAGCTCGCAGTATCTTAACTGATCATGAGGAATTCTGAAGGATCTTATACCGTGGTAATAATCAAGCAGATTATCATCCAGAATTTCAACTGATACAAAACCATCGGGAACAGCGACAACCTTGAGCCAGTTCGTAAGATCTGTGCAGTTTCTGTCTCTGCCGGCAAGGCATATAACCTTCCAGATTATGGCATCATGCTTCTCAATAAACTTGGTATCAATCCCCTTAAGCGGAAGAGCACGCAGATACAGTCTGCCACCTCCCATACCGTATTCCAGCTGCCTGAGCACTACAAGAAGATCACAAAACTCATCCTCGGAAAGTTCCCATAAACCGCTGCCGAGTCCTGCGAAAACAGCATACGAGCCGTAATTGAAGATCTCTGATATATCCGTGATCCTGCTGATAAAGCGTGATATTTCAGCAGCAGGTGCTCTCCCGAGAGCAAGTTTCAGATCATCAAGCGAATTAAGCGTAAAACGCACGGGGACATTGTCCCCCGGAATACCGTGCTGATAATGAATGTTATTTCTTGTGATAAACCGCTGAAACGGATATTCATTCCACGAGGCGATAAATCTCTGATATGAGGATATATCACTCATGATCTCCTTTTCAGTCGGAGCCCTGAGAAGATAGGAAACAGGGAAGGCTCTCTCCCCTGCAATCCTTTTAATAAGATTAGAACGCCCGCGGGAGCCTTTGGCATCAGAAAACTCCTGCTCAAAAAGTCTTCTGCAGATATCCTCAGGATAAAGCATAACCGGACAGTCTCATAAAATCACAGCCTTTACATTTCCGGATCTACGCATCCTTCTCCTCGACAGTAATACCCGCCTCATCTATTACCTTCTGATCCTCCAGCTCTCTCTCCCTGCGCTTCATAGAAAGCTTTGAATCATACTCCTCCCATGTCAGTTCATTGACAAAACTTTCATTTTGCGGAGATTTTGTCATAATTACGAGCGAACGGGCATAATCTCTTGCTATATCAATGTTCTTGAACGGCGTTATCAGATTAACATGAAGCTTAAGCTCTCTGAATATGCGAAGAACCCTGGAACTTACACTGTCTGAAGTATTCGAGAAGGCTTCATCAAGAAAGACGGATGAATATACCGGCCAAGCACCCCGATCCGGTGTAAGCACATATGCAAGTGATGCGGCAAGTACAGATCCCGCAAATGCTTCCTTTTCACCTCCGGACTTGCCGCTGCTCGAATCAAGCACATCACGAACAATATCAGTGCCGCGCTCGATTTCTTTAGCAAGAAACTTCATTCTGACACGCGGATCAAGAAGCTGACGGCTTTCAAGACTTGAAGAATTAAGAGCATCATCCAGAATTTTTATAACCTTGGACAATCCTCTGAATCTGGCCTCGTGATCATCGGAAACTACAAGAGAGAGAACATTCTTAACTTCCTTGTCAAATTCGTTTACAAAAGGGATCCTTATCTTTTCAGGATGAATCTTAAGGAATGTATTCTCTCTGAATTCCGCCTTTGCCAGAACAGAATTAACCTTCTCTATGCGGCGGGTGATATCGTCAAGTTCACTTCTTATTTTTTCAGTCAGAATAGCTATGGACTGCGTCACCTCATTGTTGAGCTTGGCCTTGAAATCATCAACCAGTCTTGGCAGACCGTCGGTTCTGATTGTATTCAGGTAGGAAAGATAGGCAGGAAGATCTACAATCTTCTGACCCCATGCAGCAGACTCGGTCGGCCATCTGCTTGAGAAGGTTGACATATCGGTCACCACATCCTTCTCCGCCTTGTTCTTCTCACTGACCAGACGGTCTTTCTGATTGGAAAGATAATCGGATATATTTTTTTCCTTTTCTATGATCTCAGCCGCCGAAATATTCATTGCACCGATGGTCTGATCAAGCATATTTTTAGCCTTTTCCGAAATCGGTTCCTTCAGCTTGTTCTCGAGAACATTCAACTCCTTCTCTATCTGTTTCAGATTATCATCAAGCACCTGAATTTCACCGTATATTCTGGTGCATATCTGCTCCATTTCCCTCTGGCGCTTCTTGGCATCCTCCCACTCGTTCAGGTAAGACTGAAGATCTTCGCTGTTTGTCAGTTTTTCAATCTGCACCTCAAGCTGATAAAGCTCGTCACTGATTGATTTAACATCTATTTCTCTGAAATTTTTTCGCTCTGAAAGGAGCATGGCGTGCCTTAGAGAAGTCTTTACACTTTCAAGTTTGGACTTGGCATCCGCAATTTCTGAAAGAATACTGTTTCTGCGCTCCATAAGAGTCCTGCGATCCTGGCGCAGTACCGCCAAACGCTCCTTGCTGGAGAAACCGAGGCACCATTCATGACGATCATCTATTCTGGTAATATCTTTTTTCTCAAAAAAACCGTGCTGGCGGTGAATAAGTCCCTCTTTCGTCATGGAGAATTCAGTATCGTTCATCTCCTCCACGGTGTTTACGCAGATAAGATCCCTGGAGCACAGAGTATTTTTCAGCCAGCCGGTATAGGCATGCTCCTTCCATCTGAGCTTCTGCAGATAACCGCGGTTGCCAAAGGATACATCATACCGCCTTGACGTATCCGCAACTCTGACTCTTACATGAAGTCCGGTATGGCGGCGGTTCAGCCACCCGGTTATTGAACGGTAGTTCTCCTCTGATACAAGAAGCGTCTGCCTGATCCCGCCAAGTGCTCTTTCAATGGCGCCGTGCCAGGCTTCCTCCTCTGCCCTGACCTCCATCAGCTCCGCGGCATATACAAGAGAATTCTTTTCCAGATTAAGATCTGCCAGAATTTCGTTTCTCAGATTCTGGTAGCGCTGATCCAGATTGGAGTCGGGATTGAGCTCAAGAGTTCTGATTTCATTATCCAGATCCTGAGCCTCTTTAACCTGATTGCGCTGAACAGCATTAAGTTCACCTATCCTGCCGCCCAGCTCATCCTGCTGACGGTTGAAGCTTTCATCCAGCTTCTGCAGTTTTGCAAGATTCTGTCTGAAGATATCCTCAGTATCAGGAGAGTCAAGATCTAGCATCGCCGCAAGAGTGTTGTAATCTCTCAGACAGCTTTCAGCCTTGCTAAGCTCTAGTTTCTTGTTTTCAAGCTCCTTGCGGTGGCGTTCAATCATTCCTCCACCGTGCTTTATATAACTCTCATGGCACATTTCGGCATTTTCCTCTGCCTCTCTCTTCCTGATCTCGGCATTCTCATAGTCCTGCTTCTTCAATGTGCATTCGTCAGTTATTTCCCTGTGACGTCTTTTCTTGGCTTCGATGGCAAAAGCCGCCACATAACGATCAAGAGAACCGATGGCCATAAGAGTTTCTGCAATTCTGACCTCGTATTTCTCAATCTCGTCCTTAAGCATCGGCAGACGTGAAAGAACACTTTCCTGGGACTTGGCTATTTCAAGTTTTTCATGGGCAACGCTCAGATCCTCAAACTGCTTCACGGACTCCTGTGCGTCCCTTTTAATGTCGCTCGGCTCAAGTACCAGAGTACGTATCAGTTCAGTAAGATTATCGATTTTCTTAAGACCCAGGGCCCTTGAAAGAAGTGCCGGTGCATTGGCATTATCCATGTGGAGACGCCGTCTGAAATGGGTCTCGTACTCGGAAAAATTATCGTCGCATACTCTGACATCGTCATGAGACTTCAGATATGCTTTAAGCATGCGCGAATCGAAATTATTAAAGTGCTTAAGAATATCCTTCACTGCAATCTCGGTGCTGCCCACGGCATAGATTCTCTTGACATCGCTCAGTGCCGAGCCGGTGCCTGTAATGTAAAATATGCCAAGAAGCATGATAATGTCATCGGTAAGAGTATGCCTGTAGACCGCCTTTACCACCGTTACAGTAGATCCCGTGCGCAGGTTCTGACATACCTGCTCGTTATCATCAAGCGATCTGCCGTAGCTTCCCCGGATGTACGAGACCAGCGATCTGTCCTTTGTATTCTGTGATGCGGCTATATTGAAGCTGGCCTTGGAGGGGGAACGCAGAAGCGCCATCAGAGCGTCAATCACTGTAGACTTTCCGGCACCGTTTTCTCCTGTAATCAGAGTGCCGTCCGGATTTATGTTTACCCTGTTTAATCCGCAGAATGAGCCCCAGTTGTAAACCTCGATATGGTGAATTTTTATCTGATCCATATTTTCTGGCAGATTAAACGCACCCTCAAAAAGCATAAAATTCTGATCAGTCATAATCTATAATCTTTAAAAAGTTTTCAAAACTCCGCAGCGCTGGAAATACCCGGCAGAGGCCAGAGCGGATTAAAATGAAAAAATACTGAAACAGCCGTCAAAATCCTGTGACTGTTCAGCTGCTCTGCTTATCTTCCGTATCCGCGTCATTTTTGTCAGAAGCATCAATGCCGTACGATTCAGCAAGGGCCCTGTACTGCTCAAGCATGGTCTCCATTGCCTTGACGTTGATTACATAATGTATGAGAGGAAGAATCTGATAGCGATCCTCATCCTCACCGGAAAGTTTTCTGACAAGCTGCTTCTCCTGCAGTCTGGACATTATACCGTTGAGATTTTTACCGTCCCTTGTTGTGCTGACAATTTCCCGCAGATACGGTACAAGCATTGTTTTGATCCTTTCAACATCAATAACAACAAAACTCTCACCCTGGGCATTTGCCCGTTCATGATAAAACTTGCGCAGAACAAGGATCACAATTGTGTCGTAAACGGAAAGCTTGCGGGAACTGATAAGAAAGAGATCCTCCGGTCCGCGGATGTCTGCTTCCGTTTCATCCTGTGAATTTTCTTCACCTTCTATGAATTCATCGTCCCTGCGGTAATTGTGTATGAACGCCATACCCTTTTCAGCATTGATTTCAACCTTCAGGTTAAGATTCTTCAGATAAGATGAAACAAGCTCCCGCTTTGTCAGCAGCAGATTGAACATATCCCCGTTATCCTGCGAATTGATGGCTCCCTTGGTCATAATTTTGACCATAAGATTTCTCAGTTCTGCGGGAAACTCAGCAATTGATGCAGGTACTCCGATGTTTGTTTCGTCTGTTTTCTTTTCCATATGTGTATATTAAATATCTCTTTATTTCTGAAACTGCAGTCTGATTTTTTTAAAGTCCAAGACACAGCTGTACCGGGAGCGGGCGATACCGGGATCAACTAAAGATCCGGACAGCGAATGCAGAATAACACGATCAAATCCGATCCCCGCCAGCCGCCTTATGACTAGAAACCAGCTGCCGAGGAATTGTAATTTTAAGAAGTTTTCCTTTTTTCTTATAATCGGCAACCTCTACCACATCCTTCTCATCACTGTATTCGGCGCCAAACTCATGAGCAGCTCTGACATAGGCAACGACCTCGGAAAGTCCGTAATGAATCTTATTGCGCCTTATAATTTCCGCAACGGAAAGAACAGACGCCCTGCCGAGAGTTCTGCGGATATTGTCACGTACCTCGGACATTCTGACAGTGTCAAGACTGTTGAGAACACCCTGGGAGAGACTGCCGGATTCTGTATTGTCCCTGATATCTGAAAAATCGGCAATTTCATCAGGAGATCTCAATGTATAGGCATCAATGCTGTCCACATCAACAGATCCTGAATCAATCTGAAAATTCAGCTTTTCAGTTCTGAGATTTATCGGTGCCTCCTTAAGTTTCACAGCAATCTGCTCAAGCTGGGTCAAAAGCCTGTCAACCGCCCTGTTTTCCGCAAAATCGGTATTTTCAAGATAGAATCTGATATTTTCATCTATACGGGCTCTTACCTTGCGGACCCTTTCGCATTCAGCAACAAGAATACCTGTCAGATCCCTGAGAAAAAATCTCTCACCCGGTTTAAGATGGGAGGCCACCTTGTGTTTGAGAAGCTCCTCAATCTGATATTTAAAGGTATTCAGATCAGCAGTGTTGCAGATCATTCTGAAAAATCCGTCATACGCGGTACCGTATTCTGTCAGACGCTGCTTGCGCTCTTCCTCAAGCACCTTTTCCAGAACCTGCCCCTTGGAGGCAAAGTGCTCAATCATTCTGATTCGGGTGTTGCGGTCGATTTCCCTGGTTTCCTCCTCCACCTTTCTGAAATCGGCAGGAAGTCTTTCAGCAAGCTCATAGATTGTACGCATTTTCTCTCTCTGCTCTGCAGGAGTAAGAAAAGATCCGCCGCCCATTTTCACTGATTCTATGCGGGAATCAAGCTCCCTCTTCTGCTTCAGAAGAGTACCGATTCTGACCTTCTTGTCAGTGCTTACATCAATGAACAGCTGCTTGACCTCATTCTGAAGAATCTGAAGATGTGTCGCAGAGGTGGACACAACGCGGCTTTCCAGCATCTGTGTAAAATCTATGGCCTTCTGAGCGGCGTCGGTCATAGTCACAAAGCCATCCATCTCTATAATCCAGCCCTGCTCCATCCAGTATCTGAGGTAGTCGGAGGACTGACGGTTGGACAGTTCCGTACCGAAAGCCGTTTTTATATCCTGAAAGCATTCCTTAAGCTCGGCTCTTGCCTTTTCATATGAAACTTCCCTTTCGTCACTGAACAGATTTTTCAGAAAGGCCATAACCAAAGGCGCGTTGTCGGAACGCAGAAGCTTCCACGTACGGTTCTTGTCAAGAAGACTGGTGAGAGCCGAAAAATCATTAATAAAATTCATAAACAGAAATGAATCCATCCGCAAAAAACTCACATAGTTTAAAATAAGTGCATATTTTTTTCATTAAAAAAAATAAGAAACAGCAGAAGAATAAAAGGTTCTGAACAGTCAGCACGCAGCCGGTAAATCATGGGGAGACTAAAGCAGATCTGACACTGACGTCTTTTATAATTTTAGATGCCGGGGCACCGCCGGACTTTCTTCTGCCGGCGCATCAGTTTCCGGACTGCGGGACTGCGCAAACTGTCAGGGAGATGACATCAGACCGCGAAGGCAGTCATTTCATCCTCTGATACAGCTGCAGGCTCAAACAGACAAATCTCCGAATACGACCGTCGGAAAGTTATGACACGGGTTCAACCAGCAGACTGTCATAGACGGGATCATGATTCAGTTTAAAAGATGTCCGCCATCTGGATTCCGTGTCATGCGGTGTATCTTATCCCTGGCGATTCTTCATTCAGATTGGACACAGGCCCTGCGCTTGCCTGCATGGGCGCGCATGAACCAGGATGAAAAACTTTCCGCCGGCTATGCGGCGAGCTTGAGCTTCAGCCTTATCCTGAACGTTACACTTATCTTCGTACAGAACTCCAGCCTTATCATCCATATTGTCACGTGCAGCTGATTTCTGTTCAAACCCAGCACGTTTTTTAGTACACTTAACGCTGTCATTTCTTGCTCCTGTGCTTTTTTTAACTCTTTGCAGGAATTTAAGGATTTTCAAATTTTTTTATGAGTGTAATTTAGGCCGTTACACACACATATGCCAGAAGCCTAAAAGGAAACAGTATGCCGTTTAAAGACCGTGCCGTAGGCAATCTCATAGAAATCTTCGGGCTTAATTATGTTATTGCAGGAGCAAACAATGGGGATATTGATGCAGTATCTTTCCGCAGCAAGACAAAAAACTCCTATCTGAGACACTCTTTTGGAAATCTTATTGAAAGTAATGTCGATCCTAACATGAGTGATGCACTATTTTGCTATGACTCAAGTTTCTTGCCGGAAATTTGCGAAAAAGGAATTATTTTTAAATGTACGAATCCTGGGATGAGCCATCTTTACCTGACAGACGCTGATGGAACAATTCAGCTGGGATATAAAAAATGGCTCTCCATAAAAATAAGTTGGAAATAATCATTAATCTTATTTCGAAATATCAATAATCTTTAGAAAGAAATATTCATCATCGTTGAATCCATATGCCTTTCTTCTCATCGTTTTGATCTTAT
>JAEEGH010000670.1_pt1 | contig 112690 bp, 80 predicted proteins | sample 9134181 | NCBI WGS metagenome assembly JAEEGH01 (sample SAMN16246544, study PRJNA631951) | gut metagenome | biome: gut microbiome; feature: rumen; material: DP-attached | host: Bos | place: Iran: Karaj | collected 2018-10
ATGTGGGCGACGACGCCATCTGCATCAAATCCGGCAAAGACGCCGACGGCCGTCGCCACGCCCGCAAGTGCCGCAACCTGATCATCTCTGACTGCACGGTCTATCACGGACACGGCGGTTTTGTGATCGGCAGCGAGATGTCCGGCGGCGTGGAGAACATCCGCGTCACGGGCTGCCGTTTCATCGGCACCGACGTGGGACTGCGCTTCAAGAGCACGCGCGGCCGCGGCGGTCTGGTGAAGGATATCTGGTGCGACCATATCTATATGAAGGACATCGTCGGATACGGCGTGATCTTCAATCTCTATTATGAAGGTGTGGCGGCCACCGACATGACCGCCGGCGGAGGCGGGGATGTCCAGCCTGTTGACGAGACCACGCCGGATTTCCGCGACTTCCATTTCGACGACATTGTCTGCGCCGGCGCCGGTCAGGCCATCTATATCAACGGACTCCCGGAGATGCCTGTGCGCAACGTAGCTTTCAGCAACAGCGTATTCACGGCCGACAAGGACGTTCTGGTCCAGTTTGCCGAAAACATCACTTTCGACCAAGTTACCGTCAACGGCGAGAAACAATGAAAAGATTCCTGCTAATAGTCTGTGTCTGGCTTGTAGCCAGCTCCTTTACCACCATCCACCTGATGGGGGACTCCACGATGGCCGAGAAGGACCTCTCCAAGGACAATCCCGAACGCGGCTGGGGCATGATGTTCCAGAACTTCCTCGACGATGAATACCAGGTGCACAATTACGCCCAGAACGGCCGCAGCACCAAGAGCTTCATCGACCGGGGGCTGTGGGACCAGGTCAAGGCGAACCTCAAGCCAGGCGACTGGGTGTTCATCCAGTTCGGCCACAACGACGCCAAGGAGGACGATCCGGAGCGCTATGCGCCCGCTTTCGGGGCTTACCAGGAAAATCTGCGGACTTTCGTGCGCACGGCCCTCGATGCCGGCTGCAAGCCCGTGCTCCTGACCCCCGTGGCGCGCCGCTGGTTCAAGGAAGGCAAGCTCGACCGCAACTGCCATACCGATTATCCCGCCGCCATGAAGCAGGTGGCCGAGGAATTCAACGTGCCGCTGCTCGACATCACCACGGCTACGCTCGACTGGATCGAGGGACTCGGCGACGAGGCTTCCCGCCCGTATTTCATGCATCTGGCCCCCGGCAAATATGCCTGCGCCCCTGACGGCAAGGAAGACAATACCCACACCGTGGCTGCCGGCGCCCGGAAGGTGACCGAGATCATCTGCGACAAGATCCGGGAACAGCTGCCCGAAATCGCGCAGCATCTCGTGCGCTACGACATCGTCGTCTCGCCTGACGGCCACGGCGATTACTTCACGGTCCAGGAAGCCATCAACGCCGTTCCGGACTACAGCCACGAACGCATTACCACCATTTATATCCGCAAGGGCGTCTATCAGGAGCAAGTGAGCATCCCGCACAGCAAGTTCCGGATGTACATCAAAGGAGAAGACGCGGAGAGCACCGTCATCACCTGGCACAAGTATGCCGAGCAGATCTGGCCGGGCTTCGACTTCAAGGTCGGCACTTCGGGCAGCGCCACGATCTATGTGCACGCCAGCTACGTTACCTTCGAAAACCTGACCTTCGAGAATACGGCGGGCGAGGGGAAACCCATCGGACAGGCTGTAGCGGTGTTCACCGACGGCGATTTCCTTTTCTTCCACAAATGCCGTTTCATCGGCAACCAGGACACCCTCTATACCTATGGCCGCTACGGCAAGGACGGCGGCGTGAAGCGCAACTACTACCTGGACTGCTATATCGAAGGGACTACCGATTTCATCTTCGGCCCCAGCATCTGTTACTTCGAGCGCTGCACGATCCACAGCAAGAAGAACAGCTACGTGACGGCTGCCTCCACCTTCCCCGGCCAGAAATACGGCTATGTCTTCTACGACTGCAAGCTTACGGCTGCCCCGGGCGTCGACAAGTGCTATCTGGGCCGTCCGTGGGGCGCTTACGCCAAGACGGTCTTCATCCACTGCGAACTCGGAAGCCACATCCTTCCCGAAGGCTGGCATGACTGGGAAAAGGAAGGGAAGCCCGATACGAAGAAGAATTCCTATTATGCGGAATATGAGAATATCGGCCCCGGAGCCAAGGGGAAACGCGTGAAGTGGGCCCACACCCTGAAGCCCCGTGAGGTTGCGGAATATACCTTTGAAAAGGTCATGTACCAGCCCCAGGACGGCATAGTCTGGAACCCTTACGACAACCGATGAAACGAACCTGTTATCTCATAGTGGTTTCAGCACTCTGTGCCTTGGCCGGTTGCACGGCCAAGGCTCCGCTGTCCTATGAAGTCGTGCACTCCGAGATGGAACGCAACCCCAAGGCGTCGTACATCGACGGCCAGGAGGGCAAGCTCAAATGGAACTATACTACCGGCCTGGAGCTCAAGGCTTTCCTGGATGTCTACCAAACTCCCGGACAGGCCCTGGGTGACGAGATACTCACGTACGTCGATGCCTGGTACGATGCCATCATCGGCGAAGACGGCACGATCGGTGTCAACTACAAGCTGTCGAACTATTCCACCGACCATATCTGCCCGGGCCGGACGCTTTTCCAGCTTTACGACCTGACCGGAAAGGAAAAATACCGCCTGGCCATGGACCGGCTCTACGCACAGATCCTCGGCCAGCCCCGCACCCCCGAAGGAGGCTTCTGGCACAAGCAGGTATATCCCGACCAGATGTGGCTCGACGGTCTCTATATGGCGCAGCCTTTTTATGCGGAGTATGCGTCCCGCTATCTGGAAGGTCAGGCGCAGGCGGATGCTTTCGCCGACATCGTACGGCATTTCCTTATCGTGGCTGAGCATACCTTCGATCCGGCCACGGGGCTCTACCGCCACGCCTGGGATGCCTCCCACGCGATGTTCTGGTGCAATCCCGAGACGGGGCAGTCCGACCATGCCTGGGGACGCGCCCTGGGCTGGTACGCCATGGCGCTGGTCGACGTGCTTCCTTTCCTTCCCGCCGAAACGCCGGGTAGGGAAGAGATGCTGGGCATCTTCCGGCATATCGTCGAAGTGCTGCCCGACTATGCGGATTCCAGGACCGGCATGTGGTACCAGGTGCTGGACCGCCCTGGTGCGGAAGGCAACTATGTCGAAGCGACTGCCAGCGCGATGTTCGTCTATGCGATGCTCAAGGGCTGCCGGCTGGCGTATGTGGACTGCCTTCCCTACGCCCGCAAGTCGTATGAGCAGCTGCTGAAGACCTTTGTGACCTGGGACGGCGGTCTCGTGAACCTGAACCATTGCTGCGAAGTGGCGGGTCTGGGCGGTAAGGAGAACCGTCGCGGTGACTATACTTATTATATAAATGAAAAAGTGCGCAGCAACGATCCCAAAGGCATCGGTCCGCTGATCTGGGCTGCGCTGGAATACGAAAGAAGATGATGCGCCGGAAAACGATCTTACCCTTTCTGATTGTGGCGCTCCTGCTGGTGGGAGCCGCAAGCTGCGGTCCGGAGATTACGCCCGAGCCCGCCGTACTGGATGTCCCGACGGGGCTTTCGCTGCACAGTGCGACGCAGACCTCGCTGACCTTCCAGTGGTCGCCTGTAAGCGGCGCCGTGTCCTACGACTGGAAACTGATGCAGGGGAGTACCCAGGTGCAGACCGGTTCGGCAAACGGACGCAATGTCACGGTCTCTTCCCTGGAACCGGGGACGGCGTATCAGTTCTCGGTCCGGGCCTTCTCGCCCGAATCGACTTCGGGCTGGTCCACGGCCTTGACGGCCAGGACGGAGGAGGGTGACACCCCCGGTCCCGGTCCGACCCCCGGTGAATCCTCCATCAAATATGAGGAATACAAGATCCCAACGGCTGAGGAAGACGGCGTTGCCCGTGCCTTCCCCGGCGCAGAGGGCGGCGGTATGTATACGACCGGCGGCCGCGGCGGTGCGGTGTATCACGTGACCAATCTCAACGATTCCGGAGAAGGATCTTTCCGCTGGGCCGTTACGCGCAAGGGCGCCCGGACGGTGGTCTTCGACGTGGCCGGCATCATCGAATTGCAGTCGGCCGTCAAGATCGCGGAAGGCGACCTGACCATCGCAGGCCAGACCGCGCCGGGTGGCGGCATCTGTCTGAAAAACTATACGGTGAACATCCAGGCTAACAACGTAATCATCCGTTATCTGCACTTCCGTCTGGGGGACGAGGGCACCAATGCAGGCGACAGCGAAGACTGCATCTGGGGCCGGTATCTGGACAATGTGATCCTCGACCATTGCTCGATGAGCTGGTCGATCGACGAGTGCGCCTCCTTCTATGCCAACCGGAACTTCACCCTGCAGTGGTGCATCCTGACCGAGAGCATGAACAACAGTGCCCACTCCAAGGGTGCGCACGGCTACGGCGGCATCTGGGGCGGCCGCGACGCATCGTTCCACCACAACCTCCTTGCGAACCACTACAGCCGCAACCCGCGCCCCGACCATCCGCACCTGTATCCCAAGAACAACGACGGCACGTACGACCTCACGCGCCGCGGCAGCGTGGATATGCGCAACCTGCTGATCTACAATTGGGGAGATAACCACACCTACGGCGGGGAGGGCGGCACTTTCAATCTGGTGAACTGCTACTACAAGCCAGGTCCCGACTCGAAAGACCGTTACTATTTCTTCGATGCCTACAGTACGTATTCCGGTACGAAATACGGCTATCCCGCGCTCTATCTGAGCGGGAATGTCCATGCCGGGCACGACGATATCTCCGAGAACAACCTGGTGCACGGCGTCTATTTCCACGAAGCCGGGTCCTTCACGATTCCGGCCGACTATTCGTTCCGGACGGCGCCCTGGCCCCTTGAGGGACCGAAAGGCCAGGCGGTCTATACCACTACGCACAGCGCCGATGCAGCCTATACGGCCGTGCTCCAGTATGCCGGCGACCGGCTGCACCACGACAGCGTGGACAAGCGGGCCGTTGACGGCGTGCGCAGCAACACCGGAAAAGTCATCGACACGCCCGCCTCGGTCGGCGGCTGGCCGACCTACGGTGCCACTGCCGACGAACTGGCCAAGACGACCGACACCGACGGCGACGGCGTCCCCGACTGGTTCGAGGACAAGGCCGGACTCGACAGGAAGTCCGCTGCCGACGGAGCTGCCGTGACGCTCGATGCAGCCGGTCGCTATACCAATCTGGAGATGTACCTCCAGTATCTGGTACGCGACATCACGGCGGCGGCCAATGCCGGCGGAACCTATGTGAAAATCAATTAAATCTTATAATATCAACCAATAGTAATAACCAACAAAAAGTACCCTATGAAAAATCCAGCAAAGAAATTGTTTCTTGCACTTCTCTGCGTGGGATTGACGTGGTCTCTTTCAGCCCAGACGACCATCACCGGTATCGTGACCGATGAGACCGGCGAGCCGCTCATCGGCGCCGGCGTGATGGTGGAAGGCACCCAGATCGGCACCGTAACCGGTCTGGACGGAGACTATTCGCTCACCGTTCCTGCAGATGCAGTCAATCTGGTGTTCTCCTACATCGGGTTCGCGAGCCAGACGATCGCCATCGAAGGCCGCACGCGGATCGATGTGGTCCTGGGCGCCGACCAGACCTATCTGGATGAAGTGGTCGTGGTGGGTTATGCGACGGTCAAGCGCCGCGACCTGCTCGGCTCCGTCTCCTCCGTGGGCAGCGAAAAGCTCGCCGAGCAGCCGGTGACCACGGTCAGCCAGGCGCTCTCCGGCAAGATGGCCGGTGTGTCCGTCGTCACGACGGAAGGCGACCCGGACGCTGACATCAAGATCCGTGTCCGTGGTGGTGGTTCCATCACCCAGGACAACAGCCCGCTCTACATCGTCGACGGTTTCCCGGTGGAATCCATCAACGACATCTCCTCCTCCGAGATCGCTTCGATCGACGTCCTGAAGGACGCCTTCTCCACGGCCATCTACGGTAGCCGCGGTGCCAACGGCGTCATCATCGTCACGACCAAGAGCGCCGAGAAAGGGGAGCGTGTCTCCGTGAAGTTCAACAGCTACTACGGCCGCAAGCAGATGGCCAACAGAAACGCCATCGTGGCGATGGATCCCCAGAACTTCGTCCGCTTCCAGTATGAGCTGGCCAAGATCCGCGACAACGTCAGCAACTACTACGAACCGTATTTCGGCACCTTCGACGACATCGACCTCTACTACGGCCTGACCGGCAACAACTGGGTCGACGCCGTCTTCGGCAACGCCGGTACCTCGTTCAGCACCGACTTCTCGATTTCCGGCAGCGGCGAGAGCGTCAACTGGACCCTCGGCTATGCCCACATGGGCGACAAGGCCATCATGTCCGGTTCCAACTATACCCGCGACAACCTCAATTTCAAGGGTAACTTCAAGACCTCTTCCACGACCAGCATCGACGTCAACGTGCGCTACTCCCGCACCAACGTGCGCGGCTCCGGCGCCAACGGTATCAACGATACCGGTACGACCTCCGGCAACGGCCGTCTGAAGCACGCTGTCTCCTATGCCCCGATTCCGCTCCAGTCCACGCTCCAGGGTGTAGACGAAGAGCAGGACTACGGCGACAATGCCCCGCCGTTGCTCTCGGTGGCCGACAACGACTCCAAGCGCCTCCGCAAGACGCTCAACGCCAATGCGGCTTTCAACTGGAAGATCATGGACAACCTGAACCTCAAGATCGAGGGCGGCCTGGAAGACTACCGTCAGATGGACGACCGTTTCTACGGCCTGACCACCTATTACGTGGCCAACAACTCGACGGTCCGCAACACGCCGTCGAACCAGCATAAGGAAGCCTTCCGCGACCGCTATCGCAACACCAATACGCTGAACTATGATTTCGCCGACCTGCTGGGCGAAGACCACAGCCTGACGGTGCTCCTCGGCGAGGAAATGACCATTACCAAGAGCAACACCCTGACGATGATGGTGGACGGCCTGCCGACGTTCTACGATGCGCCCATGGCCTGGAACTTCCTCTCGTCCGGTTCTCCTTCTTCGACCAACAACTACTACAGCCCGGACGACAAACTCCTGTCGTTCTTCGGCCGCGTGAACTACGACTACAAGCGCCGTTATTCGGCCGGTGTCACACTCCGCGCCGACGGCTCCTCGAAGTTCGCCCGCGGCAACCGCTGGGGCTTCTTCCCGTCCGCCGCTCTCTCCTGGACCATCTCGAACGAGCCGTTCATGGAGAACACCCGCTGGATCGAGCAGCTCAAGCTCCGCTACTCCTTCGGTACGGCCGGTAACAACAACATCCCTTCGGGCCAGCTGGTCAAGGAATACTCCTCCACTACGACGGCCTGGCTCAGCCAGAGCACGAACTACTGGATGGCCGGCAGGGTGATGAACAACCCCGACCTGACCTGGGAGACCACCTATACGCACAACATCGGTTTGGACTTCAGCTTCTTCCGGGGTGCCATCTCCGGTAGCATCGAGGCCTACCAGAACGATACGAAGGACCTGCTCATCAACTTCCCGATCACCGGTTCGGGCTACGACAGCCAGTACCGCAACATCGGTTCGACCCGCAACCGCGGTGTCGAGCTCACCCTGAGCGCCCCGATTGTCTCGAACAAGAATTTCTCCCTCAACCTGAGCGGCAACATCGCCTACAACAGGAACGTGGTCACGAGCCTCGGCGGCCTGGAATCCATCACCGCGCAGTCCTATTGGGCTTCGACCGAGATCGGTGACGACTACATCGTCCAGGTCGGCCAGCCGATGGGCAACATGTACGGTTACCGCAACGACGGCTTCTACTCGGTCGACGACTTCACCTACACGGGTGGCAAGTGGGTCCTCAACAGCGGCGTGGTCGACGACTCCGCCGTCATCGGCTCGTCCTACCTGCGTCCGGGCGCTCTGAAGCTCAAGGACCTCAACGGTGACGGTCGCGTGACGGTCGCCGACCGCGAGATCATCGGCAACGCCAGCCCCGACTTCACGGGCGGTTTCTCGCTGAGCGGTTACGCCTACGGCTTCGACTTCGGTGCCAACTTCAACTTCATGATCGGCAACCAGGTGTACAACGCCAACAAGGTGGAATTCACCTCATCGCGCAAGTTCAACAACCGTAACCTGGTCAATATGATGGATGTGGATAACCGCTGGACCAACATCGACTGGAACACGGGTGAACTGATTACCGACGCCTCCCAGCTGAAGAGCGTCAACGCCGGCAAGACCATGTGGTCGCCTGCCATCGGCACCGCCGTCTTCAGCGACTGGGCCGTCGAGGATGCTTCGTACCTCCGTCTGCAGAGCGCTACCCTGGGTTATACGCTGCCCGAGAGCCTGACCCAGAAGGTCCATATGCGCAAGCTCCGTCTCTATGTCACCGGCACGAACCTCTTCTGCCTGACCAAGTATTCGGGCTACGACCCGGAAGTCGACACGCGCCGTGCCACGCCGCTGACCCCGGGCGTGGACTACTCCGCCTATCCCAAGAGCATCGGTTTCGTAGCCGGTGTCAACATCACGTTCTAATATGCCAAGAAGATGAAAAAGATATTCCTGTATTTCCTCAGCGCAATCGCCGTCCTTTCCCTGGGCACGGCCTGCGAGAAATTCCTGGATTCGGAATCCCCGTCGTCCTTCGATTCGGCGACCGTCTATTCGAACTACGACCTGGCAGAAGGGACGATCTTCGGCATTACCGAGACTTTCTGCGAGGTGAACTCCTACCGCGGCCGCTTCCTTCCCTGGTACGGTTTCAATACGGACGTGGAGTGGTACAATACCTACAAGCCGGGTGACGGCAAGTCCGACATCGCAGCTTACCAGTGCGAGCCCAACAACGCGCAGCTGAACCTCTCCAACGGTCCGTTCCCGCTCATGTATATGGGCATCGAGCGTGCCAACCTGGTGATCGAGGGTATCCGCGAATACGGCAACTACCTGAACGACGATAACATGGCCTTTCTGCTGGGTGAGGCCCTGACCCTCCGGGCCATGATCTATTACGACCTGATCAAGGCTTGGGGCGACGTTCCGGCCCGCTTCTCTTCGCTGCAGAGCTCGACCATCTATGCGGCCAAGGAAAGCCGTGACGTGATCTTCAACCAGATCCTTACCGATTTGGATGAGGCCATCGCTTTCCTGCCTTACCCGGGTGCCACCGAGGCGACCTCGCGCACCGACCGTGTGAACAAGGTCTTCGCCGAAGGTCTTTACGCCCGCATTGCCCTGATGGCTTCGGGCTACGCCCTCCGTCCTGACGACGGTATGGTGGGCACCGGCGACCTTGGCACCGTGCGCCTGTCGAGCGACAGCAACCTGTCCAAGAGCGTCCTCTACCCGAAAGCACTGAGCTATCTGAAAGATGCCATCAGTTCCGGCAGCGCCCGTCTGGAGCCTGACTACAGGTATTACTGGTACAGCCAGAACAATATGAACAATCTCAGCGCGGGCCCTGCCTACGAGACGCTCTACGTGATCCCGTTCGGCGACGGCCGCGGCCGCTGGAACTTTACCTTCGCCGTCTCTTCGGAAGGGGCGAGCATCTCGAACGGCGTGAGCCGCGGCGGTGATGCCGGTCCGGTCCCGACGATGTATTTCAAATATGGCGAAAACGACCAGCGCCGCGACGTGACCTGCGTCAATTACAAGTGGAACAAGGACGACTCGATCGAGCCCGCCGGTATCGCCAAGTGGTACTTCGGCAAATATCGTTTCGAGTGGATGGATTTCCTGCCTTATTCGGGCGGCAATGACGACGGCGTCAAGCCGGTGGTCATGCGCTATTCCGACATCCTGCTGATGGCAGCCGAAATCGCCAACGAGCAGGGCGACCTGTCCTACGCCAAGAACTGTCTGCTCCAGGTGCGTGAGCGCGCATACCGGGGACACGAGGACGAGGCCGAAGCCTATGTGGCCGGCATCTCCGGCAAGGACGAGATGTTCGACGCCATCGTGGACGAGCGCGCCCTCGAGTTCTGCGGCGAATTCCTCCGCAAGGCCGACCTGATCCGCTGGAATCTTCTCAAGGCGAAACTCGACGAGGCCGTCGACGACATGCTCCAGCTGCGCGACCTGCAGGGCGACTACAGCGACCTGACGGGCGACGTGGCCTATGCTCCGACCGCCGACGAGCGCGGCCTGGAGATGACCTTCCTCAAGGCCGGGGAAGAAGCCCCCGCCGGCAGCGAAGTCTCCACGGGCTACGTCAACAAGTATGATGACGGCAAGAACAGCGGCTTCTTCTACGACCGGATCAAGGGCATCTATTACCGCAATCCCGAGCAGTACATGTTCTGGCCGATCTTCAACGACACCATGACCAACAGCCAGGGTTACATCAAGAACGACTATGGCTACGATAGCATCTAAAAGCAGGTTATCCATGAAACAGATCAAACATTTGAAATACGTGCTTGCCGCGCTGGTGGTCGTCCTGGGCCTCGGCGCCTGCGACACTCCGTTCGAAGAGATCACCTCGCTCGACCTGAACCGCTGCCTGGAGCCGATGAACCTCGACGCGAAGGTCAACTCCGCGCTCGGTGACGTGGTCACCTTCAGCTGGGATGTCTCCAAGGACGCTGACAGCTACATCTTCACGGTCTATACCGATTCGCAGATGACGAAGCAGTATCTGACCGAGACGGTCTCTCCCTCGAGCGTTCCCTATGTGAAGAAACTCGACGCCGACCAGACCTACTACTTTACCGTACAGGCTACGGCCGACCGCAAGCAGCCTTCCAAGATCGCTGCCTGCGAGAAAGCCGTCAAGACCTATGCAGTAAAAGACAATCTCTACATGAAAGTCTCCGCCCGCAACGCCTCCGCCGTCATGCTGGTGTGGTCGCGGGATGTCGCAGACTATCTGGACGTGACGCACATCGAATATGCCTATCCCGGTTCCGACGAACCGCTGGGTACGCTTACGCTGGAAGATGCGAACAAGGAACTTGGCGCAGCCGTCGTCGACGGCCTGCAGCCTTCGACGGAGTATGTGATCACGCTCTACTACCTGAGTGCACAGCGCGGCCAGGTGACTACCTGGACGATGGCCGACACCGAAGGCTTCACCGAGGTCTCCTCGCTGGACGCCCTGCTGAACGCCGTCAAGACACCGGGTGCGAAGATCCGCCTGCTGATGGAAGGATCCCCGTATGACATCGAAGCGCTCGACATCACCAACGGCTTCACGCTCATCGGCGAGGAAGCTGCCGACGGCACCAAGCCGGTCCTCCAGGGCGAACTCCACGTATCTGACGCCTGGACTCCGGGCAACGACCTCTACTTCGAGGGCGTGGAATTCAACGGTGCGCCGACGGCTGCCGCTCCTTCCGGTTTCGGTTTCGTGTTCCAGAACAAGAACGGCGGCACGGTGAAAGACAAGAACGTCGGAAACCTCACCTTCAAGAACTGCGTGATCACCAACTACACGAAGGGTCTGATGTACGAGTGGGGCAACAACATGGTATTCGGTGACGTGACCTATGAGAGCTGCGAGATCAGCAAGATCAACCCCGACGGTACGGTGGGCGGCGACGTGTTCGACATCCGCCAGGCCACGTCGATCGGTAAGCTGACCTTCCGCGACAATACCGTCTACCAGGGTATGCGTACTTTCATCCGTATCGATGCGGGCTCGATGGGCGCGCTGGTCTTCGAGAACAATACGCTCCACAACCTGAACTTCGTCGACAACGCCAACAACGCGGGTGTCTTCGGCCTTCAGATAACCCCGGGCGAGTTCTCGTTCAAGAACAACCTCATCCTCAACATGACCGGCAAGGCCGTCCTGGCCAGTGCCAATGCCAAGTACGTTCCTGCTTCTGACATGGGCGTGGCAGCGGCCAACAACTGGTTCTACAACCTGCCGAAGGGAGACGACGGCTCAGTGTCGTACTTCACCAGTAATTTCACCCTGGCCAACGCCAGCGGTACGATCCTCGATGCGGATCCGTGCTACAACGCACCGGGCGGCCTGTTCAACATCCTGCCGGATTCCGACATCGCCGGTAAGAAAGTGGGTGCTTCGAAATGGTGGACCGCCTATGTGGAGGAGCCTGAGGACCTCACCCTCAACGTGGTCGAAGGCAACCACACCTGGGACTTCACCAATGCCCGTAACTTCTCGGGTACCATCAAGAAACAGATGGTCCGCGACCAGCTGTTCATCAATACGACGGATGCCTATCCGATCGTCGTGGATGGCGGCATGCTGAACTTCCAGAATCCCGCTGCGACCGACCGCAAGGGCGTCCCGACCGTCAATACCCTGCAGTTCAAGGTGAATGCGCCGGGCTCGCTGGTCATCAAGGCCCAGGATCCCAACGGCAAGGGTGCTCACTTCGTGGTGGGCGTCGGCCCTGTCGAGGGCGGTGAAATCGCGCTCAAGGGCGGTGCTTCCGCCATGGCCGAGTCCGATGCTGCGACCAAGATCCTGATCACCTCGATTACCGAGGAATCGATGGTGTACATCTATCCGACCGGCCCGATCAGCCTCGAGCAACTGGCATGGTCGACCGATGTGACGCCGATCAACACGGCGCTGCCTACTCCGGAGCCGAAGGCGGCTCCCGCCTCCCTGACGCAGGGTGACGCCACCGATGTGACGATCTCCTGGGATCCGGTCGAGAGCGCCGGCAGCTACTCCGTGGTGTTCAGCGGCAAGACCTACACCGTGGAGGAGACTACCTACACGATTGAAGGCAAGACCACGGGCATGCTCGATCCGGGCAGCTACAAGGTCGAGGTATTCGCCAATCCGCTCAAGGATGACATCTACAATACCGAGTCCGCGGCAGGCGTGGCTACGTTCGCCGTCCTGCCGAAGGGCGGAAGCGGCGGTGACGAGGAATTCGTCGTAGCCAGCGTCGAAGACCTGCTCAACGCCATTGCGGCGGGCAAGGATGCCATCACGCTCAAGTACAGCGACACGCCGTACGAGATCGGCGCCCTGACGATCAACGCCCCGCTCCACCTGAAAGGTCAGACCAACGGCGACGCCATGACCAAAGTCACGGCATCCTTCACGCTCAGCGGTGAAATCGGCGGCAGCGTCATCCTCCGCAACCTCGAGTTCGTGGGCGACGGCACTTCCGTCCTGGTGGACGACAAGACGAACGCCGCTCCGGTGGCTGATACCGTAGCCATCTACGACAGCTATCTCCATGGAACGAAGGCGCTGTACGACAACTCCGGCAAGGCCGCGTCGAATGTGCAGTGGGTCATCTTCAAGGGCAACCTCATCAACGATTGCTCCAACGGTGCCGACTTCATCGACATGCGGGCCGGTGCCCACCACAACTTCGTGTTCGAGAACAACACCGTCGCCAACAGCTGCCGTACCTTCGTGCGGACCGACGCCGGTCACGAGATGAACACGGCCGTCATCCGCAACAACACCTTCTACAAGGTGGCGACCAACGCTTCGAGCAAGGACAACAACGGTATCTTCCACATCCGCAGCGCGGCCGGAAGCGGCCTGTACCGCTACGAAGTGGCCAACAACTTCTTCTATTCGATCCTGATCGACACCGATCCCGAGAATGCCGCGGGCTTCCCGAAACTCCGCAGCAAGGGCGGCATCACGCCGACGACCTTCTCCAACAACTACTTCTACAATTGTGAGGATAGGGAAGAGCGTGCCGCCTACAGCTTCTGGGCTTATGTCTCGAAGGCTGAATCGCTCGCCGATGGCGGCGCCATCGTGCCTGCTGATCCTTGCCAGAATGCCGAGGCTGGCGACTTCACGCTGACCAACGGTGTGATGATGAACGCCGGCGTGGGCGATCCCCGCTGGAATCCTGCAGCCGGCAGCACGCCGTCTTCGGAGATCACCGTCTCCGATGCGGACGCCCTGCTGACGGCCATCTCCGCCGGCAAGAAGACCATCACCCTGGAAGCCGGCAAGTACGACCTCTCCGCCGCGGCCGTGGTGCTCAACAATCCGTTGACCCTCCTCGGTACCAAGGATGCCGTGGTCAAGGGTAAATTCGAGCTTGGCGAAGGCACCACCAGCTTTACCGTGAAGGGCATCACCCTCGACGGCGAAGGCGAACTCGACAATGCCTTCTATGTGCAGGACGGCGCTTCGGTGAATGCAGCTACCTTGAGCGGCGTGGAGATCCGCAACTACAAGAACCGCCTGTTCTATCAGGACAAGGAAGGTTCCTCGGTCTCTTCGCTGGTCATCAGCGACGCCCTCGTGACCGGCATGGGTACGAGCGGTGACTTCATCGATTTCCGCAAGGGTACCCTCAAGGCCCTCAAGGTGGAGCGGAGTACCTTTGCCAACGGCATCCGTACCTTCGCCCGCATCGACGCCGCGGTGGTCTGCAGTTCGATCGTGGTGGAGAACAACACGTTCTACAACCTCTGCTATGTCGACAGCAAGGACAACAACGGTATCTTCCATATCCGCAGCACTTCGGTCAACGAAGCGGGCGCCATCTCGGTGCGCAACAACCTCTTCGCCGGCATGAAGCGGGAAGCTGAGGAACCGTCCAACACCCAGGGCTTCCCGAAGCTCGTGAGCAAGGCCTCCTCGGCCATCGCGCTGCCGAACTTCAGCCACAACTATTTCAGCAATGTGGATGAGAGCAACGAGGCGTACAGCTGGTGGGCCTATTCCGCCAAGGATGTGGCTACGGCAGACTTCGGCGTGGTTGTCTCGGCCGATGTCTTCAAGGATGCAGCCGCCGGTGACTTCACCGTGGTCCACGACCTGGTGGCCAGCGAGAAAGTGGGTGACCCCCGCTGGATCAAGGGCACGCCGGCCGGTGGCGACGTGTTCACCGTTTCTGACGTGGAAGGCCTGATGGGCGCCATCGCGGCCGGCAAGACCGTCATCGCCCTTCAGTATGGTGTCTACAACATCACGGGTGCCGAGGGTACCGATGCCGGCAGCCTCGTGCTGAACCAGGGCCTGACCCTGCGCGGCATCTCCCGCAACGGCCTGAAGCCCGAACTGGTCGGCGGTTTCAAGCTCGCACTGGCGGAAGGCAGCTTCGTTGTCGAAAACCTCCTGCTCAACGGTACCTACACCGCTGACGGCGCCGAGAAGAAGATCGGCAACATGATCGACATCGACGGCGCGACCCGTATGGACGACATCATCCTGCGTGACTGCAACGTGACGGGTTACAACAACCGTCTCGTGAGCGGTTCCGGCGAGTCTGTCGTCAATTCGCTCCAGGTATCCGGCCTACAGGTCGACGAGTTCGGCACGGGCGGTGACTTCATCGACTTCCGCAAGGGTGCGGTCGGTCGTGTGGATGTGAACAACAACACGTTCTCCAACGGTATCCGTACCTTCCTGCGTATCGACGCGGGTGTGATCTGCGGTGCCGTGAACGTGGTGAACAACACGTTCTACAACCTGTGCTTCGTCGACAGCAAGGACAACAATGGTATCATGCACGTGCGCTCCACCTCATCCGTCGGTCCGGTTTCCCTCGAAGCCGCTGCACGGCGTATCGTGGTCCGCAAGAACATCTTCGCCGCCATGCACCGCGCTGCCGCCGAGCCGTCGAATGCCAACGGCTTCCCGAAACTCGTGAGCACCGCTTCCGAGAAGATCGCCCATCCGTACATTACCGACAACCTCTTCTTCGACATCGAGACGCCCGAAGGCTACAGCTGGTGGAACACGATGGCCGCAGAGGATATCGAGGCTGCCGGTACGGTGGTCGAGGAGACGCCTTTCGCCGGCGATCCCGCCACGGGCAAGTTCACGGTGAAAGCCGACTACAAGGGTTATGGTGACAAACGCTGGTAAAAACGGAGTGACCATGAGCTTTATCAACGAAAACTTCATGCTGCAGAGTGATACGGCGCGTGCGCTGTATCACTCCCACGCAGCGAAAATGCCGATCATCGACTATCACTGCCACCTGGTGTCGCAGCAGATTGCCGAGAACATCCAGTTCCGCGACATCACGCAGCTCTGGCTGGTGGACGGACACTACGGCGACCACTACAAGTGGCGCGCTATGCGGGCCAACGGCGTATCGGAGGACTATCTCACAGGAGGAACCAAATCCTCCTGGGAGACCTTCGAGAAATGGGCCGAGACCGTACCTTATACGATGCGTAACCCGCTCTACCACTGGACGCATCTCGAACTGAGCCGCGTGTTCGGCATCGACAAGCTGCTTTCGCCGGCTACGGCCCGCGAGATCTTCGAGGAGTGCAACGCGAAACTTGCCACACCCGAATTCCGCGGCCAGGCCCTGATCCGCCGCTTCAATGTCGAAGTGGTCTGCACGACCGACGACCCGGCCGACGACCTGCGCTGGCACAAGATGATCGCCGAACATCCGTTCGGTACCAAGGTCATTCCGGCCTGGCGTCCCGACAAGGCGATGGCCATCGAGAATCCGAAGGCCTACAAGGCGTATCTGAAGCAACTCGGCGAGGCTGCCGACATGGAGATCGACTCCTATGCCGACCTCCAGGAAGCCCTGCAGAAGCGCCACGACTTCTTTGCCGCAAACGGCTGCAAGCTCTCCGACCACGGGCTGGAGAACTTCTATGCCACCGACTACAAGGAGATTGAGATCGAGCTTATCTTCAAGAAAGTGCTGATGGGCATCGCACCCAACCCGCGCGAGATCGAGAAGTTCCGCAGCGCCTTCCTCTTCGACCAGGCCGTCATGGACGCCGAGGCCGGATGGGTCCAGCAGTTCCATATCGGCGCCATCCGCAACAACAACTCGAAGATGTTCGAGAAGATCGGTCCCGATACGGGATACGATGCCATCCACGACCAGGATATCGCCGTGGCCGGTCACCGCTTCTTCGACCGTCTCACCGTCGTTGGCAAACTGGCCAAGACCATCCTGTACTGCCTCAATCCGAAGGACAACGCCGTGATGATGACCATGGCTTACACCTTCAACGACGGTACGGTTCCGGGCAAGATGCAGTTCGGCTCCGGCTGGTGGTTCCTCGACCAGGAGGTCGGTATGCGCCGCCAGTTGGATTCGCTCTCCGCACTGGGCCTGCTGAGCCGTTTCGTGGGCATGCTCACGGATTCCCGCAGCTTCATCAGCTATCCCCGTCACGAGTATTTCCGCCGCATCCTCTGCGACGTGGTGGGACACGACGTGGAAACGGGCCGGCTGCCTGCATCCGAACTCGATTTCATCGGCAAGATGGTCGAGGACATCTGTTACAACAACGCGAAGCATTATTTCAACTTTTAATCGTCTTGCCCGGTCGACCGGGCATCTCGAACCATGGATTACATCAAGATCAATCCTTCCGACAATGTCGCCGTGGCGCTCACCGACCTCCGGGCCGGTGAGGCCGTGTGCGGCGTCGTGCTGAAAAACGACGTCCCGCGCGGGCACAAGATCGTCCTGCGGGACCTCAGGGCAGGGGAGAACGTCATCAAGTACGGCTTCCCGATCGGCCACGTGACCCGTGATGCCGCCGCAGGCACGATGATCGACCATACCTGTATCAAGACCAATCTCGAAGGCCTGCTGGACTACAATTATGCGCCTTCGCTGGTGGAAATCGCACCGGTCGCTGACGGACGCACTTTCAAGGGCTTCCGCCGTTCCGACGGTCAGGTGGGCATCCGCAACCAGATCTGGATCCTTCCGACGGTGGGCTGCGTCAACGGCATCGCCGAAAAGATCGCCGCCCGTTTCCGCGAGGAAATCGCTGGTAAGGCTGGCTCGGTCGATGCGGTGATCGCCTTCCCGCACAACTACGGCTGTTCGCAGCTGGGTGACGACCACGAGAATACGCGGACCATCCTCGCCGATATGGTGCATCATCCCAATGCGGGCGGTGTACTGGTGGTGAGCCTGGGCTGCGAGAACAACCAGCTGGACGCCTTCCGGGAGAAGGTCGGCCCCGTCGACGGATCCCGCGTGCGGATGTTCGTCTGCCAGCAGGTGGAGGATGAGATCGAATACGGCCTGCAGCAGCTGCGCGAAATCTTCGCGGTCTGCTCCCGGGACGAGCGGGTGGACGTACCTGTCTCGGAACTCCGGGTAGGCCTCAAATGCGGCGGATCGGACGGCCTTTCCGGCATCACGGCCAATCCGTTGCTCGGCGTCTTCTCCGACTGGCTGGTGGCCCGGGGCGGCACGACCGTGCTGACCGAGGTCCCCGAAATGTTCGGGGCGGAGACGCTGCTGATGAACCGCTGCCAGGACCGTGCGACCTTCGAGGCCACGGTCGGCATGATCAACGATTTCAAGGCCTATTTCATGCGCAACGACCAGCCTGTGTATGAGAATCCCTCGCCGGGCAACAAGGCGGGCGGCATCTCTACGCTGGAAGAAAAGTCGCTCGGCTGCACGCAGAAGTGCGGCTCGAGCATCGTGCGGGGCGTCCTCCGCTACGGTGAGCGCCTGCGCATGAAAGGGCTCAATCTCCTGAGCGCACCGGGCAACGACCTGGTCGCCTCGACTGCCCTGGCGGCTGCAGGCTGCCAGATCGTCCTCTTCACCACGGGACGCGGAACTCCTTTCGGCAGTTTCGTCCCGACGATGAAGATCGCTACCAATACACCGCTGGCCACGCGCAAACCTGCCTGGATCGACTTCAATGCCGGTACCCTTGCGCAGGATGAACCGATGGAGGCCGTCGCGGCCCGTTTTATCGACACAGTACTGGCTGCCGCCAGCGGAACTGCCGTGAACAACGAGCGCAGCGGTTTCCGCGAGATCGCCATCTTCAAGTCCGGCGTCACCTTATAATCGACAATAATAATTACAACAGCATATATGGAAAGACTCAATCGTACCACTGCACCGCAGGCAAAAACGTACACCGAGAAAGTGATCCAGTTCGGTGAAGGCAACTTCCTGAGAGCTTTCATCGAGTGGATTATCTGGAAGACCAACCAGAAAACCGACTTCAACGGCTCCGTCGTCGTCGTCCAGCCCATCGAGAAGGGCATGGTCGGCTGGCTCAACGAGCAGGACGGCCTCTATCACCTCAATCTGCAGGGACTCCTCGACGGCCAGCCCGTCGACAGCGTCGACCTGATCGACGTCATCTCCCGCGGCCTGAATCCCTATGAGGATTTCGGTGCCTATCTGAAACTGGCCGAGCAGCCCGAAATCCGCTTCGTGATTTCGAACACCACCGAGGCGGGCATCGCCTTTGATCCGGCCTGCAAGCTGGACGACACGCCGGCCTCCTCGTATCCGGGCAAACTTACCCAGCTGCTCTATCACCGTTATGAGCATTTCAAGGGCGACAAGGCCAAAGGCCTGATCATCTTCCCGTGCGAGCTGATCTTCGAGAACGGCAAACACCTGAAGGAATGCATCCGTCAGTACATCGACCTGTGGAAGCTCGGCGAGGGTTTCCGCGATTGGTTTGAGACGGCGTGCGGCGTTTACAGCACACTGGTCGACCGCATCGTGCCCGGCTATCCCCGCGATACCGCCGCCCAGCTTTGTGAACGCGCCGGCTATCAGGACAACCTGCTCGACAAAGCCGAGATCTTCCACCTCTGGGTCATCGAGGCCCCGGCTTCCGTGGCGGAAGAATTCCCCGCCGACAAGGCCGGACTCAACGTCCTCTTCGTCCCCTCCGAAGCGCCGTATCACGAGCGCAAGGTGACCCTGCTCAACGGTCCGCATACCGTCCTTTCGCCGGTGGGCTACCTGAGCGGCCTCAATACCGTGAAGGAATGCTGCGAAGACGAGCTGATCGGCCCGTTCGTGCGCAAGGTCATGTACGAGGAACTGCTTCCGACCCTCAATCTTCCGCAGGAAGAACTGCTGCAGTTCGCCGACGCCGTGATGGACCGCTTCCGCAACCCCTTCGTGAAGCATTTCGTGACGAGCATCATGCTCAATTCCTTCCCGAAATTCAAGACGCGCGACCTGCCCGGCCTGAAGACCTATCTGGCCCGCAAGGGCGAACTGCCGAAAGGCATCGTGCTGGGTCTGGCTGCCATCTGCACCTATTACAAAGGCGGCAAGCGGGGAGAAGACGAGATCGTTCCCAACGACGATCCGAAGATCATCGAGCTGCTGCAGAAACTCTGGGCCACGGGTGACATCGCCACGGTTTCCCGCGGTGTCCTCGCCGACGAATTCATCTGGGGTGAAGACCTCAACCAGGTCCCGGGCCTGACGGCGCTGCTGACCACCTATCTGACCATGATCCACGAAGCCGGCATGCGTGCCGCCGTCCAAAACATCCTGTAAGCCATGACGACCCAGCAGAAACTGATGTCCAACTGGCGCTGGTGGATCTGCTCGCTGCTCTTCGTGGCGACCACGGTCAACTACCTCGACCGCCAGGTTCTTTCGCTCACGTACGAGGAATTCATCAAACCTGAATTCCACTGGACCGATGCCAATTACGGCACCATCACCAGCTTCTTCTCCATCTTCTACGCCATCGCCTGCCTGTTCGCCGGCAAGTTCGTGGACTGGATGGGAACCAAGAAGGGCTATCTGATCGCCATCGGCGTATGGTCGGCCGGCGCGTGCCTGCACGCCGCCTGCGGCTGGGCCACCGCCCATATCGCGGGTCTTGGTTCGGTCGAGGCGCTGCGCGCCGTCGAAACCGGCTCCAACGTGGCACTTGCCGTATCCACGACTTCCGTCTACCTGTTCCTGCTCTGCCGTGGCATCCTGGCCCTCGGTGAGGCAGGCAACTTCCCGGCCGCCATCAAGGTGACGGCCGAGTACTTCCCGAAGAAGGACCGCGCCTTCGCGACCTCTATCTTCAATGCAGGCGCCTCGGTGGGTGCCCTTGCAGCCCCGCTGCTTATCCCGCCGCTGGCCGTCAAGTTCGGCTGGGAGATGGCCTTCATCATCATCGGCGGTCTGGGCTTCCTGTGGATGTTCTTCTGGGCATTCATGTACGACAAGCCCGAAAAGAGCAAGCACGTGAATGCCGCCGAGCTCGAATACATCCATCAGGACGATGCCGAAGAAGCCGCCGCCAAGGCTGCGGAAGCTGCTGAAAAAGAGAAAGAAAAAGCCATTCCTTTCATCGAGTGCTTCCGCTACAGGCAGACCTGGTCGTTCATCGCCGGCAAGTTCTTTACCGACGGCGTGTGGTGGTTCTTCCTCTTCTGGGCACCGTCGTATTTCAGCAACCAGTTCCACGCACCGGCCACTTCGCCGCTGGGCCAGTGGCTGATCGTCACGCTCTATGCTATCGTGACGGTGATCTCCATCTTCGGCGGCTACCTGCCCAAGATCTTCGTGGACAAGAAGGGTATGAACCCTTACGCCGGGCGTATGCTGGCGATGCTTATCTTCGCCTTCTTCCCGATTGCCGCGCTGTTTGCGCAGCCGCTGGGCATCCGTTTCGACAGCCCGTGGTGGCCGGCCATCCTGATCGGCCTGGCCGGCGCCGGACACCAGGCCTGGAGCGCCAACCTGTTCTCGACGATCGGCGATATGTTCCCCAAGAGCACGATTGCGACCATCACCGGCATCGGTGCCATGGCGGGCGGTATCGGCTCGATGATCATCCAGAAAGTGGCGGGCAACCTGTTCACTTACGCGGAGAACGCCGGTGAAGCTTTCCGCTTCCTCGGTTTCACGGGCAAGCCGGCTGGCTACTTCATCATGTTCTGCTTCTGCGGTCTGGCTTACCTGATTGCCTGGACCATCATGAAGTCGCTGGTTCCCAAGTATAAACCCATTCAGCGCTAACGTGATGAAAAGAACGTTTATCCTGATGGCCTGTGTGCTGGCCCTCGCCGGCTGCAAGCCCAAGGCTGAAGTGGCGAAGGTCATGGCGCGCTACGTTCCCGAGCGCGCCGACGACTTCGTGTTTGAAAACGATCTCGTAGCGGGCCGTTTCTACGGCGAGGCCCTCGAAGGCAATCCCACTTCGCCGGGTATCGACGTGTGGGTGAAGCTTCCCGGCCAACTTGTAGCCAATGAATGGTACAAGGGCGCCATGGAAGATCCCGACTACTACCATCACAACCACGGCGGTAAGGACTGCTACAAGGTAGCCGTGTCGTTGGGCGGCGGCGCTTCCGCACCGCTGATCGACGGAAAACTCTGCTATCCCACTACGAACTACCGTTCGTTCGAAATGGTGGAGGACAGCCCGTCGCGCGTGTCGTTCATCCTTCACTATCCTGAATGGCAGGCCGCTGAATCAGTGACCGTGTCGCTCGACAAGAAGGTGACGGTGACGCCCGGAACGTATTTCTGCGATGTGGAGGACATCTATTCCTTCACAGGCGCGGATGCGTTGACCATCGCAGCCGGTGTCAACCGGCATCCGGCCCAGAAAACCTTGGAACAGGAGTATCTCGGTCCGCAGGCCTATGCCCTTTGGGAGCATGCCTCCGACCAGAGCATCGAGCCGGAGGACGGTATGCTCGGCGTAGCTGTTGTCGTTCCGGAGGGGGAGGCGTGCTGTGTCACCTCCGACGATGTGCACGGCATCTGCACCCGGACCGTCCGCAGCGGCGAGCCGTTCCACTACAAGTTCGGCTCCTGCTGGTCCAAAGGTGACGTAAAAGACAGTGCCGCCTGGTTTGATCTTGTAAAAGCCCAGTTATGAAAGCGCTCTTTTCCCTGGAAGGCAGGAATGCCTGGATTACCGGCGCCGCATACGGCATCGGTTTCGCCATCGCGCAGGCCTTTGTCGAGGCGGGTATCGACAATATCATCTTCAATACCAGCAACGAGGCCTCGATGCAGAAGGGCCTTGCGGCCTATCGCGAAGTTGGAATTACGAACGTGCACGGCTATGTGTGCGACGTGACCGACGAAGCGCAGGTCAAAGCGCTTGTGGAGCGCATCCACGCGGAAGTCGGCCCTATCCATATCCTGGTCAACAACGCCGGCATCATCAAGCGCATCCCGATGCACGAGATGAAGCGCGAGGAATTCCAGCGCGTGATCGACGTGGACCTCGTGGGCCCTTACATCTGTTCGGCGGCCGTGCTTCCCGAGATGATGGAGCGCCGTGCGGGCAAGATCATCAACATCTGCTCGATGATGAGCGAACTGGGACGCGAGACCGTGTCGGCTTACGCCGCGGCCAAGGGCGGCCTGAAGATGCTCACGCGCAACATCTGCTCCGAATACGGATCGTACAACATCCAGTGCAATGGCCTGGGCCCCGGCTATATCGCCACGCCCCAGACCGCGCCGCTACGCGAGCGGCAGGCCGACGGCAGCCGCCATCCCTTCGACAGTTTCATCTGCGCGAAGACCCCGGCGGGCCGCTGGCTCGATCCGGACGAGCTTGCCGGCCCCGCCGTGTTCCTTGCCTCGAACGCATCCGATGCCGTGAACGGCCATATCCTCTATGTGGACGGCGGCATCCTGGCGTACATTGGAAAACAACCTTGATCCTAACGTAAACGATATGAAACTCAATTGCCAAGTGAGACAGGCTTCCAGCAACCTGGACGCCAAACACTATGATACGAAGCGGCTCCGCGAGGAGTATCTCGTGGAGCGCCTGATGGTCCCCGACGAGATCAACATGGTCTATTCGATGTTCGACCGCATCCTGTGCGGCGGCGCCGTCCCTGTGAAGGAAGACCTGCTGCTCAGCGCGCCGGAGATCCTCCGGGCCGATTATTTCACCCAGCGCCGCGAACTGGGCATCATCAATGTCGGCGGAACGGGAATCGTGCAGGTGGGGGAGGAGAGCTACACCATCCCCTTCAAGGAAGCGCTCTATGTGGGCCGCGGCAACCGCCACGTCACCTTCAAGAGCGTCGATCCGAAGCATCCCGCGCACTTCTATTTCTGCTCGGCTACGGCCCATCGCGAGACGGGCGTCAAACAGGTGTCGAAGAAAGATGCCGTGGTGATGCACCTCGGTTCGCTTGAAGAGAGCAACGAGCGCACAATCAACCGCCTGCTGGTCAAGGAAGTGGTGCCGTGCTGCCAGCTGCAGATGGGTATGACGGAACTGGCTCCGGGCAGCACCTGGAACACGATGCCGGCCCATACGCACGACCGGCGCATGGAAGTGTACTTCTATTTCGAGGTGCCTGACGATGCAGCCGTGTGCCACTTTATGGGCGAACCGCAGGAAACGCGGCACATCTGGATGCACAACGAGCAGGCAGTCATCTCTCCGCAGTGGAGCATCCATAGTGCCTGCGCCACGCGCAATTACACCTTCATCTGGGGCATGTGCGGGGAAAACGACGACTACAACGACATGGACTGGTGCGCAACCAGTGATTTACGATAATACAAGCGAACATAGATATGGCAAAAGTTGTTACTTTCGGCGAAGTGATGCTTCGCCTCTCTACGCCGGGGTTCCTGCGCTTTGCGCAGGCCCGGCAATTCGACGCCACGTTCGGCGGCGGCGAGGCCAACGTGGCCGTCTCGCTGGCCAACTACGGCGTGGACGCGCATTTCGTGACGCGCATGCCCCGCAATGATATCGCCGACATGTGCCTGGCCGAACTCCGTGGTCTGGGTGTGAACCTCGACGGTGTGGTGTACGGCGGCGACCGCGTCGGTATCTACTATCTGGAGACGGGTGCCGTGGCGCGCGGCAGCAAAGTGGTGTACGACCGGGCGAATTCGGCCATCGCCGAGATCAAACCCGGCATGGTGGACTGGCACAAGGTGCTCCAGGGAGCCGACTGGTTCCACTGGACCGGTATTACACCGGCGCTCAGCCAGGGCGCAGCCGATGCGTGCCTGGAAGCCATCAAGGTGGCCAATGAGCTGGGTGTCAAGGTCTCCTGCGACCTGAACTACCGCAAGAAGCTCTGGAAATACGGCAAGTCGGCGTCTGAGGTGATGCCGGCCCTCGTGGCGGGCTGCGACCTGATCCTCGGCAACGAGGAAGACGCGGAGAAGGAATTCGGCATCAAGCCGGAGGGCTTCGACGCGGAGAAGACGGGCGGCGAGATCGACCAGAGCCGCTTCGAGAGCGTCTGCCGTCAACTGATGGCGATGTTCCCGCGCTGCAAGAAAGTGGCCGTGACGCTCCGCGGTTCGATCAATGCGAACCACAACACCTGGGGCGGCATACTCTACGACGGCAAGACGCTCTGGCAGAGCCGTCGTTACGACATTACGCACATCGTCGACCGCGTCGGCGGCGGCGATTCGTTCATGGGCGGTCTGCTCTACGGCCTTCTGGCCTACGATACCGACCAGCAGGCCATCGAGTTTGCGGCTGCTGCCTCGGCTCTCAAACACACGATCATCGGCGACTACAACCGTGTCACCGTCGCCGAAGTCGAAAGTCTGATGAACGGCGGCGGCTCCGGCCGTGTGTCGCGTTAAGGACGACTGGATTCACGTCATTCCCGGCTTGACCGGGAATCTATAGTTGTACGATATGGCAAAGTTCAATAAAATCGATACGATCGGTCTGATCCGGACCACGGGAATTGTCCCGGTATTTTACAATGCGGATGTCGAGCTGACGAAGAAGGTCGTCAAGGCCTGCTACGACGGCGGAATCCGTGCTTTTGAGTTCACGAACCGGGGCGACGGCGCCCACCGGGTGTTCAAGGATGTCATCGCTTATGTTCGGGCGGAGTGCCCGGATATGGCGTTCGGCGCGGGAACGATCCTCGACGCTCCGACAGCGGTGATTTACATGCAGTTGGGTGCTGATTTCCTGGTTTCTCCCTGCCTTTCCGAGGAGGTCGTGACGGTGGCCAACCGCCGCGGCGTTCCGTATTCGCCCGGTTGCGGGACGGTCACGGAAATCGTCCGTGCCATGGAACTGGGTTGCGACCTGGTGAAGGTTTTCCCGGCCGGTACGGTCGGCGGCCCGGCATTCGTCAAGAATGTCCTGGCGCCGTTGCCGTGGGCCATGATCATGGCCACCGGCGCCGTCGAGCCGACGGAAGACAATCTCAAGGCCTGGGCCGCTTCGGGCGTCACGGCCGTAGGTATGGGTTCCAAGCTCTTCCCGAAAGACAAGATTGCCGCTGGCGACTGGGCCGGCATCTCCGCGCTCTGCGCGAAATGCCTCGACTGGTTCAAATAGTTTTCTTTCCGATGCGCGACCAGGCCTGGTCGCGGTAGGATTCGCCGACAGGCAAGAGGGTGCCGTCATCCAAAGTGACGGCACTTCTTTTTGCTTCCCGGATCCGGGCCAGGGATACGATATACGATTTGTGGATGCGTAGGAACTGTTCCGGGGATAGCTTTTCCAGAATGTTCTTCATGCGGTATAACACGATCGTGGGGGCTGGCTCGGTATCCAGGTGAATCTTCAGGTATTCGCCCATTCCTTCGATATAACGGATGTGGGCCGTGTTGAGCTGGACGGTGCGATTTGCCGTGCTCAGGCGCAGGATGCCGTCGTCTGCTTTTCCGGCTGCCCTGCGAAGCGAAAGCCGTTCCTCGAGTTTATGCACGGCCTGCTGGAACTCGTCCAGGCTGAAGGGTTTGAGGAGATAGTCCACGGCGTTGACCCGGAATCCCTCCACGGCATATTCGGAGTAAGCGGTCGTGAAAACCACCAGCGGAGGATTCTCCAGCGAGCGCACGAACTCCATACCCGAGAGGTCGGGCATGTTGATGTCGATCAGCAGCGCGTCAGCCTGTTCGAGCCAGGGAAGGGCTTCGCGCGTACTCGTGCAAGAGGCCAGCAGGCTGATGCCCGGCGTCTTGCTGATATAGACTTCCAGCAAGCGCAGGGCGAGGGGCTCGTCGTCGATGGCCAGGACGCGGATCATGCCGGGATCTTTTTGGGGGTTTCGGGGATTTCCAGGAAGACTTCGTAGGCGTTGTCTTTCTCTTCCATGCGCAACGCATAGCTGGCGTCGTAGAGCAGGGTGAGGCGCTTGCGGACATTGTCCAGGCCGAGTCCGTGCCGTTCGGCTTCGGCCTTGTCGTGGCAGCTGTTGCTGCAGCGGAAGACCAGCCGTCTGCCGGGATGCTCGACGGAGACTTTTACGAAAGATTCGCTGTTGTAGCTGATACCGTGCTTGAAGGCATTCTCCACGAACGAAGCCAGCAGAAGCGGAGGCACGACGGCCTGGCCGCATTCTTCCGGGAAAGCGCTCTCGATCCGGACGGAGTCGGGATAACGCAGGCGCATCAGGGAGAGATAATTCCGCAGGTATTCCAGCTCTCTTGCAAGCGGGATGACCGGTTCGTTTCCTTCGTAGAGCACAATCCGCATCAGCTTCGAGAACTCGCTGACGGCTTCGGTGGCCTTGTCCGGGTCGGTGAGGATCAGCGACTGGATGTTGTTGAGCGTGTTCATGAAGAAGTGCGGATTGATCTGGTAGCGGAGCGATTCCAGCTGCTGGTGGAGGTTTTCCGCCCGCAGTTCCTGCATCTGTCTTTCGTTCTGTCGCATCCTTAAGAAGGCGATCAGGCCCAGGTCACCTGCGACGAGAAGGACACCGACAGCCAGCTCCATCCACTCGGGACGCAGCGGCCCGGGGCGGTGCATCGGCGGCCTGTCGGGTGGCGGGGCCATCTCCCGGCCGGGTCCGTCCCCGGTTTCGAAGCGGGGTCTTGCAAAACACCAGAGGGTGAATGCGCCCAGCAGCAGTGCCGTCAGCACGACGTACAGCCAGCGCTTCTTCCGCAGCAGGGGAGCGAGCAGGAAATGATGGGCCAGCACCAGCACGAGGAACGGGAGGATCTGCAGCAGGGTGTTTTGCATCGCTTCGTTTTTCTGCAAATTTACGCAATAATCCCGGAGTCCTGCGCGCTTTCGTTGAAGAAAAACCGGGGTTCGTTGAATCGCTTCCGCTCTGGCTGAGTTCTTGAAACCGTCTCTGGCATCAGAACGATCCAATCAAAAACAACATAGTATGAAAAAGGTTTTACTTCTTCTCTTGACAGCCTCGGTCCTGGTCGGGGCCTGCATCGATCTGGACGGGGATTATCCCGCCATCGACGAAACCCTTATCGACGAGATCATCGTCGACACCCTGGATGAGACAGCTTTCGACACCACCATCGTCCCGGCTGCGTCGCCGGCTGGAACCTCGTATGACTATGGGGACGCCGACACTTCGGACGACAATATCGTCAATACGACTTTCGACCGTGTCATCTCCATTGTCTTCGGCGGCAGCCAGGCGACGGTCACCGGCGACGAGAACGGCATCGTGACGGTCAGCGGCAATCGCGTGACGGTCAACAACACCACGAAGGAAGCGATCGTCTACGACTTGAGCGGAACGGCTTCCGACGGCTGTTTCAAGCTGTACAGTTCCAAGAAGCAGGCTATCCGCCTGAGCGGTCTGGGCCTGGCCAACCCTTCCGGCGCAGCCATCAACAACCAGAGCAAGAAGCGTACTTTCGTCATCGTCGAGGGCTCCAACGCCCTGGCGGACGGCGCTTCCTATACGGAAACGCCGTCGGATGAAGACGAGAAGGCTGCCTTCTTCAGTGAAGGCCAGCTCATCTTCTGCGGCAAGGGCAGCCTGGTGGTCAAAGCCTCCGGCAAAGCCGGTATCACGAGCGACGATTATGTGCGCTTCATGTCGAGCCCGACCGTCAAGGTCACGTCCAGCGCAGGCCACGCCGTCCGGGGCAAGGATGCCATCATCATGACGGCAGGCGAAGTGACGGCGGCCACTTCGGCAGCCATGAAGAAAGGCTTTACGTCCGATTCGCTGGTCCGTTTCGAAGGCGGCAAGACCGTCATCCAGGTGACGGGATCCGCCGCTTATGACGAGGAAGACGCGGAATACACCGGTACGGCCGGCATCAAGGCCGACAAACTGTTCGAGATGATTGCCGGGGAACTCGCCATCACCAATACCGGAACGGGCGGCAAAGGCATCAGCGGCGATGCGGACGGCTACTTCCTGGGCGGAACGGTCTCCGTTGTCACGACCGGCGCGAATTACGGCCAGAGCAGCAACGGTTTCGGCCCGGGTGCCCGTCCCGGCAGCACCAGCAGCTCCAGTGACAATTCGGTTTCGGCCAAGGGCGTCAAGTTCGACGGCAATCTGACCATCTCCGGCGGCACGCTGAGCGTGACCTGCAAGTCGCACGAAGGCATCGAGGCAAAGGGTACGCTCGACATCACCGGTGGCGTGGTGTACAGCCACTCCGGTGACGACGCCATCAATGCCGGGAGTCATCTGACCATCAGCGGCGGTTATGTATGTGCCTGGTCCACAGGGAACGACGGTATCGATGCCAATGGAAACTGCTACCTGAAAGGCGGCGTGGTCTATGCCATCGGATCGGGCGGCGCGGAAGTGGCTGTCGACGCCAATACAGAGGAGCGCTACGCGCTCTATGTAGAAGGCGGCACCCTGGTAGCCATCGGTGGCCTGGAGCGTGGCGCTTCGCTCAAACAGAACTGTTACTCCGCCTCCTGGAGCAAAAACACCTGGTACGGGATGACCGTAGGCAATGACACCTTTGCCTTCCTGACACCTGCCAACGCCGGAAACTCCCTGATCGTTTCAGGGGCAACCACACCGACGCTCCAGTCGGGCGTCAAAGTCAGCGGCGGTACCGGACTGTTCGCCGACCACGCTGTAGCGGGCGGAACGTTGAACGGAGGTTCTTCCGTCAAACTCTCCGCATACGCAGGCGACAATATGGGCGGCGGTTTCCCGGGAAGATAAGGAAACTACAGCAATTCAAACTCCACGGTTCCGCGGATATCCTGGGCGGAAGCGGCGACAAGGGCCTTGAACAGGCCCTTTTCTGCTGTCCAGGCGTGCTTGGCGGCATCGAAGAAGCTCAGGGCATCCTTGTCGATGGTGAAGGAGACATCGGCCGTCTGGCCGGGTTCCAGATAGACCTTGGCGAAGCCTTTCAGCTCTTTCTGGGGGCGATCGACCGAAGCTTCCGGATCGGCAATATAAAGCTGGACGACCTCGGCGCCCGCAACATTGCCGGTATTCTTCACCGCGACGGTCACGGTCACGGTGCTTCCTTCCTTCATCATCTTCTTGCTCAGGCGCGGTTCCCCGAATTCAAACGTGGTGTAGCTCAGGCCGTGGCCGAAGGGGAAGAGGACGCCGCCCTTCAGGTCGTACCAGCGGTAACCCACGTAGATTCCCTCGGTGTACTCCATATCCAGCACAGGCATCCCGTCGATGGTGCCGTCGCGCAGGATGCCGGGGTATTGCTTATCCGTCTGGACCGGATTGTCCGCATAGGAGACGGGGAAGGTGAAAGGCAGGTGTCCGGACGGGTTCACATCGCCGGAAAGGACATCGGCTAGGGAGTGTCCGGCCTGGGTACCCAGATACCAGTCCTGGACGATGGCCGGCACTTTGTCCACCCACGGCATCGCCACGGCATTGCCGGAGATGTTGACCACGATGAGTTTGTCGGTCGCTTCGGCAAGCGCCTCGATCACGGCGTCCTGGTTGTAGGGGAGGTCGTACTGGACGCGGTCCAGACTTTCGGAATCCTGCTTTTCGGCTTTGTTCAGGCCGCCGATAAAGATCACATAATCAGCATCTTTCGCGGCTTTTACCGCATCGGCGATCAGCGTGGCGGCACTGCGGCTCTCGCGCAGGTCCTGGCCGGTGGAGACGCCGTTGTATTCGCCGCCTACGTCACCCACGTAGCCGCGCTCCCAGACGACAGTGGACTCGGGATAACGGGCCTTGATGCCGTCGAGGGGAGAGACTTCCAGTTTGGCTTTCAGGGAGGAGGAACCGCCGCCGACCGTCATCATCTTGACGGCGTTCTCGCCCACGACGAGGATCTTGCCCGGCTTGCCGGCCATCGGCAGGAGGGCGTTGTCATTCTTGAGCAGGACGATCGATTCGGATCCGATCTTGCGGGCGGCCGCATAGTGTTCCGGCGAGGTCTGGCTGCCGAAAGGACGGGTGCGGTCCATCGAGGTGCGGAAGATGAGGCGGAGCAGGCGCTTGACGCGGGCATCCAGTTCTTCCGTGCCGATTTCTCCCTTGGCGATGGCTTCGCGATAGGGTGCTGCCAGGAAGTAGCTGTCGTAGGCATTGGTCTTGCCCATCGTCAGGCCGTCGGTCCAGGAGCCGTACTCCAGGTCGACGCCGTGCCGGGCGGTCTGCAGCGTGTTGTGCACGCCGCCCCAGTCGCTGATCACCACGCCGTCGAATCCCCATTCGCCGCGCAGGACCTTGTCGAGCAGCACTTCGTTGGAGCACAGGTGCTCGTTGTTGTACAGGTTGTAGGCTGCCATGATGGACCAGGCGTGTCCTTTCTGCACCGCTGCCTTGAAGGCCGGCAGGTAAATCTCATACAACGTGCGGTCATCCACGATGGTATTGGCGACGTGACGGTTCACCTCGCTGTTGTTCAGTGCATAGTGCTTCACGCACACCGCCACGCCGTTGGACTGGACGCCCTCCACGTAAGGGACCACCATTTCGCTGGCGAGGTAGGGGTCTTCGCCCATATATTCGAAATTACGGCCGTTGAGCGGGAAGCGGTAGATGTTCACGCCCGGGCCCAGCAGGACGTTCTTATTCCGGTAGCGTGCTTCCTCGCCGATGCTTTTGCCATAAAGGCGCGAGAGGTCGCGGTCCCAGGTGGCGGCAAGTCCGCTCAGTGCAGGGAAAGCCGTGATGGAGTCGTTGGTCCAACCGGCCTGGTCCCATTCGTCCCAAAGCACTTCCGCGCGGATGCCGTGGGGGCCGTCGGTACACCAGATTTCAGGAATGCCCAGGCTCGGTACGCCGGGCGAACTGAATTTGGACTGTGCGTGGACCATGGCGATCTTTTCTTCCAGCGTCATGCGCTGGAAAGCGTCTTCTACACGCGCTTCGATAGGCTGGTTGTCATCGAGATAGACGGGGATGTTCTCGTTGCTTCGGGGCGTCTGGTTGCAGGCTGCTGCGAGCAGCGCCAGACCGAGGAGGAGCGATTTGCACTTCATGGCTTCTAGGTTTCAGGATGGAGGTTGATCAAAGGATTCAGTTTAGACGAGGGATACGGGCTCCACGTGGTGGAGGAAGGCTTCGGCGGCTTCGCAGCGGCATTCGATGCCGCGGAACCGCTCCATGGCGTCGTGCCAGCCTTCCATGACCTCTTTCAGGTCCTGGCTGACGTGGCAGTAACTGGCCTGGTACTTGCGCTCGCGCGTTGGGGTGATATCCACCCAGTCGGAAGGATGGAACATCTGCGTCTGCGTGCCGCTCATCACTTCGAAGTAGTAGAGTTCGAAGCAGCGGTCGAGCCGGCGCCAGGCATCCAGCACGAGGATGCCGCAGACGGCGTGGTCGCGGTGTCCGTCGATGGGCCAGTGCGTGATGACGACGTCGGGTTTCTCCCGTTCCAGCATTTCCCGCATTTCGCGGTAGCGGTCGAGGTTTACTTCGGTGGCGCCATCAACCTGGTCCATGAAGAGCGGCCGGGCTCCGGTCATTGCGCAGGCAGCTTCCGCCTCTTTTACGCGGATGGCCGCCGCTTTCTCGTGGCTCTTGCCGGGAATACCGGCTTCGCCGCGCGTCAGATACACGCACACCACTTCGTGGCCGGCATCGGTAAGCAGGCAGATCGTGCCGCCCGCCGCCGTTTCGGGATCGTCGGGATGCGCTCCGATGACCAGTATTTTCTTGCGTTTTCCTTTCGGAAGCGGCCCTGCAGCCGCGCCCTGCTTGCCGCAGGCAAGCGGAATGCCGCCCAGGATCGTGAGCGCTGCCGCTCCGCCTGCCGCTTTCAACATCGTTCTTCTGTTCATTGTGGTAAATTGATGTTACAAAAATACGTATTCTGTTGTAATTACTCCGCTTTGCGGCGTTTCCAGTCCATCCAGGTCAGACGGCGCCAGACCGTTTCCAGCGGGCCGCGTGGATGGTGGCGCGCCCAGAGGCGGAGGATGAGGATCTGGAAGGTGACGATGCCGATGCCGACCAGGAAAGACCAGGTGACACCGAGCACTTTATACAGGCCGAAGCCCCAGCCGTAAAAGATGAGGGAGCCCAGGACGGAAGACAACAGGTAGTTGGTCAATGACATCCTGCCGAAGAAGCAGATGTGGGAAAGGCTCTTGCGGAAGCCTGCGAATCTGTACCAGAGCAAGACGACAGCCGATACGATCAGCAGCAGGATGGCTAAGTTATAGATGGGATGGAACAGCTTGTCCATTTTGCCGAAATCGACGTTTCCTTGGCCTGCGGCTCCGACGATGCTGCCGGCTACGACGGCCACGAGGGAAACGGCAAGGACTACACGCCATATCTTCAAGTGATTGCCTTCGTTGTAGAACATGCGGTGCCGACCCAGCAGGATGCCCAGGAAAAACAGCGCTACAGTCTGGGTGATGCGGCCGTGGGCGATGAACCAGAGCCAGGAGCATACAAAGCCGTAGCGGAGGCTGGCGCCGGCGGCCTCCCAGAAACTTCCTTCCGCGAGTGCCTGTCCCATCTTTCCATAGTAGGGGCCCAAGGCTGAAAGGTCCGGCTTCCAGCCGGAAAGCAGGCTGTAGATCTCTATCGGCTGCAGGAGGAGGAAAACCGTAAGGGTCCACAGGACCGGCGTGCACAGGTATCCCGCCGGAATCATCAGCAGTCCCATAAGGGCGTAGAAGATGAGGATGTCTCCGTTGTAGAAAACCAGGTTGAGGATGCCGAACCCGAGCAGCAGGACCATCCGCCAAAAGAAACGGAGGGAGAAATCCTTTCCCTTCTGCTCCTGATTGTCGCGCATGATGAAGAAACTCAAGCCGAACAGCAGGGCGAAGATGCCGTACATCTTGCCGGAAAGCAGCACGGTGAGGATGTTGAACACGGTTGGATCGCTGGGAAGGGCGCAGGAGACTGTGGGAGGATATCCCAGGTTGAAATGTTCCACCGAATGGTAGAGGATGATGCCGGCCACGGCCAGCCCTCTCAGGGCGTCCGCAACTTCGATCCGGCTATTCTGGAGGCCTCGGGTCCTATACATGGCGCTAAGTTACGAAAAAAGATGCTATGACACTGAAAATAACTATCTTTGGCTTAGAATATACCCGCTTTTCCTTATGAGAAAGACCGTCCTCACATTCTTTGTCTGCCTGATCAGTCTGATCCCGCTTTCAGCACGCGACTATTTCGTACGCGGTCCGCAAGGTGGACTTTCTGCCAAGATTACCCTGCCGAAGGGCTTCAATCCCGAAACCGACCGTTGCCCGATGGTGATTCTGATGCACGGCATATTCTCCAGCAAGGAGATCAATCCGATCCCCGACCTGGCTGCGGGACTGGCCAAAGCCGGCATCGCTTCCATCTGCTTCGATTTCAACGGACACGGAAAGAGTGAAGGACGGATGCAGGATATGACTGTGGAGAAGGAGATCGCCGACGCCCTTGCTGTCTGGGAATATGTCAGGGGACTTCCGTATGTCTCGGAGATCGGCCTTTTGGGCCATTCCCAAGGGGGCGTGGTCGCCTCGATGACGGCGGGCCGTCTGGCCGCCGAGGCCGGCCCTGATGCGCCGCAGGCCCTTGTCCTCATCGCGCCCGGCTCTGTTATCAAGGATGCCTGCCAGGGCGGCAAGTTCTTCAACGCCCGCTTCGATCCCAAAGACCCTCCGGAGTACATCCGATGCTGGGGCCTCATGAAATTGGGACGGGATTATCTAATTGGTACACAGGAGCTTGATATATATGGAACGGCTTCCGCCTATCCTGGCAAAGTCCTTATCCTGCACGGTACGAAAGACAAGATCGTCCCGATGTGGTGCAGCGAGAAGTTCAAGGAAACCTACGGCGACCAGGCCGACTTTGTCGTCATCGACGGCGAAAACCATACGATCACCCGCCACCGCGACCAGGTGGTGGCCAATACCGTGGAATTCTTCCGTAGAGAACTATTGAAGGTCAACGGAGATAATTGACATCGAAGGTTCCGCGTGAGATGGACAGTTCGACTGTTTCGCGTGGGCGCACTTCGTAAGTGTCGGGGTGTTGTGCGTCTTTCCCGGTTCCCGGGTGGAACGTTTCGTTCGCTATCCCTTCGGAGACCATCCGGACCTTGAACTGGAATTCGCCGGAAAGGATGCCTTTGTCTTCATCCCAGGAGCGGATGTACAGCGAGCCGTCAAGAAATTCCGCCGTGCGGTGCAAAGGCGTAAAGGCGTACCCCTGCGGGAACGACGCATCGCGTTCATATCCGCTGAGATAAGGCATCTCTGCGCGCAGGTCCCGAAAAGCGATTGTGGCACCTTCCCGCATGGCGCGGGACGGGAAAGCGATACTCAGCATGGAAATATCCCAAGCGTTGAGGTTCAGGCTGCTTGCCTGGATCCATAATGTGTCGCGGCTGGCATTGTAACCGGAAAAAACCCGCTGGACCGGTTCTTGGGCGTCATCCTCCTCGCGATGGGGATTGAAGATGCTGAACACGCCTCGCACCCAGTCCGGGGCTCTGCCTCCCGCCGAAATGGTTTCGCCATCCAGCCGGAAACTCAAGGTGTTCAGGCCCTCATCGGTCTTCTTCGTCGGATCGATCGCACCTTCACAACCGGTCAGCAAGCAGCTGACCAGCAGGCAGCCGGCCATCAGTGAGACTAGAGGCCAGCTTTTGGAGGCTCTTCTGGATGAAAGCTCGGACATCGGCGCGGCTTATTGATACTTCGTAAAGCTGTACTTCTCTCTCAAAGCAGCCTTTGTATCTTCATCCTGATGGGTGAAGTAGGCTTTGAAACCGGGACAGAAATTGATGTGCCACCGCCAGATTCTGCCCAGGGCAGATTTGGGGTTCTTGTCGTAGTGCGCTCTGAACTTACAGGTTTCGCAAGGATACTGAGACATAAGGCATTGTTGTTTTTTCACAAAAATAGAGCGTTTTTGGGAGATTCCCGACGTTCTTCCTGCGCGTATTCGACGGCGCGGTTGATATAGTCCAGGAAAGGCTTGGTGCTCTGGAAGAGTTCGAGCAGGCGTTTCGTATAGTCCTTTGCCGTTACGAAACGGGTGTCGGGCTCATAAAACAAGCAATAGTACTTCAGCTTGAAGTAGGGAGCGTCGGGCGAGTCGGCGGGGAAGGAGGGCGGCACCCGTTTCAGGGCATCGGTCTGATCGATGACCATGCGGGGATCGGCCGCCGAGAGGACCCTGCGGAAATCGCCGCTGCCCAGCAGGATGTCTTCGCGGAGAATCTTCAGCACATCGGGCGGGCAGCAGATGTCACCGGATGCCACCATATGGCCCGTTCCCTTGGCGCCCACGTGGAAGTAGTAGCCGCTGTAGCCGGACTTTTTGCCTCCCCGGTTGATGTAGCAGCCCATATGGGTCTTGTAGGGCGTCTTGTCTTTGGAAAAGCGGATGTCGCGATAGATGCGGTAGGTGCAGTCTTTGGGCGTCAGGGGACCGATCGTGTCGTCGAAGGCACGGACGCCTTCGATGACCGCGGCGGCCACCTCGCCGAACCGTGCGGCTGCATCCTGGTATTCCGCTTTGTGCGCCAGAAACCATTCGCGCTCGTTGTGCTGCGACAGTTCGTTCAAAAAGGCCAGGATCTCTTTCATGGGGTAAGCTATGCCAAGCGCATATTCTCCACAAATATAGAGAAAAAACGTATCTTTGTCGAAAAGAAAGACTCCCATGCGCATCGCTTTTTCCGCTATTCCCGGCGTCCGGGTGGGAAACGCCCAGGACGATCACGCCGCGACCGGCGTCACTGTGTTCAGACTCACGACGCCTGCCCAGGCCGCCGTCGTCGTTCTTGGCGGCGGACCCGCTTCCCGCGAAACGGAGACCATCGCGCTTGGGCGGAGCCATCCGCTCAATGCGCTGGTCTTTTCAGGCGGCTCCGCCTACGGCCTCGCCGCCTCGGACGGGGTGATGCGCTCCCTCGAATCCCACGGCGTGGGCTATGACACAGGCATCGCCCTTGTTCCCCTCGTCTGCCAGAGTTGCATCTATGACCTGGGATATGGCAGCGCTACGACGCGTCCTGACGCTGCAATGGGCTATGCTGCCTGCGAGGCCAGCTTCGCGGGCAACGATCCGCGCAGCGGCAACGTGGGTGCCGGAACCGGTGCTACGGTGGGAAAGGCTGCCGGCATGCAGCACTGCCAGAAAGCCGGCATCGGGTATTCCGCCGCGCAGATCGGAAAGCTGAAGGTGGGCGTAGCGGTCGTCCTCAACAGCTACGGTGACATCTACAGTGCAGGCAAGAAGATAGCGGGCATGCGCACGCCCGATGGAAAGGCCTTTGCCGATTCCTATGAAACCTTACTTCAGGTAACAGCCGGTAATCTCTTCACCAGCACTACGAATACGACACTCGCCGCCGTCTTTACCAACGGTGATTTCACCCCGGCTGAACTGAAGCATCTGGCGCAAATGGCCTCGGCCGGCATGGCCCGCAGCATCCGTCCTGCGTTCACTTCCGCCGACGGCGATACGGTCTATGCCCTGTCGGTGGGAGAAGAGAAAGAAAGGGTAGCCGACGCCAGTATCGACGCGACCGGCGCCCTGGCCGCCACGCTTCTCGAGGAGGCCATCGCCGATGCCGTCCGCTCCGCGGCCGGCGCTACAGTTTGAGCTTCCCTTTCCGTAAAGCGCTCTCCTGCAATTCCGCGGGAATGATGTGCCGGATGGCGTCCAGGACGGCGTTCATCTTTGCCTCATGGATGAAATCTGCCCTGATTACCAGGGAGATGGTTCGTGTTGGCACGGGATCGATGATAGGCCGCAGGTTACTTTGCTGACTGTACAGGATAAAGTTGGTGTGGGTCTCCGGAATGATGGTGAGTCCGCCATTGTCGTTGACGACCTGGATGACGATTCCCACGCGGCCTCCTTCAAAGAACCGTTCGTAGATAAAACGCTCCTCTTTCAAATCATCGGGGGTGAGCAGCCTCAGACCGTTCCGAATGATCCATATCGGATACTTGCGCAGTGCTCCTCTCCGGATTTTTTCCTCAGCGTAGGCAGGATGGGTCGGGGAGACATAGGCAAAGAAGCGCTCGTGGTAGAGCGGTATTTCCAGCAGGTCGGGCTCCTCGACGGGCCCTGCCAGGATGCCCATGTCCACTTCGGCTTTCCTGAGTTTATCTTTGAGGGTATCGGTCAGCATCTCCTCCGTCAGGAGGGAGAGGGAAGGATACTTCTCCCTGATTTGCTTGAATAGCCCCGGAACGAGGACCGGCGCTACCGTGGAGATGAGGCCGATCCGCAGCGGACCTGAAAGCATCTCTTTCTCTGTCTGCGTGAGGGAGGTGATTTGATCCACATGATACAGGACGACCCGGGCCTGGTCGATCACCTTCCGGCCGATTTCCGTGGGTGTCACGGGATGTGCATTGCGGTCGAAGAGCCGCACGTCCAGCTCTTCCTCCATCTTCTTGACCATCAGGCTCAAAGTGGATTGGGTGAGGCCGCAGGCCTCGGCCGCCTTCCCGAAGTGCCGGAACTGGTCGATAGCCACGATGTAGCGTAGTTGCTGAATCGTCATTACTTTTGCTGATTGATTTTATCAATGCAAAGATAAACATTTTTATATTGATAAATGGGGTATGGCGCCCTAACTTTGCACCGTCAGAACTCCTCTCCATGAATTGGAACATCATCACCTGGTATACCGGCGTCTCCCTGCTGCTTGTGGCTGCGCTGATGACCGTGTCCGGAATCATCGCGGTCTTTACGCCGGGTGATATGAGCCGGATCCCCTTGCTGCTTTCCGCTTTCCTCACGGGAGCTGTCGGCGTTTTCCCACACATCTTTGTCCGTCGGGGCAGACATAAGCTCTCTTTCCGGGAGGGAAACTGCATCGTCGTGTGGGCCTGGCTTCTGGCCTGTATTTTCGGGATGCTGCCTTTCCTTCTCTACGGCAAGGAGTTCACCCCCGTCAACGCCCTTTTCGAGAGCGTTTCCGGATTCACGACCACCGGGGCTTCGATCCTGAACGATATCGAGGCGCTGCCGCGCGGACTCCAGTTCTGGCGCATTTCCACGGCTTGGGTAGGGGGCGTCGGCATCGTCACTTTATTCTCGATGATTACCACGGGTGCGGACAAGTCCACGCTGTCCAGTGCAGAAATCTCGAATATGGCCCGGGTCGCCTTTGCCGGCGAGCGGAAGGTCAATTTTGCCAACCGGATGCTCCTTACGTACCTGGCCTTGACGATCGTGACTTTCCTTTCCCTGAAATTGACCGGATTGGGCTGGTTCGACGCCGCAACCGACGCGATGTCGGCCTGCAGCACCTGCGGCTTCTGCCCCCGCAACATCAGCATTGCCTTCTATGACAACCCCGCCGCTGAGATGGTCCTGACCGTAGCGATGCTCGCAGCCGGCATCCATTTCGGCATCCTTTTCCTGGCATTGTTCAGAGGCCGGCCCCGGAACATCTGGAAGTCCGAGCCCATCAAGATTTTCCTCATCATGGTGGCGTTGGCCATGCTTGTCGTCACAGCCGACCTGATGATCAACGGTCATTACGGATCCTTCGGAAAGGCCCTGCGCGATGCTTCCTTCCAGGTGGCCTCCATATCCACCACTACGGGATTTGCCACGCAGGATACGACGGCTTGGCCTCCGCTCAGCATGGCGATCCTTATCATCTGCTCACTGATCTGCGGCTGCTCGGGTTCCACATCGGGGGGCATCAAGATTGACCGGGCCATTCTGGCTGTCAAAGGCATCCATCGGAAGGTGAAACTCACTGTCAAGCCGAACGCCGTCTATTCCGTCCGGATGAGCGGCCGGCCCCGTTCAGATGAGCAAGTGAGCGACGCCTACGGCTATATCTTTCTCTATCTGCTGATTGTCGTGGTCTTTTCCGCCATCAACATCGCCTTCGGCCTCGATTTCACGACGGGCATTACCGCCTCCGTAGCTTGTATCGGCAACGTCGGCCCCGGCTTCGGCGATGTCGGCTCCATGTCCAATTATGCCGCTTTTCCGCCCGTCCTCAAGATTACGGGCATGCTGGAGATGCTGATCGGCCGTCTGGAAATCTTCCCGGTGCTCTATCTGATGCACAGCGTCAGGAAATTGTAACGGCTGCGTGACTTCCACACCGCTGGTTCATGGGCTGACCCGCTTGAATACGATGGGCGAGCGGTTCTGGTGCGCGTCCTGCTGGGTCCAGCCTTCGAGTTCCAGACTGTTTTGACTGTCATAGACCTTCACTTTCATCGGTTTGCCTTTGGGCGTTGGCTGTGAGGCGTAGGCGTACGTCCAGAGTCGCCTTCCTCCCAGAAACCGTCATCGACGTAGAATCCCGTATCGTATTTGTAGAGAGTGAGTTGAAGCTCATCCCCCTTCTTTTCATCCACCGTGTAGGCAAAGGACTGGTAGAATTGCCGGCCGGAAAGCAGATAGCCCGTCCCGTCGCTGCGGAAGACCACGGTGTAGGTGTGAATGCCGAAAACCAGGGCGGCGCTTTTTTCGATGCCCGTCCAGCGTCCTACGATCGGGGATTTCTTGTCTTTGGCCGGGATGCCATATTTCGGGTCGCCCTTTTCGTTGGAAAAGGGATCGGATTTCTGCTTGTACCATGGATAGGTCACATGGTAGAAGGAACGGTCGAACACGCGGGAGAAATCATCGAGCGAACGGGCCGTGTATTCGATGGTATCGCCCGCAGCGAAGCAGCAGATGTAGGAGTAATTATGGAAGTTGATGTCGCCCGTCTGCGTCTGATAATTGGTCAGGTAGTAGGTGAAGGGGTCGAGGGCGGCTTCCTTTTTGCCGTTCTTGAAAGTCTTGACGGTCCGCAGGTAACCCTTGCCGTTCTTTTCGAAATGGCACACTTCCGTCAGGGAGAAGGGAAGGTCCGGATAGAGATTGACTGTTTCATCGATCCCGCTGCCCCTGTTGCCACCGATATCGTGATGAAGATGCGACCAGTCGGTCTGCCAGGTTCCGATCAGCAGATTCGGTGCATCCACAGCCTGCTTCACCAGTTCCGTATCAATGAGCAAAAGACAGGTAACATCGCTGACTTCCTGGAGAAACTGCAGATAGGCTTCAAACGAAGGAAAGGTAATCCGCTCACCCGACGGCTTGTACACCCCGGTGATGTCGTCCATCACGAAACAGAGCAGGTGATACACCGTCTCTCCGTGCCATTTCATCCTGTAAACCTGGGTAGGAGAGGCCAGACCGTATGACTTGACAGTCTCTTTCAATTGCGTCGGCAACTCATCAAAGCGGGTATGGTTGACGGGAACCGCCCCGGTCAAATAGGCCACTTCCTGGTACAGCCCTGTAATGTCCATCAGCCGCAGGGTCATGTTCCGTCCTTCCTCATAGAAAGTTCCTATGAGCTCGCCATATGACTCCTGCTCAGACGGCGCCTCGCCGCCATTCTCAATCGGCTCGCACGCGGAGAGCAGCGTCACCAGACAAAACAAAGTGAATAATATGAACCGTTTCATACGGTAAAGATACGCAAAGTGCGGGTAATATGCCATATGATTTGCATGTTCCCTATTAAAAATGACCGGTGTTATGCTGCGGTTGAGGGTTTCTTTCCGGGCTTGAGGATCATGAAAATGACTGCGGCGACGCAGATGGCTATGCCGCCGGCCATCTTGAGGGTCAAGGGTTCCCCGAACAGGAGCGTTCCGATGAGGATGGCCGTAAGGGGCTCAAATACACCGAGGACAGCGGTCTTTGTGGGACCGATGTAGCGGGAAGACATCGCCAGCGTGAGCAGGGAGATCATCGTGGGTACGATGGCCAGGCCGAGGAGATTGCCCCAATCGGCAACGGTGTCGATCCCCTCCAGCATACTGCCGCCTTGGAATGTGCGGATCATGGCGAAAAGGAGGGCTCCTGTGAGCAGCGAATAGAGCGTGAGCGTATGCTCCGAAACGTTCCGGATGCGTTTGCTCCGGTTCACGATCACCAGATAGAAAGAATAGCAGAGAGCCGATCCGATGGCCAGCAGGACGCCGGTCAGGCGGATCTGGACGTTGCCGGAAGGGGCGGAAAGCAGGAGAATGCCTCCGAAAGTGGCTAGGATCGAGAGCCAGGTCTGCCAGCTGGGATAGATTTTTAGAAACACCATGATCAGGGCGACAAACACCGGATAGAGATAAACCAGTGTCGTGGCCAGACCGGACGGAATGTATTCGTAGGAGCAGAAAAGCGTGATGCTGCTGCCTGCGAAAAGAAGTCCTAACAGAACTAGAAGACTGATCCCGCGCCGGCTCGCCCGAAAGGACTCTTTCTTCAGCAACATCCATAAAGCCAGGATGACGGCCGCGAAGCCATAGCGGAAAAAGAGCATGACCATAACCGGGACCCCACTCTCCATCAAAGCCTTTCCAAACAGCGGGTTAGTCCCGTAGGACACACCGGCCATAATGCCCGCGACGTAACCGATCAGACGCTTTCTGCCAAAAGGAATGTTTGTTTTCACCATCGTTCTTTTCCCATCCGGGCCGCAAAGATACACTTTTCGTTTGATATGGAGGCTGGTTGATTATGATGGAATTGTGGGCGGTAATCGTTAACTTTGATGTCTGAATGGGATCTGAAAATATGTTGCAGATAGATCATAGTGTTCAACAACTTCCAGCTGCCGCTGTGGCGGGGGAGCTGAACTGTCGTCTTGAGACTGGCGGGAGGGTGGTTGTGACGGCGCCGCCCGGGGCGGGAAAGTCGACGGTGCTGCCGTTGACGATACTGGAGTCGATGGCATCGAATCTGTCGACGGGGAAGATCATCATGCTGGAACCGCGGCGTATAGCCGCGCGGCAGATTGCCGGGCGGATGGCTGAGTTGTTGGGCGAAGAGGTAGGAGAGACGGTGGGCTATCGGATCCGTTTTGAGAAAAAGGTCAGCCGACGTACACGGATCGAAGTGGTGACCGAGGGTATCCTGACCCGGATGCTGGTGGAAGATCCGACCCTTGAAGGCGTGTCGGTCCTCATCTTCGACGAGTTCCACGAAAGGAGTTTGCAGACGGATTTAGCGCTGTCGTTAGCGCGTGAGGCACAGGATGTTTTGCGTCCTGATCTCAAGCTTGTATTGATGTCAGCTACCATCGATATCCAGGAACTTTGCGCGGCGTTGGATGCGCAGGCTGTCTCTTGCGAAGGGAAGATGTTTCCCGTGGAAAATCGCTATATGGGAGACACGCCGGTCGAGGATATCGTCGAGGCGACGATCCGGATGATCCGTTCTGCACATAAGGAGCAGGAAGGGGATATCATGGCGTTTTTGCCGGGGGAAGGCGAGATTCGCCGTTGCGCGGAAGCGCTGGGAAACTCACTTGGTCAGACGCATCTTTGTCCGCTTTTTGGTTTGCTTTCTTTGGAGGAACAGCGCCGCGCCATTGCGCCGAGCCGTCCCGGTCAGCGGAAGGTGGTGTTGGCAACGCCCATCGCGGAGACTTCGTTGACCATCGAGGGAGTGCGTGTCGTGGTGGATGCCGGCTACTGTCGCAAGCCCGTCTTCGACGCACGGACGGCGCTGGAGCATCTTGAAACGGTTCGTATCAGCAAAGATATGGCGGTGCAGCGGAGCGGCCGTGCAGGCCGCGTAGCGCCGGGTGTTTGCTACAGGCTGTGGAGCAAGGCGGCCGAGACCCGAATGGCCGAGTTGCGGAAGCCGGAAATTGTCGAAGCCGATCTTGCGCCGATGGTTTTGCAAGTAGCGGCTTGGGGCGAGGCGCACCCGGAGCGTCTCCCGTGGCTGACGCCGCCGCCGGTCGCCTCGCTCAAAGCAGCGCAGACGCTGCTCGTCGCTTTGGGCGCGATTGACGAAGAAAACCGAATTACGCCGCACGGCCGGGCGATGGCTTCTTTACCGTGCCATCCCCGTGTGGCGCAGTTGCTGCTCAAGGCGGAAGATGATGCCCAGAAGGCCCTTGCGGCCGACATAGCCGCGTTGCTGGAAGAGAAAGATCCGATGTCCGCTGAGGCGGATCCCGATATGGCCCTTCGTATCGATGCACTCCGGCGGGCCCGGGCCAGCGGCCGTTTAGGCAGCTGGGGCCGGGTCGCCCGCATTGCGGCTCAATACCGAGATATGGTCGGCGTCGTGGAAGATAATGGGCGTGCCGACGCTTATGTGATTGGCCAGTTGACAGCTTCGGCTTACCCTGAGCGGGTGGCACGAGCTTGGAAGGAGGGCCACGGCCAGTATTGCCTGTCGAGCGGCGACATCGTCGCGCTTGACGAGGGCAGCGCGCTCTCCGGCGCGGAATGGCTGGCCGTTGCCAGCGTCCATACGCGCAGCGGTGGCAGCGGCCGGGTTTTTCTGGCCGCGCCTGTGGCGCCGCCAGACCTCCGGCCGCTGGCCCGCCCGCGCGACGCCATCTTCTGGGACACTCGCGCTGGCGGCGTCGCAGCACGCCGTGCCTGGCGCATCGGCGTACACGTACTGGAAGAAAAGCCGTTGCAAGACGTTGATCGTGAATCTATTGTGAAGGTCATTTGCGAGGCCGCCCGGAAGGAAGGCCGCAGCCTGTTTGCCTTCTCCGACGAGGTCGAGAATCTTCAGCGCCGCATCGCTACGGTCGCGGCCTGGCATCCGGAACTGGCGCTCCCCGATGTATCGACCGATGCGCTGCTGGAACGGGCAGGGGAGTGGCTGCCGAACTATATCGGCAAGGCAACGACTGCCGCCCAACTTGGCAAGATAGAGATGGAAGCTGTCATCTGGAGCCTGCTTTCCTACGAACAGCAACAAGCCGTTGACCGGATTGCTCCCTCACACGTCGTCGTGCCGACCGGCAGTCGCATCCGGCTCGCGTATCGTCAGGGCGCCGAGGCGCCGGTGCTGCGCGTTCGCCTCCAGGAATGCTTCGGCTTGCTCGACACGCCCCGCGTGGACGGCGGTCGCCGCCCGATCCTTATGGAATTACTCTCTCCCGGCTATAAGGCCGTCCAGCTGACCAGCGACCTGCGCAGCTTTTGGGAAAACGCCTACTTCGAAGTCCGCAAGGAGCTCCGCCGCCGCTATCCCAAGCACGCCTGGCCCGACGATCCGCTCGCCGCAGATCCCATCCGCGGCGTCAGAAAGAAAACGCCGCACGTCTAATCCGGCTGTTGGCCGTCGTGCGCCTTCCACATGCATTCGGTAATCTTCATGTCCGTGAATACGGCCGTGAAGGAGGATTCTTCCGGGGAGCAGGCATACACGCCAAAGCGGATCTTGTCTGCGCCGGCATACATGTGGCAGATACGCATCTGGCTGAAATTGACGCCATCGCCGGAGCACTCGATGCAATAATCGTCCGCGCGGCGGGAGAACCGATACCACATCGTCTTGACATCGGCCGGAATGGCGGTCGTGGCCCAGTCGGAATAGCCGTTGTTGGTGGCCACGCTGCCCAGATGCTGGAACTGCTCGTTTTCAAACTCCACGGACCCCTTCAGCCAGTTGTCGCTGTCGAGGTACATCACGATGCCGCACTGGTCGAAGCGCTGGTGGCTCTGGGTGAAATCCGTCTTGACCATAAAACTGAAATAGGGTTCGCAGGTCTCCATCTGGAATACCGGCGCATTGTCATTGCGGAAATGATAGTAAGTCCGCTGCCAAAGATCGGTATGGGGAGCCGTCGTAACCGTAAGGGTGTCTCCGTTAACGGCGTAAGCGCCGGGCTCCCTTGTCCATTGCAGGGTGGTCAGATCGATTTGCCCGTCTTGTGCCAAAGCCGCAGTCACGCCGTCGTTAAAACCGGCGGGAGAAGATTGCTGCGTTTGGTTCCCACAGGAAAGTGCCAAAAGGCAAATGCCTATGACAGAGAATAACTGGATAGTTTTCATGTATAATATTAAGTTAAGATAGGTACAATTGCTGTTTCCGGCGTGCGCCGGAGATCAAACTGACAATCTGCTATCGCTTGTCCATGCAAGCCTTGACAAAATGGACAAACAGCGGCTGGGGATGCTCCGGCGTGCTTTTGTATTCGGGATGGAATTGCGTGGCGATGAAGAAAGGATGGGACGGAATCTCCACGATTTCGACCAGCCCGGTGTCGGGGTTGACGCCACTCACTTTCAGGCCGGCTTCCTGCATCTGCCTGAGATACGCATTGTTGAATTCGTAGCGGTGGCGATGGCGCTCTGCGATTTCTACTGTTCCGTATATCGAGCGGGCGAGCGATCCTTCCGCCAGGCGGCATTTATAGGCGCCAAGCCGCATGGTTCCGCCCTTGATCGTCGTGGATTTCTGATCTTCCATCAGATCGATGACGGGATGTGGCGTGCGGGGGTTGACCTCGGTGGAAGCGGCCTCGGCGTAGCCCAGGACGTTCCGGGCAAACTCCACCACGGCCATCTGCATACCCAGGCAGATCCCGAAGAAAGGAACGTTATGCGTACGGGCATATTTCACGGCACTGATTTTACCCTCGAGTCCCCGTTCTCCGAATCCCGGGGCAACCAGAATCCCATCCATCTTTCCCAGCACTTCATCGGCATTCCCGTCGTTGATGTTTTCCGCCTGCAGGGTATGGACACGGACCTTGCAGGAATTGGCGGCGCCGGCATGGACAAAACTCTCCTGGATGCTCTTGTAGGCGTCCTGCAGCTCTACATATTTGCCTACCAGCGCGATATCGACTTCATGGAGCGGGTGTTTCAAGCGCTCCAGAAATGCCTTGAGCGCCTCCAGGTCCGGTTCGGGCAGCCCGGGAATCTCCAGCTTGTCTACCACCATCTTGCCCAGATTCTCCGCCTCCATATTGAGCGGGACTTGGTAGATGCTCCAGGCATCGATGGACTGGATCACATGGCCTGGCTTGACGTTGCAGAACAGTGCGATCTTGTGCCGGAGTTCCGGGGAAAGCTCCTTTTCCGTCCGGCACACGATGATGTCGGGATGGACGCCCAGGGCCTGCAATTCCTGAACGGAATGCTGCGTGGGTTTGGTCTTCAGTTCTTGGGCTGCTTTCAGATAGGGGATCAGGGTCAGGTGAATCGACAGGAAATCCTCCTCCGGAAGTTCCCACTGAAGCTGGCGCATGGCTTCGATGAAAGGCTGGCTCTCAATATCGCCGACCGTACCACCGACTTCGGTTATGATCACATCGTAGTCTCCTGTCTTGCCGAGCAGGAGCATGCGACGCTTGATTTCGTCGGTTATGTGGGGCACGATCTGAACCGTCTTTCCCAGATAGGCGCCTTCGCGTTCCTTGGTAATCACGGTATGGTAGATCTTGCCGGTGGTCACATTGTTGGCCTTCGACGTATGGATGCCGAGGAAACGTTCGTAGTGGCCCAGATCGAGGTCGGTCTCGGCGCCATCTTCCGTGACATAGCATTCACCATGTTCATAAGGATTCAGCGTTCCGGGATCGATGTTGATGTAGGGGTCGAATTTCTGGATGGTTACGCGGAGTCCGCGGGCTTGCAGCAATTTGGCAAGAGAGGCTGCGATAATGCCTTTGCCAAGCGAGGAGGCGACGCCTCCCGTGACGAAAATGTACTTGGTATTCATATCCCGGATGATTGGTTCCGGGATACAAATATATGAAAATTCGAGAGTTTTTTATAAATTGCAGAATAAATGGAACAAGGCCCGCAGGGCTGCTGATAAAACCTTGACCTTCAAATGAAAGAAGATGGAATCTTACGGGTCGGCATCATAGGCACGGGATGGATTGCCGAAAAGGCCGCCCTTACCTTGAACGGGCTCACAGAGTGCGAAGTTTATGCCGTAGGATCGCGTTCCCTGGAAACAGCGGAAGCTTTCGCAGCCAAATGGAAGATAGCGAAGGCATACGGGTCCTATTCGGATCTGATAGCCGATCCCGACGTGGATCTGGTCTATGTAGGCACGCCTCATTCCCATCATTTTGACGTGACGCGGGATGCGCTGCTGGCCGATAAGCCCTGCCTGGTGGAGAAAGCTTTTATGGCCAATCACAGGCAGGCAGATGAGATTGTGCGCCTGGCCCACGATAGACACGTGTTCCTGGCCGAAGCCATCTGGACACGCTATCAGCCTGCGGTCGACATGATCCGTGACCTCATCTCCAGTGGACGCATCGGTACGCCCCGCCTCGTTACGGCTACGCTGGGCTACTCGATGGGCGAGAAGCCCCGCATCATGCGACCGGATCTCTGCGGCGGCGCCCTGCTCGACCTGGGTGTCTATGCCCTGAACTTCATGCGGATGTTCTTCCCGGCCGACATCGTCAGCATTGAAAGCCAGTGTGTAAAGAGCGCCACCGGTATTGATCTGACGAATGCCATCAGCCTCGTCCTGGCAGACGGCGTGCTCTGCAATCTCCAGTCTAGCGCCTCGTGCGTCGGCGACAACATCGGCGTCATCGCCGGAACCGAAGGGAATCTGATCATCGACAACATCAACAATCCCCAGACAATCACCGTGAACGGACCGGACAGGACCTATGTCGAGACCCTCCGCGTACCCCGGCAGATCACCGGCTACGAATACGAATTCCAGGCCTGCCGCCAAGCCCTGCTGGAAGGCCTCCTGGAACCGCGTGAAATGCCCCACGCCGAAACCCTTTACATTATGCAGCTCATGGACAGCCTCCGCTTGAAATGGGGTGTAAAATATCCGATGGACGAATAAGGAGATAGCGGTGGAACAAAGACAGAAATAATGAAATAATACAGATTATGAAATCTCACATTTTTCTGACATTCATCGCAGCAGCGCTGCTGCTCGCAAGTCCGGCCGGTGCGCAGGAGCGCAAGCCTGATGCGCCCGGTGCCAAATGGGAGGGCCTGGCCGATACCCCGCAGATGGGCTGGAGCTCTTGGAATAAATTCCAGACTAACATCAACGAGACTCTGATCAAAGATATAGCCGACAGGATGGTCTCGCTGGGGCTCGTCGATGCCGGCTACGTGTATCTCAATCTCGACGACGGATGGCACGGGGAGCGCGATGAGCGCGGATTCATCCACGAAGATCCCGAAAAATTCCCTTCCGGAATGAAGGCATTGGCCGATTATCTCCATTCAAAAGGCATCAAACTGGGTATCTACAGTGATGCCGGGACCAACACCTGCGCCTGTTATGCGGGCAGCCTCGGGCATGAATACCAGGATGCCTTCATGTACGCATATTGGGGCGTCGATTATCTCAAATATGACTGGTGCTACACCAACGACATCAATCCGAAAGGCGCTTATGCGCTGATGCGGAATGCCCTTCGTGCGGCTGGCCGCCCCATCTTTTTCAGCATGTGTGAGTGGGGGAGCAGCAAGCCCTGGGAATGGGCTGCCGAAGTCGGCCATTCCTGGCGTACCACGGGTGATATCGGCGTGGGCTTCCTGCCTATCCCGCAGCGTTATGATGAGAATGGCAACAAGATGTGGACGCCGCTCGGCGTAATGCCGATCGTGGACCTTAACGAGCCGCTCCGGAAGTATGCCGGTCCCGGCCATTGGAACGATCCCGACATGCTCGAAGTAGGCAACGGCATGACCGATGCCGAAGACCGTGCCCATTTCACCCTCTGGTGCATGATGGCCGCGCCGCTCATCCTCGGCAATGACATCACCGATATGCGCCCCGAAACGCTTGCCATTATCACCAACCGCGACGTCATCGCCATCGATCAGGACCCGCTGGGCATTCAGGGGCTGCGCCTGAAGACAGACGGCGACATCCAATACTGGTTCAAACCGCTCTCTGGCGGTGACTGGGCCTTTTGCATTCTGAATGTCGGCCCTGAACCGGCCCATGTTTCCATCGAGTGGTCCAGCCTCGAGGTAAACGACGATCTCAGCGGCCGCAGCACGGATTTCGCCACGGTCAACTATGCTGTCAAAGATTTGTGGAACGCCTCCGCCAAACCTTTCACAACCCTCGTAAAGGGAAAAGGCAAGATGCGCAAGCAGATGATTCAGAATCCTGCCTCGGCTGTCGTAGGCTCCCACGATGTAGTCGTTTACAGGCTTTCGCCTGTTGCATCCCGATAGATTTATGAAAGCCAAACCGATCATTGGCGTTCTCCCGCTTTGGGACATCGACCGCGGCAGCTTGTGGATGTTGTCGGGGTATTTGGAGGGCATCCGCTTGGCCGGTGGAACGCCGATTATCCTGTCCTTCGACCTCGAAGATTCTGAGGTCGAACGATTGGTGAGCCTGTGCGATGGCTTGCTTTTTACGGGTGGACAGGATGTACATCCTTCCGTGTACGGAGAGGAAGATAGCACCGGCAAACTCATCTCGTGCCCGAAGCGTGATATCCTGGAGGTCAAGGTGTTGAAAGCGGCTCTGGAGGCCGACAAAGCGATCTTCGGTATCTGCCGCGGCCTTCAGTTGATCAATGCCGCCCTCGGTGGGACGCTCTATCAGGATCTGCCGACCGAGCATCCTTCAGCGATCGCTCACCGCCAGTCCAAGCCCTACGACAGGCCCACGCATACCGTCTCTTTGACGGGAGAACTGGCTAAGTTTCTGAAGAAAGATACCCTGTCGGTCAACACGCTTCATCATCAGGCTATCCGCGGCCTGGCGCCCGGGCTTGTGCCCGTGGCGACCTCGCCCGACGGCCTGACAGAAGCCTTCGTGAAGCCGGACGCCCGCTACCTCTGGGCCGTGCAATGGCATCCGGAGTACCTCCTCCACAAAGACCCTGACAGCCGCGCCCTGTTCGAGAACTTCGTCCGGCGCTGCTTCTAGCTTTCTTAAGTGCACACAGTTTTTCTCTTCTTCCTCCTTTTTCCGCTGCAACGGACGCGGCAGATAATCAACACTTTATGAAAGTTGATGGGTGTCTTTTTGAGGGGGATCAGGTTTTGGAAGTGATTGATAATCAGGTGTGTACATTGCAGCGGAAAAAGGGGCGGAGGGACGGGCAGTCGGTGGATGTCGAAAAGAATCAGTATATTTGTAAATCAAAGTGGATAGGCCCGCAGGAGATAAACTATGGATATAGCCAAAGCTTTTGAAACCGCATTCCGCCGCAAGCGGGAGAAGAACTGGGAGAAGATCTATGTGGTCGTGGACATCCACGACACGATTTTGCGCGCCTGCTATGAGGATGAGGAGACCTACGACTATCTGCCGTATGCCCGACCGGCCCTGCAGCTGCTCTCCAACCGGGATGATATCTGCCTGATTCTCTGGAGTGGATGCTATCCGGACCGGCTGGAAACCTATCGGCAGCGCTTTGCCGCGGACGGCATCCATTTCGACTACATCAACGAAAACCCGGAAGTTGGCAACTCCGCCTTCCAGAACTTCGACAAGAAACTCTACTTCAACGTCGGCATCGACGACAAATTCGGCTTCGACCCGGAGACCGACTGGATCCGCGTGATGGAAGCCGTCGCGCTATAGGGTCTTCTTTTATTGAATCGAATTCAACAAGGGGAGTCTTCCGTCGTCTATCAGCTTGAGGATGAGCTCGCCGAAAAGGGTGTTGGCCCAAGCGAACCAGGGGCGGGTGTAGCGGGCGGGATCGTCTTTATGAAAAGATTCATGCATGAAGCCTGTGCCGCCATCCGTACGCAGCAGCGTCTCCAGGCATTCCTTGATTTCCTTGTCGTCGTCAGAAGTGAAGGCCCGCATCAAGATACTCATGGGCCAGATCATGTCCATGCCGACATGGGGACCTCCGATCCCTTCAGCCGCTTTGCCCTGGAAGAAATAGGGGTTGTCCGGGCTCAGTACGAAACGGCGGGTGTTCTGATAGACGGGATCCTCCCGTTCTACAAGTCCCAGATACGCCATACCCAGCAGGCTGGGAACATTGGCGTCATCCATCAGCAGTTTGTTGCCGAAGCCGTCGATCTCATAGGCATAGATGGTCCCGTATACAGGATGGTCGAAGGTGGCGAATTGGTGCAGGGCCGCTTCGACTTCGTCGGCAAGCGACCGACATTCACAGGCCAGTTTTTCCTCCCGGCTGACCTCCTCCAGGATCTCTGCGGCTTTTCGTAACGAGCTTACTGCGAAGAAATTAGATGGAACAAGGAAGAGAAATGTGGTTGCATCGTCGGAAGGACGGAACGCCGAAGCGATGAGCCCCACGGGGCGGACCGGATTGCCCCATCCATAGCCGGGCTGGGTGTCGGTAGGGACTGGGGATGAGCGCTGGAACCGGTAGCTGCCACGCCCGTCCTTGCGTTGTTGCTCGCGGAAAACGGTCAAGACCTTTTGGATGGCCTCCAGCCAGGTAGCGCCGAATATCGAGGTATCACCCGTCGTCTTCCAATAATGGTAGGCCAGCCGGATGGGATAGCAAGGCGAATCGATTTCCCATTTCCGTTCGTGAAGATTGGGGTCCATCTTCGTGATGTCGTTCTGCCAGCCGGTGCCGGTAGGACCGTCGTTGAAGGCATTGGCATAGGGGTCGATGCAGAGGAGGCTGAACTGGCAGTTGATGACGCCGGCAATCAGATTTTTAAGATCCGGATCCTCAGGTGCCAATTGCACATAGGGCCAGACCTGCGCACCGGAATCGCGCAGCCACATGGCGTGGATATCACCGGTATAGACGAAGGTACGCCAGCGATCGTCCTCGTCCTTGCCAAAGTGAACGGTCGTGTCAAGCGTATTGGGAAAGCAGTTGGCGAACATCCAGGCCAGACGCGGATTTGTAAGCAGTTGCTGTACCTGAATGATCTTTTCCTCGACAGCACGACTCTCAAACAGCCGGTCGGCAGGGGTGGGCCGCTGCGACGCAAGCGTCTGAGCGTTACCAATGAAAGTCAGAAGGAGAAGGCCGGGGAGGAGGAATAATCTTTTCATGGTATACTGAGAGGAGTCATACAAAACTAATGAATTATCGAAAGAAAGGCAAATAAACTAAGGAAGGAGGAATGTGAAAAATCACTATCTTTGCCAATTATGGCAGAGAATGACAATCTTTTTGCAAAGCGGGTCGCGCAGATCCGCGAGTTGGGGTATGACGCTGTGATTGTGTCGGGGACGGATCCCCACAGCAGCGAATATCCTGCGCCGCGCTGGAAACAGGTCGAATGGGTGAGCGGTTTCACCGGCGAGGCCGGCGATCTCGTCATCACGCAGGATCACGCGGGGCTTTGGACCGATACCCGTTATTTCATCCAGGCAAACCAGCAGCTTGCCGGCACCGGCATCGAGTTGCATAAGATGCGTGTTCCTGAGCAAGTTCCCATTCCTCAATGGCTTGCCGGGCATTTCGAAAACAAGCCGGTGCGTGTGGCTTTTGACGGTCTGTGCCAGAGCCTTGGCGCCGTGACGGCACTTGAGTCTGCGCTGCGCGATGCTTACGGCCTGGGCGGCTACGAACTAATTGACTGCCCGGATATGCTCTCGCCGCTTTGGAGCGACCGCCCTTCCATCCCGCATACCCCTGTCGAATGGCTCGACGAGAAGAGCGTAGGGGAGAGCCGACGCGAACGGCTGGACTGGCTCCGCGGGGAGATCAAGAAGAAGGGTTGCGGCAGCATGTTCCTTTCCGCACTCGACGAGATTGCCTGGCTGCTGAACGTGCGCGCCAGCGACATCCAGTACAATCCTTATGCGATCTCCTTCCTCCTCGTGACGCCGCAAAACGCCGTGTGGTTCGTGCGCAACGTGTCGGAAGTATCCGATGCCAAAGATGTCGTCTGTGCCGACTACGCCGTGCTGGAAGATGCCTTGGAAGACAATCGGGAAGAGTGCGGACGCCTCTATATCGACCCTGCTACGCTGAACTACCATACCTATCAGCTCATCCGCAAGTCCTTCGACGAGAGCCGGATCGTCTTCGGCCCTTCGCCTGTGCCCTTGCGCAAGGCGGTCAAGAACAAGAAAGAACTCGACGGCATCCGCCGCGCCTTCATTGAGGACGGCGTCGTGCTGGAGACCTTCCTCTACTGGTTGGAAACCGCCGTCCGTGGCGGTACGCCGATTACGGAATGGGAAGCATCCGAAAAGCTTACGGAACTCCGCAGCAAGGTGGAAGGCTACCGGGGCAATAGCTTCGAGAATATCTCTGCCTACGGGCCGAACGCCGCGCTGCCGCACTACAGCACGCCGCGCGTGGATTCTGCCGTCATCAAGCCCAAGGGCCTGTATCTGATCGATACGGGCGGGCAGTTCGTGTACGGTACGACCGATACGACCCGCACCGTCCCGCTGGGGCGCTGCACGCGGCAGGAACGCGAAGATTATACGCTGGTGCTCAAAGGAATGATCGATCTGACGCTTGCTGAATTCCCCGAGGGGACGGCGGGGTGCCAGGTCGATGCCATTGCGCGCCGCGCGCTCTGGGCGACCGGCCGCAACTTCGGCCATGGCACGGGTCACGGCATCGGCTGCTATCTCGGCGTGCACGAGGGCCCGCAATCCATCCGCCAGGACTTCAATCCGCAGCCGCTGCTGCCCGGCATGGTGACTTCCAACGAGCCCGGGCTTTACCGGGAGGGAAAGCACGGCATCCGGCACGAAAACGTGGTGCTCTGCCGCGAGGTCGGCAAGACCGAATTCGGCCGTTTCCTGGGCTTTGAAACGCTGACCTGCTGCCACATCGACACCTCGATCGTGAAGAAGAAACTGCTCAACAAGAGCGAGTGGGACTGGCTTCGCGCCTACAACCGCGTGGTGTACCGAATCCTTAAAAACAAGCTTGCTCCGGACGTTGCGAAGTGGCTCAAGAAAAAATGTAGATAAGATAATATAATTACTTGAATATGAAAAAACTGATTCTATCTTTCATCCTGCTTTTCGCAGCGTCTTCCTTCCTCCAGAAAGCCGCTGCGCAGGAGCATCCCTGGATGAATTACATCACGCCCTCGGGCTATTTCCAGACGGGCTTCAGCACGGATGATTCCTTCAACAATACGTTCTACATCCGGCGCGCCCGCTTCTCGATTTCCGGTACACTTTACAAGGGCAACGCCGGCAAGTTCGAGTACAAGGTGCAAGCTGAGTTTGCGAATTCGCCCAAGCTCGTGGACTATTACTTCAAGTATTCGATCTGCGACGAGTTCGGCATCCAGCTGGGGCAGTTCAAGTCGCCGCTCTCGGTCGAGAACTCGGAGTATGCTCCGCTCAAGCTCGAGATGATCGACTACTCGCTGCTGGTCCAGCGTTTCGTGCGTATGAGCTCCAGCGACCTGTCGGGCATCAGCTCCACGGGCCGTGAGATGGGTCTGCAATTCTACGGTAATCTGTTCAAGATGAACGACGGACATCACCTGTTCCGCTACAACGTGGCCCTGTTCAACGGCAACGGCATCAACAAGACGGACGATGACCAGCGCAAGGATTTCGTGGCGCGTCTGATGTTCTTCCCGATTAAGGACCTGAGCCTGTCGGGCTACTATCTTCGCAGCCTCGGACCGGATCCGGGCATCCCGCCGCAGTACAACGACTACGACTACTACGTCTTCGACCGCTACGGTGGTGGCATCTCCTATGACAGCAAATACGCCTGGTTCCGTTCGGAATACATGGCCGGCCACACCTTCGGTTGGCGATCACAAGCCGTCTACGCCACCGCAGGCGCCAAGATCAACGGCAAGATCGGCATCGGCCTCCGCTACGACTACTTCGCGGAGAACTCCCGTCTCCCCGGCGGCTTCTTCGACCACGCCCAGCAGCACATCACAGCCGGCTTCAGCTGGTACGTCATCCCCCGCATCCGTCTCCAGCTCAACTACACCCTCCGCAAAGAGCCCGACCTCTACCCGACCCATTTCGTCAACTTTATGACGTCAATTTCGTTGTAAGACGGATACAGTACATCTATCATAGCAAAATGCTCGGCCAAAACCGGGCTTTTTGTTTATAGGGGATCTGCCTATGGGGATAGCTTTTGCCTCCAGGCTTGCAGTTATCGATTCAAAAACCTTCGCTTCGCTCATCCCTCCCAGCTACGCTGGGCCCCTCCCGTTCACATGGCCACGGGCGGCCATGGGTTTTTGACTCGATAACTGACGCGCCTTCCTGCAAAAGCCTAGCTGTTAATGGAGATCACAGTAGCCACCTGCGGCATCAGCCGCTAGCGGAGGCCGTTGTATGGCCTTGTGCGATAGCAGGCCGTAGCGTCAGGTCTGGGCAGGGCCCAGTAGACACAGATGGCCATGGGTTTTTGACTCGATAACTGACGCGCCTTCCTGCAAAAGCATCTACTTTTGCCGCGAAAGCAATGTGAGGGGTGTCAGGTTGCCGTCGCGGCGTGAAAAGTGGCGAGAAGGGCGAAAAACGATCCGCGACGACAATGTAGGAGTTCCTAGGTTGTCGTCGCGGCTGATTTAGCAGGTAATGCTGCCCGCTATCGTGCAGCGCTGCGCTCGAATTAGCGGGCAGCGATGCACTCGACTTCGACGAGGGCGTTTTTGGGGAGGGTTTTGACGGCGACGGCACTGCGGGCGGGGAAGGGTTCGGCGAAGAATTCGGCGTACACTTCGTTCATCGCGGCGAAGTCACCCATATCGGCGAGGAAGACCGTGGTTTTGACGACGTTGGCCAGACTCAGGCCGGCGGCCTCGAGGATGGCTTTCGCGTTGGTGAGTGACTGACGGGTCTGCTCTTTGACGCCGCCTTCGGGGAAGGCCCCTGTGGCGGGATCGATGGGGAGCTGGCCGGAGACGAAAATGAGACCCGTGCCGCTGTCGATGGCCTGGCTGTAGGGACCGATGGCGGCGGGAGCGTTGTTGGTATTGATGCGCTGTTTCATGGTAGAGGTTTGATTTTGAGAATTGTTCGTGCAAGATGGAGCGATCGCCAGCAGGGTGCAGACCAGGGCGATGGACAGGAGCTGTTTCATATCTTCAGTTTCAGGTGGATTCTTTCGAAGACCCAGGTCAGGCCGATGATCAGGAAGCTGAATACCAGCGCTTTCAACAGACCGGGGATGCCGGCTGTCAGGGCGGCGGGCCAGTGGAGGCCCAGCAGCTGCTGGACAGCGTACCAGATGTAGGGAATGGTGTAGCAGGTCAGCGTGGCGGTGCCGGCCGGGGCGATTAGGCGTGCCCAGCGTGTGTGACCCTTGATGTCGGCAATCCAGTAGAACAGGCAGAAAAGGGCGACGGAGATTGCTACGCAGAAGAAGAGCCAGGTCGGGGTGGCCTGGATCTTCGAGATGATCCAGAAGCGGTGGCAGAGCAGGCCGAGGAGGAACATCGACAGAGCATAGCAGATGTAATAGGGGATCAGCTTGCGGGGCTGCTCACCGAAACGGATCAGGAGCAGGGAGGTGAACATGCCGGCGGCGCAGATGGCCGGGTGCGTCCAGCCGCCCGGCCAGAAGCCGAGGATGAGGGCCCGGCTGGAGAAGTCGGCCGGGATGGCCGGTGAGGCGTTCAGGATGCAGAGGACCAGCGTCAGCAGGCAGAAGCCCGTGACCTTCTTGAAATCGCCTTTCAGGAACAGGAAGGCCAGCGAGCAGGGCAGATAGGCCCAGCCGAGCAGGCCGAGGATGCCCCACCAGCCGTGACGGAACGGCATCCCGTGAAGGTCTTTGTAAATGACCAGCCAAGCGAGGAGCACGACGCCGAGTACTTGCAGGATACGGACCCAGATGGGATAGCGGCCGTCCTTGCCACGCGGATAGACATTCCAGATCAGGAAGAAGCCGGCGACAGCAAGCAGCGTGAAGACCTGGTGCGAGAGCCCGCCTTCCACGCCGCCCATATTCATGGCGAACACGCCCATCACGATGAGGGCCAGCGTACGGAAAAGGAGATGTCCGAGCACCTGGAGCTGGGAATCGCCCTTGCGATAGCGGGCGCCGATGGCGAAGGGGATGGAGAGGCCCATGCAGAAGATGAAGGCCGGGAAGACCAGGTCGGAGAATCCGAGCATGTCTTCATCGGCCGCAGCGTGGTGGAGCCAGTGGGGGAGTCCGCTCATACCGGCGAAGTCGTTCACGAAAAGCATCGTGAGCATCGTCAGGGCGCGGAGGATATCAACGGAGGCGATTCGTTTCATGGAAGAGCGTCGTTATTGGATTTTGTTGCTGTGGTAGCCGGCCGGCAGGCCGCCTGCGCCGACAGGCAGCACGCCTTGCGCGCTGCCGCGCTCGGTCAGGGCCCTGGCGGCGGCGATGTTGTTGAAGCGGGTGTCGGAATAGCCGATGATAAACGTTTTGAAACGTTTAAACACGGATAATTTGTTCAGATCGTAGGGGTTGCCCAGGTAGAAGCCGTGCAGGCGGTGCCGCCGGCTCCAGCCGGCGATCTGAGCGAATTGTTCCGGCTCGATGGTGGCGAAACGTTGCGGCCCGCCGCTGCGCGGCTTGGGCTTGCCCGAGTGGAAACCTACGATGACATCGCGATAGCCCCGGAGCAGCGCGCCGACACTGTCGATCTGTGCCGGCGTGGCATCGAGCGGCAGATCAAAACGTGTGATGCGGCCGTGCCGGAGCATTTCGGCTTCGAATTCAGCGCTCTCCGGCGATACGGCATTGAAGGCAACATAGGCGACGCGCGGGCGCGTGGTCAGCGCCATGTGGCGATGGAGCCGAAGCGGACGGCGGAGACGCCCTTGGACCACCGTCATCGAACGGTCGCAGAGTTCCTGAATCATCGTTTCGCTTTCAGGCTGTTTGGCGCGCTGAACAAGGCCGGCGGTATCGACTATCGGCGAATAACCCGGCGCCAGCATCCCGGCTCTCTCCTTCAACTGGAGCACGCGGCGTACACGCGTGTCGAGATCCGCTTCGTCGAGCTCACCCTTGCGGAAAGCTGCGTCCAGCGCATCGATGGTTTCCCGCGTATCCTGCGGCATCAGAAGAATATCGGCGCCGGCCTGGTAGGCCAGCAGCGCAGCGTTGGCATTGCCTTCGGCTACACCCTCCATTCCCAGGGCATCGGTGATGATAATGCCGTCAAATCCAAGTTTTACACGCAGGAGTCCGGTGACGATGGGCTTTGAGATGGAGGCCGGCGTGCCGGTGCTGTCGAGCGAAGGAATGCTCAGATGGCCGACCATCACCATGGCCGTCTCTTCGGCAATCAGCCGGCGGAACGGAACGAGTTCCAGCGAATCGAGCCTTGCCCGGTCGAAGAGCAAGACCGGCAGTCCCTTGTGCGAATCCACATCGGTGTCGCCATGACCGGGGAAATGCTTGGCCGAACCAAAGACGCCAGCGCTCTGCATACCCCGCAGATAGGCGGCACCCATGCGGGCGACCTTCCAGGGATTCTCGCCGAAGGAACGGGTGTTGATGACCGGGTTTGCCGGATTGTTGTTGACATCCACTACCGGCGCGTAATTCGCAAAGATCTTGAGTGCGTGCAGTTCCTCGCCGATGCGCCGGCCAGCCTGCTCCACGAGCAGGGTGTCGGTGAGGGCGCCGAGCTGCATGGCACGGGGGAAAGCGGCATATTCATAATAGCGCATCGCCGCTCCCCATTCGCCGTCGATCGAGACGATCATCGGGATCCGGGCAAGCGACTGCAATTCGTTGACCATCTGGATATTGTCAACCAGTCCGTCGTCCATGACGATCAGGCCGCCAAGGCCTTCGCGGATCCAGCCCTCCTGTCGGGCCCGCAGTTCGGGCGACTCCTTCGAGTCGATCGCCTCGATGATAAGTTGTGCGATTTTCTCCCGCCGGCTCATTGTCGAGAGCAGGGAATCCACATCGGCGGCCGCCAGCGCCTGGCTGGCCAGAAGCAAGAGGAGGACCAGGGAACGTTTCAATTTCATAGGAAAGCTTTACTATGCAAAGATACAGAAAAACCAGCGGATTAGCGACAAGAATCGTGCGCTCTCAAGAGCCGATAGTTTGGAAGTTTAAAAAATGAATTGTATCTTCGTGAATATTTGTAATTTGGAAGAATCCTAAATTAAATATTAAATAATTCGATTTTTTAACCTAAAACTAACAAAGCAGATGAAAAAGTCCTATTTCAATCTGACATTCCTTTTGCTTTTGCTGTTTTCGCTTCCAGGCTTTAATGCCGCTGCGCAGAGCATCCAGGTAAAGGGAACTGTCACGGATGCAGCTACGGGAGAACCCTTCCCGTACGTTTCCATTCTCGTGAAAGGAACTTCGACGGGCGCGACCACGCAGGACGACGGTACCTATGTACTGTCGTGCTCGCCCAACGCGGTCCTTGTTTACAGCTTCGTAGGCTACAAGACGCAGGAAATCGAAGTGGCCGGCCGCGCCAGGATCGACGTGATGCTCGCTCCCGATGCAGAAATGCTCGAGGATGTGCTGGTCGTCGCCTACGGTACGGCCAAGAAGTCGTCCTATTCGGGTTCCGCCGCCATGGTTCGCTCCGAGGAGCTGGCGCAGAAACCCGTCTCTTCCGTCGAACAGGCCATCCAGGGCAAGGTCGCCGGTCTCCAGGTGACCACTGCTTCCGGCCAGCCTGGCGCCTCGTCTTCGTTCCGTATCCGTGGTACGGGTACCCTGAACGCTTCGGCCGAACCGCTCTATGTGATCGATGGCGTGGCCACCACCAATGCCAGCTATTCGCAGAACGCGGCCAATACCTACACGACCAGCAGCATCATGTCCACCATCAACCCGCAGGACATCGAATCCATCACGGTGCTGAAGGATGCCGCCGCAGCCTCCCTTTACGGCTCCCGTGCCGCCAATGGCGTGGTGATCATCACCACCAAGAGCGGCAAGGCGGGCAGCGGTCACATGAACTTCAACGCCCAGCTCGGTTTTGGTTCCGTGCCGAAGACCTACAAGATGATGAACTCCGCCGAATATTACAAGAAGGCGTTCATGAGCTATCTGGAATCGGGTGACGATGTCAAGTCGGCCAACCTCAAGGCCCAGGGCCTCACCAGCTGGAACCCTTACAATGTGGAACAACCGCTCGACGCCAGCGGCAACGTGGCGGGTGGCGCCCGCATCATCATCGATACCGACTGGCAGGATGTCGTCTTCTCTCCGGGTCTCACGCAAGATTACAACCTGAGCTATTCCGGCGGCAGCGACAAGATCACTTATTTCGTGTCCGGCGGCTACTTCGACCAGAAAGGTACCTCCCCGACGTCCCGCTACACGCGCTACTCCGGCAAGACCACGGTGGACGCCAAGGTGAACAAATGGCTCAAGGGCGGCGGTAACATCCTCTTTTCCTATGCCACCCAGAACTCCGAAGTTTCGCAGAGCGCCGGCGCTTCGCCCCTCTACAACGCCCTGACGTTCCCCAACGCGGTTCCAGTGTACAAGGTTGACAACAACGGCAACTATGTACTCGACGAAAGCGGCGAGAAGCAGTACAACTGGAGCAACCCTGTTGCCCGCGACTTCAACCCGATCGCCATCCCGAACATGAACATCAACAAGGCCAATACGGCCCGTTTGTTCGCCTCCTTCTACGCGGAGATCGAATTCATAAAGGGTCTGACCGCCAAGACCGTGTTCAGCCCGGACTATGTGTCGGTGTATGATACGGGCTACTGGAACAAGTATCACGGCGACGGCCCCGCTTACGGAGGCCGCGGCGCCAAGACGCAGACTTCCGACCTGATGTTCACCAGTACGACCACGCTCAACTTCAACCGTTCCTTCGGCAAGCACGGCGTCTCGGCCATGGCCGGCTACGAGTACTGGCAGAGCAAATACAACTATTTCGACGGCATCGCCACCAACTTCGCCTTCGACTTCATGACAGAGCTCGCGGGCGCTGGCAGCATCCAGCGGCTCACCTCCTTCTATACGGAAGCGGCCCTGATGTCGTACCTGGCACACGCCGAGTACAATTATGACGAGAAATACTTTGTGTCGGGTTCATTCCGCCGTGACGGCAGCTCCGTGTTCGGCGCCGACAACAAGTGGGGTAACTTCTTCAGCGTGGGAGCATCGTGGCGTATCGCCCAGGAGCAGTTCATCCAGGATCTGGGCTGGATCAGCGACTTGAAGCTGCGCGTCAGCTACGGTACTTCAGGTAACAACGCCGGCCTGGGCCGCTACCAGGCGCTCGGCCTCTGGGTGGCCGCCAACAACTATCTGTACGGCAACAACTCCGGTCTCGGCCATGAGAGCCTCTCCAACCCGGAACTGGGTTGGGAGAAGCAGAAGATGCTCAACGTCGGTCTCGACTTCGGTTTCCTCAACAACCGTCTGACGGGATCCGTCGAATTCTTTGACAAGACGTCCGACGACCTGCTCTATGACTTCCCGCTTCCTGCCTCCCATGGCGTGGGCGACTACTACAGCCAGGTCAGCTCCGTGATGATGAACCTCGCGAAGGTGCGCAACCGCGGCGTCGAGTTCGTGCTGGGCGGCACGCCTGTCCAGACGCGCGACTTCACCTGGGACATCAACTTCAACTTCTCTTACAACGCCGACAAGATCCTCGACCTGGCCGGTGACGACGACATTACGATGAGCGACACCAAGAAGATCTGGAAGGTGGGTCACAGCCAGTATGAGTTCTACATGCCGACCTGGGCCGGTGTGGATCCCGCCAACGGCGACCCGCTCTGGAAGAAGGAAGGCGGCGGAACGACCAACAATTATTCCGAGGCTGTCTATGAGATGCAGGGCCGCGCCACCCCGTGGGGATTCGGCGCCCTGACCAACAATCTCTCCTGGAAAGGCCTGAACCTCTCGTTCATGTTCTACTACAACCTGGGCGGCAAGGTCTATGACAGCCTTTACTCCGACATCATGCACGACGGTAACGACCCGGGCAAGAACCTCCACGTCGACGCGCTTCGCGCCTGGACGCCTTCGAACACCCAGACCGACGTTCCGAAGTACTACAACACGAACGACAACCAGAGCAACTCGCCCTCCACGCGTTTCCTCTATGATGCCACGTACCTGAAATTCAAGAATGTGAACCTCTCGTACAGCCTGCCGCGCAGCTGGATGCAGAAGATCGGCGCCATCTCCGGTGCCCGCGTGTACGTGAACGTGGACAACATCTTCACTACGTTCAAGGACAAGGGTTACAAGGGCTTCGACGACATCGACATCTTCGGCATCGGCGGTTATGAGCAGTATGCCTACTACATCCCGCTCAACCGTACCTGGACCTTTGGTGTGAACCTGACCTTCTAAATTGTGAGCGTTATGAAAAAGTTATTCTATATCATCTCTTTGATTTCGATGCTGGGCCTGACGGCCTGCACTGAGGACGTGCTCAATCCCGTGCCCTCCAATGCCGTGTCGGACGAGCAGATCTTCTCTTCCGTGGATGCGGCCACGACCGCGCTGAACTCCGCGATGGCCTACATCGGCCATTACCAGTCCATCTCGCTGGGCACCATCATGGCCGACGTGATGGGTGAGGATGCCGCGATGACCTCCGGCTCCTTCGGCATTCCTACCTACAACTGGAACCTGTATTCCTATACATACTCCCAGGTCCCGGCCACCGATCCCTGGTGGTTCGGCTACGCCAACTACATCTGGCCCGCCGACTACAAGGCCATCGATGCGGCCAACAACATCATCGCATACGTGACGGACCTGCCCGACGAGGCCGGCAAGGAGAACCTGCTTGGACAGGCCTATGCCATCCGTGGTTACATGTACCTGTGGCTGACCCGTCTCTACGCACATGCCTATACCACGAATCCCGACGGTCCGGGTGTGATCCTGCGCCTGGAGCCTGCCAACGCCGCTTCCGATCATCTGGGACGCGCCTCCCTGCGTGAGATGTACGCCCAGATCCTCTCCGACCTGGAATATGGCCGCCAGCACTGCAACTCCGCGACGGACTACTTCACCCCGAAGAGTTGCGCCCTCTACATGGCGCGTGCCTATCAGGACATGGGCGACTGGGCCAACGCCAAGCGCTTCGCCGAGGAAGCTGCCGACGGCAACTTCACCGGCAGCAATCTCATGAGCCCGGCCCAGTGGCGTAGCGGCTTCAAGGATCACAACGACGAATGGCTGCAGTATTTCAACTACACGCCGACCAAGTGCAACTTCTACGCTTCGATCCCGTCGTTCTATTACCTGGCCGAGGCTGCCTACAACGTGGACGAAACCGGCAAGGCCAATCCGGACGACATCGACTATCTGGACGGTCCGTATGAAAGCGACTACTTCGAGAACCCGCTCTACGGCTACAGCTCCGTCCGCTGGACTACGCGTTTCCGCAACCGTTTCGAAGACACGGACTGCCGCAAGATGTTCCCGTTTTACTTCTACGCGGAGGACGGCTGGCTGACCAGCAAGTTCAGCCACCGCACCAGCGTGGGCGACGCCGAGTTCCCGCTTGCCCGCATCGCAGAGGCCTATCTCATCAAGGCTGAATGCGAAGCCCATACGGGCGGCAACGCGACCAGCGTGCTGAACGCCCTCCAGATCGCCCGCGGCGCCACGCCGACCGAAGGCACGCTGGAGAACATCTACCTGGAACGCCGCAAGGAGCTCTATGGCGAAGGCTTCCGCCTGCACGACCTCAAGCGCCTGCACCAGCCGCTCGACCGTACGCCGGATCCGGAACACTGGGCCAGCGTGAAGTCGCTGCCGGCTGACAGCCCGCGCTTCATGCTCCCGATCCCCGAAGTGGAGATGCTTTACAACAAGGCACTCACCGCCGCCGATCAGAACGAATTCTGGAGGAAGTGATGAGACGTTCGCTCAAGATGGGAATGCTGCTGTTGCTGGCAGCATTCTCTTTCTTCTCCTGCACGAAGCAGCAAGAGGGGATTCCGTTCGTGGACCGCACGGTGGACGTGAAGTCGTTTCTGACCGGATTCCCATACACCACGTGGGGATTCTATCTCTCGGACGACGCCACGAAGCTCTACTACCTGCGCAATGACGAGCCCAGCCCGCTGGTGATGCTGGACCTTGCCAAGAGCACCGATATCAGCAAGGGCGACATCATCTCGACCGACGACTGGTCGAAGAAGAACTTCTGGCATCCTTCGTACAACGAGAAGGACGGGTACCTCTACTGGATGGGCGACCAGGCCAATGACGAGAAGATCGACCTGTACCGGATGGATCCCAAGACAGGAGAGACCACCTGCTTCACCGACGTGCCGTACATCTACGGCTGGAGTTTCAACGACGCCAAGGACAAGGCCTTCTACGTGGCCCGCATCGCACAGCAGGGTGACGACCATACCGACGAGTTCCACATCCTCGACCTCAAGACGCTCGAGGACCGGAACGTCTGCACCGACCGTCCGGACTTCCGCATGACCTGGACCGAGATCGCCTCGAGCCCGGATGACAGCGGCTGCATGCTCACGGTCCTCAAGAACGTGAACCGCACCTATACGAACATCGCTTACCTCGACTACAAGACCGGCAAGTACAAGGTGGTGACGGATCCTGCGAAGGAGGCGTCGCTCTCGGGCTGTGCCGTCATTTCGCCGTGGTACGACAATGACGTAGCGTACTTCCTCTCTGACCAGTCGGGCTATGCGAACCTCTACACGTTCAACCGGAAGACGGGAAAGACCGCCCAGGTGACGGACTACAAGCAGGATATCGCGGCCAAATGGATCGAGGCGGACGGCGCCAGGTATCTGGCAACGGTCCGCACGAGCCCGGAGGGCTCGCGGGTTGCGGTGCTGCGGCCTGACGGCAGCGAGGTGGCGAGTGAAATGTATCCCGCCACGCTGACGCTCGCCACGACGGTGGGGGACAAGATGTACTTCACGGCCGGCGCAACGGACATCCTCTTCCAGATATGGACGGTGGAATTCAAGGACGGAAATCTTGTGCAGTCCGTGCTCGTGGACCTGCCCGCCGACATCAAGGAGAAGATGATCACCTCGCATGCCGAGAAGCTGAGCATCCCGACCTTCGACATCGATCCGGCCACTGGTGAGACGCGCCTGCTGCATGCCTACCTGATGGTGCCCGACAAGCCGCTGCCCAAGGACAAGGCTACGTTGATGGTCATGTCGTTCTACGGCGGCGACAACATGTACGACATGGAGCACCAGATCTTCACCGATGCCGGCATGTACGTGCTGAGCGCCTCGCCGCGCGGCTCCAGCGGCTTCGGCCGCGATTTCGCCGCGCTCAACGACCATGACCTGGGCGGCAACGAGACAATCGACATGATCTACTGCGCCCGCTATGTGTCGGAGATGCTGGGCATTCCGCCCGAGCGCGTGGGCTGCTTCGGCATGAGCCACGGCGGCTATGAGACGATGCGCCTGATGACCTTCCCCGGCGAAGTGAACGGTTTCAAGGCTTCCTTCCCGTTCGGTTTCGGCGTGGCGGTGGCCGGCTTCAGCGACATCATCTACGAGCATTATCACTCCAACATCCCGGATTGGGATTACCTGGAGGCCGGCGATCCGGTCACGGAGCGTGACAAGCTGATGGACCGTTCGCCCATCAGCCACGTGGACAAGATCAGCGGCCCGCTGCTGCTTATCCACGGCGACCACGACGACCGCGTGGACATCGGCGGTTCCCAGATGCTCTACGACGCCCTCAAGGCCGAGGGCAAGCCCGTAGAGTTCCTGGTCATGGAGGGTCAGGGCCACGGCTACAAGGGCGTGGACAACCAGATGCGGTACTACCGGACGATCCTGGAATTCATAGACAACGTGATCAAATAGAAAAAGGCGCCCCGCGGGGCGCCTTTTTTCATGCATCGTTTTCCGGTCTAAGCTTTACCGTCACTCCGCCTTACCGTCGGAGCCGAGGACGTTGACGATCTTGTGCTCGTAGAGCTTCATCATCTCGTCGCGAGCGGGGCCGAGGTATTTGCGCGGGTCGAATTCGCCGGGCTTGTCGTGGAAGACCTTGCGGATGGCGGCGGTCATGGCCAGACGGGAGTCGCTGTCGATGTTGATCTTGCAGACGGCGCTCTTGGAGGCCTCGCGGAGCTGCTCTTCGGGGATGCCGACGGCGTCGGGGAGCTTGCCGCCCAGGGCGTTGATGATGTCGACATATTCCTGCGGAACGGAAGAGGAGCCGTGGAGGACGATAGGGAAGCCGGGGAGCTTCTTCTCGATCTCGTGCAGCACGTCGAAAGCGAGCGGCGGCGGGACGAGCTTACCGGTCTTCGGGTCGCGGGTGCACTGTTCGGGTTTGAACTTGTAGGCGCCGTGGCTCGTACCGATGGAGATGGCCAGGGAGTCGCAGCCGGTGCGGGTAGCGAAGTCGATGACCTCTTCCGGACGGGTGTAATGCGACTCTTCGGCGGAGACTTCGTCTTCCACGCCGGCGAGCACGCCGAGTTCGGCCTCGACCGTCACGTCAAACTGATGGGCATAGTCCACGACCTTGCGGGTGAGGGCGATGTTGTCTTCGTACGGCAGGGAGGAGGCGTCGATCATCACGGACGAGAAGCCCGTATCCACGCAGCTCTTGCAGAGTTCGAAGCTGTCGCCGTGGTCGAGATGGAGGGCGATCTGGGGATGCTCCCAGCCGAGTTCCTTGGCGTAAGCCACGGCACCCTGGGCCATGTAGCGGAGCAGGGTCTGGTTGGCGTAGTTGCGCGCACCCTTGGAGACCTGCAGGATGACCGGGGATTTGGTTTTGGCCGAGGCCTGGATGATGGCCTGGAGCTGCTCCATGTTGTTGAAGTTGAAGGCGGGGATGGCATAACCGCCCGATACGGCCTTTGCAAACATCTCGCGGGTGTTCACAAGGCCCAGTTCTTTGTAAGATACCATAATATTGCGTTGATTAAGATAAATCCACCGAATTGCTTGCGCAATTTTTTCATGCGCAAATATAATGGAAAATCGGCAAGAATGACTAAATTTGTAAATTACAATTCTGAAAAGATGGGAAAAGTAGTCATCGTATCGGCACCGTCAGGTTCAGGCAAGACGACGGTGGTCAATCATTTGCTGGAATCCTTTGACTGTTTCGCCTTTTCGGTCTCCGCGACCACCCGCGCACCGCGCGGTACGGAGAAGGACGGCGAGGCCTATTATTTCATATCCGAAGCGGAGTTCCGCCGCCGTATCGAGGCAGGCGCGTTCGTGGAGCACGAACAGGTTTATAACGGTGTGTTCTACGGCACGCTGAAATCCGAGGTCGACCGGATCTGGGGGATGGACAAGGTCATCCTCTTCGATGTCGATGTCAAGGGCGGCGTAAGCCTCAAGAAGTATTTCGGCGAGGACGCCCTTTCGATATTCATCAAAGCGCCCTCCATCAAGGAGATTCGCCGCCGGCTCGAGAAGCGCGGCACCGACTCGCCCGAATTCATCGACGAGCGTGTCCGCAAAGCCCGCGTCGAGATGATGTACCAGCCGAAGTTCGACCGCATCCTGCTCAACGACGACCTGGCGACCTGCCTTGCCGAAGCGGACAAGATGGTCGGCGAATTCCTCGCCCGATGAAGATCGCACTCCTGTTCGGGTCTTTCAATCCGATCCACGAAGGCCATCTGGCCATCCTGCGCTACCTCGTGGAGCGCACGGATGCGGAGCGGGTGCGCCTGGTCGTGTCGCCGGAAAGCCCGTTCAAGGAGGGAAGGGGACTGCTCGACAATGCCGCGGAGCGGCTGGAAGCAGCCCGCGCCGCTGTGGCGGCGGCCGGCCTTACGGTCGATGTCTCGGATGTCGAATTCCATCTTCCGGCCCCGCGCTACACCATTAACACACTGCGCCATCTCCAGAAAGAAGAACCTGAAAATGAATTCATTCTGGTGATGGGCGGCGACAATATCGGTTCGATAGAACGCTGGTATCACGGAGATGAGATTCTTCGCGACTTTGAGATCTGGGTGTATCCGCGCCCCGGCTATGATGCTTCGGCAGATTGTGTGCGCATTTCCGAGACGATGCGCTGCAAGGGAATTACGCTGTTTGAAGATGCGCCGCAGAACGATATCTCGTCCACGCGTATCCGAGAGAGCGGTAGACGGGTCTCGAACCCGCGACCTTCGGCTTGGGAAGCCAACGCTCTACCAACTGAGCTACTACCGCAACGGGAATGCAAAGATAGCAAAAAAAACTTTGATCCGTCAAGTCCCGAAAAGGAAAGGAAGCGGATTGAAGTGGTGGCGGCGGTCATCCGCCGCGGCGATGCCATCTTCGCCACGCAACGCGGCTACGGCGAGTTCAAGGACTGGTGGGAGTTCCCGGGCGGCAAAATCGAGGCGGGGGAGACGCCCAGAAATGCGCTCCGGCGCGAGATCCGCGAGGAGCTGGATGCGGAAATCAAGATCGTAAGGTTGCTGAAAACCATAGAATGGGACTATCCCGCCTTCCATCTGACCCTGCACTGCTTCCTCTGCACCCTTCGTTCCGAAGCCCTGCACCTGAACGAACACGAAGCCTCCGCCTGGCTCCACAAAGACGAACTCTCCGACATCCGCTGGCTCCCCGCCGACCTGCAATTGATTCCCATCTTGCAACAACTGCTGGCTTGATGGCGCTCGCTCGCTGCGTCTCTTCACCCTCGAAAAGATCGGGCTCTAAAGGCTCCGCAGGGCGATGTAGCCGCTTTCGTCGATGATGCACTTGGCCTTCGGCGTGGAGAGCCAGGTGTAGATCTGTCCCGGATGGGAATTCTTCGGCTGCGAAGTGCGGACTGCGGCATAGATGTTAGAGTAGAAAGGATATCCGTTATTCTGGCCGCGCACCTCGTTGAGCAGGGTCTCTGCCGTGGGATAGACGTCGTCAATGGCCAGTACCCGCACATTCCGCAGGTCGCGCACCATCCTTTCGCAGAAATAGTAGGGGGTGTAAGCAATGCCGTAGGGATCCATCTCTACGGAAATGTAGGGTGACAACATGGTGTGCCCCATCATCTCGGGCCATTCCTTCATCTTCTGGCCGCCCATGACCAGCGTCTCCATCTTTTCCTGACTGCCGGAGTCTGGATCCCGGGTGTAGGGATGGATTTCGTGGTCTTCGCCGCCCAACGACTTCCAATTCGTGACCTGGCCCGTATAGATCTGTCGGATCTGCTTTGCTGTCAGGGTCTTGACAGGATTGTCGGGATGCACGATAAACACCAGGGCATCCCACGCGATGGGCTTTGTCACGACCGTGACGTTTTTCTCGGCTGCATATTCTTTCTCGTTGCGAGAGATGTCGCGCGAGTCGATGATCACGTCGCAGACGCCGTCGATCAGGTTTATGTAGGCGCCGTGAGAGCCGCTGTAGTTGTCCAGTTCGTGAATTCGTCCGGTGAAGGCTATGTGCTCGTCGCTACCGATCACCATTCCTTCCGGAAGATTGAACCAGACGGCATACTGGGAACCCGACCCAAAGTTGAGGCCCCATTTCCAGGAGATGCCGAGCAGGCTGTACATCACCATGTCCCTGAGCGGCGACGTGCTGGTGGAGCAGTCGATGAACGGGAAATTGTCGAGCGTCAGCCCCGCAATCTCAAAATCTTCGACCTCTTCAGGCTCCGGAACCTTGAATGTCTCACAAGCTCCCGCCAGGAAGAGGATAAGAAATAAAGAAATAATGCGTTTCATAAGGTAAAATTACGCATTTTATTCAGGAATCCAAAAGCCGCACAACCAATTCAAACCTGCGTTACAAGAAAATCCCTCACCTGAGACAGGTGGAGGATTTTAAAGAGTCCGCTTCAGCGGACCGCCGAAGGCCGGTACTTGTGTCTACTGGGCCCTGCCCAGACCTGCCGCTACGGCCTGCTATCGCACAAGGCCCACACAACGGCCTTCACTAGCGGCTGGAGCCGCTTTAACGCACGCCTCCCGGCATTAGCAAAGTACTAAGGCCGGGAGGCGCGGGGTTCGGGGCAGAGCCCCGGTATAAAAGGTAGGGACGATCGGATTCGAACCGATGACCTCTTCAATGTGACTGAAGCGCTCTAAACCAGCTGAGCTACGCCCCTTCGGGTTTGGGATTGCAAAGATGCATATTTTTTCTGAAAATCCGCAATATTTTCCATAAATTTGTGAATTGACTACAAAAAATCTGCAAGATGAGAACCCGAACCCTTTCCGGACGAGCCCTGTCTCTCGCTGCGCTTGTCCTGTGTTTTCTGTGCCTGTCCCTGACGGCCTCGGCGCAGAGCATTCCCAATGGCAGCCACTGGTTTGACGGAAGCTATTACTATACCGCTGCCGTTGAAGGCAATCTGACATCCCTGACCAGTTTCAACTATCAGGGCGACGGACCGAGTCTCACCCTTAAAAAGGTAGCTGATGAGCCGGGTTCCTATATCTTGACGATGAGCAATGACCCTGAGCCATTGACCCTTCTCCGGACGGAGATTGGCAGTCGTGTAAAGTATATCCGCGAAGACGGCATGAAGTTTCTGGCCATCTACAATGAGGCCGGCCAGCTTGTCGGGACCCTTACGCAGACCCCCGACAAGATGGAAGACTGCTATTCGCAGGAAGACTGGGCCGAAGCCCAGCCGGTCGACGATATGCTCGATTCCTTCCTGATGAACACCAAGTATCTGGGAAAGTTCCCCAAGGAAACCATCCAGCAGATGATCAAGGAACTCGCCGCCATTTCCGGCAAGAAGCCCGGGATCATCGCGGCAACCAATCTTGCGCTGATGCGCACGGAGCTCAACGTGGATGAAGCGAAGCGGGTCGGCAACGAGGTGCGCGAGATCCTTGTCCGCAACGAGCAGGAGTTCCTACAGTCGCTTGGTAGCTACCGCAAGATCATCCTGGAAGACGGGCTGCACCTGAACCTTTCCCGCGCCATCGAGGATATGGGCATCTGCAACAAGGCCGGTATCCTGATGGTGGAAGAATATGCCGACCTGGGCGAACGCATCGGCCTTTTCAGCGAAGAGGTTTTCGACGGAAGGCAACTGGTACTCAAGGGATTCTCGAAACTTTCGATTGTCGGCGGGACCGATTGCAGCATCATCGTGGAGCCGCGCTATTCCTTCATCCTGCGCCTGGTCGACTGCCACGACGTGACCCTCGACAACCTGACGCTCGGCCACTCCGAAGGCGGCTACTGCGAAGGGGGTGTCGTGGGGCTCGAAAAGTGCTCCGATGTGAATATCTACCGCTGCGATATGTACGGCTGCGGAACCTACGGCATCGAAGCCCTGCACTGCGACAATGTCTACGTATCGGCCAGCATCATCCGCGACTGTTCCTATGGTATCCTGCAGATCCGCGGCTGCAACGGATTCAGCTGCGAGAACTGCGATTTCTACCGCAACCGGGAATTCGACCTTGTCTCGTTCAACAGCGGATGCAGCGACATCTCTTTCTACCGCTGCCGCTTCAGCCAGAATACCGGCGTCCTGTTCGACCTGGACACCACCGTCCGGCTCTCGGACTGCGAAGTGCACCACGACCTGTCGACCATCGGCTCGATGATGGAGATCAGCGATACCAACACCACCTGGGACAGCAAGACCAATTATGCCCTGCCTTCCCGCCAGATCGGGCCTGACAGCGGCGCCGAAGTCTATTGATTGAAGATACTATACTAAAAACCAATGAAGTTAGCACCCATCGCGAGCCTGTTAGTCGTCTCGCTCATCGTCTGCCCGCTGCTCTATATCTTTGTCGGGCCGGCGCTTGACCCCGTTCAGCTCAGTACCTTCAAGATCCTGGGCATCATTGCGCTCTGCAGCGCCCTGTATTGTTTCATCGTGGGAGAGATTACCCGCAACAACAGCCAGATGGACAAGTTGTGGAGCCTCCTGCCCATCGTTTATACCTGGGTCATCGCGGCACACGGCGGCATGACGCCGCGCCTGGTGCTGATGGCTTGCCTGGCCACGCTCTGGGGCGCACGCCTGACCTTCAATTTCGCACGGAAAGGGGCCTATAAGCTCAAGTTCTGGGAAGGTGAGGAAGATTACCGCTGGCCCGTGCTTCGCGCGAAAAAAGAGTTCCAGCCGCGCTGGAAATGGGTCCTGTTCGACCTGTTCTTCATCTCGATCTACCAGAACGCCCTCGTGCTGATGACGACCTTCCCGGCCCTGGTGTCGATGAATGCGCCCGGCACACTGACCTGGGTCGACTGCCTGGCCGCCGTGCTGATGCTCGGCTTCATCATCTACGAGACGGTCGCGGATGAGCAGCAGTGGAAATTCCAGACGAAGAAATGGGCTATGATCCACGAAGGCAAGAAGCTGGAAGAACTGCCCTCGCCCTACAACAAGGGCTTCAATACCACGGGTTTGTGGCGTGTGAGCCGTCATCCCAACTACTTCGCGGAACAGGGGACCTGGGTGTCGTTCTATATCTTCAGCATCGGTGCCGGCATCGGCCTCTTCAACTGGAGCATCATCGGCGCGCTGCTGCTGATCGTCCTGTTCCTGGGCAGTTCCTCCTTTGCCGAAGAGATCAGTTCGTCGAAATATCCGGAGTATGCGCGCTACTGCAAGACGGTGTCGCGTTTCTTCCCGGGCAAAAAATACAACGCATAGCGGATGAAGCGGATTCTGGTGCTGATGTTCGCCGTTCTGGCCTTGACGGCATCCAGTTGTGAAAGGCCTGAAGGGGGCGATGACCCCAAACCCATTGATCCCGAACCGGCAACCTTCGCCAAGGGCGCCGATGTGAGCTGGCTTACCCAGATGGAGAAGGAGGGCTGCAAGTTCTATAACGCTTCCGGGCAGGAAACGGAATGCATGGCGCTGCTTAAGAGCCTGGGCATGGATGCCATCCGCCTCCGCGTGTGGGTCAATCCCAAGGATGGCTGGTGCGGGAAGGAAGATGTGCTGGCCAAGGCGCGTCGGGCACAGGCCCTGGGAATGCGGCTGATGATCGATTTCCACTACAGCGACTGGTGGGCCGATCCGGGCAAGCAGAACAAGCCTGCAGCCTGGAAGAACCTCGACCTGGAAGGTCTGAAGAAAGCCGTGGCCGACCATACCACCGATGTGCTGACCGCCCTCAAGACGGCCGGCATCACCCCGCAGTGGATCCAGATCGGCAACGAGACCACCGGCGGCATGCTCTGGCCCGACGGCCAGAACTACAACGATGCCGGCTTCGCCAACTATGTCCAGCTGCACAATGCCGGCTATGACGCCGCCAAGGCCGTTTTCCCCTCGGCCCAGGTGATGGTCCACGTGGACAACGGCTGGAAGTGGGAGACGCTCAAGTGGTTCTTCAATTCTTTCGACCTGAAGGGGGCGCGCTACGACCTGATCGGTCTGTCGCTCTATCCGGAAAAGTCGAATTGGCAGAGTTACAACCAACAGATCTGCAATAATATACAGACGCTCTATTCGCAATATCAGAAAGAGACGATCATCTGCGAGGTGGGGATGGACTGGAACGATGCAACGACCTGCAGGCAGTTCCTCTCCGACCTGATCGCCCGAACAAAGGATACGGCTGCGAGCCATTGCACCGGCGTCCTGTACTGGGAGCCCGAGGGCTACCAGGCCTGGAGCGGCTACGGCAAGGCCGCTTTCGACAACACCGGTAAACCCACTGCCGCATTGGATGCCTTCAAAGAATGAAACACATCTCCATACTTTCTCTTCTAGCCCTGCTGCTGCTTCCTGCGTGTGGCGGCAAGGCAGACTCGCCGCGGCAGGAAACCCTGCTGACGCAATGGGAATTCAGCCGCGACAGCATCGCCTGGGAAGCGGTGACCGTGCCGCACGACTGGGCCATCACCGGTCCTTTTGACCGCAGCAACGACCTGCAGGAAGTGCAGGTGACGCAGAACTTCGAGACCAGCGTAACCGCGCATACCGGACGTACGGGCGGCTTGCCGTATATGGGCAAGGGCTGGTACCGTACCCGTTTTGACGTAGCGGATTATCGAGAGGGCCGCGATGCCGTGACCCTGTTGTTCGACGGCGCGATGAGCCAGGCCAGAGTCCGTGTCAACGGACATTTCGTAATCGAGTGGCCGCTGGGCTACAACTCCTTCCACGCAGATGTGACAGGGTTCCTGCATCCGGACGGTAAGGATAATCTCCTGGAAGTCAGCCTGGAAAACCTGCCAAACAGCTCGCGCTGGTACCCTGGTGCCGGTCTTTACCGCAATGTGCACCTGATCCATACCCACGCCGTGCATGTGCCGGTCTGGGGCACGTATGTCACGACGCCCGAAGTCTCCGACAAGGAGGCGACGGTATCGATGCAGATCGATATCGAAGAAGTGGAAGCAGACCTGGTCCGTGTCCGTACGAAGATCTTCGATCCGCAGGGCAATGTGGTGGCCGTCGCAGACACGCCGTCCTCCGAACGCGTGCAGCAGCAGTTCAAGGTCGTCAATCCGCAGCGCTGGTCGCCAGAGACGCCTTCGCTGTACAGGGCTGTAACCCAGCTTTATGACGACGAGGTCGTGCTGGATGAATACGAGACGCGCTTCGGCATCCGTACGCTGGAGCTCGTGCCCGAAAAGGGCTTTTATCTCAATGGGGAACTGCGCAAGATCCAGGGTGTGTGCAACCACCACGACCTGGGCCCGCTGGGCGCTGCGGTCAACAAAGCCGCGCTGCGCCACCAGCTCGCGCTGCTCAAAGAAATGGGCTGCGACGCCATCCGCACCTCGCACAATATGCCCGCACCGGAACTGGTGGAGCTCTGCGACGAGATGGGCTTCATGATGATGGTCGAGGCCTTTGACGAATGGGACATCGCCAAGTGCGACAACGGCTATCATCTGTACTTCGACGACTGGGCCGAAAAAGATATGGTCAATATGATCCGGCACTTCCGCAACAATCCTTCCGTCATTATGTGGGGCATCGGCAACGAGGTGCCGACCCAGTGTGCGGATGAAGGCTACAAGGTGGCCGCTTTCCTGCAGGACATCTGCCACCGGGAAGATCCCACGCGCCTGGTTACGGCGGGCATGGACCGCGCCGACTGCGTGGTCCGCAACGGCTTCGCGCAGCTGCTCGATGTAGTCGGTTTTAATTATAGAACTTACAGATATACAGAGGCGTACGATATCTTACCTCAAAAACTGCTTCTGGGTTCGGAAACCGCTTCTACCGTGAGTTCCCGCGGGGTCTACAAGCTCCCGGCGGAGCCGAAATCCGGGGCTGTTTACCCGGACAACCAGAGCTCTGCCTACGATGTGGAATCCTGCTGGTGGTCGAACGTACCGGACATAGACTTTGCGATGATGGACGACTATCCGTGGACCATCGGCCAGTTTGTCTGGACGGGTTTCGACTACTTGGGCGAGCCCACGCCGTACGATGTGGACGCCTGGCCGAGCCACAGTTCCTACTTCGGTATCTTCGACCTGGCCTCGCTGCCCAAGGACCGCTACTGGCTCTATCGTTCGCAGTGGCGGAAAGATGTGCCGACGCTGCACCTGCTGCCGCACTGGACCTGGCCGGGCCGGAAAGGGGAGCGGATCCCCGTGTTCTGCTACACGAGCTATCCTATGGCGGAACTCTTCGTTAACGGCGTCTCCTACGGCGTTAAACGTTTCGAAACGGGTAAAACGGCGAATTCGGGCGTAAACGATGCCGCCAATACCATCGAAACGATGCCGCGCTATCGCTTGATGTGGCCTGACGTGGAGTACGCGCCCGGCCGCATCGAAGTGGTGGCTTATGATGAGAGCGGGCGTGAGCAGGCGCGCGAGGCGATCTGTACGGCCGGCGAGCCGGCCCGGATCGAGCTCAGCGCCGACCGCGACGTCCTCGACGCCGACGGCCTCGACCTGGCCTACGTGACCGTCCGCATCGTCGACAAGGATGGCAATCTCTGTCCTGTGGCCGACAATCGCGTCCGCTTCGAAGTGAGCGGCGCTGGCGCTTTCCGCGCCTGCGCGAATGGCGACGCCGCCTGTCTGGAGCCCTTCCAGCATCCGGAAATGCCGGCCTTCAGCGGGCAGCTCACCGCCATTGTCCAGGCCGCTGATAAACCTGGTACTGTGAGACTTACAGCTCTTTCCGACGGCCTTGAGAGTGCCGTCATCTCCCTCCGTGTGAAATAGTAATTATCTAATCCATATCCATTATGATCGACAACAATATCCTGAAAGAGAAATTCCAATCGTACTTCGGCGAGGGCGAGCCGCGCCTTTTCACTGCGCCTGGCCGCATCAACATCATCGGTGAGCATACCGACTACAACGGCGGTTTCGTGCTCCCCGGCGCCGTGGACAAAGCCATCACGATGGCCATCCTGCCCAACCATACCGACATCGTCAATCTGATCTCCATCGACCACGACTGCGCCGCCGTCTTCTTCCGCATCGGCGGTCCGCAGCCCAAGGAGCAGTGGGCTTCGTATTTCTACGGTGTGATCGAGGAAATGCGCAAGCGCGGCGCCACGGTCGGCGGTTTCAACGCCGTATTCGGCGGAGATGTGCCGCTTGGCGCAGGTATGTCGTCTTCGGCAGCGCTCGAGTCCTGCATCGGTACGGCGCTCAACGCAATTTATTCTCTCAAGTTCACCCGTGAGGAACTGGCGAAGATCGGCCAGATGACGGAGCATAACTACATCGGCGTGCGTTGCGGCATCATGGACCAGTTCGCCTCGATCTTCGGCCAGAAGGGCCACGTGGTTCGTCTGGACTGCCGGAGCCTTGAGTATCAGCTGGTTCCCTTCAAGCCCAAGGGCATCGAGATCGTGCTGATCGACACGATGGTCAAGCATCTGCTGGCCTCTTCGGAATACAATGTGCGCCGCGCACAGTGCGAGGAAGGCGTATCCGTCATCAAGAAGTATCTCCCGAACGTGGAGTTGCTGCGCGACGTGACGATGGAAGAACTTGAGGCGCACCGTGCCGAGATCGATCCGGTCTCGTTCCGGCGCTGCGCCTTCGTGGTAAGCGAGAACCAGCGTCTGATGGACGCTTGCGCCGCGATGGAAAAGGGTGACTTCGAGGAAGTCGGACGGCTGGTCTATGCTACGCACGACGGCCTGAGCAAGGAGTACGGCGTCAGCTGCGTGGAACTCGACTTCATCGTCGATATCGCCCGTGAGCACAAGGAAGTGCTGGGTGCCCGCATGATGGGCGGCGGCTTCGGCGGCTGCGTGATCGCGCTGGTGAAGAAAGAAGGTGTGGCTGCCTACATCGAAGACGTGAAGAAGCGTTATCAGGTGAAGTTCGACAAGGATCCGCGCGTGATCGAAGTGGAAATCTCCGACGGAGCCCGCGAAATCTGACGGCCATGATCAATCCCGATGACATCAAGCTGTTCAGCCTCGTCAATGCTGACGGCTCGGAGGTAATCCTCTCCAACCTGGGCGCCGGCATCGTATCGATTGTTGTCCCGGACCGCAACGGAAAGATGGCCGACGTGGTGCTGGGCTATCGCAATCCCGAAGATTATTATGCCGACGGACCGTGCATGGGCAAGGTGCCCGGCCGCTATGCGAACCGCATTGCGGCGGGCCGTTTCTCCCTGGGCGGCAAGACGTACGAGCTGGCCGTCAACAACGGTCCGAACCACCTGCACGGCGGTCCGCTCGATCAGTGCTTCGCCAACCGGATCTGGGATGCGGAAGAGATACCCGACGGCGTGAAATTCTCGCTTGTCAGCCCGGTAGGCGATGCCGGATATCCCGGCTCGCTGCACGTGGAAGCCAGCTACACCTGGTCGGAAGACCATCAGTTGACGCTCGGTCTGTCGGCGTACACCGATTCCGAGACCATCGTCAATCTCACGAACCACGCCTATTTCAACCTGAAAGGGGAGGAAGTGGGTGACGTGACCGACCATATCCTTCAGCTCTATGCGTCCCGCTATCTCCCGACCGATCCGACGTTGATCCCTGTGGGTGATCCTGCTCCGGTGGCCGGTACGCCGATGGACTTCACAAAGCCGAAGGCTATTGGGAAAGACCTCAAGGCAGACTTCCCGGCGCTGAACTATGGAAAGGGCTACGACAACTGCTTCGTGGTCGATAACTGGGAGAAGGGAGAGCTTCGTCCTGTGGCGGTGCTTTCTGAACCCACGTCCGGCCGCAAACTGACGGTCTATACCGATGCGCCGGGTATCCAGGTCTATACGGGCAATTGGCTCTCCGGCTGTCCGGAGTCCAAGAGCGGAAAGGCCTACCAGGACTACGACGGTGTGGCACTGGAGTGCCAGTCTTTTCCCGATTCGCCGAACCGGCCGGACTTCCCGTCGGTCGTGCTCAAGAAGCGGGATATCTACGTGAATTATATCATCTACGCTTTTGAATGAGCGCCAGTCGCTTCATAGCGTCGAAACTCTCCGACGGCGACGACCGTCAAAGCCGCACCAGCAACACGATTGCCTGGGTGTCGGTCTGTCTGAGCGTCGCCATCATGATCATCGCCCTCGCCGTGGTCGCGGGTTTCAAACGGGGAATCCGCGACCGGGCGACGGGCTTCATGGGCTCGGTAATGCTGGTCCAGCCCGGCCAGTCGCCGCTCAACGAGCTCTATCCTTTTTCTGAAAATCTGTCGTACCGCGAAAAGATCCTCGCTGAAAACGGCGTCACCGGCTTCTCCGGAGTAGCCTGGCGCTCGGGTCTGATCAAGACCGACGACAACATCGACGGGCTGTATTTCAAGGGCGTGGATTCGCTCTACGACTTCTCGTTCTTCCGCCACTGTCTGGTGGAAGGCGAGCTGCCGGACTATCACGGCCGCATTTCCAACGACATCCTGCTCTCGCGCACCACGACCGCCAAGCTCGGTTTCTCCGTGGGCGACGATGTGGTCGTCTATTTCATCGGCGACGAGGTGAAGGTACGCAAGTTCAAGCTCTGCGGCATCTACGACGCCCAGCTTGAGGAGATTGACTCCCAGATGGCCGTGGCCGACCGCCGGCACGTGCAGCGGCTAAACGGATGGGCAGGGGACGAGGTCTCTGCCATCGAAATCCGCACAGCCCCGGGCACTTCCGTCGAGAGGATGAGCGCCCGCGTCGAAGAGCTGGTTTTTCTGAACGCGCAGGAAGACGACCACGCGCTCTTCGTGACGAATGTCAAAGCGCTGTACGGCCATCTCTTCGACTGGCTGGCGCTGCTCGACTCCAATGTATTGATGATCCTTGCGTTGATGATCGTCGTAGCCGGCTTCAACATGATCTCCGCGATCCTGATCATCCTCTTCGAGAAAATCTCGACGATCGGCCTCCTCAAAGCGCTGGGCATGACCTCGCGCGAAGTGAGCAAGGTCTTTCTGCTCCGGGCCGGCGCCCTGGCCGGCAAAGGCATACTCTGGGGCAACGTCGTCGGCATCGGACTCTGTCTGATCCAGCAGTTTACGCACATCATCAAACTCGATCCGGCGAGCTATTTCGTCGACTCCGTCCCAATCCGGCTCTCCCTTCCGCAGCTCCTCCTGCTCAACCTGATCGCCGCCATCCTGATCATGGCCATCGTCACCCTCTCCACCCGCTTCATCTCCCGCGTCTCCCCCGACCGCACCATGCGTGTCGAGTAAGAGTTTTTCCTGTTCGTTCGCTTCACTCGGGTAACTACTCTTCAGTTTGTTTGCTGGAAGTCGAGTCAGCTATCGAGTCAAAAACCCATAGACATCTGTGTCTACTGGGCTCCGCCCAGACCTGCCGCTACGGCCTGCTATCACACAGGCTCATACAACGGCCTCCGCTAGCGGCTGATGCCGCTTTGAAGCGAAGGTTTTTGAATCGATAGCTGCGAGACTGGAGGCAAATCGTATAATCAGTCAGCGATGTCGCAGTAGCTGAAGTAGGTTTGCTCGACGGAGTCGACGTAGGCGGGGGTGAGGCGGGAGTAGCGTTCGAAGATGGTGGCGACGGAGGACCAGTCGGCGGGGTCGAGGCCGGCTTCGGCGGCTTCGGCGCGGCGTTTCGCCAGCGTGCCGCCGCCGCAGTTGTACGATGCCAGTGCGAAGCGGACGGCGTTGGTCGAATCCATGCCTTCTTCGTGGAACTGGTCGATCAGCTCGTCGATCAAGCGTGCCCCGATGGCGATGTTCACCTGGGGGTCGAACAGGTCGACTTCGTCGGGCGATATGCCGAAATGCAGGGCCGTGACATCGCGGACCTGCATCAATCCCTTGGCTTCCATCGGAGAAAGCGCCGCTTCATTGAACTGCGATTCGTGCCAGATGATGGCCGAAAGCAGCCGCCAGTCCATGCCGATCTTCTCCGCCTGCTTACGGACCAGCTGTTCGTAGCGGAACAGCCCCTGCAGTTGACCGTAAGACCTGCCTTTCCGTTTGATTCTGGCCTTGTCAAAACGGTTGGCGGATGTCAGATGACGGAGCGCGCCCGCCGGGCAGTCCGTAGCATGTATGCGGGAGCGCGTCGCCGGCACTCCCGACGACAGGCCCGCCTCCAGCAGAAGCAATGCAAGCAGGCAGAGAAGGACCCTGACTGCCTTACCAAACATAGAAGGGCCAGTGAATGCCGAACTTGAAGCCCGGCGTGGGTTTGATGTAGTGATAGGCCGAGAAGTATTCCGGATGGTCCCAGACTTTGTAGAACGCATTGAGATACTTCACATAGATGCTGGCGCGTTTCCACTGGACGTTGATGAAGACGTCGCAGTAGGGGATCATGCCGTACTGTTCGTCGACCTGATTGTAGAACTGTCCCATATCGGGGCTGTAGGCCGGCGCAAACCAGCGAGTGTTGACAATCGCGTTGACGCCCGCCTGCAGGTTCATCACGTCCTTGACCACGTCGATGTCGAAATACCAGCGCAGATTGAGCGTCAGCTTGGGCAGCGGCAGTACTTCCGGCGCGGAGCTCAGCTGGAAGAGCGCCTTCGTATCGAAATGCAGGCGCCACAGCTTGAGTTCCTTGCCCAGATAGGCGCTCATTACGCTGACCGGGCTTCCCGTATGTTGGCGGATGACGGCCAGCGTGTCGTAGTAAAGCATGTTGGCCACCAGCGCATAACCGAACGAAGCGTCGAGCTTCCACTTCGGAATCGAGAGTTCCGCTTCGATCGTGCTCTTCGAGACCTTCGAGAAATCGTTGTCCCACTTATGGTGGTTCAGGTAGATCTTCTGCTCGAAAGGATGCGGCGACTTGAGTCCCGTATGGAACTTGCCGGTCAGATGGATGCCCTGTTCGATCGGATAGACCGAGAAGCGCAGGTTCGCGTTGATGTCGAAATCGAACATCTTGTAGCCGGCCAGATAGTAGTCGGCGTCGGCGTTCCAGGCGATGAACTTGCGCAACTGTCCCGAAGCACCGCCATAGACATAGAGATTGTGCTGCGTGTCATAATTCCGGCCCCGCAGGTAATCCTTGGGATCGAAGGCGTAGGTCGAAAGGATCTGGTAGCCGACACCCGCATTGATCTTCGCCAGCAGGGCGTCGGGTGCGTAGGGCTGCAGCTTGAGGAAGACCCGGTTTTCGAGATTGCGCACGGCCAGTTCGTCCTGGCTTTCCGTATCGTCGATATAGAACTGGTTGCGATAGAAAGCACGCCCCGCTGCATCCGTGATGATGTCGTTGTAGATCTTCTTGTAGGTGGTGAATTCCGCACTGTGCCCGATGTGCGCCATCGTGCCTTCGCCCAGTGCGAGCGAATCCTTGTCCTTGCGGAAGAAGTTCATCGGGACGGCCAGCGTCTGGTGGATGAACCAGCTGCGGCGCTTGTACTCATTGGTAGCGCTCGACAGATTGACCGCGATGGATTTGGGCTCGACCAATGTGTCCTGGATCCAGAAAGGATCCTGGATACCACCGTTTTCCTTGCGTTCGACCCGCTGGCGGATGTGTCCGAAATTGGCGAAGTAGCGCTTGCCCATGTAGTTGCCCGAGATCACCGTGGTGCGGTGGTCAGTGTCTTCATTGGTGAGCATGCCGTGCGAACCGAGGCGCCAGTAGGCGAGGGTGAAGTTGAGCTGCGGAGTGATGTTCTGCGTGGTGAGCAGCTTGAGGTTCGATTCTTCGGCCTTCTTGTTGGCGAAGAGCGTGCCCCAGTGCGCCAACTCGGTGTACGGGGTCTTGGTGTTGTACTGCCGGAGCGTCTCGTCGGTGAAGGAATCGCCGATGTACGGGGTGAACATCGGGGCGTCGGGCACTTCTTCGCGCCGGAAGTAGTTGTAGTACTGCGTGGCGGATCCCGAAGTACCCAGATACGTGGCCGAGATGTCCTTCTTGTACATCGGGGACTCGTAGAAGTTGCTGTTCGCGGTCGTGTCGAGGCCCTGCTCCGTGAACTCGTTGAATTTCTTGTCGGAAGTCCAGACGAGGATCCGGCGGAAATACATCGAATCGGGCACCACGTAGGTCTCCATCACGCGCGGGATCGAAGCCTTGATGCTGTCGCGCTCCTCCTTGCGGATGCGGCGGATCGCCCGCTTGATGTCGTGCGTGTCGGGGAGGTAGCGGTAGAGCGAATCGAAGTAGGCCCGCGATGCGGAATCGAGGTAGGGCAGCGAGGTCGTATCGATCTCCTTCCAGAAAATGTGGTCGAGCGAGTCGTACAGGTTCTGCAGCCGGATCGAGTCGGCGATCGCGGCGAGCGTGGCCGAGTCGAGCGGAGGCACCGTGTCGTTCGCTGCGAGCGAATCGGCCGCGGGCCGTGCGAGTGAATCCTGCACCCGCACGATGGAATCCTGCCACATCCGGAAATAGCGGCTGCGCCCCGGGCGTCCGGCGGCGGAAGCGCCGTCGGGAAGCAGGAGCAGGACGGCCGTAAGGACCGTCAGCAGCAGGGCCGGATGTCGCAGATACTTCATGCGGGTCGAATCTTATACAATCTTCACGCCAATCCTGGCAAGTTCGTTCAATGTCTTTTCGTGTCCTTCCGGCGTGATGTAGGCCAGGCCCTTCTCGAGCAGGAACACGTTGTGGCCCGACTTGACCAGGTCGTAGCAGGTCTCGCGGATGCAGTATTCGGTGGCGATGCCGCTCACCAATACGTTCTTGGTCAGGTAGTTGTTGAGCTCGATGCCTTCGCTGTCGTGGCTCTCGAAACCGGAGTACTGCTCGCGTTTGGGGTTCGTGCCCTTGTAGAAGGTATTCTTCTCGGTCGGACGATGGTCGGGTTTGGTGACCTGCGTCGTGAAGGCCTCGTGGATCTCGGCGCCGTGGGTCTGCATTACGCAGTGGGCTGGCCAGGGACCGCCCGACTCCTTGAAGGAGCAGTGACCGGCCGGATGATGGTCGCACACGTACAGCACCTGGTCGTTGGGGTAGCGGTTGATCCAGCGGATGCTCTCCTGGACCGCCGCATCCGCGCCGGCGCAGGCCATGCTGCCGTCGATGAAATCGTAGAGCATGTCGACCACCACGTGGGTGTACTGCTTCGTGCTGCCTTCTTCCTCGGCCTGCATCAGGTTGATCTGGTGGATGAGCCGGTTGATCAGGCGCATCTTCAGGTCGTAGAGGTCGTCGGAGATATCGACCTTGTAGTAGTGCGGGTTGATGATACGCCGCTGCGTCTCGTTGAGCGAGGCCAGGTTCGAGCGGTAGTAGTCGCGCTTCTCGAAGATCGAACGCTTGTCCTCGACGATCTGCCCGTTGTCGTAAGCCAGTTCCTGCAGGACCTTGTAGGTGTAGGAGCCGGCGGGGAAGATGGTGTATTTGGTCTCATCGGCCTCGTCGGTGATGTAGAGTTCTTCGCCGGCCTCGATGATCTTGGTGAAGGAGTCGCCGCGGAGGCAGGTCACGTCGGCCTCGAACTTGCCGTCCTGGATGATGCGGTAGGTGACCTGGAAGCCCGGGTTGATGAGCTTGGCCTTGTCTTCCGAACGCTTGAGGATCGGCTCATCGTCCACTTGCACCAGCTTATAGACGTTGCCGAAGCAGGGATTGTGCTTGCTGGTGGCGATGGCGTCGCCGACACCGAAGCTGTCGATGCGGGCACCCTGCTTCTCGAGGTCGGAGATGATGTATTCGTCGAGCGAGTTGGTCGCGAAGATCTTGCAGTTCTTCAGGCCGGCGGCGTCGAGCATCTCGCGGGCTTTGCTCGAGAGATAGGCGAGGTCGCCGCTGTCGAGGCGGATGCCGTAGCCCTGCGGGTAGCTGTCGTCGATGCCGTTGGCCTTGAAGGCGCGGATGGCGTTGCGTACGCCGCATTTGAGCGTGTCGAAGGTATCGACCAGCAGGATCAGCCCTTCGCCCATATGGGTCTTGATATAGGTGTCGAAAGCCTTGTATTCACCGTCGATGCTGCAGCCGAACGAGGTTGTGTAGCTGTGGGCCATCGTGCCGCTTGCATCGAAGCCGAACTCGATGCCGGTAAGGATGTTGGAGGTGCTGGCGCAGCCGCCGATGAAGGCGGCCTTGGCGCCGTACTCGGCGGCCCAGGGGCCATGGGCGCGGCGGGAGCCGAATTCGCTTACGGGACGGCTGCCGGCCGCGCGGGTTACGCGCGAGGCCTTCGTGGCGATGGCCATCTGGTGGTTCATGATGCAGAGCAGGGGCGTCTCCAGGACCTGGGCCTCGATGATCGGGCCTACGATGGTGAGGATGGGCTCCTTGGGGAAGGCGATCTCGCCTTCCTTCATGGCGTACACCTTGCCGGTGAACTTCATGTGGGCGAGATACTCCCGGAATTCGCGGTAATCCTCGCCGGGGAGGAACTGCTCGAAGAAACCGATATCCTCGCTTCCCAGGCCGGCGATCATCTGCAGGGCTTCGCGGATGCCGCTGACCACCGCCCAGTTGTTGTTGTCGGGCGCCTTGCGGAAGAAGAGGTTGAATACGGCGATGCGGTCTTTCATTCCGTTCTCGAAGAAAGACTTGCCCATCGTGTACTGGTATTTGTCAGAACAGTATGAGATGTTGAGCATGGCGATTATGAGGGGATGGTAAGATTCAGTTCCGAGAGTTTGCCTACGTCGTGGATTTCAAGCCCCGGCATGACGGCGGCGCGCACGTCGTGGGTACGGCATACGTCGAGGTAAAAGTCCACGATTGAGAATTTTTCGGGCCAGGGATGCATCAGCGGGAAGATGGCGGGGCTGATGCAGTGGATGCCCGCAAAGGCGAGCCGGGTGCAGCGGTCCGGGTCGATGCCGGGCCAGGGGCTGCGCACCTCGCCGGTCGCGATATTGGTCCAGCCCACGAGGAGCCCGTCTTCGTCGAAGAGGAAGTAACGGGAGGTCTCGCGGTCGCTCACCAGGATGGTGGCCAGGTCGCCGGCGTGATGCTGCGCCCGGAACCAGGCCAGGTCGAGGTTCGAGAGGATGTCCACGTTGTGGACAAGGAAAGGCTCCGTGCCGTCGGCAAGCAGGGGCTCGGCATGTCGGATGCCGCCGCCTGTTTCGCGCAGCAGGTCGGTCTCATCGGAGAAAGAGACCCGGGCACCGAAGCCTTCGTTCGCGGCCACGAAGTCGCGGATCATATCCGCAAAATGGTGCACATTGATGACGATCTCGTCGTAGCCGGCTGTCACCAGCTTCTCCATCACGTGTTGCAGGAGCGGCTTGCCGCTCACGGGCACGAGTGCTTTGGGCATCGTGTCGGTGAGGGGTTTGAGCCGGGTTCCGAGGCCGGCGGCGAAAACGAGCGCTTTCATCTTGCTGCTAGAGTTCCTTTTCGATTTCCAGTTCCCGGTGCGTGATGCGCACCTTGATGCTGAATTTCTGCGAAAGATGTTCCGCCAGATGTTCGGCGCAATAGACCGAGCGGTGTTGTCCGCCCGTGCAGCCGAAGCTGACCATCAGGTGCGTGAACTTGCGTTCGATGAAACGCTGCACGTGCGCGTCGACGAGCTCATAGGCGTGGTCGAGGAATTTGAGCGCGCCGCCGTCGTCTTCCATGAACTTGATGACTTCGGCGTCCATGCCGGTAAAGTGCTTGTAGTGCTCGTATTTGCCCGGATTTTCGAGGCCGCGGCAGTCGAACACGTAGCCGCCGCCGTTGCCGCTGGCATCGTTGGGGATGCCTTTCTTGTAGGCAAAGCTGAAGATGTCCACTTCCAGGCCGCGTTCCTGGTTCAGGTCGGAGAACTGCTTCATCGAAGTCAGTTCACCCAGCAGATTGTTCAGGTAGGGATACTCCTCGAAAGGTTTCTTGAGCAGCCGGCGCAGGTTCTCCATGGCGTACGGCACGCTCTGCAGGAAGTGCGGCTTCTTCTCGAAATAACCGCGGAAACCATAGGCGCCCAGCACCTGCAGGGTGCGGAAGAGCACGAAGTGGCGCAGGGTCTCCATGAAGGCGCTGCGCGAGATGGGCATGTATTTCTTGAGCGCGTCGAGATAGGCGTCGATGAGTTCCATCTTGAACGCTTCCGAGTAGGCCGCCTTTGCCTGCCAGATGAAAGAGGCGACGTCGTAGTAGATCGGGCCCTTGCGTCCGCCCTGGAAATCGATGAAGTAGGGCTCGCCGTACTTGATCATCACGTTGCGGGCCTGGAAATCGCGGTAGAGGAAGGTGTCCGACATGCTCCGCATGAGGATGTCCGACATGGTGCGGAAGTCCTTGTCAAGTTTGATTTCGCTGAACTCCAGTCCCGTGGCCTTGAGGAAACAGTACTTGAAGTAGTTCTGGTCGAACGAGATCATGCGCTCGTCGAATTCGGGCTGCGGGAAGCAGACCGAAAAGTCGAGCCCCTCAGCCCCTTCGAACTGGATTTGCGGGAGTGCGCGGATGGCTTTGAAGATGAGCGCTTTTTCGGCAGGGGAATACTGCCCTTTCTCGCGTCCATCGGCCACCAGGTTGAAGAGGGTGTCGTTGCCCAGGTCTTCCTGCAGGTAGCAGGTGAAGTCGCTGTTATGGGCCAGCACTTCGGGCACGTTGAGCCCTTTCTCCTTGAAGTGGCAGGCCATCTTCCAGAAGGCGATGTTCTCAGGGACGGACGTGCCGCGTGCGCCGATCAGGGTGACGTCGTCGCCCGTGATGCGGAAATAGCGGCGGTTGCTGCCGGAGGAGGGGAGTTCCTCGAAAGTACGGATTTGTTGTCCGGTATATTGTTCGAATAACGATTTGACAGGATCCATGTTGTGCGGTTTATCCTTCAAAAGTACGAAATAATTTCGTCTTTAGGGCACAATTATGAGGCATTTTGTGCCCGGACCGACGTTTTTGCCCCTTCGGGGCACACAGGACGGGGTTATTGTGCCCAGCCGACCGTCTGAACCAACGTGATTTCCTGGGTCGGGTCCAGACTCAGGCGGGCCGATAGTTCCTCTTTCGGGATCATGGCGCGGATCACCGTGGCCATACCTTCGGACGCGCAGAACAGATAGACGTTTTCGGCGATGAAGCCCGTATCGGCGTAGATGGCCTGGGCCAATCCCCGTCCGGTCTTGCCGACAACTTTCTCAAGACGGGCTACATAGGCGATCTCCGCAGCGGCGGTTCCCACATACTCCTGCAGTCCCGAAGCGGCGCGAAGGTCTTCTTCCGACACAGGCTCAAGTTTGTTTTCAGCCGGTTCGTAGCGGAAAGCGCCTTCGGGCAGCAGCACGTAGAGTTCGATCTCCTGCCAGTTGTGGGACGAAGGGGCGCTGCGGCGTTTCGGGGAGATGGGACCGAAGGCGGCCCAGAGCAGGTCGGACAGCAGCTGAAGGTCGCTTTCACGCGTCAGGTCGAAACGGCGGTCTGAAAACTTGCGGATGGAACGGCGCGCCATCAGGGTGTCGCGCAGCGGCTTGCCGCCGGTGCACACAGGTGCGGGAAGTAAGATTTCGGCTTTCATTTTATACGGGCAGGTTGTGGAACCAGGAATGGCAGGTAATGAAAAAAGAAACGATAAACGGAACGGATACGGTGAGGACGAAGCCGTGATAGATGGATACCGGAGCATAGCGGCTGCCGCCGTATCGGACAGCGGCCGGCAGCGTCGTGTCCATCGATGTGGCGCCGCCGGAGGAGATGATGGCGTAGGGTCCGAACCACTTGCGGAGCATGGGTGCGGTCAGCAGGGTCAGCAGTTCCCGCAGCAGGTTGGCAGCCAGGGCTATGGTAGCTACCATCGGACCGCGCTGTTCGTCAAGCAGCACGCTCGAGAGCGAATAATAACCAAAACCCGAAGTGACCGCAAGCGTGTCGGTAAGATCAGGCACCGCTGTGCGGAACCAGGTAAGCAGCCCCCACGCCAGCAGACCGCCCGTCAGGGATCCAACGACCGTTACGAGAGGCAGCAGCAGGCTTCGGAGCGGCAGAGTCTTAAGACTTGCGAAGAATCCTTCCTCCATTCCAAGCCCGAAGCCGACGCAGACCAGGAGGAGATAGAGACCCCACTCGGTAATCTGGTCCATCGGCAATCCCTCGGGGACCCATCCGGCAAGGGCGACAAGCACCCCGGCGATAAAACAACCCACAATGATCAGGCTGTCGCGCATCCCGCCGCTCAGTTTCTGGGCAGCGCCGGTCTCGGCCGGAGAGGGGCTGGATGCCAGTTCTTCTTTTTTCGTAAAGAGTCGTGCAAAGAAGACGCTGCCCAGGATGGCCAGCACCGAAACGACAAGGGCTGTCAGGCCCATTGTCGGAAGGTTTGCCAGCAATTCCCGGTTTCCGCCGATTTCCAGGCCCAGGATGAAGAGCAGCAGGCAGATGGACGCCAGTGTGATGGCCGACGTTGGCAGCTTCACGCGCCCTTTCAGCAACAGGCCCAAAAGAAAACCGGCCAGAAGAAATCCAATGGTTATGATCATTTTTCTTCCAGCCGGTTTTTAGAAGGATACTACAGTTGGTTTCAAGCTGTTACAGCTTCGGACCAGCGGCCACCAGAGCCTTGCCGGCCTTGTTGTACTCGTACTTCTTGAAGTTCTTGATGAAGCGGCCTGCGAGATCCTTGGCCTTCTCTTCCCACTGCTTGGGATCGGCGTAGGTGTCGCGCGGGTCGAGGATGTGCGGATCCACGCCTTCGAGCTGCGTCGGGACTTCGAAATTGAAGAACGGAATCTTCTTGGTCGGAGCCTTGTCGATGCTGTGGTCGAGGATGGCGTCGATGATGCCGCGGGTATCCTTGATGGAGATGCGTTTGCCCGTACCGTTCCAGCCGGTGTTCACCAGGTAGGCCTTGGCGCCGGATTTCTTCATCTTCTTGACGAGTTCCTCGGCGTATTTGGTCGGGTGCAGTTCGAGGAAGGCCTGGCCGAAGCAGGCGGAGAAGGTCGGGGTGGGCTCGGTGATGCCGCGCTCGGTGCCGGCCAGTTTGGCGGTGAAGCCGGAGAGGAAGTAGTACTTCGTCTGCTCAGGGGTCAGGATGCTCACCGGAGGCAGCACGCCGAAAGCGTCGGCGCTCAGGAAGATCACCTGCTGTGCGGCGGGGCCGTGGCTGTCGGGACGGACGATCTTCTCGATGTGGTAGATCGGGTAGCTGACGCGGGTGTTCTCGGTGACGCTCTTGTCGGCGAAGTCGATCTTGCCTTTCTCGTCGACGGTGACGTTCTCCAGGAGGGCGTCGCGACGGATGGCGCCGTAGATGTCAGGCTCTGCGTCCTTGTCGAGGTTGATGACCTTGGCATAGCAGCCGCCTTCGAGGTTGAACACGCCCTTGCGGTCCCAGCCGTGCTCGTCGTCGCCGATCAGGAGGCGTTTCGGGTCGGTGGAAAGGGTGGTCTTGCCGGTGCCGGAGAGGCCGAAGAAAATGGCGGTGTTCTCGCCGTTCATGTCGGTGTTGGCCGAGCAGTGCATCGCAGCGATGCCCTTGAGCGGGAGGTAGTAGTTCATCATCGAGAACATGCCTTTCTTCATCTCGCCGCCGTACCAGGTGTTCAGGATTACCTGCTCGCGGGAAGTGACGTTGAAGGCCACGCAGGTATCGCTGCGCAGGCCGAGTTCCTGATAGTTCTCAACCTTGGCCTTGGAGGCGCAGTAAACGACGAAGTCGGGCTCCTGGTCGAATTCCTTCTGGGTCTTGGGACGGATGAACATATTGGTCACGAAGTGGGCCTGCCAGGCGACCTCCACGATGAAGCGGACCTTCATTCGGGTGTCGGCGTGGGTGCCGCAGAAGCCGTCGACCACGAAGAGGCGTTTGCCGCTGAGCTGTTTCTGGGCCATCTTCTTGACTTCTTTCCAGACTTTCTCCGACATCTTGTGGTTGTCGTTGGGATATTCTTCGGTCGTCCACCAGATTTCGCCCGGAGCGCCTTCGCGGGTGGTCTTGTCATAGACGATGTATTTGTCTTTGGGGCTGCGGCCGGTGAAGACGCCGGTCATCACGTTGATGGCGCCCAGCTCGGTGACGACACCTTTGTCGTAGCCTTCCAGGCCGGGTTTCGTCTCCTCGTTGTAAAGGACTTCGTAGGTGGGGTTGTAGAGCACCTCGCGGGTGTTCTTGATTCCGTACTTTCTTAAATTGAGGGTAGGCATGATATTATAGGTTTTACTATGAATTCTCCAATTCGCAAATATATGTATTTTTTGTTGGAATAGGTGGTCCTTGCGCAAAAAATCATTATATTTGAGGACGCCATTTGATTACAAAAATTATGCTAGATATGAATGATTCAAGACCAACCATCATCGATTTCGTCGAGAAATACACGCATCAGTTCGCCGGCAATGTCTATCTCCGTGAAAAAGTGGACGGTGTCTGGAAAGAGATCACCCAGGAACAGACTCGGAACGAAGCCCACCGCATCGGTGCGGGCCTGATGGCCCTTGGCCTGGAAAAGGGCGACAAGATCGCCTTGCTTTCCGAGAGCCGGGCCATGTGGATCATGGCCGAGATCGGTGCACTCTACGCCGGCGCGGTCGATGTCCCGCTTTCCGTCAACCTGGGCGAGGGGCAGGACCTGGTCTTCCGCATCCGTCACTCCGAGACACAGTGGATTATGGTCTCGGGCAACCAGCTCCCCAAGATCCGCACCATCATCGCCGACTGTCCCGCCGTCAAGAAGATCATCGTGTTCGACGACACGGCCTTCAACTACGATACGCTGGAAGCGAATGAAATCCGGATGTCCGAAATCCAGCGGATGGGCGATGCGTTCCTGGCCGAACACCGCGATGCTTTTGAAGCCCGTTACCGTTCGATCGGTCCTGACGACTACGCGAACATCAGTTACACTTCCGGCACTACGGCCGATCCGAAGGGCATCCTGCTCACGCACCGCAACTACACCGCGAACGTGGAGCAGGGGAGTTCCGTCATCTCGATCGGCGAAAACGAGGTGCTGCTGATCATTCTCCCGCTGGACCACTGCTTCGCGCACGTGGCCGGTATGTACACCATGATGTTCTATGGCGGCAGCATCGCCTTCGTGCCGATCGGCAAGAACGCGCTGGCCACGCTGAAAAACGTGCCTACGGCCATCAAGGAAACGCGCCCGCACGCCATGCTCTCCGTGCCGGCACTGGCCCGCAATTTCAAGAAGAACATCGAGAGCGGCATCAAGGCCAAGGGCCCGAAGGTGGAGAAGCTCTTCCAGTTCGCGCTCAAGAATGCCATCGCCTACAACAAGGAATACTACAATCGCGGCGGCCTGGACGTGGCCTGGCGCAAGCCGCTGATGGCGCTCTTCGACAAGCTTATCTTCAAGCAGGTACGCGAGAGTTTCGGCGGGCGTATGCGCTTTTTCGTGGGCGGCGGTGCGTTGCTGGACATCGAGTTGCAGCGCTTCTTCTGCGCTGTGGGAATGCCCATGTTCCAGGGCTATGGCCTGACCGAGGCCACGCCGATCATCTGTGCCAACTCGGAAGGACACGCGATCTTCGGTTCTTCGGGCCGCCTCGTCAAGCCGATGGACTGCAAGATCTGCGATGAACAGGGCAACGAGGTGCCGCACGGCACCAAGGGAGAAATCGTCATCCGCGGCGAGAACGTGATGGCCGGCTACTGGAAGAATCCCAAGGCAACGGCCGACACGGTCATCGACGGCTGGCTCCACACCGGCGACATGGGCTACATCTGTCCCCGGGATCCGGAATTCCTCTATGTAGTGGGCCGCTTCAAGAGCCTGCTGATCTCGTCCGACGGTGAAAAGTATTCGCCGGAAGGTTTCGAGGACAGTCTGCCCGAGGTGTCGAAGTTCGTTTCGCAAGTGGTGCTGCACAACAACCAGAATCCCTACACGGTGGTGATGATCGTTCCGGAGAAGGAGGCGCTCGCCGACTTCGTGAAGAAGCAGGGCCTCGATCCGCAGAGCCGTGAAGGCAAAGTCGCGATGTTGCAGAAGATCCAGTCTGAGATTGATTCCTATCGCACCGGCGGAGTCCATCAGGACCTCTTCCCGGATCGCTGGCTCCCCGCTGCCGTCATCATCTGCGACGAACCTTTCTCTATTGCCAACAAGATGATGAACTCCACGATGAAGATCGTCCGCGGCAAAGTCGAAGAACACTACGCCGACCGCCTCGCCTACGCCTACACCCCCGAAGGCAAACAACTCTTGAACGAGAAGAACCTCGCGTCGATATAAATGTTTTATTTGATGTTATCATTTGTTGATATTATCGCATTAAAGCGCATCAAGTATCGGATCAAAAACCCATGGCCGCCCATGGCCGTGTGAATGGGAGGGGCCCAGCGAAGCTGGGAGGGATGAGCGAAGCGAAGGTTTTTGAGACGATACTTGTAAGCAATGCGATTCAACCATCATGCTTGAGACGTTAAAGAAATATTGGGGGTATGACCGGTTTCGGCCGATGCAGGAGGAGATTGTCTCCGAGGCGTTGGCCGGGAGGGATGTGCTGGCGATCCTGCCGACCGGGGGCGGGAAGTCCATTTGTTTCCAGGTGCCGGCGATGATGCGCCCCGGGATTTGCCTGGTTGTTTCGCCGCTCATCGCCCTGATGAAAGACCAGGTCCAGAATCTGCGCGACCGCGGGATTCCGGCGTTGGCCGTCTATTCCGGAATGACGTATCGCGAGATCGACATCACCCTCGACAACGCCGTTTACGGCGACTATAAATTCCTTTACGTTTCGCCCGAGCGCCTGCGCACCGAACTGTTCCAGACGCGGCTGAGCCGGATGAATGTGAACTTCATCGTCGTAGATGAAGCGCATTGCATCTCGCAGTGGGGTTACGATTTCCGTCCTGATTACCTGGTGATCGCCGATATCCGCAAGATTGTCGGCACTGCGGTGCCGGTTGTCGCCTTGACGGCGACGGCGACCCCGCAGGTGGCCGGCGACATCATGGAGCGCCTCGGCTTCCGCAGTCCGAATCTGCTGCGGGGCGATTTCGCGCGTCCCAACCTCTCGTATGTCTTCCGTGAAACGGACAACAAGATGGGCCAGCTGCTCAAAGTGTGCCGTGGTGTCGAAGGCAGCGGAATCGTCTATGTATCGCGGCGCAAGAGCGCCGAAGACATCGCCGCGTTCCTGCATGCGCAGGGTCTGGTCGCCGAAGCTTACCATGCCGGGATGCCGCGCGAGGAACGCAGCCGCATCCAGGATGCCTGGAAAAGCGGCGAGACGCGCATCATCGTTTCGACCAACGCCTTCGGGATGGGAATCGATAAGCCCGACGTCCGTTTCGTGTGCCACTATGACATGCCTGACACCCTGGAGGGCTATTTCCAGGAAGCCGGACGGGCGGGGCGCGACGGGGAGCCCGCCTATGCGGTCATGCTCTGGAACCGGACCGACGTCCAGCGGCTGCGCCAGACCGTGCGGGCGATGTATCCGCCCCTCGACTATATCCGCGACATCTATCAGAAAGTCCATGTGTATCTGGGTTTTGCCTATGAAGAAGGGAAGGGGGCCAGCGCGAAGTTCGAACTCGAGAAGTTTGCGCAGCACTTCCGCCTGCACGCCCGGACGGCCTACCATGCCATCAAGTATCTCGAGACAGCGGGCTATTGGACACTGACCGAGACCCTGCAGATCCCGGCGAAGATCCAGTTCACCGTTTCGCGCGACGAACTCTACCGGGTGCAGCTGGGCAGTGTCGAGACCGACCGCTTCGTGAAACTGCTGCTCCGGATGTATACGGGCCTGTTTACCGAGTACGTGCCCATCGACGAGCACAAGATCGCCGCTGCCGGACGCTATGCTGCCGACGTGGTGGTGGAAAAACTCCGCCAGCTGTCGCGCCGCCAGCTGCTCAAATACATCCCTGCCATCAACGCGCCCATGCTCTGCCTGAACTATGAGCGCCTGGACGACCGTAACCTCCGCCTTCCCAAAAACGAATACGACGAGCGCCTCAGCCGCCGGATCGGCCGCCTGGATGCGCTGGTCGCGCTGGTGGAGAACGATGCCGAGTGCCGCTGCCTGCAGATGTACCGCTATTTCGGTATCGAGGAAGGCAAGCCCTGCGGCCGCTGCGATGTGTGCCTTGCCCGCAAACGGACGGGCAAAGGCGGCGAATAGGCAAAAAATGATTAGCTTTGCAGGAAATACGCGCGAAGCCATGAACATCCTTGTCACTGGAGCCAACGGACAACTCGGAAGCGAACTGCGGATCATATCCGCAGCATCGCCCGACAAGTATATCTTCACCGACGTGAACGATGTGCCCGGCGTGGAAACGGAGAAGCTCGACATCACGGATCCGGAGGCCATCCGTGCGATGGTGCGCAGCCGGCAGATCGATGCCATCGTCAACTGCGCCGCCTATACCAACGTGGATGCCGCAGAAGACAATTATGAGCTGGCGCACCTGCTCAACGCTACCGCCGTCGGCCATCTGGCGTCCGCAATGCAGGAAACGGGCGGCTTGCTGGTTCACATCAGCACCGACTACGTGTTCGGCGGAGATCCCTACAACACGCCTTGCCGCGAAGACCAGAAAGGAACGCCTACCGGTGTTTACGGCCTGACAAAACTGCAGGGCGAAGAGGCTGTCCTGAAAAGCGGATGCCGGCACCTGATCATCCGTACCGGCTGGCTCTACAGCGAGTTCGGCAAGAACTTCGTGAAGACCATGCTTCAGCTCACGGCCACGCGGCCGCAGCTCCAGGTCGTCTTTGACCAGACCGGAACGCCCACTTATGCACACGACTTGGCCCGTGCGATCTGCGAGATTCTGTCCGACCGGCGCTATGAGGGCCGCGAAGGCATCTACAACTACAGCAACGAAGGGGTCTGCAGCTGGTTCGACTTTGCCAGGCAGATTGCCGCGCTCTCAGGCCATACGGATTGCGTCATCCGCCCATGTCACAGCGATGAGTTCCCGAGCAAGGTGCGCAGGCCGGCCTATTCCGTGCTCGACAAGACACGGATCAAAGAGACTTTCGGCCTTTCCATTCCGTACTGGATGGATTCCCTGAGGACCTGCCTCGCCCGGATGGGCGCGTTACAACAGGGGTGAGAAGAGCCGGGCCAGCGATTCTTTCAGCTTTTCGAACGGAGAACGTTTTTTCCATTGCGCCAGCTCGACGAGTTCTGCGCCTTCCCGGTCTTTGCAGAACGCCTCTTTCATCTGAAGGGCAAGCTCCCGGTCATATACGTAGGCATTGATTTCAAAATCGAGCGTGTAACTGCGCACGTCCACATTGGTCGATCCGATGGTGGTGAAACTGTCGTCGGACACGACGGTTTTCGAATGGAGGAAGCCTTTCCGGTAGAACCAGATTTTCACGCCAGCTCCCAAAGCCTCAGCTACATAGGACCGGGATGCAAGCGCGACGAGGGGGCCGTTGTCGGTACGCCAGGGAATCATCACCTGGACGTCCACGCCCGAAAGGGCAGCGTTCTTGAGCGCCAGCATCACGGACGCCGTGGGGATGAAATAGGGCGTCTGGATATAAACATAGGAGCGGGCATTGGAGAGCAACTGGACGAATCCCTGCATGGCTACGTTCCATTCGTCCATAGGGCCCGATGAAATGATCTGGACGGATTTGTCGCCCGAGGCGGGGATGGCGGGATAGTACCGGGGCAGGCTGAGCAGTTCTCCGCTTGAGAAGCGCCAGTCCGCGAGGAAGGCCGTCTGAAGCTCCGCTACGGCAGGGCCTTCCACGCGCAGGTGCGTGTCGCGCCAAGGGCCCCAGGAAAGACCGTCGCCGTAGCGTTTGGCGATGTTCATGCCGCCCAGATAGCCCACCTTTCCGTCGATGACGACCACCTTGCGGTGGTTGCGGAAATTGGTGTCGGGCGAAAGGAATGGGAGGGTCAGGGCAATGAAAGACTTGACCTGGATGCCTGCCTTCTTGAGTTCGCGGTAGAATTTGCGGCGGGGAAGGTTTGCCAAGTCGTCATATTGCACGCGCACGACGACGCCTTCCTTCACTTTCCGCTTGAGTACTTCCGCCACACGCTGGCCTGCCTCGTCGTTCTCGAATTTGAAGAATTCGAAATGGATATGGTCGCGTGCCCGTTCCAGGTCGCCGAGCAGGTCGTCGAGCATCGGGTAGAAGGCCAGATAGGGCTTGAGCGCGTTGCCGCCAACCGGACGGGATTGATTCATCTCATCCATCAGGGAGACGAGGCGTTGATACGCTTGCGGCACATCGGCCGGATGTCCAGTTTGCGCCGCGTGGGTAAGCTGCTTCAAAGCAGCGCTTTCTTCCCTGGGAATGAGCCGCCTGCGACTGGGGCGATGGCCGATCAGGAAATACAGCACCAACCCCGCGACCGGCAGGAAAACGATGACCAGGACCCAGGCCAGGGTGTGGACGGGGTGCTGGTTTTCGGCGATGATGTAGATGACGATCCCGATCAGCGCCAGGGTCAGCAGGATGGATAATGTGGTGCTCACAAAAGGTAAAAATAGAGAATTCCCGGGATATTACCAAAACTGAGATTCACGGGGTACCACGCAAGTTGGCATTAATTGTCTATCTTTGTAGTGTGAACGAAAGCAAGAAGGCCTTGATTACGGGAGGCAGTTCCGGCATGGGACTGGAGTTTTCCCGGCAGCTGGCAGGTCGGGGATACGACCTGATACTGGTCAGCAACCGTGCTGCGGAACTGGAAAGTGCCGCGGCCGCGCTGCAGGCACAGTTTCCGGTGAAGGTTGCGACCCGTTTCCAGGACTTGGCCCGGACCGATGCCGCAGACGAGCTGTTCACGTGGTGTACCGGGGAAGCGGGAATCCTGCCCGACATCGTGGTCAACGATGCCGGGATGTTCTTTTTCAAGGAACTTTCCCGTGAAGACCTGGGCCGCGTGCAGGCCATGATCGACCTGCACGTGGTAACGGTCACGCGGATGTGCCTGCTCTTCGGCGATGCGATGAAGCAGCGGGGGAGCGGCTTTATCCTGAATGTCGCTTCGATGGCCGCCCGGATTCCCGCTCCCGGCATCACCGTTTACTCCGCCACAAAAGCCTATCTGAGAAGTTTCGGACGCTCGCTTTCCTACGAACTGAAGCCTTATGGCGTGGGCATGACGACGGTCTGTCCTGCCGCCATCGCAACGCCGCTCTATCGGCTGAGCGAAAAATGGATGCGCTTCGGTGTCCGCATCGGGCTGATCCGGACGCCCCGCTGGCTGGTGAAACGGGCCCTTCGTGCGATGTTCCATAAACGGCGCGTGATCAGCCCGGGCCTGATGAACGTATGGCTGCCCGCCCTGATCGCCCTGCTTCCGGGATGGCTGGTCGCCTTCCTGTGGAAAAAACTGAATTGACATGATCTCTTCCCAAACCTTCACCGTGTTTCTGATCGTGATGGCCTTGATCGCCGTCGTGGTCTTCGTGTCCCTGTTTTTCGTGGATGCAGGCTACGGCAAGTTCTACCATCCGAAATGGGGCCCGTCCCTGGACAATCACCTGGGCTGGTTCCTGATGGAAGTGCCGGTTTTCCTGGCGATGCTGCTGCTCTGGTGGTTTTCGGACCGGAGGACCGACGGCGTACGGATGGTGTTCCTCATCCTCTTCGAGCTGCACTATTTCCACCGTTCCTTCATCTTTCCCCGGCAACTGCGGGGGCACAGCCGGATGCCTTGGACCATCGTGCTGATGGGGGCGGTCTTCAATACGCTCAACGCCTTGATGCAGGGTGGCTGGCTGTTTTATTTTTCGCCGGCCGACCGCTATCCGCAGTCGTGGCTGACAAGCCTTCCGTTCATTGCAGGAACGCTGCTGTTCTTTGCCGGAATGTATGTCAATATCCAGTCCGACAGCATTATCCGGAATCTTCGCAAACCCGGCGACACGGCGCACTATCTGCCCAAGGGCGGGATGTTCCGCTATGTGACCAGCGCCAATTATTTCGGCGAATTCATGGAATGGGTGGGTTTCGCGATCCTTACCTGGTCCTGGGCCGGCGCCGTTTTCGCGCTCTGGACCTTCGCCAACCTGGCTCCGCGCGCGGCCCGCATCCATACGATGTACAGCCAGGAGTTTCCGGATGAAATGGACCCTCACAAAGTGAAGCGGATGCTTCCGTTCATCTATTGATATGACAGGAAAACAGATAGAATCTCCCATCTTTACACCGGTTTCAATCGGTCCTGTGACGTTGCGGAACCGGGTGATCCGCTCGGCCGCTTTTGAGAACATGGCGTATGGCAACAGCCCGTCGCAAGACCTGTATGATTACCACGTAGCTGTTGCCCGAGGCGGGGTGGGGATGACCACGCTGGCCTATGCATCCGTAAACCGGAGCGGCCTGTCGTTCGATGGGCAACTCTGGATGCGCGAGGAAATCGTGCCGGGGCTCAAACGTATCACCGATGCCGTTCACGCAGCCGGTGCGAAATGCTCCATCCAGCTGGGACATTGCGGCAATATGACGCACCGTGCGACCTGCGGTTGTATGCCTGTAGGTGCCTCGAGCGGCTTCAATCTCTATTCGCCGACCTTCGTACGAGGCCTGAAAATTTCTGAAATTGATGCGCTTGTGGAGGATTTCGGCCACGCCGTTGACTTGGCCCGGGAAGCGGGTTTCGACTGCGTGGAGATCCACGCCGGGCATGGCTATCTCATCAGCCAGTTCCTCTCGCCTTATACCAACCACCGGCACGACGAATACGGCGGATCGCTGGAAAACCGCATGCGCCTGATGCAGCGGGTGATCCGGCGCGTGATGGAAGCGGCCCGCGACGATATGGGCGTCATCGTGAAAATGAACATGCACGACGGCTTCCGCCGCGGCATGCAGGAGGGTGAGTGTCTCGAAGTGGCACGTGAACTCGAGAGACTGGGCGTGCATGCCCTTGTTCTTTCGGCAGGCTTTGTGAGCAAGGCGCCGATGGAGGTGATGCGGGGTGCGATGCCCATCCGGACGATGGCCTATTATATGGATATGCGCAAGTTCTGGTGGCTCAAGGCCCTGGTGCGCTTGTTCGGCTGGAAGATGATCCCGACCGTTCCGTACAAAGAGGCTTATTTCCTGGAAGATGCCCGTAAATTCCGCGCCGCGGTCAATTTGCCCCTGATCTACGTGGGCGGCATGGTTTCGCGCGCCAAGATGGAAGAAGTGCTTGCTGCTGGATTCCAGGGACTGCAGGTGGCCCGTGCGCTGGTGCGGGATACCGATTTCGTGAACAAGCTCCACAGCGGAGAAATCGACCGCAGCCCCTGCGGCCATTCGAACTACTGCATTGGCCGTATGTACACGCTCGAGATGAAATGCAACCGCTGCGTGGAAGCGATGCCTGAGAAGCTGCGCCGTGAAGTGGAACGGGCTGAGAAAAGATGGGCATGAACGGACGCATCATCGTGACAGGCGCCACGGGAAGCATGGGCGCCTCGGCAGTCGAGTATTTGGCTGCTGAGGGCCGTCCGGTCCTGATGGCGTGCCGTAACCTGGCCAAGGCAGGAGCGGTGCGTGCCGACATCTTGTCGCGCGTGCCGGAGGCGGACCTCGAAATCCGGCAGTTGGACCTCGCCTCGCTCTCTTCTGTCCGCGCTTTCGCGCAAGCCATCGAGCCGGGCTCCGTGGTCGCCCTGTTCAACAATGCGGGTGTGATCTCCAAGGGCTATCATCCCTCGGAAGACGGATTTGAGAACACCTTCGCCGTCAATTATTTCGGTCCCTGGCTCCTGACACGCCTGCTGCTGCCCAAACTCCCGGCCGATGCGCGCATCGTCAATATGGTCTCGCTGACTTGTGGCTTCGTTTCGCTTCGGGAGTCTATGCTGGAGCCTCTGGAAAGGGATTTCAGCCAGCTGGGGACGTATGCCCGGGCCAAGCGTGCGCTACTGTCGTTTTCGCTGGAATTGGCGCGCCGCTATCCCGATCTGCGCGTCAACCTGGCCGATCCGGGTATCGTGGCTTCCGATATGATCGACCTGGGGCATTGGTTCGATCCGTTGGCCGATTTCCTTTTCAAGCCGTTGTGCAAGACGCCAAAGGCCGGCGTCCAGCCGGCCTTGCGCGCCCTCGCCGCGGCGGAAGGCAACCACTATTATGTGGGTAAAAAATGCCGGGAGATTCCCGGGCGTTACATCGATCCGGCGCTGGATGCGCGGATCTGGGCGGCTACGGAGCAGCTTATTTCCGTTTCAGCGTAGCCAGATTCAATACCAGATAATAGACCAGGATCAGGAAGATCGAGAGGCTCACGGTCACGTACCAGGGACCTTTGATCTCGCGGATGACGCAGGCAATCACCAGCACGACGCTGCCGACGATGAAAGCCTTCAGCACGCCGGTCATCTTCTTGAGCGAGAACATGGGGAACTCGCAGACCAGCAGGAACGAGAACACGAGGGTCAGGACCGGGATGAACCAGACCGTGCCCATCAGGATGTGCAGGAAGCCTTCGGTATAGAAGGAATAAACCGCGAGCGGCGTGAGCAGCAGCGCGCAGCCGGACGTAGCCAGGCCCAGGAAACTGGAGGTCTGACGCGTGTCGATATTGAACTTGGCCAGGCGCAGTGCCGAGGCGGCGGTAATCAGGAACGGGAACCAGCGCAGCAGCGGAATCTCGGGGTGGGCGATGCCGTACCACGCGAAAAGGCACATCGAAGGACAGAGGCCGAAACTGACCAGGTCGGCCAGCGAGTCGAGTTCCTTGCCGATATCGGAATAGGCGCCCAGTGCACGGGCCGAGAAGCCGTCGAAAAAGTCGAACAGTTCAGAAAAGATCAGGCAGACCAGCACGGCGGAAAAGTTCCCCCGCGTGGCAAAAACAACCCCTGCGCAACCTGATAACAGGTTGCACAGGGTGAGGGTGTTGGGAATGTGCTTCTTCATCAGAGGCCCATCTTCTTGCGGATATCCTTGGGGATGGCGTCCTTGTGGACCAGGATGCTGATGGTACGCATCTGGATGTAGGCGCGCGACATGAAGAGGTAGCCCTTCATCTCGGGATTGCGGCCTTCGCCCCAGGAGTTCTTGGTCTTGTAGAAATAGTTGCCGTTCTGGTCCTTGGATATGCCGGTCAGGTGCATCAGGTGGTCATCGACGGTCCGGAAATGCTCGAAGTCGGTCTGGCGCATCTCCTGCGTCACCTGGCGGTCGGGATAGACCTTCTCGAGTTTGATGGCTTCCGCGAAGTCCTCGGGATTCGGGCAGATGGCGATACCGCGGTTGTGGTTGAATTCACCGGAGGTCAGGTCGCCGTCCCAGGCCACGGTGTAGCCTTTGGTCAGGGCGTTGTCGATGATGGCCATCATATCGTCGAGGGGGACGTTCCACAGGAGCTCGTGATCCCAGTTGTCGGGGATTTCGAGGGGAACTTTCTGGTAGAACGGATGGTGGCTGAAGCTCGTGATTTCGATGTAGTCATCCATGTTGTCGAGGCCGATGGCCTTGGCGAAGCTCTGCGGCGTGTAGGTCTTGCCTTCGTAGTTGAAAGTCTCGGGGACTTCGCCCAGGTAGATGTCGAAGAGGCTCTTGACAAGTTTGTTGTACTCGGGGCTGAGGTTCTTCATATTGACCGATACGTCGGCGATGGCCTTCAGGTAGGCAGACAGTTCACCGTGGTTGTGTCCGGGAGAGTCGTACTGGATGCCGTGATAGACGCTTTCGGGGACGATGCCCTTCTGCTTGACGACCTTCGTGGCCATGTGGGCGATCGAACCGGGGCCGATGTTGCCGCGGCCGCGACGCAGATAGTTGTCGAAGATGCGGGTGTCGTAATTGTTGCGGACGACGAACATTTCGGAGAGGTCGTACTCACCCTTGCCCTGGCGGAGCAGTTCGGCTTCGAGGAAGGAGACTGTGGCGAAGCACCAGCAGGTACCCGTACGGGCCTGGTCTTTCACCGGCGTAACCTTGATGTCGCTGACCGGGGTGAACGTGTAGATGGTCTGGGTCTGTGCAAAGGCAGCGGTGCCGACGACCGCTGCCAATGCCATGATAAGAAGGCGTTTCATGATTGCTTATTTGATGCCGAGTTTCTTCTTGATATCCTTGGGGATGGCGTCCTTGTGGACCATGAAGTCCATGGTCTTGTACTTCACATAAGCTTCGGAGACGTACCAGAGGCCTTTGTACTTGCCGGTCTCGCCCCAGGAGTTCTTGACCATGTAGAATTTGTTGCCGTTCTGATCCTTGGCGATGCCGTAGATCTGCATGCCGTGGTCGTCGGTGGTGTTCTTTTCCTCGTAACCCTGCTGGCGGAGTTCCGGGGTGATGTTCAGTTCAGGTACCGGACGGTTGAAGGTCGGACGCTGGCCTGCGACGGCGCCCACCCAGTGGGCCTGGTCGGAACCGGCCTGTTCGGCCTGCTTCTGGATGGCATCCATGTCGGGGACGATGCCGATGCCGTCACGGGTGAAGCCCTGCTCGCTCACGTCGGAGGCCCAGGCCACGGTGTAGCCGTTTTCGACGGCATAGTCGATGATGGCCATCATATCTTCCATCGGGACGTTCCAGGCATGCTCCCAACGCCAGTTGTCGGCCACTTCCACCGGATGCTTCTCATAGTAGGTGAGGTGCGTCCAGGAGGTGAAGTCCATATAGTCGTCGAGGTTGATGTTCAGCGACTCGAAGTAGCTCTTCGGGGTGTATTCCTTGCCCTTGTAGGTGAATTTCTCGGGGATGGGACCCAGGTAAGCGGCCAGGATGCCCTGGAGGCCCGGATACCAGGCGGTGGAGAGCTTGCGGTTGGGGTTCTTCAGGATGCCGTCCATATAGCCTTTGAGGCCGGCGATCAGTTCGCCGTGCATGTGGCGGTCGGTGCCGTAGTTAAGACCCGTCATGACCTCGTTGGGCACGATGCCGTAGTCGCGCAGGACATAGATCAGGTCGCCGAAGGAGCTGCCCTGGGCGAAGTTCAGGGCACCATCCACACGGATGTACTTCTTGGCTTTGTCAGCGTAGGCGTGGGAGACGACGAACATCTCGGAAAGATCCGGATAGTCGGCTTCCTTCAGTTTGTTGATGCGGATGGCTTCCGATTCGATGAAGGAGAGGGAAGAGAAGCACCAGCAGGTACCGGTGCTCGCCTGGTTCTTGACCGAAGTGATCGGGTTTTCCTTCACGACGGTGAATTTGAAGCCTTCGTCCTTGCCTTCCTTGGGCATCGGGCCCTGCGGCTGGGCCATGGCTGCGAAACTGAGGAGTGCGGCCGCGAAAAGGATGATTTTTTTCATAAGCAGATTGATTTGTACAAATTGTCGTTTTACCAATTCACAAATATAAGGATTGCGCGCGACATTTCCAATACTGACAAAATGGCACATTTCGGGCGTTGGTCGATTATTTGATGCATTGTTCTGCGGGCGCTGCTGCAGCGTTCCCCAAGCGATAGACATCAATTGAAAAAAGGAGGTTATAGATATGAACAACAAAGAAAATCTGGAATTGCTTGGCAAGTATGCCATCAATCTGAACGAGCGGGCCCGCAGCGGGAAGCTCGATCCGGTCATCGGCCGGGACGAGGAGATCCGGCGGGTGCTTCAGATCCTGAGCCGGCGGACCAAGAACAACCCGATCCTGGTCGGCGAGCCTGGCGTGGGTAAAACCGCCATTTCCGAAGGGATCGCCCAGCGGATCATCAACGGCGATGTGCCTGAGAATCTGAAAAGCAAGGAAATCTATTCCCTGGATATGGGCGCGCTGATCGCAGGTGCGAAGTACCAGGGTGAATTCGAGGAACGTCTGAAGGGCGTCGTGAAGGCCGTGACCGAAAGCGACGGCCAGATCATCCTCTTTATCGATGAGATCCACACCCTCGTGGGCGCGGGACGTACGAGCGGCGCGATGGATGCGGCCAACATCCTGAAGCCTGCCCTGGCGCGTGGAGAACTGCGGGCCATCGGTTCGACGACGCTCGATGAGTATCAGAAGTATTTCGAGACCGACAAAGCACTGGAGCGTCGTTTCCAGATGGTGATGGTCGATGAGCCGACGGTGGCCGAATCGATCTCCATCCTGCGTGGCTTGAAAGAGAAATACGAGAATCACCACAAGGTGCGGATCGAGGACGACGCGATCATCGCGGCGGTCGAGCTTTCGCACCGTTACATCACCAATCGTTTCCTGCCAGACAAGGCCATCGACCTGGTGGATGAGGCGGCTTCGAAGCTTCGTCTGGAGATGAATTCCGTACCGGAGTGCATCGATGAACTGAACCGCAGGATCAAGCAGCTCGAGATCGAGAAAGAAGCGGTCAAGCGGGAAGGGGAGTCGCCGAAACTGAAGGGCATCCTGGAAGAACTGGAGAAGGCGCGCGTTGAGCGGGATAAGCTCAACAAACAGTGGGACAGCGAGAAAGGTTTGCTCAAGGCGATTCAGGAAAACCGGCAGGCCATCGAAGACTACCGCATCGAGGCGGAGGCCGCGGAGCGCCGGGGCGACTACGGTCGCGTGGCGGAACTCCGTTACGGCAAGATGGCCGACGCCCAGCGGCAGATCGAGGAACTTGAGAAGAAGAAGGCCGAGAATCCCGACCCGATCATGAACGAGGCCGTCACCGACGAGGATATCGCCGAGGTCGTCGCCAAATGGACGGGCATTCCGGTCAACAAGATGTTGCAGAGCGAACGCGAAAAGTTGCTGCACATCGAAGAGGTGCTGCACAAGCGTGTTATCGGCCAGAACGAAGCTATCGAGGCGGTCTCCAACGCGGTGCGCCGTAGCCGGGCCGGCCTGCAGAACGAGAAGCGTCCTATCGGAAGCTTCATGTTCCTGGGCACGACCGGCGTCGGCAAGACCGAACTGGCCAAGGCGCTGGCGGAGTATCTGTTCAACGATGAGAACATGATGACGCGAATCGATATGAGTGAATACCAGGAACGTCACACCGTGAGCCGTCTGGTGGGTGCGCCTCCGGGATACGTCGGTTACGACGAGGGTGGCCAGCTGACGGAGGCCGTGCGCCGCAAACCGTATTCGGTGATTCTGCTCGACGAGATCGAGAAGGCCCATCCCGACGTGTTCAATATCCTGCTGCAGGTGCTCGACGACGGCCGTCTGACCGACAACAAGGGACGTACGGTCGATTTCAAGAACACGATCCTGATCATGACGTCCAACCTGCGGCCGGAGCTGGTCAAGGAGAGTTTCCGTCCGGAATTCATCAACCGGATCGACGAGATCATCACTTTCCACGAGCTGACGCCCGACGACATCCGGCAGATCGTCCTGCTGCAGATCGGCCAGCTGAAGGAAAAGATGGCCTCGATGGGCATCACCATCAGCTTTACCGAAGAATTCATCGACTACCTGAGCACGAAGGGCTACGACCCGGCCTACGGCGCCCGTCCGGTGAAGCGGGTCCTCCAGAAGGAACTCATCGACGAGCTCGCCCGCAAGCTCCTCGACGGCTCCCTCTCCCGCGACAGCGTCATCACCGCCACCTTCAAGGACGGCCAGCTCCAGCTGAACTGATCTGGCCGGCCTTGTAAATTGGCACGCTTCCGCCCCTCATGCTCCTTTTGCACCCCTCTTGCGCTGCAACGGACGCAATTGACTATCAGCTGTTTATGCAAAGTGATCCCCTTCGATTTGAAGGGGGTCGCTTTTTGTAATACGCTGGCAGTCAGCTGCGTCCGTTGCAGCGCATAGATAAAGAAAAGTAGGCTTGGAATTGAAATCGTTTTTGTATCTTCGCGGCGCAATTCCAAAAGCATTTGCACAATGACGATTGAAATCCTTCTCCTGCTGGCCGGACTGGCACTGGTGCTCATCGGGGCGGAAGCCCTGATCGAGGGAGCCTCCGGACTCGCACGCCGCTGGGGCATCAGCGAATTCGTAATCGGCCTGACCATCGTGGCGCTCGGCACGTCCGCGCCTGAGATGGTCGTGAGTTTCATCTCGGCCTTCGAAAAGAATTCCGACATGGCCGTCGGCAATATCATCGGCTCCAACATTTTCAATACAGCCTTGATCCTGGGCCTGTCGGCCGTCATCGCCCCGGTTGCCATCACGCGCGGCAATCTGCGGCGCGATATTCCGGTCAACATCGGTATCACCGTGCTGCTCATCGTTTTAGGCCTCAAGCGCACGTTGTTCGGCATCGGGGAGAACGGCCTGAGCCGCGTGGAAGGTATCGTTTTCCTGGCCCTGTTCGTCTGGTATATGGTTTCCTCGTTCATCCACGACAAGGAAAACCGTCTCGAAGCGGAAGCGTCCGATTCGGATAAAGAAACGCCTGCCAAGAAGATGCCTGTGATCCTGGCGCTGTTCTATATCATCGCCGGCCTGGCGGGCCTGATCTTCGGTGGCCGCCTGTTTGTCGACCATGCGCAGGTTATCGCCCGGATGGCCGGTCTGAGCGACAAATTCATCGCCATCACCGTCCTGGCTGCCGGCACCTCGCTGCCGGAACTGGCTACCAGTTGCATCGCAGCCGCGAAAGGGAAAGGGCAGCTCGCACTGGGAAACATCCTCGGCTCGAATACGTCGAATATCCTGCTGATCCTGGGTGGCTCCGCAGTCATCTCGCCGCTGGGCATGGGCAACATCGACCTGATCGATTATGCCGCGGTCTTTATGTGTGCCTTGAGCCTCGTCATCTTCTCCTGGACGGGCCTCAAGAACCGGATCGACAGGCTGGAAGGTGTCATCCTGGTCCTGCTCCAGGTGCTGTATTTCGCCTATCTTTTCCTGATGAAATAGGATGTCATTCTGGGAGATCCTGTTGCTGGCCGTGGGCGTTTCGATGGACGCATTCGCCGTTTCCATCGGCAAAGGGCTGTCTGCGAAGCGCGTAACGCTGCGCGAGGTGCTGACGGTCGGCCTGTGGTTCGGTGGATTCCAGGCATTGATGCCGGTTATCGGCTACTACCTGGGTTTCAGTTTCGCGGATCTGGTCGAAAAGGTCGATCACTGGATTGCCTTCGGGCTTCTGGCTCTGATCGGAATCAATATGATCCGTGAAGCCGTCGGAAAAGGGGAGGACAGCCCTTCAGACGCGTCATTCGGCTTCCGGTCGATGCTGGTCCTGGCCATAGCGACAAGCATCGACGCCCTGGCCGTCGGCGTTTCCTTCGCTTTCCTGCACACCCGTCTCTGGTCGTCCATCCTGATCATCGGAATCACGACCTTCCTGTTCTCGGCACTCGGCCTGCTGATCGGCAAAAAAGTCGGCGACCGCTTCCACAAAGGTGCCGAAATCTTCGGCGGCCTCATCTTGATCGCCATCGGCCTCAAGATCCTCATCGAGCATCTGTTCCTTTAACTGATGCTTTTGCCTCCAGGCTTGCAGCTATCGGTCAAAAACCTTCCGCTTCGCTCCATCCCTCCCAGCTTCGCTGGGCCCCTCCCGTTCACATGGCCACGGGCGGCCATGGGTTTTTGACTCGATAGCTGACGCGCCCTCCAGCAAAAGCAAAGCTGAATAGGGCAGAGCCCAGTAAACACCAGCTACCATGGTTTTTGAATTGAAAACTGCGAGACTGGAGGCAAAAGCCCCATCATTGAAGTTGAAAGAGTCGATCGATCAGGTTACAGCGTAGGGAGCGTTCGATCCAGTAAGTGAAGCGGGTGTGGGGGAAGCGGGATTCGTAGGGTTTGGCGCGGAGGTAGAGGTCGGTGCCGTCGGCGATGTCGTGCCAGATGTCCATAAAGACGAAGTCGACTTCGGATGATCTCATCTTATGCTCGAGATAATCGAACGCATCAGATTGAATGACTGTTATTTTATCTTTATTCTGAAATTGCGGTAGAATCACTTTTTCGAACAGCGAGATGACGGCGGGATCGCGCTCGACGACCGTGACGGACGCGACTTGGGGTTTTTCGCTGGCCATGAAAGCGAAGTAGCCAAGACCCAGGCCGAAGGTCACTACGCGGCCGGAAGCGGCGTCGACGGCGGCTTGGGAACTCTCGATTTCACTGGGCTTGATAGACATCCATTCGCGGTCTCCCTGGAAGACCGAAGGGTAGGCGTACGGCTCGGCAAAATAGCCGATGGCGGGTATTTGCAACAGGTCGGAGGTCAGGATCAGATCGTCGCGCAGAAAAAGTTCGTAGGGTTGATAGTGCTGCCAGCCAAGCCGCCAGTTGCCGATCGTCATTTCCTCGAAGTGGACTGCCTTCCGATACGGATTGTCGAGCCAGGATGAAGGATCGAGCCGCTGAAGCCCCGGAATGAGGTATCTCTCTTCGATAAAGCGGTCTTCCTCAGAAGATTCCGGATCCAGCCCCAGAAAACCGCTGAGCAATGCGCGGTAGATCACGACCTCGGTGTCGGGACCTGCTCCGGGGGGCAACAGTTCCGCCATCAGTTCCGGCGTGATGGCGCAGGGTGTCTCGTTGAGATAGTCGGCGATCAGCCAGCCGACCCGGTGGTTAAGCTGTCGGATTTCCATTGGCCAGGATCATCTTCTCGCATTCGACCCGTTCGCCGGCCAGCCACACGAAATCACCGGCCTGGAAAAGGAAGTCCGGCTTGGGGCTCATCAGCGACAATCCGTCGCGCTCGACGCCGACCACCATGCAGCCTTTCTGGCGCATATTGGTGTCGCGCAGCACTTTGCCGTCGAGATAGCATCCCTGCTGAAGTTCGAACAGATCGAGTACGAAGTCGTCGGTTTCGTAGGAGACGTTGGCCGCAAGATTCTCGGCAGCCATGTCTTCCACGAAGCGTTTGACTTCCTCCTGCGTGCCGATGGCAAGCACCTCGTCGTAGGGATAGATATACTCATCGGGGGAAGGAACGAGGATGCGGCGGCTGCCCCGGATCACCTTGGCGATGTTGATGCCGTATTTCTGACGGAACGGGATGTTCTTGAGCTGCTTGCCCGCGTATTCAGAGTTGGGCGAGATGATGACGTTCTCGGCGGCCACGTCGTGGCCTTTCATCTTGGTCCGGACGCCCGAAGCGATCGGGGTGCGTCTGCGCTCGTATTCTTCCTTCTGGTTCAGATTGGTGATGAAGCGTTCCTCCAGGCCCGTGAACTGATGCACGGAGCGGCGGGCGATCATGAAGAAGGCGACGCCGGCGAGCACAATCAGCAGGATGCTCCAGTAGGAGAGGGAATAGTGCATCAGCACGGCGGCGATCACGAAGGCGATGGAGATGAAAATGCGCAGGAACACGAGGAAGAGGATCGGCCATTTGTTGCTGTCCTTTTCCTTCATCAGATGGACGGCGGATTTCTTGATATCGCTGCCGTTGACGGCCAGTCCGTATAGGAAGGGCGACATGACCGCCAGCGTGATGGCCAGACAAAGCCCATTGCGCAGACCTGTCGCCGCATCGGGAAGGATGCGGACCATCACTTTATCGAGATAGAGTTTCGACCCGAGGAAAATGGCCAGGAGGATGACGCTGTAGAGTACCACGCGCAGCCCGTAGCCCTTGAGCAGGGACTTCCACTCGCTCTGCTCCTCCGCGCTGGCCTTGCCGCTGTCGGGCGTGGGATCGAGCTTAGCCAACCATTTGACTGGTAGTTTCTTATAGAGGAATTCGCATACGGGGGTAGCGGCCTTGATCATGTAGGGCGTGGTGAAGGTCGTGATGACGGAGACCGCGATGATGACCGGGTAGATGAAGCCCCGCATCACGCCCAGGCTTACGCCGAGCCCCGCGATGATGAAGGAAAACTCACCCAGCTGCGCCAGGCTGAAACCCGTGTGGACGGCCGTGTTCAGACCGCGGCCCGACACCAGGGCGCCCATCGTGCCGAAAATCGTCATGCCGAAAACCGTAACCAGGGTCAGGACGAGGATCGGGAGCCAGTGCTCCGCGATCACTTTCGGATCGACCATCATACCTACCGAAACGAAGAAGATGGCGCCGAACAGATCCTTGATATTCACGACCAGTTTGCCGATGTGCTCTCCTTCAAGGGTTTCAGAAAGGATCGAGCCCATGACGAAAGCGCCCAGGGCCGAGGAGAAGCCGGCAAAGCTGGCCAGGGTCACCATGCCGAAGCACAGGCCGATGGCAACCAGCAGCAGAATCTCATCGTTGAGAAACTTGCGTGCCCATTTCAGGAAGGAGGGAATCACATAGATGCCGACCAGGAACCACAGGATCAGGAAGAAGAGCAACTTGGCCAGCCCCATGAGCATCTCGCTGCCGGAGAACTGGTTGGCCGTCGCGATGGTGGTCAGCAAGACCATCAGGACCACGGCGATCAGGTCTTCCACCACCAGGGTGCCGAAAACCAGGGTGGAGTAGGTCTTGTTCTTCAGCCCCAGGTCGGTATAGGCCTTGATGATGATCGTGGTGGAGGACATGGACATCAGGCCGCCCAGGAAGATGGCTTCCATGGAGCTCCAGCCCATGGCATGGCCCACCACATTGCCCAGGACGAACATGCCCACGCACACGCAGCCCGCCGTGATGAGCGCGCTGCTGCCCACTTTGAGCAGCTTCTTGAAGCTGAATTCAAGTCCCAGGGCGAAGAGCAGGAAGATGATACCGATTTCGGACCACTGGTCAACCGACTCGGCGGAGGAGATGCCGAACAGGCCCAGGTGTGGCCCCACGATGAAGCCGGCCACGATATAACCCAGGATCAGCGGTTGCTTGAGTGCTTTGGATATGATAGTAAAGAGTCCGGCCGAGATCAGGATGATGGCCAGGTCTTTTACAAGATTCAATTCTTCCGTCATATTTTTGTTCGAATAGACAGGTAAAGTTAGCAAAAAGATGTTAAATTTGTATTCAGAAACCATCCTATATGAGAAAATCGTTCTTGTTCGTCTTTCTCCTGCTGATGGCCGCCGCTCCGATGCGCAGCCAGGATTTCACTGAATGGCAGGATCCCCACGTCAATTCCATCAACCGTCTTCCGATGCACAGCACCTTTGTTGCGGATGAATCCCAGATCCTTCCGCTGACCGGTGACTGGAGCTTCCGCTGGGTCCGGAGCGCCAATCAGCAGCCTGTGGGCTTCTGGCGGACCAATTACGCAGAAACCGGCTGGAGCAGGATGCCCATCCCCGGCGTCTGGGAGCTCAACGGATTCGGCGACCCGGTCTATCTGAACATCGGTTATGCCTGGAGAGGCCGCTACAAGAACAATCCGCCCACCGTCCCCGTGGAGAACAACCATGTGGGTACCTACCGCAAATTCATCCAGATTCCCGCCGAATGGAAAGGCGAGCAGGTGATTATCCACTTCGGCTCGGTGACCTCCAACCTTTATCTCTGGGTTAACGGCAAGTTCGTGGGTTACAGTGAGGACAGCAAACTCGAAAGCGAGTTCGACATCACGGACTTCGTCATTCCCGGCAAACGCAACCTGATCGCCTTCCAGGTCTTCCGCTGGTGCGACGGCACTTATCTGGAAGACCAGGACTTCTTCCGCTTTGCCGGCGTGGTGCGTGACTGTTGCATCTTCACCCGTCCCGTCAAGCATATCGATGACGTGCAGATTACGCCCGACCTCGACGCGAACTACCGCAATGGTACGCTGTCGGTCAATGTGAATATCTCCGACTTCCGGCGCACCAGTGTGGAACTGACCCTGACCGATGCGGAAGGCAATAGCGTGGCCAATCCGCTCAAGGCTACCGGTGCTTTCGTGAGCGCCCGTTTCTATGTCGAGAATCCGCGGAAATGGAGCGCGGAAGATCCCTATCTCTATAAACTGACGGCCCGGCTCTACGATGGACGCCAACTGCTGCAGACCCTGCATTTCGACGTCGGCTTCCGCAAGGTGGAGATCAAGGGCTCCGACCTGCTTGTCAACGGCAAGCGCGTGCTGATCAAGGGCGTAAACCGCCACGAACTCGATCCCGACGGCGGCTATGTGGTCTCCCGCGAGCGGATGGAAGAAGATATCCGGACCATCAAGCAGCTCAATCTCAACGCAGTGCGCACCTGCCACTATCCCGACGATCCCTACTGGTACGAACTCTGTGACCAATACGGTCTCTATATGGTGGCCGAAGCGAACATCGAGTCGCACGGCATGGGTTACGGCTCCGAAACGCTGGCGCGTGATACGGCCTTCCGCCAGGCCCATCTCGAGCGCAACGAGCGTCACGTGAAGCGCAACTTCAACCATCCCAGCATCATCATCTGGTCGCTCGGCAACGAGGCGGGCTACGGCCCCAACTTCGAAGCGGCGTACAACCTCGTGCGCTCGCTCGACCCGAGCCGCCCCATCCAGTACGAGCGGGCCGAGTATGCCGGCAAGACCGACATCTTCTGCCCGATGTACGCCAGCCAGGCCTATATCAAGAAGCACAGCGCCGATCCCGAAAAGACCAAGCCGCTCATCCAGTGTGAGTATGCGCATGCAATGGGCAATTCGGAAGGCGGTTTCAAGGAGTATTGGGATCTCTACCGTACGCTGCCCAA